>Ga0307515_10005334_pt1 | contig 26125 bp, 2 predicted proteins | sample 17_EM_MG_FD_194513 | JGI IMG/M metagenome (GOLD analysis project Ga0307515, IMG submission 194513) | Populus trichocarpa ectomycorrhiza microbial communities from riparian zone in the Pacific Northwest, United States - 17_EM | ecosystem: Host-associated > Plants > Roots > Unclassified | place... | reverse complement strand
CCCCCCCCCCCCCCCCCCCCCGATTGAGTTTGAATTGTTTTCTCTTCTTCTTTTCTTCTACTTCTATAGGTGGAACTTAATGGATCTCCTAAGCTCGCTTAGCTTATATGGTAAACCTAATTAGTTATAAGTAACCGTGTCTACTATATTACAGAACCTTATTTAGACAGTTAGGCTAGATAATACTTAGAAAATTAACTCTAGTGCGAAACGCTTTTTTATTATTCTTAAGGTTTTTTTTTTTAAAATACTACTAGAGCTGCTAACGTTTCTAGCACTTAATAAATGCTAAAACCAAAGGTGCTTTAATAGTTAGGGTCCATCCCGTCAGATTCCCCTCCTAAACGTCTATAATAGAAACTACTAAATGACTAGGGTCTAGGGGACGGTTTAATATTTATAGTTATGTTTATAGCGGCTGTCCAATACTGGCTACGGTTTCCATTATAATATATACAATTTGGCATTCTATATGCGTAAGATAATAGTATAATAATATTATAATAACTTATAAGTAAAGATTATAAAGTATATTATTCCCCGGGTTAAACGAAAGGAAAGGCCCACCTCTATAGTAAATAAATATTAGCGATAGAAAACGCTGGCATGGAATAACTTACATTAAATTACCTTTAAGGTTCGAATAGAGATAAGTGTCTAAAATGTCAAAACGGCAAGTTCTAGTCCCGTCATAGCTAGTACACATAGTGACCTGCAACTGCGGTAAGTATATATATTTATTAAGATGTATAAGAGACAACTCTATATTAAATTAAGTATTATTATCGTCTCCTTTAGCCATTACGCCGAGGAGAAGACTTAAAAATAAAATTTATATAATTTCTGGAATGCCTTAGGTCCATTAGTTACTAGGGTACAATTTTATTTAAATTTATTCAGCTAGCGCTTGCTAGGGAGGAATAATTCGATGTTCTTATAAAAGGGTAGTCCCCTAGAATTTAAACAGAGCTTAAAATATAAGCCTATCTGAAAAGTAACGCGATATATAGAGATAAAGCCCACCCGTTTTATACCCGCTGCTACTAGAAGAAAGCAAGCTCGCATATAGTTATGCAACCTCTACCTAAATTATTAGTGTGGTTATCTCTTAAGGCTTATCTACGGCATGCTCTAGTGTTTTAGGGCCTAAAATAGGGCAATTATATAAACTCTTCTTAGATTACAAGTTGTAAGCTTTGCAGTGTGTGGGAATTATATAATAGTATAGTGTAGGAGAATTGAATAAGCGACTTAATTCTAAATCTATAGAAATTAAGTGAACTAAATATATAAAAGTAGACCCCGAACTCCGAAGTCTGACTTAATATTTAACCGTATCCGAGATATACAAGGGTAGGGTCAATCCTATCTTGGAGCCTCTTAGGCGACAATCTTAGGTCTTAGCGTAGTGCTAGTAAACTATTACAAATTAACTAAGCGACTTAATTGCAAATCTATGGAAATTAAGTAGAATAACGTGGGTCACTAGGTTATAATGGTTTACCTAGTTATAACGGAAATCTGACCGCCTGTCTAATTAGGAAAAGTAGTTTCCTATTTTAGTATTCTGCTGGAAAATATTGCCTTAAGCGACGAAGAGGCCTTAGATGAGGACTTTAATCCGCTAACTCGCGGTTATCTAAGCAATCAGCTGCCTAATATTCTGTAAAAAGTCGATATAGACTCTCTCTTATACATATTTAAGGCTCCATTCGGGTTTAATAATAAAATAATACTTTGCGATAGTTTTTACTAGCGATTTGCCTACAAATCGGCATTCGGCAGTATTTTGGTGTTCCGTTATAATTAGGTGGACCGTTATAACCCGGTGACCCACGTTATATACATAAAAGTAGACCCCTAACTCCACTTAATCTTTAACTATATCCGAGACATATAAGGGTAGGGTTAATCCTATCTTGGAGGCGATCTTATATCTTAGCATAGTACCAGTAGTCGGTTATATAAGTAATTATAACGGTTTACAAAGCAATTTAATATCGCGCTTTCTACTAGTAACTTTAGGAGCGAACAACTAACCTTCATTACGGCTGCAAATTCAATTTATTAGTATTGTGGTAGTAAGCATAAACTAAAGTACAGCGAAATTGAGAAATGTTAGGGACGGAAATATATTATTAGCTTTTAACTATTCTCTTATTACCAATTAACTAATTTGCATATCCCGGCCCTGCCTAGATAGTAACGTTCCTATAGAGGCCACGACGTGGCCTAGTATAGTTATTATCTCTTAGCTTATCTGGCGTCTTTAGAAAGCACTTTACTGCATCTTTGTCGGACTATATATGAAATAGTAGACAGTCCTCAATTCGACTAGTAAGGTTAGTGTAAGTATTAATTACTTGCTATAAGAACCCTACGTTCTACCTAGTTATAAAGTCTCCGTAATATCTAAACCCTAAAGCATAACTTAGCCTTCTTTTTATAGTACTTAAGCCATACAAACCTATAGAATCGCTATTGCTTATTATAAAATTACTATTAACTCTACGGTAAGCAGGGGTGTCCTATATTGTCTTGTAGAATAGTGCTGGAACCTTAGTTTAGAACCTAATAAGGCACTCTCCTTCCATAATAAGATTTGGATAGGCTAAATAAGACTTATAGTTAGGAGAATCTATATTCTTGCCGTCCTAATATAAGGGAAACATCAATTCTAGACGAATACTATTAGCGCAATTTATATCTAAGAATGTCTTATTAGGCAGGTAATGACGTTTAAAAGCACCTTCGGCACTCCTTTAATAGTTTAGATAGTTAAAACCAAGCGCCTTCTAAGCTAGTGCCTTAGGCGTTTCATCTTTAACAGTTTAAAATGATTTTAGAGGGTCAGGAACTTATAGGGTAAAGTTTCGTTGTCTTAAGTCGCCTACTATCATTTAGAAGCCCTTTAGAAATGCCTAAATGTTTTCTCTAAAAAGAAAATAATACCTATAATAGGATGTTAATCCAGTTATCTGGACTAGGGAGCTACTTACGCAAGCATTCTACTAACTTGCGGCACGACTTCCGTACTGCTATTTGGGCGTATAAACATAAGTGATAGAGTCTAGTACGCTAAGTTGTTCTGTAACACCATATAAGAAGTATAATTAGAGCTGATAAGTTGCTCGTAGGTAGTCTAAAATTGGAGGTCTTTACTTATTAGTATAAATGGTTTATTAAAGACAACCATAACTTACTGTGTGCACCGTGGAGAGCGTATATATATTGAGATACTTTTTCTAGGGATATAATTGGATCTATTCGATATAGGCCTATTCGTAAACGATATGGCAACTGCTAAAATGCATTCAAGCTATAAAAAAATATAACGGCAATGACCGTAATGGTGAATCTAAACATAGCCATAAATGAATAGTTTACAGGCTCTGGATGCCATTTATATTAAAGTGATCCGCTAAAACCTCCTAAGAAATGATGGGAGTGAATTTTTAATAGCTATCTAGAACTGCTCGGCTAATATATTTAGGCGAAATAATACGCATTAAAAGCTTTAAACTTTTTTATTTAAACGAAGTAAAGTAAAAACTTTAATTGCTTCCGGCTCTTTAATAAACTGCTAAAGCCTACCTAGCCACATCCCCCAACGTATTTATTCGATGATTGCGATTTTCCTCTTTAACTCCTTAGTTGTCGTAAAGAACTATAACTTAAGATCTTAGAGTTGTTCTTTATAAATATCCCGATTATGCGTTAATTCTACAATAGCCTATCTAAGAACACCAATTTTGTCTTCTAAATTCTGGATATATTAAGAGGTACTATTGCATAACGAGGAAGCCTGGTTTATTAGCATTTGCTTTAGCGTAACGTCGGTTAACTAACATTAAAATGCTCTCGTTGCTAGGTAAAGTGTGCTATTATTCTATATAGAATATTCTAACACTTTTAAAGAACTGTGCTTTAAAGACTCGCTTAAGCGGACTAGATAAGAGTTGGTTATAGAGATATAGCGTCTTAGTATATGTATTTACTTAGTCGCACTATATTAGTTTTGGCTAGTATATTTTAAATAATACAAACGGCATTAATTAATAAAACCGCCTAGCTAGGTTTAGGCTATATAGATATAACCGCCTTAATTCTATAAGCTATATAACATAATTAATTTAGCTTATTTTAGTAAGCCCTCTAGAAAGGAACTAGGAAATCCTAAAACTTAGCAGGAATATTCTTTTTAGCCAGGTCTAGTGGAAGGTTATATATTTCTAAAAAATCCGAAAACCATTGCTTCTTTAACTCACTATTGTTAGGCTGAGGAACGGGTATAAGTGTTGTAAATTAAACTGTCGGAATTAAGCGTTAAGAGTAGCCGAGATTAGGAGTTAATTTTGGAGTTAACCTACGTAAGGGCTGATGCGGCCGTTAGAAGGATAGATCTGGTGTTAGACTTCTATAGAATTGTCCTAGAGTGAAATCTCTAGCCTTAACTTTACCTATAAGAAAGTCCTTACGCTAGGCTTTAAATTCTTTTTTAATTTTATAAGCCTTTTTATAAAGGTCTTAGTCCACTTTACTCCCCTATAAACGTCTTATAGTGGCTCTTATTTCGAAACTGTAAAGCCTTAAAGGAAGTTGCTTACCTTTAAAGGTAATATAACTGGCATTAAATATTAATAATATAAAGGTTGGCATCTATCTCTTTATTATAAGCCTATGTTTTGTCTTTAAATTAATTAATTCCGCACTTTGCTTTCTTAGGCTATCTTTACCTTTCTATAAGACTGTTACTACTCCTTTTATATTATCTTTAGTTAGAACGGCCTGGCTTTTATTATTTAATCTTTTATTATAAAGCATTTCAGCTATCCTTTTCGTACTATCGCCGATATTGCGTATTTTTATGGATTTGCTACCTTGGGGAATATTACGTTCCTATCTTATACTATATTACTTTGCATCCCTATATCTAATAGTATACATCTTGTTTCCGCGAATTTCCCTATAAGTAAAGACCTAGTGTGGGAGTTTGTGGGTAGTATCTTTCCTAAAATTCCCTAAAATTACCCAATTCATACAGCCGTCAAAGTAAGTCTCCTCCTCTATTAAGTTTACAGCATTTTTAGACAGATCGTCTAATTCGGAACTATTTAATTCTAATTTAGACCTATTAATATTCTTAATCCTATCCAACCGGCCAAATTGCTTTATATTAGATTGCTATACATTACGTCACTATAGGACGGATTGCTGCTATGGGACCGACTGCTGCTATAGGGCGGATTGCTATATATAGGATCGCTATGGGTTAGGACTCTTAGAGGATAGATCTATTAATTTAGATTAATCTAGTCCTGCCTTTCCGATATTACTCTTAAGCTGACATATCCTATCGCTGACTTAGTCTAAGTTTTGTTGATTTCCGCGCATAAAATCTTCCTTATTTAACCGGGCTATAAGCTTATCTCTTGTGCATTTTAATTCTTTAAGACTCTATTAAAGTGATGCCACTTTAAGCACTGTAGTATCTTAAACTTTGTCTCTGTCTCTGGTTGTTAATCTTATTAATTATTCTATTTTACCAAGAGTAGTACCGCTAGTTGCCCTTTTACCTTTCTTATTATTAGTAGTAGCAGTTCTAAGAGCTATTGTAACTTATAGAGATATTATAGGTATAATTCAATAAGTCTTATTGTGTATATTTATATACAATAAGAGTAAGATTATGCTGGCGTTCAGTTTTTGAGGACGAAAATTCTGTAGGTAGCCACTAATATAACACTTTACCCCCATCTTTCCTAAGTATAGCCATCTGGCTGGTACTATAATGCCTAAAAGCCTTACACATTATTTTCGCGCTGCTGCAGCTTTAGGTCCATCTCTATTACTACTAGTAATGCGGAGATATTCCTTAAGCTTCTAAGTGACCTCTATATAGTATTAGTGACATACTTATCGCTTAAAGGTTATTACTAACCCTTTAGGAGACTAGTAATAGGATCTCTGGCGCTTTACTGCATATTAGTTTAAAGCTCGCAGTGAAAGGGATAAAGGTGTTTGGGCTTCTAACCTTTATATTCCTCGACCGGCCAAAGTACAGCTTATTAGACGTTTGAATTTAGCTTATTAACTTATTCCTACAGCCCTTATATTTATTAACCAATGCCTTCTAATTCTCTTTTAGTACTCTTCTTTAATTTGCCAAGGTGACGCTCTAGTAGAAATTGATTAGCTTTACTAGAGGAGGGTTAGTCGCTATAAAGCTGTTTAATAATGGATTGGGAGGGGAGCATGACGTAATTCTGGCAGCAATAAAATATCTTCTTAATTAACGGATATGTTATTATAAATTAGAAGAATTACAAACCTTAGACTTTTTTAGAGGGTTTTCTATTGAAGATCGATGATTAATTATCTATATTTATAACCACCCTTTATGTGCCCGGAGTGCCGCAGATTTACTATAAAGCGCCACAAGAGGAGTTAACGCTATAGCGGAGGATAAAACAAAAGTTAATACCAGGTAGAGGTAAGTTAAGGGCGTAATACATACGTAGCCCTGCTGTGCCGCGATTATAATATAGGCTTTACCGCCGGCGGTAGCAAGGATCTAATGTATAGGATAAACTCTAAATTTATAATAACCTTTACCATTACTAAAACTAACTATTTATATAATGAAATTTCTTATTTACCGCTTATTTAAAGCTGCCCCTTATCAACGTTCTCTTATGCTACTTGTCTACTTCCCCGTCTAACTGCGCCAGCATCTCTAAGTTTGCTATTATTTCCTTAGAGAATATCTCCTCCCGCATATACTCCAGCATTGGAGGCCTACGCAGACTTAGGAGCTGGGCCGCTTTATAGGTACGCGGCTTGCTTACTTTTACTAGGCTTGTAATAAAATCCGATACGTACTTTTAAATTGGAGTAAGGTAAGCTCTTACAAGATCTTCCTGGGAAGGAGGCCACGCTGGTTAGTTAGGGCTAGAATTATACGTGTATAATTGGCTATTCTTTAGGATATAGATCTAAATATTTACTTTGTACTGTGTTCTAATCTCATTAGCTCGCTTTATAAAGTTATTTTTGCGTTTTCAGAAACTTTCTTAGGCCAATCTTCTAAATGCCATTGCTATATATATATAAAGATGTTAAAAGAGCGCCGGGGCTGCTTATTTTATGTTATAGTTAAATAAAGGGGGCCGTTTTTATAACCCATTACGCATTATAATGCAAGTTTTATATACCCCGCAAAAATCTAATGTTGTATGTATACTTATTAACGGCATTAATGGCTCCCAGTTCGGTATCTAAAAAATATCCGCAATGGAAATTACAAGCTGGTACGCCATCGCGGTATACAGGATCGCTATCTTACCTCTTCTTTACATAATTTTTTGCTCCCTATTAAAGCTCTTAGTTACATACCTAACTTTCTTTCTTTTTAAATACATTATCTATCCTTATATAACAATAAAACTTAGAAGATTATATCTTACCCACTGGCGCGAGTTCTCTTTTACGGTAAGAGTAACTCCAGTAAGTATCATCTTATTTACTGCTTATGTCGCGGTGAATGCTCTAGCTATTACGATTAAGGCCAATTCCGTTGCGCTAATAGGCACTTAAGTAGCTCTCGTATACACCGCCAATCTTGCCTTACTTCTTCCCGGATCCTTTAGCATTGCTATAAATAGTTTACATCTGTCTCTTCGGATATATTAAAAGGTTTATTAATATATTAGGCTAATAACCCTAATCCAGGGAGCGATTCATTTAATAATAACGCTTCTCTCTCGCAATAGGGCCCAGCTAGATCGTCTAGACATTACCGGAATTATTGTAGGTATAGAGCCGCTATATATTACATAAGGCTTACCATCTTTCTATACAGGCAGGATCCGCCTTAATTTTAATTTACATAACTTCGTTACCGCTATTTTAAACTTTTATTTATAAGTTCTTTTTCGCCTCCCACTTTTTCCTAACCATCACCATAGTTGTATCGCTGTGGCTTTACGTTAGCCCTGCTAAGATAATATCTAGAATCCATCTCACTGTAGGCACTAGACTTTAAATCCTCCTTTAGACGTATAGGCTAGCTTATTAGATATTTCGAAACTACGTACGGGGCAAGCTATAGCCGTCTGTAGTTGTTATTAAAGGCTTTAGCGGCCTCTATATTACCATAACATTACCCAGGCTATGGAGGCGAGGCCTAGGGCAGTATATATATCTTTCCGCTTCTAACATAAGCATCTTTTCAGGGCTGCAACGTTATCCATTTATAGTATTCGAATGGCCTTCCGATAATAGCATCTCCCTTCTTATCTAGCCCAAGAGGGGCTTTATAAAACGACTACTCTAGGCATATAAACCTAACCAAGATAAACTAACTCTACGAAAATTAAAAATTAAAGAATATCGTGGCCTTGTCTATATCGAAGGCCCGTATAGATTATAGCACAATTTTGGGGAGTATAGAACGGTTATTATGTTTATAAGCGGCTTTAGGATTGCTAGTTACGTTCTATACATTAAGGATCTTATACGGAGATACCGCCTATTTAAGATAAAAACAAGAGATATTGTGCTTATTTAGTGTTTAGAAAAAGGTCGTAAGAAATAGTCCTACTGTAAGAAATCTGCTGATTAAAATAACTAGCTAAGTTAGAGTTAATTAGAGATTCAATTAACCTACTACTTAAGGATAACAATAAGGATAATATAAAAAACGAAAGGAAGTAGGGTTTTAGTTATAAAGTGGATAATCCTGGTCAAAGGCCCAAAGGGTTAGGTGAAAAAGTAAGCTCTTTTTTTCGTTAGGGTGGATATTAGGCTAATAATAGTCGCAGAACATTAATGTTTATACTTATAAAGACGGCGAAACGCCGTCATAGGTATGCTAGGGGAGGAGATAGGTAAAAATCAAAGGGCAGCCAAATATACTAGAAATCATTTATACTCTTCTAGAGTCGCGGACGGGTAGGATCGCAATCTTTAATAAGTTTAAACCATTATATAAATCTCTATACTAACCTTAGATCCGTAGTAAGTGCGAATAAGAGTATGCGCGCTACTATACGCAATGCCATATCCTTAAAAATGCATAACGACGTACGACTAATAGAGTTAGACTTTTAGCTAAGTAAGGTAAACGAGCTAAGTAACATAGAATGTAAGCCTAGCGGTCTAGAATTTAAATATTATGGGATTGCGTAAGAGCTATTCCGGAATAAAATTTGTCCGTTAGCGGCGGCATACCTACATCTTAAAGACTGGTATATAGTTGCTTGCTAAACTAAATTCTTTATATTATCCCTCGCGGTATATACTTTTTAAAAATATCCCCTAATCCCCAAAATGCTAGCTAAGCCTCTTTAATAAGACCTTATTTCCGAATAAACTTATTAACTGCTTTACAAAGACTATTAACTAAACCCTTAAAAGTTTCCAACGTATTAACCGCGGAAAGGCGCTGGCTAACTAACTTGTCTACGCTGAGATTGACTGCGCTAAGAAAATACTTAATTTGCAATTCCTGCGCTATTTGCTCTACTATATCTCAAAACTACTAGGCGAAACCAAAATAATCTTAGTAAAATTTAATCTCCAATCGTAAATGGCCGTTCTCCTTGGTGAGCTCCTTAAGGCAATAACTTAAATCCAACTTCGGGGCGCTTTTAGCTAACTATAACCGTTAGTTTTGAGCCTCTAATGCAATCGTACTTCCATTTCTACCTCTAACTCTATAATTAATGGTATTAATCTTAATTAATCTTATAGGTGGGTGTATCGCCTGTCGCTAATATCTCCTAGTTATTTGCGAGAGAGGTATAGCGCGATAAAGTTAAATTAGATAAGGCGAGTGCGGTAATATTAGTATTAAATACCTTATAAACTTCGGATATTATCTTAACTAGTAAAATTATTGCTGGCCGGCATTAATAGTTATATTAAGCAGGAAATTAAGGCGGCCTCTTTTATATATAGCCCGAATAAGCTAAAGCGATACGGTCAGCTAATAGAATGGATTTGCCCCAACCAGTTACCCTTTTCCCTACTTATACCGGTAATCTTAAAACGCTAGGAGGCGGCATTCTTAAATAAACGAGAGATTATAAAGATACGGCTAGGCGGAGCCGTAAGCGTAGACTAGAAAGCTAAAAGGCTCCTATATTATTCAAATTGTTATCTTCTATAGTTAAGCTATCTCCGCCGAAACTAGAAGATCCTAATAGGTACTATACAGGAATTTATAAGCAAGAGAGGACATAGATTGCGTAAGAAGTCATATTACCCTATTAAGTGGTTGGAATAAAGCAAAGCTATAATAGAGAAGTATTTTAGACAAACTACAAAAACCTTCTTAATGTGCTTAATTCTTTTTACTATAATGGATTGCTATTTACTGCCTTTAATCGCCTAGAGATCACTTTAGCCTAAGTATTTAGTTGCCTTATAAAACCTAAAGAGCCTAAGATTGCTACAATTACTAAAGAGGTAAGCTATTACCTAGCCTAACGGATTTTATACTAAGAAAGTGTAGGTACTATAGGCAGTTCTCTACTTAGAAAAAGCAGGGTTCCTTATACTAAAATTTAACATTAAAACTATCTTTATTTCTAAGCATAATGGATTTATAAAACTTGGTATGCTTATATTCTTAGGTAAACTTATAATTAAATGCTAAATATAATTAGCAATAGATAAAAATATCGTCCGCGTAAGTAAGGCCTCTAACGTAAGCGCTTTAGGAGAGTTATTAGTTAGTATAATAGAACCCCACAATATTTGCAAGAAGCCCTTTTAGCTACTTTACTCTTTTAAGTGGACCTCTAAGGCCCAGAGCTTCCTTTAAAACACTTTATACGTTTTATATAATAATTTATAAGACGTATATTTGTCTAAGCAACCTTTAACTTCCACTAACCCTATTAGGCGAAGTTCTTATTACATTTACTAAGTCCAAAGACTCTAGCTTAGTATGCTATTATAGTAAAGCAGTTAGCAAAATTAAGCTTATAGGAATTTGGTAATAGATTAGAAGAAATTAAGGAGTCTTAGTATAATGAAAATACGTAGTAATTCTAAGTTTATAGGTTTTACGCTATAAAGATTCCTTGTTTAATCTGCGAGTCTACTTTTTACCTCTTCCCTCTACCTCGTCCGCTGTGTTAATCTCGATTATTTTCGCTAAATTAGCTATCTCTTATTGCGCGTCTTCGAGCTATCCAGTTAACTCTTTTACTTCCCTCTATAAGCCCAGATTCGCGTTAATAATCATATCTATTTGGGTTTATAGGCATAACTTAGGATTTACAGAGTGAACAACCTCTTAGAGGATTGCGACCTTTTAATCTATAATTGCTTTCTCCATTAGAAGGTCTAATATTATCGGTGCCGTATTTAACTCTCCTTTGGGCTTCTTACTCCGGAGTTAGGTAATTTTGACTCGCAAGCCGTCTGTAATATTGCTACTCTTTTCTACAGCTTTATAGGCGCAGTCTGTAACCCTCTTAGCATTATCCCGTTTAGCTTCGGCCTTTTTTAGCCTTGTTTCTAATTCTTCGCATCTTAATTTCATTAAGTATATAGTTTCTTTATATTAAGCCCGTTCTATCTTTAGCTTATTTTAGGTTACTTCTAAAACAACCTAAATACTTTTAAGGTTATATTTAGCTTTCTTAAGGTCACTCTTAGTTTGGTAGAGACATTCTTTAGCTAAATAGTAGCGTTCTTTAGCGTGCCTAACGCGGTTATAATACTCTATAGACTAATCCTAGTGAGTTATTAGGTACGGGCCCAATGTTTATAAGGTAGATGATTAATAAATATTTAAGTATAGTAACCTAGATTCTTATAGTCTGGGCCTAGGCTAGCTGGTATATCTATATGTAATAAACTTAAGAAGCTATTAAAGAGTGGTCCGAATTTAGGTCTCCTCTTAAAAAGTGGGATTTTATATATATTTACGCTGGTATATTTATGCCTATAGTGAGTCTCACTTATTAAGGGTTAGCATTTTTATTTAACTAATTGACTACCCTCTATAAAATGCTATATTTTATTTTTAAAACGTCTAAGAACGTTTACAAAAGAGCTCTTCTATTTACTACAATTATAAATCTCCGCTAGTGTAACCATCCCCATAGATTAACCTATAGTAGCATTCCTTATAACCGCATAGCAGATATGGGAATATGTCCTTTATAATCTATAATCTAGAGTCAGCTTATTAATAGGGATAGTGTTATTTACAACCTATACTAGACATAGAGAATCCGGCAGTGGGAGAGAATGGATATATTTAATTAAGCTGAGTTAAATTGTTCGCCATCTCCAATTAAGCCAGTTCGTCGCTGATTGGGGTATTATATTGAAAATCATATGCAGCATCATCCCGCGTAGGTTTTGTATTATTTCTTACCTTTTTCTTCTTTACGTTTCGCTTTTTCTTCTTATTTATCTACTTCTACTTGCCGCTTAGGCTATCCTTACTTCTTTCCCTACCGGGTTCTACCTCTTTGTTATACTTATCTATAATAATTGTCTATAACAGATTCTTATTCTCGAATTTAAGGCGTTTAAGTAGTTACACTTTATCTAGGCGATAAGGCAAGCGTTAGTTTTAAGATTCCTCTATAATATAACGAATGTTAGCGTGTAAAACGATACCTAAAAGTACTATAAAATAAAAAACGTCTATTCCTTCGCTTATAGGACATTTTCATTACACCGTTATTTTAAGTCTTATCATTACTATATAGATAATAGTGCGGCAACTCTACCTATAACTAGCTATCGACATTTTTTAATACTTACCCCGCTTCTTCGGCCGCATTCCATAGCATTTTACTAGTGTTTGCTAAAGCTAGTGGCGGTATCTAAAACTAACCAAAATTTTTAGTTGCTAATTATATTAACCTACGACACAAGGAAGGCCATAGATATATTTTTTCGCGCTTAAAGCATTCCTGGCGAGTATAAAATTAACTAACAAGTTTACTGTTTTCTCTATTGGTAATATAGAAACCCTAAATTACGACGAGCTATTCCTTAAGCCGAGTGCTACTAATTTAGTTAACTTTAATTCTATTAAATCTGTTATCGGTTTTAATATTTCAGATCTGCCAACTCTTCTAAAGCTCTTAGAATTTAACTTAAATTAAGATTGGACCTAAAACCTTAATGCTTTTACCAATTAGCCATTTAGCAAGCTTAAATTAGAACCCGTAATAGGATTAGGGCTTAAGAATAGTTCTACTAACCCTGCCCCTACACCTATATAGTTAAAAAGTTATAAATTAGGAGATCGTGTATTAGCGGCATCTCCCTATGTTATAAAGGAGCTATATAACCTACAGGAGCAAATATAAAACCTTAGACTTATAATATAGAATAAGCTTAACGCTATAGAAAGGAGTGTAATAGGGGCATAGCGTTATATTAACAATCTTATCCTATAGACTATTAAGGTGCACCAGACATTAACAAACTTTATATTAGGGGCATTGACAGGCTAAGAGAAGGGTGGCAATTGGAAAAGGTTTGTGTTATTAAATAGTAGGGGACATTACGAGCATATAAAGGATTGTAGCTGCTAGAATTATAACTTTATTTAAAAATTACTTTAAACCATTACTTTTTATTATGCCTGGTGTTAAATAGGACCCCAAATATACAGCTATTGTACTATTCTTTGCCTCCCGAAATTAATCTCATATTAAATGCCGTAATTATTTAAAACGCATAATAGGATTAACGCGTTTAGTGTATGCGATTCGAAATAAACTATAAGAGATTTGCGATAATTATAAACGTTTATAGGATATGGAGACAAAATGGTAGGTTAGAGAAGTAAATTAGTGGATTAGTAATTATAAAGTATTATAAGCTAAAGTATTACCAGAAGAGCTAGAGGAGTGGGGGAATAATTTAAGGAAATTATTTAAAGAGCTAGCGAGTGGGAAAGCATCTAAACGTTAAACGATTTCACCAGATAATAAGCTTATAAGTGCCCTAGTATCAAAGCTAGGGTTAGGGCTTTGCTAGTTGTAAGAGGTGTAAACTTTTACTTACGGATACCTACGGTGTATAAGCGGGCGAATAGATAACCGCCTATTGGGCTTCCTTATAGGATTATCGGAATATTAACTTCCGCACTATATTTTACAAGGGTATATTTTCTGTTAGATAGCGTAAGCCTAAACTAATAATAAAGGATACCTATTTGCTAAAACTAGCACCCTATACTACACTTGCCAATCTATAGTTTTTACGAACCCCGCTATTTGTATAAGCCATACGTCTAAAGTTAGTATCCTAACTGGATGCGCTAGGATGCTATATATATGGCATTAACTATTTACGTCTTTTAAGCGTTTTATACGTACCGGAGAACTGGTGGAGTTGGTTATATATACTTAGTCCGTAAATAAAAACTATAGTTATATCCTAACCTGTAGTCCATTATATTTAGAAAAGGAATTATAATATCTCTACTTGTTTTTGCGCTGTGTTTTATAAAGTGCAGCGCATTTACGCTTTATGAGTTTTCTTTAAGATATTGGCGATATATAAGCTGACTAAAGATTTATAGTATGGGTGAACAGTACTATAAACACTATCGCATTATATAATCTAAGTTTAGGATTATTGGCTAGCACGAACCTATCTACTATAGTGATATTTAATGCGACTTCAACTTTATGGAGGACGAATTGCCTATCTTTAAATATATCCACTAGGGCTTTTCACAGCTCCAAAATAAATTAGACCACTCTCTCCGCTAGAAGAAGTATCCTACAATCCCTAGGCACGCTACTATTTACTATAATACTATCCTTTACGTTCTTAATACTATCCTTAATATCCTTTTTTATACCTATAACCTCTATAACGTTCTCTATTCTATCTTCGTCGCTATACTTTACCTCTTCTGTAATTTCCTTATTCTTTACAAATACATCTACTATATAATCTCCCTCCGGTACTATCTTACTCCCTACACTCCCTACGCCTTTCGCACTATTATTAACACCATTGCTATTCTTACTATTGCCACCAACCTTACCAAATTTAGTATAGTTATTTATAACGAGCACCGCAACGCGTTAGACACCTCTAACCCTAAGTACCCTAAGATTAACTTTACCTAGCGCCTAAAGTAGTGCTATTAGCATTTCTTTTATAGTAGCTTTGAATTCTGGTATTTTTTCCTATCTACGGTCTTCGTCTAGTTATACCCCTATTAAGTCCCTTACGTCTACTAGACCTGCGCGTATGTTAGCTTCGATTCTGTCTACGACGACTATAAGTATAAATTTTGCCAATGCCCCTACCTTATTATTACTAACAATTACCGCTATTATAGCGATATCTGCTACGGGAGTGCTTCTAGTCCTAATTGTAATGTTTTACCTTAGAAAATATATCCTATAAAATTATGCCCGCTACTCCTAAGGAACTTTACTAGTAAATAGTCCGCCCTATACGCCAAATCCAGCACCGTTTGAAAATCTTACGTCGTAAGCCGCACCTCTACTAATAAACGTTTTACTATCTATATTAGAGGGTTTAATTATAATATTAAACTAGGTAATTAATCTAACAATTACTACGGAAGCGCAGGTCATTAGTGGTTAGAGCACGCATATATTAGACTATATAGCGGTTTAATAATCTCCCACTTTAATTAATTACGCAGATGCTTAAATGCCAGCCGCCGATAATGAATCTCTATACGCTATAAGCAATAGTAGAATAGTGTTGGGCTTAGTAATAGAGGAGCCGCAGGGTATAAGCTCTGCGGAAGAGGAACAGCAGTAATAGGCTTAGTTAATGCTTAACACGTATGACGATTAAGATCTAGGGGGGCATAATGGACAGAATCGGTTTATTATTTGGTCTTAATTCGTATAAGAAGGTTTTCCATAAATTATTAAGATATTTTCTAACTATGAAACTAAACATTTTTCCTTACTAAGCTTTGTAGATGATATTTGCTGTACTTATATATATTGTCCTATAATTGAGCTTTATTTCTAGCCGCACGCGTTTGCCTTCTAAAATATACATTTTCCACTAATCCATCGTGTTCAATAGGCTTCTGAGATGTAATAAGGCGAATTACACTTGCCGGCGAAGCGCTGTATTTAATGCCGAAAGCTGCATATACTTTTCCTTCGGGGGATATATCTTAGAGATCTTGCGTCCTATCTTCTATACACTTTTAAAGAGGTTAAGGTCTAGCTATATTCTCGTCCCTCCTTACTAAAGAATGGCTAGTGTTAGAAGCTGCGTAACTTCCTCGCTGCATATTATGTATCGGCTTATCTTAGGTGTTCTTTTTTATAAATGCCACATTCCTATCCTCTTCTAAAAGTGGTCGTTGGCTATCGTGACTATATTATTAACTATTAATAGAACGGAAGGAATAAAATACTCTTTATAAATCGACTTACCTTCTAGTAGGCTAAGCTATTAGGGTGCGAATTTTATTTTAGAGACGGCCCAGGGACTTATATATCTTACTTATATAGGTTACAATTATTTCTATAGTTAGCTATGCCGTAGAACAAAAGGCTATAGACCTATATTTATGTTAAAGGAGTGAAATGGCCCCTTATAATTGCTATACGCCGTAAAATATACAGGGGCCTACTAAAATCTGCTGCGCAACTATTCTTAGACCACTGGAACTTGACGTACGTTTAATTAATACATTGTAGGAATTGTAATTAAACCTATAACACTATTATATACTCTAAATATACTTTGCCTTTTTCCACCCGTATAGCTGCTAGTAGATCCTAAATTTAAGAGAAAAGAAGGTACAGAAAAGCGAACGGGATTGAGAAGAAGATATAGTATAGAGTAGCCAATATAACTAGTACAGTAGTAGAGACCCGTCTTTTATTACTAAAAACGTAGGCGAAAAAAATGATAACCGTGGCAATCCCGAATATTAGACCAATGATTAAGCTAGGCTTAATGCTGCTAGGAAGTATAAATCTTAATACGCGGTCTACTTATTAGAGGCCTTAAACTTCTACTAAAAAAATACTGGCTAATTTAAGTGGCAGGTCTTCGCAATCTAGCTCCTTGCCGATGTAGTAATACGTTATACTAACGCTGATAGTAAGACTCTGCGTCCCTAGCAATTCTAATATAGGGTTAAACTTAGAAGCTTAACGCTGCACCTTTGAAAAGTGGCTGTTACGGGACGGGGGCAGTGGCTATAAAGCGTATGTATTCAAGGAGTCTACAAGACGTTACGCGATCGATCGTAAGGGTCGAGGGCGTAAGGAGGTGATATACCTACGCGTAGCTGACGTAAGCTATACGCGAGGTGTATGCGAGAGCACGGGGCTCTCCTATGAAGGCCCCTACGGTGGGGTTCCGTAACACTACCCCCCCTCTTATAAAGGCGGAGCTCCGGTGACGCTGTGGTTGCTATATATATATAGAAGGGACATTTAAGGTATAGAGAAGGAAAAGTAAGGGGGTATCGCTAAGGGCTTAAAACAACGTCATGTAATAAGGCTTGGCACCTAAGAATCCAATTAATTAGACAACTTTAACCGCCGGTTGAAGTTCCTAGACATTTTATTAATATTCCGGTTACGTGATCGCATTTTGCTATTACGTAATAGCAATCTGCGGCAATCTAACGGCAATTTGCCCTTATGTGGCAATATATAACGGTTTAACTTTATAAGGGCTTCTATAGAGGATTAGGTACGAAATCTCTGCTTAGGTCCAGTTTCTATAGGTTCGCGTAGTAAAAATCGCTAATTAGGTCCTTTGCATTTTTAAAGTCTTCCTATAGTTGCCATTCTGGCTAATCTATGTCGAATCCTATATAGATAGCTCTATAGTAGAGCCGCCGTCCTCTGCCTTTGCTAGAGTATTTAGAGTTAATAATTCGTTTAACGGTCTATTCCTCGTAGTTCTCGTCTTCGTTCTCGTCTCGGATTAGTACTGGTAGGGGTTTAGGCTGTGTCTATCCCGGTAGGGGGTTAGGCTAGTAAAGGTATAGTAGCTATAGGTAAAATACGGGCTATATCCCGCGGGTAGCTAGGGTAAGTAGGAGCTCTAGCTCGTATGCAGCTCCCCTATTAATAACTCGTTTAATTAAATAGGGGCCGAGGTTCTTATAATTAAGTGACTTTATAGGCCTCTGCGTAGAGATATTATATATATCTAGCTATACCTAGTCGCCAATACGTATCTCCGGTGGTGGCGTTTTATAATAGTTGGCGAAGTAGGCCTACTTTACTTAAGCCTAGGCCATTTCTCCCTTACAGTAGTTAAGTAGATTTTTTATGCGGTCTGTATGCTGGTTGATAAGTAGCATCTTAAGGCGTTTTCTATATGGCAGTTTCTTATTAATAGGTTCTAGTGGCTCTATGCCGGATTGGGGGTAATAACCCTTATTTGCGAAGAACGGGGTAAGTCCTATAGTGGTTAAGACGTAGTTATTCGCTATGAATTTACCTAGTGGAAGGTAATCTACCCAGTTATCTTAACTATAGGCGACTACCTGTCGTAGGTACGCTTTTATACTAGTATTAGCGTTTTCCGGTTGCCTAGCAGTTTTATAGTAAAAGGATATAGACATCTTAACGGAGATGTTAAGGCGTTGGTAGATTTGTCTCTATATATTAGAGTTAAACTATATGCCTTAGTCGGACGTAATTAAGTTAGGTAACCCATATAATTAGTAGATTTCGCGGAGGAAGGCGTTAGTAATATCGCTAACGGCTACGCCTTCGGTTAGGACGTAGTGGCGCTCTTTTATAAGTCGGTATATTATTATAAGGATGTTCTTATAGGTACGGCCGTGTCGTTTATAGGGTAGTAGGTTAACAACAAAATCTATAGCGATATCTGCCTATCGTCGTATAGGTACTAGTAGAGGGTATAGTAGTCCTTAGTATTTTGTATTAAAGGCCTTAGCGCGCTTATAACCGTAGTAGGCGCCTATAAAGCATTTAACTAAGTCTATTATTTTAGGCTAGAAGTAGTATTGGCTGAGAAGCTTATAGGTTCCTCCTCTACCTAGGTGGCCGCTTAATTAGAGGTCGTGGGCCATTTAGACTAGTTACCGTTATAGATTTTCTGAGTTGGGGATAAATAGGCGGCCTCTATAGTAGAGCCTATTCTCTTTTACTTCTAAGGCTGCTATATTAATCTAGCCTAAGCTTTAGAGGTTAGTAGGCAGTATACAGGCGCTGGCGGTCTTTGCGGTAATAAGTTAATACAGTAATGGGTCAACAGAGGTGTTATATGCCGTAGTAATAAGCTCATTAATTTCGGGAGGTAACTCTAGTTCTATGGTGTAAAGCTAAGGTACAGTTGGCTCTATTATAGGTAGTATACCTAGGGCCAAATTCCGTGCTTTTAGGATCGTCTATTATTGGAACTGGTTATAGGGGTTATCTTTAGACTAAGGAAGGTCTTATAAGTGGCGTATTAGGCTATTAGGCTTAGTACCTTATACTCCTAGCCTGTATACAATTTTAAAGTTAAAACTAGAGAGGAACTTGTTCTAGTATGCTTAGCATTAGTTTAGCTATTTCGTAGTTATAAAGTACTTAAGGTTGCAATAATCCATAAGGACTTTAGTTGGCTAGTTAGGTTCTGCTAAGGAGAGTTCTGGTTAGAATTTCTTAAACACTTATACAATCGCGAGAAGTTCCTTATTATAGATTTCGTAGTTATATTCTTATAGTATAAGCTTAAATAAGTAGAATGCGACTAGGTAGAGGAGACTGTTATTACCTATCTAGGAAAGGACGCCTACGTTAACGTGGTCTAAGGAGTTAGTTTTGAGATAGAGTTATTGTCTTAGTATAAAGTAAGCTAGGATAGGTGCTTTAGTAAAAGTATCTTTAAGGTCTTAAAACGCCTTCTTATATTTAGGCGTCTAGATAAAACGTAGATATATTTTTCTTCCTTTTACAGAAAGGCCCTTCGTTTATATTATTACTATAAGTAGTACTATAACACCTAAGAAGTTATATATAAATTTTTAATAGAAGTTGGCGAAATTAAGGAAGGCTTGTACGTCCTTAATGCAATTAGGGGTTTGCCATTTGGTAATTATACGTACTTTCTTAGGGTTTATACGGACGCCCTTAATAGTAATAATTAGTCTAAGGTATTTTACTTCTATAACTAAGAATTTGTACTTCTTTAAATTAATATAAAGTCCTGCGTCCCTAAGGCGCTATAGGACCTTTTAAACGTGCTCGGTATGCTTAAAGGGGTTATCGCTATAAATAAGTATATCGTCTAGGTACGCAGAGCAGAAGTTATTAAAGTAATCTTATAAGGCGTTATTAATATAGCTTTAGAAACTGCCTAGGCCGTTATATACGCCGAAGGGTATAATAGTATATTTAAATTGGCTAAAGCGCGATGCGAATATAGTTTTCTATTTATTACCTTCTTATATTTAGAGGCGGTTAAAGGCGGCGATAATATTAAGCTTGGTATAGATTTTGGCTTAGCTAAGCTATTTAAGAGTTTTATATATAAGCGGTACGGGGTACCGGTTCCTGATCGTAATAGCGTTAAGTCCTTTATAGTTAACGTAGAATTAGATACCTCCTTCTAGTTTCTTAGTAAGGAGGATAGGGGTAGCTGCTAGGGATATGCTAGAACGAATAAACCCTTTATTAAGGTGCTTATCGATATACTTTTTAACAACTAGAAGTTCGTCTTTTAATATTAGGTAGGGTCTCTTATAGAGTAACGTTTTTCCTTATTTGGTATTAATAGTATGGTTATTAGGTTAATATAGGGGAGTATATCTACGCTCTTTTATAAGCATATGTTAATAAAGTTATAGTACCTCTTAGGGAGAAGCTTGCGGAGTTCCTTATTAGTAAGTCCTTTTTTAAGCTTTATAAACTTCTTAAAGTCTAAAGATAAAAGTCCGTAGAGTTCTATAGGGGTATCGTTTTTTAAGAGGTCGACTATATCTATTCTGTTACTATAGAGGACATAGTCCTGTTCTTTATTAAGCTTATATAGTTATAATTAGGAGGCTATAGTAACGGTCTAGCCTTTCCTACGTGCTATATAGTAGAAGGCCGCGGCACTTACATAGTAGTAGTTAGTCGTGGGTAGGGTAATAAGGGGTTCCTTAGGTTAGTATCTTAGGGAGTAAATAGAGGCGGCTAGGCTATATTCTAGGCAAGTCTCTCTATAATATTTAGAGTTAAAGGTTACTTCTCTCTTTTTCTAGTTAATGGCAGGGTTGTGTTATTTAAGCTAGTTTATTCTAAGGATAATAGGGTAGTTAGTAAGTGGTATAATATAGGCCTAGAGCTCTTCCTGGTGCCCGTTTATGTCTAGATAGAATTATGCTATATAGGTGATCTTCTGTGCGGTATAACTACTATTAGCGAGTTGTAGGGCGCGGGCTTTAGTAAGGGGTAAGGTAGATAGGTTATAAGTGCGCATAAATTGGGTATCTATAAATTTATTAGTAGCTCCGCAATTAATTATAGAACGGCTTTTATATTGTTTTTTAGCAGTAATTCCTATTATAGGTAAAACTATCCGTTTCCGTCTATTTATCTTTACTAAGTTATCTATTAAGCAGGCTAATATATAGATCCCTCTATTATTAGGGCGTCCCAACCCATAACTTAGGGCTAGGACTTAGCGTTTTCCGCTTCCGTATCCGACTCTACTGCTATTACTGCGTCTTCGTCTTATATAGTAGTAGTATATAGCGACATATTTGGTGTTTGGGGTACTAGGTTAGGTATTAGGCGGCAGCTACTAAACCTAGCTATTAGGTAGTTTAGGCTATAGCTATAACAGCCTTTTTAACAGCATCTATAGCAATACCTTAGCTTTTAGAGTAGCTTGTGTTCTCCGTCTAGTAGCTTCTGCGGGAAGGTTAGTATAGAGAGGTTAATATTAGGATTAGTAGTATTGCTTAGGGTAGTAGGCGTTAGTAGTTTGGTAGGTCCGGAGGGCTTTTATAGGGAGGTCTTTGGGCGGGGGTTTATAGTAGCGATCTAGTTTAGCCGTTGTTTAATCTTCTATAGGGCTACTACTATATTATAAATATTGTTATAATTATGGCTAGCGGCTGCGTGACTAAGGTAATAAGTAACTTTTTTAAGAAGATCTTTCTAGTCTTTAGTATCGTCTTAGGTAAGAACTCTAGTGTATTCCTAGAATTTAATATAGAACTTATTAAATAATTTAGTAGGACTTATCTTTAGGGTATGTAGTTTAGCTTAACTAGTGGCTACTAGGTTATAGTCACAGTATATTTAGTTAAGGTCATTAAGAACTTCCTAGTAGGACTGCCACTTCTAAGGACTGCTAGTCTCCTATTAAGTAAAGAGTCTATTAAACGGGATACCCTTTGTTTACCTAATAATATAGCTAATCTTAGCATCTTTTATAGGGAAAAGGTAGGCGCTCTGGGTTAGTTTCTCGCGGATTTATATTTTCTAGTAGCTGTATTCCTTGCGGTTACCCTTAAAGATTAGGGGATTAGGGTAGCGTGTATTAGACCCTACGGTAGTAGTTTAGGTTCGGTTATTATGACTTTTATTATCGCTGCTATGGTAGGGGTTTCTATTAGGCGAAGCTGCTTGGCGCTAACCCTCCGTTAAGCGTTAAGTAGGTGAGGTTGCTAGGGGCGTAGAGATATAGGTGGCGTTATATACAGTAGAGGGGTGTTTAGTATTATTACAAATATACTCATTAAGCTAAGATTATAGGTATTTAATTATACTCTTTCTTTTAGTAACTGTAGTAATAAGTATAATCTTAGCCTTCTTTAATTGTTATATGTCGCGTTTAGATACGCGGAGGTCGTCTTTAATCTTTTAGCGTATGTTATTAGCGAGCGCCTTATAAGCTTATAGGTCTTAGATAATATTGCGATCTTAGGTAGTACGCATCTTAGCTTGTGTAAGCTTTAGATAATAGTTCTATAGAAGGCGGTAGTATTTATTAGGTTCTTGTGTTACCATTTTCGCGAATATCTTAGCGTCTCGTATCTTAATCTCAATAGGTGGTAGCCCTTCGGCTTATTTATCCGTAGTTGTGTAATTAATAAAAGATAAGACATTATCAATATCCATCTTATTAAGGTTGTTGTAGTCTTTTAAGCCACTAGGCTTCCCTTTAGGGGTTAAGGCTAGGGCTAATAAATCGAATCCTCCTAGGATTAATTGGTGTCATGGGTTTAATATAGGTATTAGATTGTTCTTTAAGTTTAATATAGTGGCTAGTAAGAAATTTCGTCTTACTGTTATCGGTTCTTTAGAGGTATAAAGTGGGAGATATGCTGCTTCTGGTAGCGCCTGTAGTATTATAGAGACGTAGAATTGGTTATAGGCTGAGCGTTAGTGAAAAAAAAGGCGTAACGTAATGTTATGGGATGGGGGCAGTGGCTATAAAGCGTATATATTTAAGGAGTCTATAAGACGTTGCGCGATTAATCGTAAGGGTTAAGGGCGTAAGGAGGTAATATACCTACGCGTAGCTGACGTAAGCTATACGCAAGGTGTACGCGAGAGCACGGGGCTCTCCTATAGAGGCCCCTACGGTGGGGTTCCGTGATAGTGGCTATACTTACTAAGGTGAGAATACCGGTTTAACCAGCGTTAGGTTTATATAGAATCTTAACGTAGTATATAAGGCAGATAATAAAATTGGCTAAAAGAGCGCCCGCTAGAGCCACTTAAAATGCTTTAAAATTTATTGCTTTACTCCCCTTAAGAAATTTCATATAAGGGTGTGGAATTTATAGTTGTCCAGAAGTATAAAGCTATTAATTTCTTAGGAGGTAGAAGTTTACGGTACCTAGTCTTAAAACTATAGGAGGCTAAGCGCGCGCAAGGCTAGCGCGGATAAAAATGCACCGTCGATTTAATCCTTATAGACCTATAACCTATTATAAGTTAGTGCACTCCTAAGATAGGCTATAGTTTAGGAGTATGCAATTATCTACAGCGTGGCGGAGTATTTAACCCAAGATAAAAAGGTGCCTTTTTTTGTAATTAATTGCAGTAAAACTTAACTATAACTTCCCTAACCTAACCTCAATTATCTAATACCAGTACTATATTACAATCTCCTTTAAAGAAGATCCGAAATTGTTTGTTATGCTTATATTACCTATATTACTTCTACTAACAAAGATAACCTATATAGGATATTGAGCTAGTTAGACGTGATACTGTTTTCAATTAAAAAAGGTAAATATTTATATTCTTACAGCGGAATTTAACTAAAATTACTTCTTTATAGGACCAACTCTATTAATAGATGTCACCTCCGCATTAACGCAACATTGACTTTTAAGACAATTTGGGAAGGTAGTGAGATTCTAGTGGGATTAGAGGACGCGAATTATTTCTTGTCTTTACAGCTAGGCGCACTCTTTTACTTATACGCTTTTCTTTTAATAATAAACTTCTCTTGCGATTACTCCTAATATTGCAATTATATTTACCTAAAATTGAATAATTTGGGTTATAGTGATTAGACCTACCAAACTAAGTATAAAGCTTTTGCCGTTCTATAAACCATAACATAGTTTAGGGAAACCTACTAATGGCTTGCTTGTGTAACCGGTTGAATTATAAGTATATCCTTATAACTTGACTTAGGTAGTATACGGAGAAACTTACAGCTTTCCTGTAGAGCCCGCAGCTTATATATAGGTTACGCTCGTTAATATAACTAAGGCTAATATATTAATCTGTAGTAAACGCTACAGCGGGATACTTTTATAGAATTCTAGTAATTAGAGCGTAGTGATCTGGGCTCCAATATTATATAGACCTAGTATATATATATTAATCCCTATAATATAGAACCTGGTCTAGTTTAAAGAAAAAGGAGGTAAAGAAAATAGCACGTATAATGCTTAGAAAATTATAGGTACTAAGGAAGCTAGAGGCTAATTATTAAAGTTCTAGCATTTTCTCTACTTTATCTAAATTGGGTTCTTTATTAAGAGGTATATTAATACGGAAGTATTTACCTTAAATTTCTTCTGGTAATTAATTTTGGTAGTTATTCCAGTGGTTTTACCTACATTATAATTCCGCCTAAGACCGGATTAATTAAAGGATAAATTTATTTTCGAGACTAAGCGTTGTTTAGTAAATAACTAGAGACTTAGGTAGCTGGGTAAATCCAGTTCCAATTAATACCGTAAAGTCTAGTTTAACGTCCTATATTACCCTTAACTTCTACTCTACCGGGTCTATAGGATTGTTATATTTCCCTACTTTAGCGTCTTAAATAAACCCTAAGCCAGTAATATATTTGGCTAGGAAATACGATAGTGCTACGGAGGTAGCTTTAGTACTACAAAAAAATTAGTAAGAGACGTATAGGGAGATCAAATATACGCGTTACAAATTAAGAACTTATTGTCAGCGTTGTGTAGCCTAAAGTGCTAATAGCCTAGAATAATATGTTAGATTAAGCTGTATATTATACGGATACTAAATATACTGTATTCCTTTCGTCGCGCACCAGCGCTATTATAATTAGATAATATACATAATTTTAAGTTAGAGACTGTAATAGCTATAATAGCAACTTTTATCCCTATAACCCCTAACTCTATAGCACTGAATATGCGACTATTTACTCCGTAGGTATTTCTAACGCACGCCTTTATCTCTAGGTTTCCGTAACGACTGTCCCTTAATAGAGAAGCGAAGAAATATAGGACCCGCGCGAATAAGGAACGCCTATAGTTATTCTAGAATGTAAATACGCGTCTCCTAAGCTTATTAAAAATCTTAATGCAATCTTAAACGCTTTAAAATACGCAACACTATATAAGAATAGTAAGACTATTAGAGCTTATCCTAAGCACAAAATCAAAATCGTCCTGTAGAGGGTAAGGTAGATTTTAATATTATTTTAAAACCTTTAATGCCTTAAGGGAAAATAAACCTTAGATTCTACCCCTATCTATAGTAAGTAAACGGGTACTAGCAGTTAGAGGTTTTAGCCTAACTTTAAGCTATGTGTTAATTTAACAAAGAAGGCATGTTAATAAATAATAGAGGTATTCCATATTAGAGGATAGTTAGCTAAATATGCAAATATAAGTGTTATATACTATATAACCGCAAAATAGAACATG
>Ga0307515_10005333_pt1 | contig 26127 bp, 23 predicted proteins | sample 17_EM_MG_FD_194513 | JGI IMG/M metagenome (GOLD analysis project Ga0307515, IMG submission 194513) | Populus trichocarpa ectomycorrhiza microbial communities from riparian zone in the Pacific Northwest, United States - 17_EM | ecosystem: Host-associated > Plants > Roots > Unclassified | place... | reverse complement strand
CGACCGCGTCCTTGTCCTTTGGAGGTTTCGGGAGCGGAGGGACCGAGGTCAACCCGCCTTCCGCTTGGAATTTCGCAATGCGGGTTTTGCTGTACGACCAGCCGTCTGAGAACTATTTTTAATTTGTGATTTAATTTGGGGAGGGGGGTTTTTTTTTTAAAAAAAAAAACGGGAACGCGCGGATGATTAATTTTGGCAAAGCCAACGGGAGAGGAACGGAAAAAAAGCGTACGGTCACGATGACTTCCGCATCGGGATAGCGGCCGTTTACAGTGGTCATAGTTTGAGTTTGAGGTGGGCGGAGAGCTTCTTGGAGTTTGATCGTCTCGGCTTGACTGTTGCGGAAATCTTCCATGCGACACACGGAGTTTCGGGCTTATCTATCCGTGTGTTGTCGACGTCTAATCTACATCCGCAATGCCTGCGCCAGAGGTTTCCCACCAATCGAATCGTGATTCAAGTACTGCCTTGACCTGTGCTATCCAACATGGTGCTTATGGCACTAAAACATAGTTTTCTCCCTACAATCGCATCACTCAACGTTCTGTCGTAAATTGCCGCCCAAAGGCAAAATCCGGCCCGGCAATTGAACCCTCTTTCGATACTTTTTACTATGATAGGAGTCGTATAAAGTGTTGAGACTTATCTCCACTTCTTTGGCCTTCTCGTCCAACTTACACGGAGGAGACACTTGTAACAGTGCTGAATATGTGCGCGGTTTAAGAGCCAAAGTACGCATGACATCGTCAAGTAAGAGCCTTACGGCATAGTTTAACTATCCATGAATCGATGAATTCCCATGGTTACCGATATGATCGAATATTCCCCAGTCCGAGTCGGGCATATCCGGGCCGCAAACCGCAAAAACGCAAGTCACTTGCTATTCAACTCCAATCTGGTGATCTTAACTTCCTGAATTACCTCGCTCGAGGCTTGAGCTAGACGGCGGTTTCTCCTATCTGAACAGAATCAGGGCACCACACCGTTAGAGAAAGAAAGGTCGAACCCGGGACTTACTAATAATTCAAGTAAGTGTGTATTGCCGCTACGCTACCCAGTCGAGGAATCATTAACTTCCCTACCCCTCATGTATACTTGGCCAACCTCCTGATATCCCATTGACTACACTTGGAGTAGCTTGCTTCTTACTACTGGTATACATAGTTTTATTTTTTTATTTTTTGGTAAGTACCACCCCTTTGCGAGCGGTCCAGCCCAAAGTTTCGTGGCGGGTTGCGAAAAGTGCATATTCTTTTCATGTATACTGCTTGTAGTTCCATGTACTACAATTATTATAAATTCTGCTTGATATACAATGCTGCCATGATGGATAGGAGGCCAACCGGCGAATGAAGCAAAATAAGATTACTTGCGGCAATTCTACTTATCAATAGACGTGTATCCAATTACACTTCTAGGCAGTGACTATCTTCGGCAGTGAGTTTCATAGTCTTGTACGGCATCCGCATGCCTCAAATCGTCTTTCACACATTTGAATCCGGGCTTGAATTGTTCCTCAATGTTATCTGACTATCGAAATGGTGCTTGATGTCTTTGAGACTCTACAAGTTTGTGTGTTTCCTCAAGGTTTGCCAATAGGTCTTCATAGCGTTCTTGCCGTGATAAAGGCTGGAGAACCATTAGATAATACAATATTGGTCAGAATGAAGAACCACCTACCTGTGATAAACCGCTTGGATCGCTTTCATAGCGCATGTGATCGACAGAGAGAATGTTTCTACACGCAATCAAAATATCAATTCCACGCCGCCACATAGAACAGTCCGTTGCAAGGGAAGCGGGACATTTGGCGGGTTTCACTGTCATGCTTGCCCGGTTTGGGCCTCGTCTCGCGACTGTTGCCGCTGGATACCTGTGTTTATAACCGACTCATATCCACAGCGCACCCATAGGGATTCAGCTGGTCGCCTTGCCTCGGTTCCGTCCCGAGAGCCTGAGTCAACGTCAAGGCCAATGGGTCATAGCCGCAAGTCGCGAAGAAAGGGGAATACGCCCGTCGTGGCATGAGGGCAGACTCAGCTAGCGGGAGGGGTGTGGACTACTTATCCTGCTCGTAGCTGCAGTAGAAACGAAGGTACTGTTCCAAGGTGCTGTTGACCCGTTCTACCTGACCGTTGGCTGAGTGGTGGTGACCTGGCGTGAAGTGTAGGCGTATTCGAAGGAGGGAGCCGAGGAGTGGCAAATTCCGATCCGTGGTTGGAGGACACATGGAGAGGTGTGCCATGCTTTGAGAACACATAGAAAACGAATGCATCTGCAACGTCCGGGGCGTACTAGTGTCCGTAATTGGAATGAAAAAAATTACTTGGACACACGGTCAATAGCCACTAGGATAGCGGTGAAACCGTTAGACGTGGGTAAATACTCGACAAAGTCCATACTGATAGAGTTCCATGGCGACCGGTAAAGGCTGTAGCAAGCCGTAAGGACGATAACGAGAGGGTTTGTTGCGAGCGCACAGGACGCATTGTAAGGCGAACTTCTCGTCGATCCTATGGTGACGAGACTCGAGATGATGTCGCCAGGTCTTGACAGCTCCGAAGATGGCGAGCAGCTCCTTGTCGTTGGTGTCGTAGTTGAGCTCGGCACCAGATAAGGTGCGACTGAAGAACGCGAGGGGTGAGCTTGACCATCCTCGGTATGTACCGAAAGAATACCGGCGATGGCGTAATCAGAAGCGTTTGACTCGACCACTGTCGGAAGCCACGGGTCGAAATCATGGAGGATGGGTGCCGAGATTAAGGCCTTGAGGAGTTGAAAGGCTCACATTGCGGAGACCAGACCCACCGGGCGTCCTTGCGCATGAGCTAAGTCAGTGGGACTGATTTCGGAGTACGAGGCGATAAACCGTCTGTAGAAGTTTGCGAATCCCAAGAACTATTGGACGTCCTTACCTTTTCGTGGTGTCGGCCAGTCGAGGATAACTTGGATCTCGACGTGTCCATTCGAAGGCCGTCAGGGCTAATAACGAAACAGAGGGAGTTGTCGTGTCCACGCTGAAAGCGCACTTCTCGACTTTGGTGTATAGGGTATTTGCACGAAGGCATCGCAAGACCTCGCGTACATGTTTGAGGTGCTCATCTGGGTTGTCAGAGTAGATCAGGATACCATCTAGGTAGACAACCACGCACGAGTCCAGGATATCCTTGAAAACTTCGTTCATAAAACGTTGGAAGGATGTAGGGCCGTTTGTAGGGCCGTAGTGCATATGACATGAAGCTCGTACGATCCGTAACGAGTTCGAAACGCAGTCTCCCATTCATCGCCGTCTGTTATCGCACGAGATTGTAGGCTCCGCGAAGATCGAGCTTGGAGAAGACGCGGGCGGAGCGAAGACGGTCTACTAAATAATCCTTTTTGGTGATTTGTTGAGACCGCGGTCATCTACGGCGAGGCGGAGAGAACCGTCCTTCTTCTTGATTAAAAAGACGGCAGGCGAGGTGGAAGACGGATGAACTGATTGTTGAGGTTCTCGTCCAAGAACTCTCAAAGAGCGAATTGCTCGACCTCTGAGAGGGAGTATATTGAACCGTACGGAGTAGTGTGACCCATAAGGTCGATATGGTAGTCGTGGGGGCGTCGAGGCCGAAGGGTAGTACGCTTTCGTTTACTTAAAACGGGGTCGTGGTAGGACAAATGTTCGATAGGCGGGATCCATGCCGCGGCAGCTGGTAGCACGGCAAACTGGGAGGGTTCTGGTATCAGCGTGGGGCTAGGTGAGTGTGCTGCCGTGCTGCAGCTGGGTTCAAAAGGTGAAGCACTCAGTTCAGGAAGCGCGCGCGGAGATGTCGAACAAGGTGTGTCGACGAGCAAGCGAGCGGAGAACTCGTTGCATTCGTGGGCTACATTCAGTGTCAGGCCCCACAGGGCATCTGGATAAGTTGGTGAGTAAACTGTAAACTGAATTATGGGTCCGTAGGTAGAAGCAGAGTCGTCGAACAAATTCTAGATTTTTATATTTTCAAGCTTGAAAAAAAGCAACGCGACGCATCGAAGTGGAGCAATGTTTCGAGCTCTATCTAGAATCATTGATTTTGGGAGGCTATAGACTCTTCAAGGAGACGAGCTGAGTCTCGAACCGTCGCGGCTCGAGTCTGGAGTCTGATCGAAACCGAACCTAGCACTTCGTCAGCGGCAGCGGCGGCACCCGTGGCTTGGCATGGTGCTCGAGGAGGAAGAGAACGTACGACTCAGTCCTCTGAAGCCAGTTGGAGGAGACGCGGAGGGCGAGATTCGTTTGACAACTGTCATCTGTCATCGGCCAGGACAAACACGACCCCACGCTGCTGCACGCCAAGTCTCCAAAAGTGATCAACATGGCGACTTCACGATCCAAGAAAGAGAACCTGTGAGCACCCTCGACACATCGCGCGGCAGATCACTGATTATATACCCCAAGCCTCTATCTAGACCGTACGTAGGCGGCGCTTCACTTCAATTCCGGCGCATACTGCTGATCTCATCTATCATACAGAAATTACACTCCAAGTCATTCCAAAGCTGAAGTACACGCTCAGTTTGTTAGTCGACGATGAGGAGAGAGAATTACAGAGGATAAACAACCGGACCTGGGAACCAGCGAAGCCCCTGTATGCCCCGTGTTTCTTTGATACGTGCACTTGCTAAAGTCTGTGCATATGTAGAGATGCATCTCCGACATCCCAGATACATGTCGAGATCCAAGTAAAGAGGGCTCATCTCTCATTAGGGAGGAAAGAACAGGGCACCACAGAGATCGACTGTCAAGCACTTTTCAACGATTATTGGAACACCACATCCCACGAGTTCCTGGTCCAAGGTCAGTTGGAATCACCAACAAGTCCTTTCATCACTGACCGAAAGGGCACAGCGGACATTGTTGCTGGGAAGCATAGTTGTTCCATGGAATTACATTTCTCTGCAGAAGTTACCGTTCGTCTTCTGGCAATTGTTCACCGCAGGCTGCTTATGTTGTTCGCCTAGACGAGTGATCTACGCTCCTCGCTCCGTGAACTCGAAAAATTGTTAAGGGATTACTCCCCACTGATGACAGAATCGACGGAGAAGGCTTTGGAAAAGGTCATTAAAGTCGGGGCGGCATTCTCAGAGGTCAGTCCTCAGCCTTCCCAGATCGAAACTATCAAGACATTGACACGTTTTAGTTGAATGAGATCGCAAAGGCTGCCTTCAGTGTTGCCACAGTCACGTTTGAGGTTTGTTCCCGCTCTTGTGCGTCAGAAGCAGAGGTGACGCGCGGCTGTTTTAGCTTTTGCAGGAACAAAACAAGTACGATCAGATGCCGTTAGACCTTTTGGATCGGTTACAGCGCATTTTGTATTTTGCGGACAAGGTCGCAACCGGGATCAGCGATGAAGAGACAGAAATCCTGCAGAAGACAATCTCGCAAATGTTCAAAGTGATGGAAATAGTCGCAAAGTGTTCGTGCGATTACGTCAAACGTGGGCGTTTCGGTGGGCAGTCGGCTTCTCTGAATTTCGCAAATGCTGATGATTACAGAGAGGACGTTGACTGGGCTCGTTCACCCGCAGAAGATCGAAGAAATGAGCAAAGAGTTGACCAAGGTCATTGAAGATTTCGATCGTGCAATGAATGTTGAGGCCCTCCGCTTAGCCAAGGAGCTAGCCAAGGAGAACAGTAAGTACTCATCGACCCGATCTTGTGATAGTATATTTTATCGTTTTGTGTAGAACTAGTCCAGCAAGACCTCTTGCTTGAGAAGCGGCTTAAGCCTACCAGGACCAGCTATAACCACACGCTCTGCTGCATGGAAGGCACCCGCCAATCTATCCTCAATCAAGTCATTGCCTGGGTATCCAATGGACCGGGGCCGAGCAATACATACTGGATCTACGGCTTACCCGGAATTGGCAAGACATCGTTGTCTCATTCAATCTGTAAAACACTCGATGAGCGAAGTCAACTCATTGGAGCGTTTTTCTGCCAGAGAGATGACACGAATTCGAGCGAGCCTAGAAACATCCTTCCTACTCTCATCTATAAACTCGCCGAAATCTCCCCGACCTTTCGAAGAATTGTAGCAGAACAACTTCGTAGTAAACCAAACCTGACAACGGAGTCGATGACAGATGCACACGTCCTCGATTTCATCAGCTCGATGCCTCACCAACCTAATGAGCATCCTTGCGCCTTTGTCATTGACGCACTTGATGAGTGCGGCAACAATCGAAGTCGCCAAGATGTCCTAAAGGCCCTGACCGACGCAGCCGCACTCGCTCCGTGGCTCAAGATTATCATCACCAGTAGACCCGAAGCCGATATCGAACGCTTCTTTCGTGGTCTCACCGACTCGTCGCATTCGTCGTATGATCTGACCGCTGATCAGAAAGCCAGTGATGATTTGCGAACCTTCGCCCGAAGCCAATTCGCGTTGGTGGCCTCGCATTGCCATATTAGCACGGCTTGGCCAGAAGAATCGGACTTCAACGAGCTTATCTCTCGCGCGAACGGCCTTTTCATCTTCATCAAGACCCTTACTCTCGCACTGGAGGAATGTGAGGACGCTGAAGAGTCATTGAAGGAAGCCCTACAAGGCTCAGCCGGGACTGGCTTGGAGTCTCTATACGGACTCTATTCGAGTATCCTGAAAGCGCACAGCAAGATTAGTGGGATTTGGCGGATGATAGTGGTGATTGTAACAGCGCAACACCACCCACTGTGCGAAGAGCCGATTGCAAAACTGGCGGGAGTGAAACCCAATCTAGTCAAGAAGTGGGTGGATGCCCTCAGCTCTTTGCTATATCGAGACAAAGGGGCCAATGGAGCAATTCGTGTCAGACATTTGTCAATTTCCGATTTCTTTCTCAGCAATCGCTGCGAGTACCAGGTCAACCTGCTCGAGGCGCACGCACAGCAGGGTATCTCCTGCCTCAAGACGATGATGAAAGAGCTCCGTTTCAATATCTGTAATCTCGAAGATTCCCGGCTCGCCAATGCAGACATTAGAGATCTCCCATCCCGAGTGAAGCAGAACGTTTCCTACCCCTTACAGTATAGCTGTCTCCACTGGTCGAACCACCTTTGCTCCTCAGCTAACCGCGATGAGCGCTTATTGGTGTTGGGAGGCTTGAAGACCTTCTTTGGGGGGTTGTACCCATTATTTTGGATTGAAGTGTTGAGCATTATGGGGATGGTCCCAATTGGTACTCAAAGCATTCGAAGGTTGCTATCCTGGGTCAGGGTGAGTAGAACCAACATGCTACCAGTTTGCATTCTAAGCTGATTCGAATTGGCTGTAGGATGTGGATTCAACGCTTCTTGAGAGAATTCAGGATATTCGTCATTTCCTGATCACTTTTCACACCCCCATCTCCATCAGTGCTCCACATATCTATATCTCGACGCGACCATTCCTGCCCTCACAATCCCCTTTATCGAGGACCTTGAGCAGAGAATTCACTAGTGCCATCAATGTACGAGTGGGGAACCTGTCATCATGGCCAGCACCACCATTGAAGTGGACTGGACACACGCAGGGCATCATGAGTGTGTGTTATTCCCCGAATGGGACCCGCGTTGTCACTGGATCCCGCGACAACACGATTCGGATCTGGGATGCAGAATCTGGTGCTGTGGTTGGCGAGCATCTTACAGGGCATAATGGGGATGTGAATTCTGTTGCATACTCTCCCGATGGGCAGCACATCATCTCCGGATCCGACGACTACACCATTCGAATCTGGGATGCTGAGACTGGGGCTTCGGTCGGAAATCCTCTCGATGAGCACACTGGCTTGGTGTGGTCTGTTGCCTACTCTCCTGATGGGCGGCGCATCGTCTCCGGATCCGGAGACTGCAGCATTAGAATCTGGGATGCCGAGACTGGGGCCTCAGTCGGCGATCCTCTCAAGGGGCACACTGGTACTGTGCGGTCCGTCGCTTACTCTCCCGATGGGCAGCACATCATCTCCGGATCCGAGGACTACACCATTCGAATTTGGGATGCCGAGACTGGTGCTTCAGCCGGAAATCCTCTCGATGGGCACACTCAAACAGTGTGTTCCGTTGCTTACTCCCCTGATGGGCGGCGCATCGTCTCCGGATCCGAGGACCACACCATTCGAATCTGGGATGCCGAGACTGGCGCTTCGGTCGGCGATCCTCTCAAGGGGCACACTCACGCTGTGCTGTCCGTCGCTTACTCTCCCGATGGGCAGCACATCATCTCCGGATCCTCCGACGACACCATTCGAATCTGGGATGCCAAGACTGGCGCTTCAGTCGGAAATCCTCTCGATGGGCACACTGAAGCGGTGTGGTCCGTTGCTTACTCTCCTGATGGGCGGCGCATCGTCTCCGGATCCGACGACCACACCATTCGAACCTGGGATCCCGAGACTGGCGCTTCGGTTGGCGAGCACCTTGGAGAGCATAATGAGGGTGTGAATTCTGTCAGATACTCCCCCAATGGACAGCGCATCATCTCCGGATCCGACGACCATACCATTCGAATCTGGGGTGCCGAGACTGGCGCTTCAGCCGGAAATCCTCTCGACGGGCACACTGACCGGGTGTGGTCCGTTGCTTACTCTCCTGATGGGCGATGCATCGTCTCCGGATCCGAGGACCGCACCATTCGAATCTGGGATGCCGAGACGGGCGCTTTGGTTGGCAAGTATCTTATAGGGCATAATAAGGGTGTGAAATTTGTCACACTCTCTCCCGATGGGCAGCACATCATCTCCGGATCCGACGACCATACCATTCGAATCTGGGGTGCCGAGACCGGCGCTTCAGTCGGAAATCCTCTCAACGGGCACACTAAAACGGTGTGGTCTGTTGCTTACTCCCCTGATGGGCGCCACATCGTCTCCGGATCCGAGGACCACACCATTCGAATCTGGGATGCCGAGACTGGCGCTTTGGTTGGCAAGCATCTTATAGGGCATAATAGGAATGTGTATTCTGTTGCATGCTCTCCCGATGGGAAGCACATCATCTCCGGATCCGACGACCACACCATTAGAATCTGGGATGCCAAGACTGGCGCTTCAGTCGGAAATCCTCTCGATGGGCACACTGAAACGGTGTGGTCCGTTGCTTACTCTCCTGATGGGCGGCGCATCGTCTCCGGATCCGAGGACCACACCATTCGAATCTGGGATACCGAGACTGGCGCCTCAGTCGGCGACCCTCTCAAGGGGCACGCTAACGGGGTGTGGTGCGTCGCTTACTCTCCTGATGGACGGCGCATCATCTCCGGATCCGGTGACCGTACCATTAGAATTTGGGATTCTGAGGTTAGTACGGGAGTCGGCAGGCTTCGTGAGTGGCATACCTACCCAGTCCAGTCTATTGATTACTCTTCTGGCTTGCAGCACACTGTCTCTTGTAACCCAATGCATGCTGAATTTTTTGCAAAGCCCGACAATGATGGTTGGGTCAGGGGCTCAGAGGGTGGCTTGCTCTACTGGGTACCCCACGACTGTCGTACAGGCTTGCATTCACCCGCACTCCTGACAATCCCCCTTACATCTCATAAACGTTCCGTTTCTTTGGACTTTGACGACTTTGCCTTTGGAACCTCATGGACTCAGATTTTCAAAAATGCACCTTCTTAGCCTTTTCTGTCGCTGAACATCCGCATGTAGTTTGGCCTTAGTTGCTCTTTCGTTCAACCATCATTATTGATCGAGACATGACACCGCTGAGTTGCTTATCAGAGGAAGTCCCTCCAGAGGCGCCAAATGGAGCTCTGGAATAGTCCAAAGTCTGGAGTCAACCGCACCTGCAGCGCTCCTATAAGTATTGGAGAAGCTGCTCGACGTCACGCATAATGCGGGCGGCAGGGTTGGATTGTTAATGGACAGCCGCAAGAGGTGTAGATCCATCGAGAGGGTGTTACACCCAGTGATCAAGGATTCATACCTGGCCCCGGAAGCCGGTGTGATTTTGGTTAGATTTTTCCAGCCATCTGGGGATGGTCAAATCAACGGTGTGTATTCGGCTTTAAAATGGCTTTTTACTTGGTGATCGTCACTCAGTAAACCAATGCGTTCGATAGCTCACTCGTTCCCTTATGGAGCGGGTCCCCTCAACCTGGCAACGCGCACCTTACCCTGCGCCTGACCTCACTACCCACATCTATGAACTCTCATGTCAATTGCGCCGGTCCACAACTCCTCATTGAGGGACGGCCCGAAGCGTACAAGGCGTTTCATTACGAGCAGTGTCGAGGAAAAACGGGCCGCCGAGGGTGTTTATGTGTGGAGGCTGGGAATCCGACCAGAAGCGGGCTGTGCCGGGGAACGCGAGAGGGAGAAGGCTGCGATCCTATTGGGAAAATCAATGGCTGATAATCGCGATGAAAAGGCGTAGGTATGCATGTAAACGTTTATGTGGAGGAGTAGCTTTCTTCCATGAGGCTGGTTTTGTTGGAATTGAGGCTGGGAGGTCTGCCTCGGAAGTCACCAGTAAGTCGCCGGTGTCATTACAATGTGACAAGTGGCTCTATAGATATGGATACAAGACCAAGTCTCTCAACTGCAACACGTTCAAGGATCGCGAACAACCACCGTCTCCACCCTAATCGTCGACCTTGTCGATTGGCAGCATTGGTACACTCGCTGGACAGCTCCATTCTTCTGGACATGTTTAGTCTTGTATCTAATTGAATAGTGGGAGCATTGGCCATTGTCCCTCAAGTGGAAATTAATTAACCGGCCATGCGGCGCGAACCCGAGAGGTCCTTAGGTAAATGTCCCTAGTGAACTCGGCACACACCATGTACCCATGAAGGTCAGTACTGATAATCATGCATGGGGAGATGGCTCTCTTCCAATATTTCCACAATCTTTGCAAACGCGAGCCACCAACGAGACCCTGCGCCACCCATTTTGAAATCTCGCACAGCTTATTAGGTGTGTTGATAACCTGATATTTAGGGGTGCGTCCGGCGTATTCTAATGATGGCCATGCCTATACGTCTTATTGGCGATGATGGGAATAGGTTTTAGCCACTAGGAGATACGCCTGGACTCGGATGTCATTTGAGTTTCGCTCTGGTCACCATTCATTGTGTTCTTTCAGCACGAACACACCTACAGCACCGGAAATGTTGCTAGACTGGGTGCATTTGTTCCACCACCTTACCAGAGTGAATAGTCTTATCCTGGGTATTGAATATACATTCCTCGGCGATACAGGCCCAATGGGAGCGCGGATCGGGATAATGTAGACCCGCGCTTTTCGGTTTCGCACCGCAAACTGACGCCGCCTGTAGAAATTTGCGTACTGTCTCGCATTGATCACCACGAAGTATGCTAATGGTGGATGGACCCAAAATGGGAAGTGTGCTATCAGCAACTCAAAACTTGAGGGTCTCGACCAGTGCGTCCAAGACGCGAATTGCGTCCGGTATGTAGAACTTCTCATATGCGAGCCCTACCGGGGTGCAAAGAGATAAAAGATGATCATCAGTATACTTCCAGTAGTCCATGCAAGGACAAACTCACTCCCAACCAGCGACTATATAATATTGGTCAGAATGAAGAACCACCTACCTGTGAGAAACCGCTTGGATCGCTTTCATAGCGCATATGATCGACTGCGAGAATGCTTCAACACGCAATCAAAATATCAATTCCACGCCGCCACATAGAACAATCCGTTGCAAGGGAAGCGGGACATTTGGCGGGTTTCACTGTCATGCTTGCCCGGTTTGGGCCTCGTCTCGCGACTGTTGCTGCTGGATACCTATGTTTATAACCGGCTCATATCCACAGCGCACCCATAGGGATCCAGCTGGTCGCCTTGCCTCGGTTCCGTCCCGAGAGCGTGAGTCAACGACAGGGCCAATGGGTCATAGCCGCGAGTCGCGAAGAAAGGGGAATACGCCCGTTGTGGCATGAGGGGCAAACTTAGCTAGCGGGAGGGACGTGGACTCTTTGTCCTGCTCGTAGTTGCAGTAGAAACGAAGGTACTGTTCCAAGGTGCTGTTGACCCGTTCTACCTGACCGTTGGCTGAGGGGTGGTGACCTGACGTGAAGTGTAGGCGTATTCGAAGGAGGGAGCCGAGGAGAGGCGAATTCCGATCCGTGGTTGGAGGACACATGGAGAGGTATGCCATGCTTTGAGAACACATGGGGAACGAACGCATCTGCAACGTCCTGGGCAGTACTAGTGTCCGTAGTTGGAATGAAAAAAACATACCTTGGACACACGGTCAATAGCCACTAGGATAGCGGTGAAACCGTTAGACGTGGGGGAATACTCGACAAAGTCCATACTGATAGAGTTCCATGGGCGCCCCGGGACCGGTAAAGGCTGCAGCAAGCCGTAAGGGCGATAACGAGAGGGTTTGTTGCGAGCGCACAGGACACACTGTAAGGCGAACTTCTTGCAGTCCATGCGCATGCTGTGCCAAACGTAGTTGCGACGTAGTCACTCCAGTATTTTGTTGTAACCGAAGTGACCTGCTGTTGAGTGGTCACGCTTCGCCTGGAGGCCGCGAGTACGGAGGTTTCCTCGCTCGGGTCGATACTCTGGGACGTACACACGGCGGTCCATCAGCAGTAAACCAGAGAAAGACAAGGAATGGCGTGGGGAGGGACTTCCCTTGAGACGGTGGTCGAGTGCACGACTAGAGAGGGGATCGATGGATAACCCAGCTGAGGTATTGAGGATCGGGACGGAACAGTCGACGTCGCGCGGCTGAGTAGCGCGGAGCGAAGTAGCGAGGCGTTCTGCGTGAAGATGGGGCGCAAGTTTTGCGGGTTCGCTAGCGTATATTTCCTATCCTCCTTTCTGATATAGAAATCCGCTCGCCGAGTATGGGAATTCGTTTCTCACCGAGTGTCCCCGGCCTAAGCGATTAACCATGTTAATGGCGGAGAGGAATCCTGGCCAGCGAGCTTGACGATGCGTAAGTATCTCTGTCGAAGAGACGTACTCCGGATTCTTGTGGTCCGTGATCACGTCGATCCTATGGTGACGAGACTCGAGGTGTGTCGCCAGGTCTTGACAGTTCCGAAGATGGCGAGCAACTCCTTATCATTGGTGTCGTAGTTGAGCTCGGCACCAGATAAGGTGCGACTGAAGAACGCGAGGGGTGAACTTGACCACCCTCGGTGTGTACCGAAAGAATACCGGCGATGGCGTAATCAGAGGCGTCTGAGTCGTCCACTGTCGGAAGCCACAGGTCGAAATCATGGAGGATGGGTGCCGAGATAAAGGCCATCTTGAGGAGTTGAAAGGCTCACATTGCGGAGACCAGACCCACTGGGCGTCCTTGCGCATGAGCCGAGTCAGTGGGACTGATATCAGAGTAGGAGGCGATAAACCGTCTGTAGAAGTTTGCGAATCCCAAGAACGATTGGACGTCCTTACTTTTCGTGGTGTCGGCCAGTCGAGGATCTCGACGTGTCCATTCGAAGGTCGTCAGGGCTAATAAAGAAACAGAGGGAGTCGTCGTGTCCACACTGAAAGCGCACTTCTCGACTTTGGTGTGTAGGGTGCTTGCACGAAGGCGTCGCAAGACCTCGCGTACATGTTTGAAGTGCTTATCTGGGTTGTCAGAGTAGATCAGGATGTCACCTAGGTAGACAACCACGTACAAGTCCAAAATATCCTTGAAAACTTCGTTCATAAAACGTTGGAAGGATGCAGGGGCGTTTGTAGGGCCGTAGTGCATGACCTGAAACTCGTACGATCCATAACGAGTTCGAAACGCAGTCTTCCATTCATCGCCGTCTCCTATCGCACGAGATTGTAGGCGCCGCGAAGATCGAGCTTGGAGAAGACGCAGGCGGAGCGAAAACGGTCTACTAAAGAATCCTTTTTGATGATTTGTTGAGACCGCAGTCATCTACAGCGAGGCGGAGAGAACCGTCCTTCTTCCTGATTAAAAGGACAGTAGGTGAGGTGGAAGACGGATGAACTGATTCGTTCAAGAACTCTCAAAGAGCGAATTGTTCGACCTCTGAGAGGGAGTATATCGAACCGTACGGAGTAGTGTGGCCCATAAGGTCGATATGGTAGTTGTGGGGGCGTCGAGGCGGAAGGTAGTACGCTTTCGTTTACTTAAACCGAGGTCGTGGTAGTCTTGTGGCGGAGACATGCGTATTCGGCGGCGAGCGCGTCATCGACGAGGGTGGAATTCGATGGGCGGGATCCATGCCGCGGCAGCTGGTAGCACGGCAAACTAGGAGGGTTCTGGTATCAGCGTGGAGGTGAGTGTGCTGCCGTGCTGCAGCTGGGTTCAAAAGGTGAAGCACTCAGTTCAGGAAGGGCGCGCGGCGATGTCGAACAAGGTGTCGACGAGCAAGCGAGCGGAGAACTCGTTGCATTCGTGGGCTACATCCACAGTGTCAGGCCCCACAGGGCATCTGGATAAGTTGGTAAGTAAACTGTAAACTGAATTATGGGTCCGTAGGTAGAAGCAGAGCCATCGAACAAAAACTAGATTTTCATATTTTCAAGCTTAAAATCAAAAAAACGCGACGCAGCGAAGTGGAGCCATGTTTCGAGCTCTATTTAGAATCATTGATTTTTGGAGGCTATAGACTCTTTAAGGAGACGAGCTGAGTCTCGAACCGTCGCAACTCGAGTCTGGAGTCTGATCGAAACCGAACCTAGCTCCTCATCAGCGGCAGCGGCGGCACCCGTGGCTTGGCATGGTACTCGAGGAGGAAGAGAACGTACGACTCAGTCCTCTGAAGCCAGTTGGAGGAGACGAGGAGGGCGAAATTCGTTTGACAACTGTCAACTGTCACCAGCCATTTCGAGCCAGGACAAACACGACCCCACGCTGCTGCACGCCAAGTCTACGTTTCCACAAGTGATCAACATGGCGACTTCACGATCCAAGAAAGAGAACCTGTGAGCACCCTCGACGCATCGCCTGGCAGATCACTGATTATATACCCCAAGCCTCTATCTAGACCGTACGTAGGCGGCGCTTCACTTCAATTCCGGCGCATACCGCTGATCTCATCTATCATACAGAAATTACACTCCAAGTCATTCCAAAGCTGAAGTATACGCTCAGTTTGTTAGTCGACGATGAGGAGAGAGAATTACAGAGGATAAACAACCGGACCTGGGAACCAGCGAAGCCCCTGTATGCCCCTTGTTTCTTTGATACGTGCACTTGCTAAAGTCTGTGCATATGTAGAGATGCATCTCCGACATCCCAGATCCATGTCGAGATCCAAGTGAAGAAGGCTCATCTCTCATTAGGGAGGAAAGAACAGGGCACCACAGAGATCGACTGTCAAGCACTTTTCAACGATTATTGGAACACCACAGCCCACGAGTTCCTGGTACAAGGTCAGTTGGAATCACCAACAAGTCCTTTCATCACTGACCGAAAGGGCACAGCGGACATTGTTGCTGGGAAGCATAGTTGTTCCATGGAATTACATTTCTCTGCAGAAGTTACCGTTCGTCTTCTGGCAATTGTTCACCGCAGGCTGCTTATGTTGTTCGCCTAGACGAGTGATCTACGCTCCTCGCTCCGTGAACTCGAAAAATTGTTAAGGGATTACTCCCCACTGATGACAGAATCGACGGAGAAGGCTTTGGAAAAGGTCATTAAAGTCGGGGCGGCATTCTCAGAGGTCAGTCCTCAGCTTTCCCAGATCGAAACTATCAAGACATTGACACGTTCTAGTTGAATGAGATCGCAAAGGCTGCCTTCAGTGTTGCCACAGTCACCTTTGAGGTTTGTTCCCGCTCTTGTGCGTCAGAAGCAGAGGTGACGCCCGGCTGTTTTAGCTTTTGCAGGAACAAAACAAGTACGACCAGATGCCGTTAGACCTTTTGGATCGGTTACAGCGCATTTTGTTCTTTGCGGACAAGGTCGCAACCGGAATCAGCGATGAAGAGACAGAAATCCTGCAGAAGACAATCTCGCAAATGTTCAAAGTGATGGAAATAGTCGCAAAGTGTTCGTGCGATTACGTCAAACGTGGGCGTTTCGGTGGGCAGTCGGTTTCTCTGAATTTCGCAAATGCTGATGATTACAGAGAGGACGTTGACTGGGCTCGTTCACCCACAGAAGATCGAAGAAATGAGCAAAGAGTTGACTAAGGTCATTGAAGATTTCGATCGTGCAATGAATGTTGAGGCCCTCCGCTTAGCCAAGGAGCTAGCCAAGGAGAACAGTAAGTACTCATCGATCCCGATCTTGTGATAGTATATTTTATCGTTTTGTGTAGAACTAGTCCAGCAAGACCTCTTGCTTGAGAAACGGCTTAAGCCTACCAGGACCAGCTATAACCACACGCTCTGCTGCATGGAAGGCACCCGCCAATCTATCCTCAATCAAGTCATTGCCTGGGTATCCAATGGACCGGGGCCGAGCAATACATACTGGATCTACGGCTTACCCGGAATTGGCAAGACATCGTTGTCTCATTCAATCTGTAAAACACTCGATGAGCGAAGTCAACTCATTGGAGCGTTTTTCTGCCAGAGAGATGACACGAATTCGAGCGAGCCTAGAAACATCCTTCCTACTCTCATCTATAAACTCGCCGAAATCTCCCCGACCTTTCGAAGAATTGTAGCAGAACAACTTCGTAGTAAACCAAACCTGACAACGGAGTCGATGACAGATGCACACGTCCTCGATTTCATCAGCTCGATGCCTCACCAACCTAATGAGCATCCTTGCGCCTTTGTCATTGACGCACTTGATGAGTGCGGCAACAATCGAAGTCGCCAAGATGTCCTAAAGGCCCTGACCGACGCAGCCGCACTCGCTCCGTGGCTCAAGATTATCATCACCAGTAGACCCGAAGCCGATATCGAACGCTTCTTTCGTGGTCTCACCGACTCGTCGCATTCATCGTATGATCTGACCGCTGATCAAAAAGCCAGTGATGATTTGCGAACCTTCGCCCGAAGCCAATTCGCGTTGGTGGCCTCGCATTGCCATATTAGCATGGCTTGGCCAGAAGAATCGGACTTCAACGAGCTTATCTCTCGCGCGAACGGCCTCTTCATCTTCATCAAGACCCTTACTCTCGCACTGGAGGAATGTGAGGACGCTGAAGAGTCATTGAAGGAAGCCCTACAAGGCTCAGCCGGGACTGGCTTAGAGTCTCTATATGGACTCTATTCGAGTATCCTGAAAGCACACAGCAAGATTAGTGGGATTTGGCGGATGATAGTGGTGATTGTAACAGCGCAACACCGCCCACTGTGCGAAGAGCCGATTGCAAAGCTGGCGGGAGTGAAACCCAATCTAGTCAAGAAGTGGGTGGATGCCCTCAGCTCTTTGCTATATCGAGACAAAGGGGCCAATGGAGCGATTCGTGTCCGACATTTGTCAATTTCCGATTTCTTTCTCAGCAATCGCTGCGAGTACCAGGTCAACCTGCTCGAGGCGCACGCACAGCAGGGTACCTCCTGCCTCGAGACGATGATAAAAGGGCTCCGTTTCAATATCTGCAATCTTGAAGATTCCCGGCTTGCCAATGCGGGCATTAGAGATCTCCCATCCCGAGTGAAGCAGAACGTTTCCGACCCCTTACAGTATAGCTGTCTCCACTGGTCGAACCACCTTTGCTCCTCAGCTAACCGCGATGAGCGCTTATTGGTGTTGGGAGGCTTGAAGACCTTCTTTGGGGGATTGTACCCATTATTTTGGATTGAAGTGTTGAGCATTATGGGGATGGTCCCAATTAGTGCTCAAAGCATTCGAAGGTTGCTATCCTGGGTCAGGGTGAGTACAACCAGCATGCTACCAGTTTACATTCTAAGCTGATTCGATTTGGCTGTAGGATGTGGATTCAACGCTTCTTGAGAGAATTCAGGATATTCGTCATTTCCTGATCACTTTTCACACCCCCATCTCCATCAGTGCTCCACACATCTATATCTCGACGCGACCATTCCTGCCCTCACAATCCCCATTATCGAGGACCTTGAGCAGAGAATTCACTAGTGCCATCAATGTACGAGGGGGGAACCTGTCGTCATGGCCAGGACCACCATTGAAGTGGACTGGACACACGGGGGGCATCATGAGTGTGTGTTATTCCCCGAATGGGACCCGCGTTGTCACTGGATCCCGCGACAAGACGATTCGTATCTGGGATGCAGAATCTGGTGCTGTGGTTGGCGAGCATCTTACAGGGCATAATGGGGATGTGAATTCTGTTGCATACTCTCCCGATGGGCAGCACATCATCTCCGGATCCGACGACCACACCATTCGAATCTGGGATGCTGAGACTGGCACTTCGGTCGGAAATCCCCTCGATGGGCACACTGACTTGGTGTGGTCAGTTGCTTACTCTCCTGATGGGCGGCGCATCGTCTCCGGATCCTCCGACTGCAGCATTAGAATCTGGGATGCCGAGACTGGGGCTTCGGTCGGCGATCCTCTCAAGGGGCACACTGGTACTGTGCGGTCCGTCGCTTACTCTCCCGATGGACAGCACATCATCTCCGGGTCCTCCGACCACACCATTCGAATTTGGGATGCCGAGACTGGCGCTTCAGCCGGAAATTCTCTCGATGGGCACACTCTAACGGTGTGTTCCGTTGCTTACTCCCCTGATGGGCGGCGCATCGTCTCCGGATCCTCCGACCAAACCATTCGAATCTGGGATGCCGAGACTGGGGCTTCGGTCGGCAATCCTCTCAAGGGGCACACTGGTACTCTGATGTCCGTCGCTTACTCTCCCGATGGGCAGCACATCATCTCCGGATCCGACGGCCACACCATTCGAATCTGGGATGCCAAGACTGGCGCTTCAGTCGGAAATCCTCTCGATGGGCACACTGGCTGGGTGTGGTCCGTTGCTTACTCTCCTGATGGGCGGCGCATCGTCTCCGGATCCGGCGACCACACCATTCGAACCTGGGATCCCGAGACTGGCGCTTCGGTTGGCGAGCACCTTAGAGAGCATAATGGGGGTGTGAATTCTGTCAGATACTCCCCGGATGGACAGCGCATAATCTCCGGATCCTCCGACCACACCATTCGAATCTGGGATGCCAAGACTGGCGCTTCAGCCGGAAATCCTCTCGATGGGCACACTGGAGTGGTGTTCTCCGTTGCTTACTCTCCTGATGGGCGGCGCATCGTCTCCGGATCCTCCGGCCGCACCATTCGAATCTGGGATGCCGAGACTGGCGCTTTGGTTGGCAAGCATCTTACAGAGCATAATGGGGACGTGAATTCTGTTGCATACTCTCCCGATGGGCAGCATATCATTTCCGGATCCGACGACCACACCATTCGAATCTGGGATGCCGAGACTGGCACTTCGGTTGGAAATCCTCTCGATGGGCACACTGGCTGGGTGTGGTCCGTTGCTTACTCTCCTGATGGGCGGCGCATCGTTTCCGGATCCAAAGACCGCAGCATTAGAATCTGGGATGCCGAGACTGGAGCTTCGGTCGGCGATCCTCTCAAGGGGCACACTGAAACTGTATGGTCCGTCGCTTACTCTTCCGATGGGAAGCACATCATCTCCGGATCCTCCGACCACACCATTCGAATCTGGGATGCCAAGACTGGCGCTTCAGTCGGAAATCCTCTCGATGGGCACACTGAAACGGTGTTGTCTGTTGCTTACTCTCCTGATGGGCGGCGTATCGTCTCCGGATCTGACGACCACACCATTCGAATCTGGGATGCCGAGACTGGCGCCTCAGTCGGCAACCCTCTCAAGGGGCACGCTGACTCGGTGCAGTGCGTCGCTTACTCTCCTGATGGACGGCGTATCATCTCCGGATCCAGTGACCGCACCATTAGAATTTGGGATTCTGAGGTTAGTACAGGAGTCGGCAGGCTTCGTGAGTGGCATACCTACCCAGTCCAGTCTATTGATTACTCTTCTGACTTGCAGCACACTGTCTCTTGTAACCCAATGCATGCCGAATTTTTTGCAAAGCCCGACAATGATGGTTGGGTCAGGGGCTCAGAGGGTGGCTTGCTCTACTGGGTACCCCACGACTGTCGTACAGGCTTGCATGAACCCGCCCTCCTGACAATCCCCCGTACATCTCATGAACGTTCCGTTTCATTGGACTTTGACGACTTTGCCTTTGGAACCTCATGGACTCAGATTTTCAAAAATGCAGCTTCTTAGCCTTTTCTGTCGCTGAACATCCGCATGTAGTTTGGCCTTAGTTGTTCTTTCGGTTATTGGAGTTCCAACCATCATTATTGATCGAGACATGACGCTGCTGAGTTGCTTATCAGAGGAAGTCCCTCCAGAGGCGCCAAATGGAGCTCTGGAATAGTCCAAAGTCTGGAGTCAACCGCACTTGCAGCGCTCCTATAAGTATTGGAGAAGCTGCTCGCTCGACGTCACGCATAATGCGGGCGGCAGGGTTGGATTGTTAATGGACAGCCGCAAGAGGTGTGGATCCATCGAGAGGGTGTTGCACCCAGTGATCAAGGGTTTATACCCGGCCCCAGAAGCCAGGGTGATTTTAGTTGGGTTTTTCAGCCATCTGAGGACGGTCAAATCAACGGTGTGTATTCGGCTTTAAAATGCCTTTTTACTTGGTGACCACCACTCAGTAAACCAATGCATTCGATAGCTCATTTGCTCCCCTATGGAGCGGGTCCCCTCAACCTGGCAAACGCGCACGTTACCCTGCGCTGACCTCACTACCCACATCTATGAACTTTCATGTCAATTGCGCCGGTCCACAACTCCTCATTGAGGGACGGCCCGAAGCGTACAAGGCGATTCAAACGGACCGCCGACGGTGTTTATGTGTTGAGGCTGGGAATCTGACCAGAAGCGGGCTGTGCCGGGGAACGCGAGGGGGAGAAGGCTGCGATCTTATTGGGAAAATCAATGGCTGAAAATTGCGATGAAAAGGCGTAGGTATGCGTGTAAACGGCTGGTTTTGTTGCAATTGAGGCTGGGAAGTTGCCTCGGAAGTCACCGGTAAATCGCCGGTGTCATTACATTGTGACAAGTGGCTCTATAAATATGGACACAAGACCAAGTCTCTCAACTGCAACACGTTCGAGGATCGCGAACAACCACCGCCTCCGACACCCTAATCGTCGACCTTGTCGATTGGCAGCATTGGTGCACTCGCTGGACATTTCCATTCTTCTGGACATATTTAGTCTTGTATCTAATGAATAGTGGGAGCATTGGCCATTGTCCCTCAAGTGGAAATTAATTAATTAACCTGCCATGCGCGAACCTGAGAGGTCCTTTAGGTAAATGTCCCTAGTGAACTCGGCACACACACCATTTACCCATGAAGATCAGTGCTGATAATCATGCACGGGGAGATGACTCTCTTCCTATATTTCCACAATCTTTGCAAACGCGAGCCACCAACGAGACCCTGCGCCACTCATTTTGAAATCTCGCACAGGTTATTAGGTGTGTTGATAACCTGATATTTAGGGGTGCGTCCGGCGTACTCTAATGATGGCCATGCCTATAGGTCTTATGGGCGATTATGGGGATCAATTTTAGCTACTAGGAGATACGCCTGGACTCGGATGTCATTTGAGTTTTGCCCTGGTCACAACCATTAATTGTGTTCTTTCAGCAAGAACACACCTCCAGCACCGGAAATGTTGCTATACTGAGTGCATTTGTTCCACCACCTTACCAGAGTGAATATAGTCTTACTCTGGGTATTGAATATACGATACAGCCCCAATGGGGGTGCGGGATCGGGATATTGTAGACCCGCGCTTTCGGTTTCGCACCGCAAACTGACGTCGCCTGCAGAAATCTATATGCTGTCTCGTATTGATCACCACGAAGTATGCTAATAGTGGATGGACCCAAAATGGGAAGTATGCTATCAGCAACTCAAAACTTGAGGGTCTCTACAAGTGCGTCCAAGACGCGAATTGCGTCCGGTATGTAGAACTTCTCATACGCGAGCCCTACCGGGGTGCTAAAAGATAAAGATGATCCTCAGTATACTTCCGGTAATCCATACAAAAACAAACTCACTCCCAGCCAGCGACTATCTTCACCGGCGCTTCGAGCCGTAAGAACAGTCGCTTTTGGACTTCAGTGGCAATATCCGCTCCTACTCCACCGGTTCGCCCGGCCTCGTGGACGATCACTAACCGCCCGGTGCGCTTGACACTCTCCATGACGCCCTCCATGTCCCACGGAACGATCGTTCGTAAATCAATCAGCTCAACCTTTGCTCCCCGTACGCCCTTGGGGATAAGATTTTCTCTATCGAGTTCCGGGGGCGGTGCGTTGAGAAGCGATATGGCATTCTCGCATGTATATATAGGCGCGCCGTATGATAAGACGGTAAGATCTGACCCAGGGATCAGGGTTTCGATCTTTGACAGTGGAAGAGTGTAGTCGTCGACCGGGACCTGTTCGACAGCGGAGCGATAGAGGATCTTTGGCTCAAAGAAAAGGGTCGGGCATTGCTCTCGTATTGATGCGAGGAGCAATCCCTTGGCTTGGATTGGGGAGCGTGGTATCACGATCTGGTCGCGGATCAGAGAGAGGTAAATAATGAGTAGAGCGACGCACTTTAAGACCGTGTGCTCCTAAGAAGAAACCCTCTGGACTTTGTGAGTGATAGAGGCCCCCGTGGCCAACTGCCATGCATGGTGAGCGTACTGTTAAACCCCCACAATTGAATTGTCCGCCAGAGCGATAGCGAAACTTTGCGGCTTCATTGACAAGCTATAATCCATACTGAGCATACTAGTGCAACACTTGATAGAATTCTGCGTACCTGGTCGAAAGCAGGGAAGATGTAATCTGAGAACTGAACCTCTGCGATCGCTGTTTGCCCCATGGACGCGAGGCCGATACCAAAACCAACAATTCCCTGCACAAAATCAAGTCAGGAATCCGTGACCAAGGGTTTTTCGCGTCTGGTGACACACCTGTTCTGTGAGTGGTGTATTAAACACTCGCTCTCGACCTAAATTCGTGCCTCAACCAAATGTTCACATGTACCTACATAGCCGTATCATACCGAATTCTTGTGCGAGACCCATTGTACACCTGAAGACGCCACCAAATGAGACATCCTCCCCAAACACGACCGCAGTTTCGTCCTTGGTCAGCGCAGTGCTGCATATAAACATTGAACAGTAGCTCCGCACCATAAACAAAAAAGATACTCACTGAAGGCCCTCACGAATAGAACTGTACATGTTCATCTTCTGCGTCTCCTTGCCCGCGACGAGGCTTGTACTTCCTGCGTTCACGTCCGTCCACATAATCCCAGGTGTCCGTAACGCGAGGTCTCTCGTCCCACGCAACAGCTTTGATTCTCCAATCTTCGCGTTGTGTCCTCCAGCGGGCGGGGGGTTCTCCGCGGCAGTCGCACTCTCTGTGGCTTGCCATCGTCGTCCCGTTACACGGGGGGTTGAAGTCAATGCTAAGGAAGCAGGACGCGGCGTTCGTAACCGTCCTCGAAGTGGGACAGGCATTGGAGGGGGAAACGACGAACGACATCGGAACATAACAAGTACCCATCCGCGTGACCGTGCTGTTTGTGTAATCAGGTGTTCAGCACGAACCTGGGCTGACATTGAGTCCGCTGTCAGCTATTGTCAGCCCGTTCTCGGACCTCGAACACGACATGCGTTGCATCCGTCCGGGTTCATATAAATACTACCATACCGTAAATCCACAAGATAGTACATGTAAATCCAACATCTATTTCCTCCTTAGTTTAAAGCCACCATAAAACACCGCTCTCCCGATATTATTTTCCAGTACCTGTCACTGTGCTTTCCTTTCCGTGGTAGTGCTGATGGTGTGTCGGTCGGGTCCATATCTTGATGAGCCCAGCGCGTGTACCGGTGAGAATCGCGTTTGGGAGGAACCGTACTGTGGCTTCTAAATCGCCTTCAATTGGGGTGACCTGAGCATAACATTAGTTTGCGTATGTCAGAAGCTATGGCTATCGAAGCACTCGCCAATATTGGCTGCAGAACTGCCACCTCGTTTCTGGGTGGAGCAGGGTGAAAGTTCAAGGTGTTGGCATCGGGGGAGCCTGGTCCCATGGGTAGATTCAATACTGATGTCTCATTCCGTCGCCTTAAAGCTAGAGATATAGTTGACGAAAGCGAGAGCCGGTTCTGGAGTGTGCTTGGTTTTGGTCGGTGTAAGGCCCAGCTAGAGAAGTCCCACTGGCAAAAATGAATAGTGCGTCAAACCATATTGATATCCATATGGCTCACCAGCAGCAATTTGTTATCCTCGCCTACACTGCCGAACCGGTACGTTCGGCCATCACATTGTACCTCGTCAAAGGCAATGCAAGAAACAAATGACGAGTGCCCTTGGCATCGCGCTATTACTCGCTGCTCCCATGGTGAGATGATCGTAATCAAATCGTCTTGTCCTCCGGTCTACGCATGGGGTCATTAGCGCAAATAACACAGGGAGATCGTGTGGACTTTCCCACTCACTAAAATAAACCTGCTATCAGGAGACCACGTCACACAAGTCAAGCTTCCAAAATACGAAGCATAGGTATCAACCAACCTGGAATGACGATCAGTTACGCATTCTCAAGAGGGCACCACGAACACAGCTACTTCTCGGATAACGCATCGATGATACGCAAGCATCCATCCTCTGATACAGCAGCGACATAGCGTACATCCGGTGAGAACACAAATCCTAGTTGGGGGGGGCAAGTCAGTCCTCCTCTGGAGGAGATTGACACCTCCAACCACGTACCTATAATACTCTTCTTCGACACCCTCCAATGACTTACGGGGTTTTTCTTCGGCGGCGCCTTCTCGTTCAGCCCAACTGCCCCACCAGCATGATTGGGGGTGACGAACATATCGTCCATGGGATCCCAAGGAGCCTCAAAGTGTTCACCCTGCGAGGGGGCACCACCACCGCCACTACTACTAGTACTCAACGAAAGCGGATTGGGACCATGCGGTTGTGGATGTGAAAGAGGAGGGCTGACGCCTGTTGGTGGCGGTCTTGGTGTGAAAGGTCCATCCTCTCGGTCCTTCTCGTATACAATTATCGTACCGTCCGCATGCGAGACCAGGAAAAGGGAGGCTGAACCGGGCACCCATTGAACGCAGGTGCATGGCGAATTGCAGATCGAACCCTACCGGAGGAGAATCAATACGGACTCGTGTAAGTAGGCAGCCGCACGGTCTGCTTTGCTCTATGAAAGCTGAAAATGGGGGGGTATGAAGTACCTGTTTATTGATTCGCACATAGCGCGAACTGATGGGATCTACGTACAAACATACTGAGCGAACCAGTCCTGCGAAAGCTAAGGAACCACCCGTACCGAACCATATCAAGTCCCCAGTAGCAAAACCAACAACGACATCCACCCGCTCCGCACTCGAGGAAAATTGGTTCACATCGTGGCATGTCGGATATGCAGAGAACGTTAATCTAGCGAGATACTCCTACGTTTACGGTCAGCACGATCAAAGTGTAAGAGCAGCGACGAGAGACCAAGGGGCGTGGAAAACGGGTGGGGGCACACACACACACACACCTTTGCCTTTACACCGACTTCGGTCCAGAAGAAACTCTTGAGGGCATTATAGAACATAAACGTGACGTCGCCCTGCTTGTTCGCGAGTGTGCGCGTCAGCCCCTCGGCGGTCTGGAGACGCGTGACAAAACTCGAGCTCGTCGTCCGGATACTGTGTTTCGGGCGTGAGACGGTCTTGCGCTTCGCACTGGGCCCGCTCCCAGCGCCAGGACCGGCACTACCCACCACACCGACACCGACACCGACACCGACACCAACACCAACACCGATCCCGATCCCGACACTGCCATGGGCGTTGGTGGTCCCGCCAGTCCCACCGGGGGAGAACAGCGCGGGTGGTGTGAATGGTGTGAGTAGCGGTATTGCGGAGCTCGATGCGGATGGTGCGGGTATCACACCATCAGCGGTGGCGGCGGGAGTCTCGGGCGGTGCGATATCAATATCGTCAGCATTATCACTGCTCGATATGCTCTCCCGTCCATCCGTGTTTACGACCCCGCCAGTGGCAGCGGCGGCGGCAGCAACAGCGGCAGCAGCAGCAGCAGCAGCGGCGCGTTCGCGTTCCTTTTGCTCACGTTCACGCTCCTCCTTCTTGCTTTTCGCTTCCTTGTCCTTGTTCCCGCCCAAGAGACCTGCAAAACCGACGGCATTTTTCGTCGTGGGGAATCG
>Ga0307515_10005332_pt1 | contig 26127 bp, 25 predicted proteins | sample 17_EM_MG_FD_194513 | JGI IMG/M metagenome (GOLD analysis project Ga0307515, IMG submission 194513) | Populus trichocarpa ectomycorrhiza microbial communities from riparian zone in the Pacific Northwest, United States - 17_EM | ecosystem: Host-associated > Plants > Roots > Unclassified | place... | reverse complement strand
CACTCCCCTTTTTTGAGGATCTGGTGAGCTCACCCGAGGTTGTTTGCTTTTCATTTTCATTTTCCCATTTATTCCACCAATACCCGTGTGGCAAAAACCCGACTCGCGAACGGACGGACGGACGGACGGACTGCTATGCATCTATCTGCCCCATCGCTGTATCGTTTATTCGACTTGCGCTTTCGACCTTTTTTTTTATATTGGGCTGAAAACCACTGCAACCGACGATGCGTATCCTTATTTGGTGATACTCGCACGCTCGTTTACTGCTCATGTATCACAAACTCGGTTTTTTAACACCTCGTTAATGATCTCGTCGGTTGTGCTTTACCTCGTGTTCTTTTTATACCCCCGGCGTGTGGACTCAGATTCGTTGATATTCGTTCTCGTTCTCATTCTCGTTCTCGTGCCTCCCTCACGCCTGGCAATCAATATCCCATATCCCCCCCCCCCCATTTTTTTCCTTAGCCACCGCATTACCTTAGTCGATTTACTTTTACTGTTCACTTTTTGCAAACCTCATGGACAAAGAATTGACAACAAGGAAAATTTTGCTCTGCCCTCTTCTAACCCTATTTCCCCACTGCCATCCGTTGCTTGCGACGCTCCCATGGATCGTGGGATTGTAGATCGGCGACTCGCCCGATGACCCTCCCACCTCCGCGCTTGGATTGCTTGGATACCCTGGATACCTTGTTGCGATCTCCGTTTTCATTGCAGATTCAACTCAGGAACGTTGTTGTTGACAACTCAAGCAGGCGTCGAGGCGTCGAGCCTTCAAGGCGGAGCTATGGAAGCGGAAGCGGTGTATGTCTCTAAGTATATGTATCAGAAGCGCAGAAGTTGCACATGGGCGTCGTATTATGCCACAACTGACAACTGGCCTAGATTCCTACGTCCGACCCTTCGCACGAAAAGCGACAAGCGACAAGCGGGTTCTTTCATTGGGCGTCTGGACGTTAGTTAGTTATCGGCGCGAAGGACAATACATACCCCCGGTATACACCGTGTGCTTGTGTATACATCCATACATACAACCATGCATCTAGGGCGGCATTCAGTCGGGGTTTTTGAGTACGGAGGCTGTTCGTCCCGGGGACATATATGGGGGGCAGTGACCCCACCGGGGGTGAGTCGTTGAAGTTTCAAACCAGTAATATATTGGTAGGTTCCAAACTATGTCCGTGCATCTATCTGCTATCTATCAAAGAAGAAGCGAGGGGTCGCGAGGGAACGAACAAATTGGCAATGACGATAATAAACAAGAGAACAGCCATGCATATATACAACGTGGAGGCTGGCATTTTCGTGGTACCGGTCCGGTGCAGGAAGTAGAGCAGGGAGTAGGGAGTAGAGAGAGCGACGATCTCGCCAGCGAGAAGACCCTAACTGTTTCCGAGTGTGGGTACAGTCTAAACAGGCGTTTCTCATGATCTCAGGCTACGTCACTCAAAGCCCGTAATTCTATTGGTACATTGATTGATGGAGAGAATAGAGTTCGTGAACGAATTTCCTAAACCGGTGTTATCGTTCGCCGATAACTTGTTTTTTGGCAAAGCAATTATTGTAATTAATCGGTTGGGAGAAGACATCACCATATATGTGTGGTGTCCCTGCCCGGTTGTCTGACAGTTGTCAAGGTAAACAACATGCGTAAAGGTGAAAGCATTTCTTCTCACGGAAAACAGCAATGAGCGCTATTCTTGATTTGGCGCGGCGCTAAGGGAGTTATGAGCCTGATTGACCGAACCATTGCGGAATCCCGGTGGCCATCACCAACCACCGACCTTGTCCCTGCTCCTGCTCCTGCTCCTGCTCTGATCGCCGTGTTGTGTTGCGTTGATACATTCTCGGAGGCTCTCGCTCCGGCCTGCCGTAACCATTGACCGGCAACTTGAACTACCGCTGCCGCAGTCAACAGATGACAGGCAGGCACCTAAACCGGGATCTATACGTTGTGCTACTGTACTGTATTCCACTAAAATCCTCGCCCTGTGTTGGAACTTGGAAGGGGCGGCTTACAGCGTCTCCCGAATGAGTACGACGCCCCTGGAATTTTCTCGAGCGAAACACAGACTATACTGTAGCATTCCCCTATGCCCATGCCCATGCCCCTGAGGCTAGGGCTAGTTACGACAACGGTAATAAGGACCTTACTAAAAGGTCACGCCGCAGCGCGTCATCCCGCGGGAGTCGTCCGCCAGAGGGCGGGTAACAATGGGCGAGTACTCTACCTACGTTGACATTGCCTACCAATCAAGAACGCACTGGTTACACCTTCTATTGGGTAACGTCGCAGAAATGCAGGGAGCCATATATATTATATTCGGTAGGTGCTCGGTGGAGTAATAGTCACCTTTTACCCATTATGTACTCCTACCGCCAAAAAGAGTGACAATTTGTAAACTGGAATCTCAGCCTGACGTGGACATGGTGCCCTTGCAGTGTACAGTACAGTACAAGTATGACATTTTGTGCTTGAAAAGAATGGTACTTCCGACAGGTGACTAGTGGACCCATAGCTAACATAGGAAATTAAAAGGGCATGATGTATACTGGTACACACACTCAGGACGTGTCCCTCCTCCGTAACTCCACGAGATCGGGGCGGTCTACACCATTGAGACGGCAATGTGATAACAGAGGGCAGAGCTCCTTCATCTCCAGCACACTATAAAACTCTTCCACAAGGACTGGCTCTTCGAGCCACCGTCCTAAATCATCTTTCCCAACCCACCTCCCGCAAGCTTGCATCTCCAGCGTCAGCACACGAGGCGAGTGGGCCAGAAGCTGGATCAAGTCATCAGCAGTTGAGCAGCTCATGCGAATTATCGTGAGATTTTCAATCTTCGCCAAGATCGACCCGTAGGTTTCGCACGTATCGGCGACTACGAAAAGGTTAAGGCACCGACTCGGCGTGTAGGTGAGCGTCAAATGTGTTAGGCATGGGAGGTACAGGGAAGGTAAAACATCAGGATAGTCTGGGACGCTTGCGTGGAGCTCACGCAACTGGAGTAATTCGATTGTTGTTTCTCGCTGGCCTGTTCTTCTCGGAAACACGTTACTGCCTAGGTGGAGTGACCGAATGGAAGGAGCACCACGCAGCAAGTCAGAGATACCGAAGATGTAGGTGTCATCCACATAAAGTGTCGACACAAGCCGACATGTGTGTGGCAATGTTATGATTCTCGTGGCGATCGGGACACGAAGGACTCGCAATAAGGGAGCGTGGGGAAATAGATGCGTCATATCCAGCGCCTTGTTGACGCTGATAGACAGTTCGCGAAGGTGGGGAGTTGGATACTGGAAAACGTCGCGGATTTTCTCGAAGGTTTTCAATGGGACATTCTTTGTGTATATAAGCTCGAGGGTGCTCCAGCGCCTTATACCTCCTCCATTTAGGCCAGCACATTCTAGCACGGCATCGCAGAACTGGCTCTCCCATGGCCACCGCGACCCATAATCAATCGTGACATCTAGTCCGCATGTATGACTTCTTATCATATGGCGCCGAATACTAGGCACCAGACCCGTCGCTGGGTCCATCCTTCGATAACGTTCGAGTGTGATGTCGATAGATCGCCAGAAGGTCGCGCAGGTGACAACGCTTCGATACCACCTTCTAGAGACGAGACAGAACAGCTCAGGGGGACTTTCGAAGCTGATGGCCAGCTCTAGAATGCAGAGCAGCAGCTCAGTCGGAAGGCCTTCAATTTTTGCCTGCATTGGAGCGGATTCTCCATGGTTCAACATCCGTTGGTTAACTTCGGATGTCACAGAGATGCCGCTGAGTGAGTCTGACCAGTCAGTCAGGTTGGACGCTCGAGGTGGACGCGTCCAAGATGGCTTCTTCAACCCGAACACGTACGTACAAACCCATCGGAATGGGATCAAAGTCGAGATGGAGATTATACACAACAGATGGCACTCCAATGCATGTGCTCGGTGGAGTAATAGTCACCTTTTGTCACGTGTACATCTACGACGTTCTGTGCTTGAAAAGAATGGTACTTCCGACAGATGACTAATGGACTCACAGTTAGTATACGAAATCATAAGGGCATGGCGCATACTGGTACACACTCAAGACGTGGGCCTCCTCCGCAACTCCACGAGATCGGAGCGGTCTACACCATTGAGACGGCAGTGCGATAACAGAGGGCAGAGCTCCTTCATCTCCAGCACACTATAAAACTCTTCCACAAGGACTGGCTCTTCGAGCCACCGTCCTAAATCATCTTTCCAAATCCACCTCCCGCAAGCTTGCATCTCCAACGTCAGCACACGAGGCGAGTGGGCCAGAAGCTGGATCAGGTCATCAGCAGTTGAGCAGCCCATGCGGAGTATCGTGAGATTTTCAATCCTCGCCAAGATCGGCCCGTAGCTTTCGCACGTATGGGTGACTGCGAAAGGGAGAGGGCACCGACGAGTCCGGCAGGTGAGCGTCAAATGTGTTAGACATGGGAGGTACAGGGATGGTAGAAAACAAGGATAGTGTGGGACGCTTGCGTGCAGCTCACGCAACTGGAGTAATTCGATTGTTTCTTCCTGATCTGCTATTCTCGTAGATACGAAACTGCCTAGGTGGAGTGATCGAATGGAAGGAACATTGCGCAGCAAGTCAGAGATATCGAAGGTGTGGGTATCATCCAAATAAAGTGTCGACACAAGCCGAAATGTGTGTGGCAATGTTATGGGTTCCACGGCGATCGGGACACGAAGGACTCGCAATAAGGGAGCGTGGGGAAATAGATGCGTCATATCCAGCCCCTTGTTGACGCTGATAGACAGCTCGCGAAGTTGGGGAGTTGGATACTGGAAAACGTCGAAGATTTTCGCAAAGGCTCCGAATGGGATATAGTATGTGTAATTAAACTTGAGGGTGCTCCAGCGCCTTATACCTCCTCCATCTAGGCCAGCACATTCCAGCACGGCATCCCCGAACTGCCTAGCCCATGGATCGCCCGACCCATAATCTATCGTGACATCTAGTCCGCATGCGTCACTTCTTATCATATGGCGCCGAATACTAGGCACCAGGCCCGTCGCTCGGTCCATCCTTCGATAACGTTCGAATGTGATGTCAATATATCGCCAGAAGGTCACGCAGGTGACAACGCTTCGATACCACCTTCTAGAGACGAGACAGAACAGCTCAGGGGGACTTTCGCGGCTGATGGCCAGCTCTAGAATGGAGAGAAGCAGCTCAGTCGGAAGGCCTTCAATTTTTGCCTCCATTGGAGCGGATTCTCCATGGGTCAGCATCCGTTGGTTAACTTCGGATGTCACAGAGGTGCCGTTGAGTGAGTATGGCCAGTCAGTCAGGTTGGACGCTCGAGGTGGTCGCGTCCAAGATGGCTTCTTCAACCCGAACACGTACGTACAAACCCATCGGAATGGGATCAAAGTCTGTCGGAATATTGTTGTTCTCGACATAGTAGGTACGGTTTGGGTTTAATTACGGTTCCTTAATATCGGTTATATGCAGGGTTACAGGTCCGTTTCCGTATATTCTGATACTGGTTTCATGTTGTGGCTCGGCTATTATTACTATATAAGTAGTCCTACCGTAGAAGTAGATAGAATAAGGGGTGTTATCCCTTCGAACGAAGTAAGGGAGTTTCATTTTCCGTCAAAGTCGAGATGAAGATTATACATAACAGATAGCACTCCAATGCATGTGCTCGGTGGAGTAATAATCACCTTTTTCCACGTGTACATCTACGTTCTGTGCTTGAAAAGAATGGTACATCCGACAGATGACTAATGGACTCACAGTTAGTATACGAAATCAAAAGGGCATGGCGTATACTGGTACACACACTCAGGACGTGGGCCTCCTCCGCAACTCCACGAGATCGGAGCGGTCTACACCATTGAGACGGCAGTACGATAACAGAGGGCAGAGCTCCTTCATCTCCAGCACACTATAAAACTCTTCCACAAGGACTGGCTCTTCGAGCCACTGTCCTAAATCATCTTCCCCAACCCACCTCCCGCAAGCTTGCATCTCCAGCGTCTGCACACGAGGCGAGTGGGCCAGAAGCTGGATCAGGTCATCAGCAGTCGAACATCCCATGCGGAGTATCGTGAGATTTTCAATCTTCGCCAAGATCGGCCCGTAGCTTTTGCACGTATCGGCGACTACGAAAGGTTTAGGGCACCGACGAGGCCGGCAGGTGAGCGTCAAATGTGTTAGGCATGGAAGGTACAGGGAAGGTAGAACACCAGGATAGTATGGGACGCTTGCGTGCAGCTCACGCAACTGGAGTAATTCGATTGTTTCTCCCTGGTCTGCTCTTCTCGAAAACACGCCACTGCCTAGGTGGAGTGACCGAATGGAAGGAACATTGCGCAGCAAGTCAGCGATACCGAAGATGTAGGTGTTATTCACATAAAGTGTCGACACAAGCTGAAATGTGTGTGGCAACGTTATGGTTCTCGTGGCGCTCGGCACACGAAGGACTCGCAATAAGGGAGCGTGGGGAAATAGATGCGTCATATCCAGCTCCCTGCTGGCGCTGATAGACAGCTCGCGAAGGTGGGGAGTTGGATACTGGAAAATGTCGCGGATTTTCTCAAAGGTTTTCAATGGGACATTGTTTGTGTACATAAGCTTGAGGGTGCTCCAGCGCCTTATACCTCCTCCATCTAGGCCAGCGCATTCTCGCACGGCATCGCAGAACTGGCTCTCCCATGGCCACCTCGACCCATAATCTATCGTGACATCTAATCCGCATGTGTGACTTCTTATCATATGGCGCCGAACACTAGGCACCAGGCCCGTCGCTCGGTCCATCCTTCGATAACGGTCGAATGTTATGTCGATAGATCGCCAGAAGGTCGCGCAGGTGACAACGCTTCGATACCACCTTCTAGAGACGAGACAGAACAGGTCAGGGGGACTTTCGCGGCTGAGGGCTAGCTCTAGAATGCAGAGCAGCAGCTCAGTTGGAAGGTCTTCAATTTTTGCCTCCATTGGAGCGGACCCTCCATTGATCAGCGTCTGTTGGTTAACTTCGGATGTCATAGAGATGCCGTTGAGTGAGTATGGCCAGTCAGTCAGGTTGGACGCTCGAGGTGGTCGCGTCCAAGATCACTCTTTTTAACCCGAACACGTACGTGCAAGCCCATCGGAATACGATCAATGTCGAGATGAATATTGCGCACAAACTGTGGCACTCCAATTAGTAATACTCTGGGAGTGTCGTGAGACTGACGACGAAGGGAGCAAACTACGATAGTATCACATGCATAAACCACAATAGCCACGACCAATACACCTTCGATGGAAGCTGTGGTACACTTACCGCGACCCACCAAGCAGCGTTATTGGGCGCAGCTGAAGCTACGTAAGCGCTTGAGCTCACACTGTGTCAAGTCCATCAGCCCTGTTCTCCATCTGATCATCGATGCCCACCAAGATCATCCCAGAAGGACACGAGGGTGTAATTTCCGGCCTACTTCGCCCACCTAGCCAGCGGAGGCCTCCAAGCAACTCAGTAATCCACCAGTGTGTACACCCCAAGGCGATCCACTGATGGACCGTCTGCCTATCGAAATCCTTCAATTAATTATCGAGTTCTTCGTAGCTGATGGGGGCCACCTGTCTGGTATCGAGACGGTGGAGACGCCACCGCAGGCTACTCGAAACTTTGGGCATTCTGTGTTAGTGGAAGTGGCGGGCTCACAGGGTCCCCCGAATGAGTACGACGTCCCTTGGATTTTCCCGAGCGGAACACGGACGATAGCATTCCCCTATGCACACACCCCTGAGGCTAGTTACGACGACCGGAGGGCAACAATGGGCGAGTACTCTTGACATCGCCGACCAATCGAGAACACGGTCCCAGATAGAGAACACACTGGTTACACTTTTGATTGGGAAACGTTATATTCTGAGGTTACGAAAATGAAGGGAGCCATATTCAGCAGGTGCTCAGTGGAGTCTTTTGCCACGTAGTGTTTTTGCAGTGTACAGTACATCTACGACGTTCTGTGCTTGAAAAGAATGGTACTTCCGAACAGATGACTAATGGACTCACAGTTAGTATACGAAATCAAAAGGACATGGCGTATACTGGTACACACACTCAGGACGTGGGCCTCCTCCGCAACTCCACGAGATCGGAGCGGTCTACACCATTGAGACGGCAGTGCGATAACAGAGGACAGAGCTCCTTCATCTCCAGCACACTGTAAAACTCTTCCACAAGCACTGGATCTCTGAGCCACCGTCCTAGATCATCTTCCCCAACCCACCTCCCGCAAGCTTGCATCTCCAGCGTCAGCACACGAGGCGAGTGGGCCAGAAGCTGGATCAGGTCGTCAGCAGTTGAGCAACCCATGCGGAGTATCGTGAGATTTTCAATCCTCGCCAAGATCGGCCCGTAGGTTTCGCACGTATCAGGGACTACGAAAGGGTTAGGGCACCGACGAGGCCGGCAGGTGAGCGTCAAATGTGTTAGACATGGGAGGTACATGGAAGGTAGAACACAAGGAAAGTCTGGGACGCTTGCGTGCAGCTCACGCAACTGGAGTAATTCGATGGTTTCTCCCTGATCTGTACTTCTCGTAAATACGGTACTGCCTAGGTGGAGTGACTGAATGGAAGGAACATTGCGTAGCAAGTCAGAGGTATCGAAGGATTGGGAGTTATTCACATAAAGTGTCGATACAAGCCGCCGAAACGTGGGTGGCCAGGTTATGGTTCCCGTGGCGCTCGGCACACGAAGGACTCGCAATAATGGAGCGTGGGGAAATAGATGCGTCATATCCAGCCCCCTGCTGACGCAGATGGACAGCTCGCGAAGTTGGGGAGTTGGATACTGGAAAACGCCGAGGATTTTTTCGATGGTTTCGAATGGGATATTGTTTGTGTACATAAGCTTGAGGGTGCTCCAGCGCCTCATACCTCCTCCATTTAGGCCAGCACATTCTACCACGGCATCCCAGAACTGGCTATCCCATGGACACCCCGACCCATAATCTATCGTGACATTTAATTCGCATGTGCGACTTCTTATCATATGGCGCCGAACACTAGGCACCAGGCCCGTCGCTCGGTCCATCCTTAGATAACATTCGAGTGTGATGTCAATATATCGCCAGAAGGTCGCGCAGGTGACAACGCTTCGATACCACCTTCTAGAGACGATACAGAACAGCTCAGGGGGATTTTCGCGGCTGATGGCCAGCTCTAGAATGGAGAGCAGCAGCTCAGTCGGAAGGCCTTCAATTTTTGCCTGCATTGGAGCGGATTCTCCATGGTTCAGCATCCGTTGGTTAACTCCGGATGTCACAGAGACGCCGTTGAGTGAGTATGGCCAGTCAGTCAGGTTGAACGCTCGTGGTCGCGTCCAAGATGGCTCCTCCAACCCGACCACGCACATGCAAACCCAATCAAAGTCGAGATGAAGATTATACACAACAGATGGCACTCCAATGCATGTGCTCGGTGGAGTAATAATCACCTTTGCCACGTGGTATTTTTGCAGTGTACAGTGCATTAATTTACGACGTTTTCTGCTTGAAAAGAATGGTACTTCCGATGGGGGACTAGTGGACTCACAGCTAGCATACAAAATCAAAAGAGCTGACGTATACTGGTACACACACTTAGGTCATGTGCCTCCTCCGTAACTCCACGAGATCGGGGCGGTCTACACCATTGAGACGGCAGTGCGATAACAGAGGGCAGAGCTCCTTCATCTCCAGCACACTATAAAACTCTTCCACAAGGACTGGCTCTCTGAGCCACTGTCCTAAATCATCTTCCCCAACCCACCTCCCGCAAGCTTGCATCTCCAGCGTCAGCACACGAGGCGAATGGACTAGAAGCCGGATCAGGTCATCAGCAGTCGAACATCCCATGCGGAGTATCGTGAGATTTTCAATCCTCGCCAAGATCGGCACGTAGCTTCTGCACATATCGGCGACTACGAAGGGGTCAAGGCACTGACGAGGTCGGCAGGTGAGCGTCAAATGTGTTAGGCATGGAAGGTGCAGGGAAGGTAGAATACAAGGAAAGTCTGGGACACTTGTGTGCACCTCGCGCAACTGGAGTAATTCGATTGTTTTTCCCGGGTCTGCTCCTCTCATAAATACGGTACTGCCTAGGTGGAGTGATCGAATGGAAGGAACACTGCGCAGCAAGTCAGCGATACGGCAGGATTGGGAGTTATTCACATAAAGTGTCGATACAAGCCGCCGAAACGTGGGTGGCCAGTTTATGGTTCCCATGGCGCTCGGCACACGAAGGACTCGCAATAATGGAGCGTGGGGAAATAAATGCGTCATATTCAGCCCCCTGCTGACGCAGATGGACACCTCGCGAAGGTGGGGAGTTGGATACTGGAAGACGTCGACGATTTTCAATGGGGTACTGTATGTGTCATGAAAGTTGAGGGTGCTCCAGCGCCTTATACCTCCTCCATCTAGGCCAGCACATTCTAGCACGGCATCGCAGAACTGGCCCTCCCATGGACACGCCGTCCCATAATGTATCGTGACATCTAATCCGCATGTACGACTTCTTATCATATGGCGCCGAATACTAGGCACCAGACCCGTCGCTGGGTCCACCCTTTGATAACATTCGAGTGTGATGTCAATATATCGCCAGAAGGTCGCGCAGGTGACAACGCTCCGATACCACCTTCTAGAGACGAGACAGAACAACTCAGGGGGACTTTCGCGGCTGAGGACTAGCTCTAGAATGCAGAGCAGCAGCTCAGTTGGAAGGTCTTCAATTTTTGCCTCCATTGGAGTTGGTTCTCCATGGTTCAGCATCCGTTGGTTAACTTGGGATGTCACGGGGATGCCGTTAAGTGAGTATGGCCAGTCAGTCAGGTTGGACGCTCGAGGTGGTCGCGTCCAAGGTGGCTCCTTCAACCCGAACATGTACGCGCAAACCCATCGGAATGGGATCAAAGTCGAGATGAAGATTGTACACAATAGATGGCACTCCAATCAGTAATACTCTGGGATTGTCGTGAACGACGAAGGGAGCAAACTACGATAGTATCACATGCATAAACGACAATTGCCACGACCAATACACCTTCGATGGAATTTGATGGTACACTTACCGCGGCCCACCAAGCAGCATTATTGGGCGCAACTGAAGGTAAGCGCTTGAGCTCACACAGTGTCAAGTCTACCAACCCTGTTCTCCATTTGATCTTAGATACCGACCAAGATCATCCCAGAAGGACACGAGGGTGTAATGTCCAGCCTACTTCGCCCACATACCCGGCGGAGGCCTCCAAGCAACTCAGTAATCCACCAGTATACACCCCAAGGCGATCCATTGATGGACCGTCTGCCTATCGAAATCCTTCAATCAATGTTCGAGTTCTTCGTAGCTAATGGGGGCCACCTCGAAGTCCTCTGTCTGGTATCGAGACGGTGGAGAGACGCCACCGCGGGCTACTCGAAACTTTGGACTTATATCCATATCTCGCGGGATGGTCGTGGTCTCCAGTTGACAGAGCACTCCCTTGCTGCACGAGTCCGAAGGGCTGTGCTTGAAAGCGAGGGAAAGAATCTTCATGTGACGATCGATACTCGTACCTGGGGAACTCTCCCGGAGAGAGCATTCAACCTAGCGTTGGAGGAATGCGCAGGGGAGGAAAGTACAGAGATGTGGCGATGGGAGACGTTGAAGCTTGATCTTGGGGATTGGGTCCCGACCAAATATCTACGCTACTTCATGCCACAACTTCGCGAGCTCACCTTCCGAGCAACGGGGAATCACGATCTCTCCAGTTGCTTTCCGTACACTGCTGTATTGAATACTCTTCGCTTGAATGGGCCCTGCTCGACCACTTGGCCCATGTCAATTCGCAACTCGGTTCAATACCTCCACATAGACTCCAATCAAAGCAAAACGCTATGGTACATGCTCCAACAATTCACCTCTATTTGCTCATTGTTCTTGGTGGAGATGGCAGAGGCAGATCTGCATAAGCAGAAGGTGATATGCCTCTCCCAGCTACGTGAATTACGCGTCGCATTCCCAGAACATGAGTTCCCGTCTTTCCATGCACTCTTGCAACTCCCGTCCTTGACCGACTTGACTCTGTACACAACCAAGAGGAACAGCCTCCTCAGAGATCAGGCCAAAGAAATCTCTTCGTCCTTTGCGGGGATCCTTCCTCAACTGGAGAAGCTTACCATCACGCATATGGGTTGTTCCTCTGCGGATGCCTTGCGTCAAATGCTATCCCCCGCCGCCCAGCTAAAAGCGTTGACCTTGAATGGGTGTGGGAGATGGGAGAAGAACCAAGACATAGGAGGTGACGCTGCTCCTTCGTATCCTCAACTGAGCGAGACGTTCTACTATATACTCGACGACCCTATGCTCTGTCCTAGCTTGAGCGCTGTATGATAGAGGGTATCGAACGACGTGATCTTGTCACTCTCCGAGAGAAATAGATCAAGTTTTTTGGAGGCGTCGTTGCTCTCTTGTAATACTATATCTCCCCAAGCCGCCAAGGCTTAGATGTACAAGGTAACATATTGGAACCCCACCTTAGTGGATACTGCTTGGAGTAGATAGTAGTCTTCGTGCAGAAGAGCCACAATCTAAATCAATATTATATTCACACATTCGCTCTCATTTCACTATTTTGCCTCCTTGCCAATGCCACGGTCTCAGCACTATCATCTAAAGCTACTCTCTTAGGTACTCCCCAATTACCATAAATTATTATCGTATCATAAGGGTTCTGGGTCCCGAGTCCATGAGGCGTGATTGAGATCTGTCGATCTGAATAGTTAAAAGCTGTATGTGTTGTGTGAGAGGGTGAAGGAAGGGTTCATCAAATCAAGCAAAGGAACATGAGTTGGCAGTAAGTGCATCATTAATGTGGCGCTATTCCCCTTCCTGGGAAGCGACCATCGATCCTGGAACAAAACCGATGCCATCACATTCGATGATAGCGGTGCTGCCATCTTCTATGACACGGAATTTTGCATCTGTTAATTGCTCGGCCACCCAAACCGCCGTTCTCAAGAATTTCCTTAGTTCATCTTCGGACCTTAAAAATGAAGACTCACTGGGTGTGAAGTTCAAGGGGCCAACCGACTCGTACTCTAGATGTCCCCTCTGCGAGTGCCAGAAAGACGATCATTTGGTCCTGGAGATACTCGTCCACGCACCCGCCCTTTTCCAGCCCTCTCCAGAGCTCTTCAGCTGCTTCGACCCCGACATCCTTGGTATCGGTACCTTTCTTTCCAACAGAGCTTCCGCCCAATACGCATCCATTTGTCGTCGTTGCCCACAGAACAATTCCAGAGCCAGCACCGACAGCATCCGCAGGAGATTCACGGACCGCTTCGATGTTGATGATGGACGGGTCGATTCCTTTCCGCTGTAGGAATGAAGATGCGGCGTCCTTCATTCCGACTGCTACAGCCTTTGGCAACCCGCCAGCAAATGCTTTGCCCTCCACGCGTACTAAATCACCACGATCAAGAAGTTCGATGGCTGGAATAGGTTTCGTGGTGGATTGAATCTCTATGTTTATCTCGCCTCCGCCTCTGGGGAAGTATCCATGTTTCCGGATCTCCAAAGAAAAGTTTGACGCGAGATCGAACCTGGAAGCCAAAAAAGGAAGAAGGACATGCTGCGTGTACTCTATCTGCGGTGCCTGGATCGCATTAGTCCCTCCGCGTAGGCTGAGCTTTGAGTGCCGTGGCTGAAGAGTAGTTCCATCCGTTTGCGGTGGGCTGAATAGAAGAAGGGGAAGGGAGATCTGTAAAAGAAGAGTGGTAGAACCGGCAGTACCCGGATCTTCATTTCTATCAGTCTTGCGGCTACGATTTGAGTAGAAGGTTCGTACCCGCGCTATGCACGCCCCCCTCGACGATTCCGGGTATGAACTCGACAATCATAGAGTCCTTATGAGCCCCATTCAATATAGATCCTCTTGAGATATCTCCTACTAGCTTGATGCCTATTAACGGTCAGAGTGTGCGCTCGGTATCTGAGTATGAACTCACCTGCAGTGTGTTGGGCTTTCAGTCCGGGCGGTTTCCTATTCTTCCGAATCTTGGTGATGGTCACGGGCTGATGAAGCAAGGCAGCGAACGAGCAAGTATTCCTCAGAATCTGCCCGCCACCTTCTAGCGTACTCCCGTCGATTTCTTTCATTCTCGCCGCAATTGATGAGCTAGAAGTGGGCCTAGAAGGACACCAAGGAGAGATTTGTGGCCACGGTCCGGGATTGGAGTTGAACAAGAGTGAAAACCAAGAAGCGCGACGCCCGTCCTGAATCAAGCGGATGACTAGGTTCATTCCGGATACATCAAGCAACTGGGATATCTGTGCCGTCGAGGAATTGATATTGAGGCTGGAGATAATATGGGATAAAGGTGACCGAGAGACACGTCGATTGCGGAGCTCGAAATTTCTTGGAACCGTCGATCACTAAGACCGAGGAGGACAAGTGCGCGCGGCGTGTTCAACTATGGCGTATACGAGCGAGAACGTTTCAAAAGGTCTCGGGAGCATCCTCGGGTCCGAGCCAACCCAGGATATTGTCGTCGAATGTGAGATCATATGCCAATTCGTGAGTTCAAAGACCTGAAGTTTCTTTATAGGCCTCAAAATATGCAACACATATGCCATATCTCCTGAAAATTTAGCTTTCAAATGGCAAGCGCTAGCGATGAATCGCACACGGACGGTGACTGGCAGCACAATCCTGGGACTGGATATGGGCGGCGTGGCGGAACTACGAGACAAAGTAAAGCTCGATCTATCTGCAAAACCAAAACTGGAACAAGCGCGGCATCAGCAATCTACCAGAGGAGGGGGGCCATTGCAAGTCCGCCAAGGGCCTCGTCAAACAGTACCATTTTATGCTGGAAGCGGTGCAGGTATCAAGCAAAGTGGTACCACTGTGGCTGGTAGGACTGCGCTGAATGGAAGTGGGGCCAAGTCTGCATCCAGCAGCGGCCTCCCTTTTCCCATCAAAATCCTCGACAATCTTGAGGACAGGAATTGTACGTGCAATGAATCGCTTTATATGTACAATACCCTGAGGACTATCTAGATCACTATATGTACGAACGCATCGCTGAACGATCAACTGGTGAGTTAGATGGTCCCCAGAATTCCAAATCCTGATAATTATGATAGTATTGGATGATAGAATAGACGAATTTGCAGAGATGGTTAGAGTGTGTTACTCGCTAGAAGATATCCAGGGTCCCACAGAAACGTCCGAAGTAGGCCGATTCCTTTCATTGGAAGGGTTTATATAGCTAACACAGTTCAAAGGAAGAAGCAGTTATTGTAGGAAGAATATGTACCGATGTAGAAACTGAGCAAGCGGAAGGAAAGCTCCACGACGGAGCATTGTACCTCGAGACATCAAAGATGATCGACGCCGGAACTCGAGGGCTCATCAGATTCAACACTGATCTCAAGATACGAGGGGCACGGCCCGGTACGGGTTCTGTCGGCTTTTTTCCCGGCGCCATTGCGGCATTTCAGGGCCGAAATGCTACGGGCGATTGGTTCCAAGTGTCAGAAGTCTTATCAGTGAGTAACCACCCATGTTTATGTGTATTTGGACCAACGACCTCTGTGACTTTGACAGTTGCCCCGCTTGACGGGTCGGAGTAGCAGACTTCCCAAACAATCCTGGACCATGGCAGTAGCAGCAGGCCCGTACACCTCAGACTCAGATCTAGAGTACGCTCCACTCTTGGCTCTCCTCCAAGAGCTTCAATCCTCGCCACCAGCTTATGTTCTCCTGGTTAGCGGCTTTGGTACGCGCGGAGAACCAATCGCTCATATTTGCCTTCATAGCTGGGGCCTTTCATAGATCAGAAACATCCCAAAATTGAGAGTGGCGATATCGATGTTACACCATCGGAATTATTCAAGCAAAAGATCCTAGGTCCTTTGCGGCAATTGCTGAACGAGGCACCGCACTTGCGCATTTTAATTGTGCCCAATCCACGGGACCTCATCTATGACCACGCGGTATTCCCACAACGATCTTATGGGTCATTTGGACTTGAGGTCGGTCGTTTCACTAGTCGGGCAGTATGAAAACCTCATATTCCAGCTTTTAGCGAACGATCACCTTGCCCAATCCCTGCACGTTCATTCTCCACGATGTACAATTCTCCACTTGCTCCGTCGATGTCTTGCTTCATTTACGGAAAACGGAGTTCCAAAAGAGGACCGAACCTACGCCTGGAGACGCAGAGAGCGTTGAGAGCGCAAGGAATTCATTGGCTAACGCTTTTAGGCATATCTTGGATCAGCGAAGGTACATACACAACCCCTTGCGACCAAAACCTTACTGACTCTCACCATTCTAGCTTCTATCCCCTCTTTCCTACCCCCAAGGCTTACTCCGCTGACGTCAACCTAGACGTCTCGCATAGCGAGTTGTTGAAGCTGGAACAATCACCGGATGTGCTTATTCTACCGAGTGCGTTGGGAAAGTTTCACAAGGCAAGTCTGCCCACCCAACGCATATAGACCGGATACTGAACAGAACCGCATAGGTCATCGATAGCACGGTGTGCTTGAATCCATCATACGTTTCAAAAGGTTCATTTATGACGCTCCATGTACTGGACGGGGACGCGGCTTCATCAATGGGCTTGGGCCCTTCTCGGTCGTTGCCGGACGTTATCACGGCTAGGCAGCACACACTCACCGTCTAGGCTTTCCTCTTTGTTGTACTTATAATTGACTTGAATGCCTCCAGCCAGTCAATACACCTTGCCCTGTCAATGTCATATTTTAATGACGGCGGCTGCTCCAAGCTCCTGGAAATCTGTGACGACTTTCAGCGCTACCATGTTATATTTACGCGAGCCGAGTGAGATGCCGAGGTGCATTTTTGGACTTCGCTCCAACAGGCTGTGCATGACGCGGATATATAACCCTGCCTGAAATCGTAGGGAATGAATACCGTCGCCAGTAGTCCTCTGCGTCCCTTCAGGATGATGATATCCATCCTCACTATTATCACAAGCCTCGCTTCCTTCGCTGCTGCGTATTATCCTCAGGGATACATAACCTCGCCCGCGAATGGCACACACATTGACCCTGGTCAAGCCTTCGACTTTACGTACAATCAGAGGAGCGACTATTGCACATCCTCCTTCAATTACACCGTTTGGCTCCTTACTTCTCCACCCGAGACACTCCTGAACCTTCAATCAACTGGACGGTTCCTGGGGGAATACCAAACCGCCTCATACCGTAGGTGTTCTTTTCTTTATTCATACCCAGCGCATCCTGACCAGAGAACTTACAATGGCCGTGGGTTGCAGAAACCCCTAATCCGCCAAACCCCGCACCGGCGCAGCTCGTTATGCCCGACTTCTCGAAAAGGCCCGGTGGCTTCGTGCCTGGTGGTACGGCCAGTGATTTAGAGGTATGGCTCGCCGTTGTCGAGGAGTGGGGCACATGTTCGGTGCGTTGAGATTGGATGACTGTAACGAACGTTATGACTGATGTCAAGGATGGTAGGAGCAAGTCGGTTTCACCCTGAGCGTTACTGCCAATCACTTGGTCTATAATGCAACGCAGGTTTGAAGTTTATGAGCAGGTAAAATAGAGTCTTTTGCAATGAATACTGAAAGTAGGTGCTATGTGCAGGGTAGTTCTGTGGTCTCCGTCGTGATGTGTTTGATTTTGCACCTCTTTTTGACAAATGAAAGGACATAAGTCGTGTATGTCACTGAGAATTGAACTGACTTGCTCGTTACGTTAGCAGTGTACTATACCAGCCTTACCTCTTGACTTTACTAAGTGAGATTCATTCCCGCCGACGTCTCAGAGTGGAAGTCGGAACGCAATCAGCAATCGCCTAGATTGAATAGAAGCGGCTAGTTGGATATCATTGTATAGGGATCGGAGAGTTGAGGCTAGGTTACAGAGCCTTTGTGGATTGAGCCCGCAAATGTAAAGTCTAAAAGACTGCTGTGGGAGGGCGGGTTACTCCTCTAACTCCTGCTTGTATTCAAGCGCTCAGCCATGAATCCCAAGGGTATATTGGGGTACACAGGAATCAAGGTCCAGTCTTTTCGAAATATACCCATTGGTTCGCAGGAGGTTTCTCTTCTAGCGGCTCCCACCTGAATCAAACATCAGTATAAACGCCACACAATAGAATGAGGCTTGCGGGCGAGAATATCCTGCGTCCAGAGGCCGAAACGTACGCTTTTAGCTCTGCCATCATGTCGACGAGCTGCAACTCATCCTTAGCACTCTCAACGAGTTCTTCTACTTGCCCAGCACCAATTTCCTGCTCAACTTTAGATACTTCGTCATCCTTGACCGTTTCGAGGATCTTCAGTCGATGTTGGATGGTCGCCTCGACACCTTGTCGGTAAACCGAATGGGCAGGTAACTTTGTAGTAGCCGCTACGAGGGTATCCGCGTATAATTTCCGGAGGTGCGGAATAGCTTGGGAGTTGACTGGCCGTTTTGCATGGTCAGTTCGCGGCAGGGTAACGACAACCAGAGCGGTTTCCAACCTGGTAGACCAACAAGTCCCGTTGTCAATTTCGCAACTTGGAACAGTGGCCGTGTTGCTCGAAACATCTCAAGGAAAAGGATACAGGTCAAGATAGGTAATGAGGCTGGTCAACTAACTAATCAAATGGGGAATATTGAAAACTAATCAGATATCATAGAAGGTTTACGAAAGCTATCAGAATGGTGTCATGCTCATCTCCCTGCATCCCTTTGGGCACTTGAGAAGGCGTTCAAGACGAGCCAGAGCAGATACCACACGCCTGACAAACATCCCGCCATCAAATATTAAATATCAGCTTCCTATGGATAAGCCCTAAACACATGATAAACCCCGCAAGCGTCCCGACACCGAAAGCGGCAAGGATTTGCGGATCGGCGAAGCGGATGTCTGGGGTAGAGACTCTCCAGCTCGATTTGCATTTACTTCTGGTGACTTCTCCGTACTTTGGTACCCTCCCCTTCTCCCATCCTTCGTCCAACAGGACGTCGATCTCCTCGTCCTCCAAGCTTGCAAGCTGCGCAAATGACCACGCTTCACACACATCTGTCACCCACTTCATCCTTTTCTGGCCCAGTCTTCCTCCTACACCTGGGGCCCTCTCCCGTAGGCGCGCCCTCAATTTGCCAGCATTCTCAATCGCCGCCTCAACATGGTCCGGGAGCGCCCCTTCAATCTTATCCTTGACAAGACTGGCCAGTTTGGGTCCCCTTCCGTTCGTAGAGACCATGATTTGCAACGGACCTCGTCGGACGAGCGAGCCAAAATAAAAGTCGCAATTGGGGGGTACGTCCGCGACGTTCACAGGAATGTTCGCCGACTTCGCATCTCTCCATATCCGCAGAGATTCCTCGTTGTCGTCTATGGCGGTAAGAACCATGGCCGTGTCCCCCTTCAAGTCTGATGCACCGACATACTTTCGATTCACCCATGTAATGCGCGTCTTCGCCGTCTCGTCCTCGTAAATACGATACCGTACTTCGGGGTGCATAGAATCCGAGGGTGCGATGATCGTGACGAGCGCGTCGGCTTGTAAAAGATTGGTGAGGCGACCAGCAGCCACTTGGCCACCACCAACAAGCACGACATTTCGATCCTTGAGCTGCCAAGCAAGTGGGAGGCAACCGCCATACTTGATGGGTGCGAAAGAAGCGTTATTTGCCATCGCGTTAAAGATGGTGGCAGCGAGGTGACAATTTGGCTTTCTCCCCGTCAACTTCTCGTTTGTGAGGTGTGATTTGTCCAACAGGAGGGGTAGATGCGTGACGTCTATTCTTTTGTGGGCTACATTTCTCCACCGATTGATGTATTGCCCGTGAAGGTTGTGGAAAAGATATTTCAAGAAGCCCTTAGCGGTGACTCTCTGCGCTCTATCTAGACGATGGCTACAGGCTAATGGCTGCTCTGGTGCAAGTTGCGAATAATATCTCTTCTGGCTTTCAAGTCGGGACAGTGGTTTGTGGCCGATATGGAGGCAGCTCTCGTTGTACGGACAACTAACGACTTCTCCGAGCTTACTCCTGCCCAGACTAGACTGTGTTTCCCATTCAATTATCTCAGTGGTAGCGTGGTGAATATACTACCGCAGACACTTCAGCTTCGCCTTTAAGGGTATTACTCCTCCACGCACGAATCGACAATCGGTACCAATACACCTGATATGGCCATGTATTCTTTGTCCAATCCTCACACATTTCTTGAATTGGACACCATACTCTCGGAGCCACATTCGGGCAATAATTTCTCAATCCTTCAACTTCCTCGTTTTATGTATACAATATGGGCTGGACTTGACCACATCCAGTGCTCCAGTATAATATTGTACAATGGAAGCTATTGGTATGTGAACTAGAATGTGGTCATTCCGGAGCCTTGAGTCCGCGCCCCGCTTTCGCGCACGCTTCAGTGACACCTGGACCACGGCAAGGTAATAAGGTTGGCAGACGGTTGGCACATCCAGAATTGTCGCGATGAATTCCCAGCCTCAATGGTTGAAAATATTTATTAATGAATAAAAATATATTGAATATAAAAATGGTAGCGTGAATTGGCGCTTGGGTAAATGACTTGGGATAACATTGATAGTAATATTGCATAGCGAAGACCCTGCATCGCAGAATCTGAATGTCGGTCTGTTTGTTTGGACAGCTTAAGTGAACTCCGCTCAGATCAACGACCCTACTGCCATGAGCACTAACCACAGGTTTCGAATGCAGGAAGCACAAGACGGAAGGTGGATGTGGGACAGATAAAATCCTACGTCGACCATCGAGCAAAGCGGTTTGCAACGAAACCCCCCCCTCGCCCAGTCAATTCATGGAAGCGTTGGTCAAGCATGCCTCCGCCGCCAAGATCGACGACCTTTGGTGCGTTTCCTTGAATTAAGTCACTCTAGCAGACAATGGAATCGCTAATCATGTCACATCCCTTGTCTGGAGGGCCATGGGGTACAGATTCAGGTAAGCAGCGACCTCAGCATTTGCTTTTCGAGTTACAAACTACCTTTCATAAGGTAACTTGTATTTGAGAGCTACTTTTAATGGGTTATCCGAACGGCTCACCTATGAATGTTGCGAGACCTGAAGAACTTCGAACAACAGAGACAAGCGAACATTCATAGGCAAGGAGAATCAATGAATAGCTCACCACATGGAACACTTTGACTGTCATGGCCAATTGCGTGTCACCTTCAGAACGGCATTGTCATTGCAAAGATTACCCACCAGCAGTCACACAACTCGTATCTCACCATCGATCTCCCAGAGGAGTGGCGTACTTTCTGGCTCCATTCTGTGGTTATGTTTGATGGAAGTACGCCATTTCTCCGGGAGATCAATGTTGAGCCACGAAGTGTGTGACTGCTGGTGGGTAATCTTCACACAGCAATGCTGTTCTGAAGGGCAATATGCAATATACCATGACAGTCAAAGCATTCCATGTGGCAAGCTATTCTCCTCGCCTATGGCTGATCACTCGTCTCTGTCGTTTGAGGTTCCTCGGGCCTGACAACATTCATAGGTGAACCATTCAGATAACTCATTAGCGGTACATCTCGAATACTGGAAGATGTGTAAGGTAATTTGTAACTCACAAGGCAAATGTCGAGGATGCTGTTTACCTGAATCTGTATCCTGTGGCCTTCCAGCCAAGGGACGCAATATGATTAGCAATGCCCTTGTCTGTTAGAGACTTCGTTCAAGGAAACGCGCCAGGAGTCGTCAATCTTGGCGGCGGAAGCGTGTTTGGCCAACGCTTCCACGAATTGACTGGGTTCCGTTGCGAACCGCTTCGCTGGATGGTCGACGTAGGTCTCGTCACGCTTCCGCCTTCGAGAGGCCGACGGGATGGCGCAACAGGACAGGCGATAGGCCAGACGAGCCCCTTTTTCGCCATGACCACCCAAATTTTATGCGTCCTATATTCATCTGCCATCTTGTACTTCTTGCATTCAGTACAGTGAAATTGTGTAACGGATGCTATTACTATGTGAACTATTATGTGAACTAGATCGCCGAGTCCAGCTTTGAGTCCGCGCATCGTCTTCGCTCACGCCTCAATGACATCTGGATCACGGCAAGGTAATCAAAGCTATCGGCCCTCAATCTGTGCATAGATGTACGCCTGGCTGTGGTTTCTACCCGGCCTGAAGGGTAACAAGCCTTTTTCTCCCGTGAAAGTTGAGGGTTTGCACGAACTAAGTTCTAATCGAATCGTATTTGTACAGGTCGCTGCTAAACCTGTGCCAATATCCGCATCAGCGGAGGAGTACCCCTGCGATCCGCATCAAGCCGGCTGGGTCGCCCCTTCTTCGGTGTGCAAATCAATGGTCAAGCATCCGGCCCCACCTTCGAGCAATTCGTCTCGAAGGTGGCTGAACCTACCGCCGTTAAAGAATGATGATCCCGATCGGACGGGCGGTGAAAGGAATGACTCCTAACACAACTCCTACTTACAGTGCTTAGGCCGCATTGCTCGCCATCTCAAACACGGTGTCATATCGAGTGACAAGAGGAATGTGCTATTCGCTTGTGAGTGAATCGTGGGGCTCAGTGGTTATGTCCTTGGATCGAGTATACATTGTGTTAGCAGCGGCGACCTGCGGTAGCCCCGTATGAGTTGATGTAGGCCGAGAGGACTTCCTGAGCCACAGGACACTTGAGACCGCTTATGAAGGCGTATGCTACGTTCTCGGCCCCAGTCTAAAAAATATAGGGTAAGAATATCGGCCTTAAGAGTGATTTAAAACGTACCGGGCTAGTATGGGTGTTATCGTTATCGTGAGGGTAGAAACTATCAACCTCCTTCTTGCCGAGCTTGGCATAAACTTGGATAGTAGCCTACGGATTAGTTAGTAAAGTAAAGCGGCGCTCTGAGGCAGTTGAAGACTTACTGCGAAATGGTCGACATATGGGACACCTTTTGCCGCCGCGACTCTGTTGGCGTAACCCACCCATGGCGTCGGTGCGATGATGATCGTGGCGCTATTTGCGTATGGGTTGCTCGGTGTCTGTGAAGAGATGATTGGGGTAGCACCCTTGCTCTTCGCCCCGTCTATCATGGCCTTGATGTAACTTCAAGGAATGAGGGATAGTGCTGGTCACTTGGGCAAGTCACCTACTGTGGCCAGGTATGGACGATCTCCACTGTCCCATTTGGAAGGGTTACGGTCTGGGTGTCTTCGATGAGCGTCAGTTCAATGGTCCATTACGCATAGGAGTGCGGTACCTTCTCCTTCTCCAGGAACGGATGCTCTGTCACTAGTCGAAGGAGTCCCTGCCTCATTGTGCCCTGAAGAGTACCGTCAGGCGTTCCACTCGCCCGCGTAACCGATGGCACAAACCAAATTCGATTATTACATAATCTCCGGCGTTGAGGAGACCTTGTACTTCGCTCCAACGTCCCTCACGTGTGTAGCTCCTTGCGCTCCGCCCAGCGATAGCCTTGTTCACGATGTTCAGTCCGTCCAAATAGTTTGGAATGAACTTTCCCCATCTGCAAGGGAATGACTTATGATTGCCACAATGACACATGGGAACGACATACCCTTGTACGTCCGTACGCCTCCGATCGGCCATGGTGGAGTCACCCACAAGATAGAGCGTTGGTATCGCAAAGGCAAAGGATGCGAGTGTGAGGAGGGTGACCAGAGCACGATAGAACATCGGTGGTAGAAGATGGAGGCGATGAATCGAGGGTTCTTGGTGCCCGTCCTTTTGTAGCTGCTGACTATAGAGACGCAACGACCCGAGTTTGCACGGTTGTGCGTGAATCATGACCCGTGGATTGGGCTTCAATATCACAACAAATCCCCGATAGACAACCCGAATGTCGGCGAACATGCGTCCGGTCACGGCCCGTGGTTACAGTGTCAAAGCATCATTGGGCCCAGACCCGTATGCACCCTTCCGGTCGTAGCTTTTATGAATCATTTTTCCGGACAGCAGAAAACTCAAACTCCAGCACGACGATCAAAGTTGACTCCTCACCTCATAATCCGCACTGTCCTCTTCCCCTAAACCCTCTTTCTACACCACCCTTCGCGATGTAGACCCTCATTTAGACTCGCATTGACCTGGTCTCCACTCCATAGCAAATCCCCCTTCTCTACTTTACGAGCCCTCATCCTCCTCATATATAGCCCCATCCTGGTCGGGATTTTCGGATATCTCAACCCTTCTGCCTTCTGCCTCTAACTTGTGGTTCGCATTAAATATAGGACTGAATCTCGATTTGGATTTCACTTCTTATTATTTCAAGACCGTCTTTGCGCTGATCGTTCTATTCGACCTGAACCAATTGGTTCATCGCCAGAACCTCCTCTAGCGTCACTGGGCATTGGGACTGTTCCCCGATCAAGTTTCGCTCCCGGGGCAAAACCAAACGAATACATTCCCAACAAATTGCCATTAAATTGGGGGCTGATTTACAGGCACGAAAGCACGAGTAATTATACAATCATTTGCGAAGCACGGAGACAACAAAAAGGGCCATATGAATCCAGGAAGCGAGTATATGCTACATATATTATGGTGGATGAACTTCGGTTGGAGCAATGGTGCACAGCACGCTCGCTTGGGACTATTTATGGCTAACGGTTTGTAGTAGTCCCATCAGCGGGCGCCGCAGGTGGTGGTATCGGCGGCGAGGCTGGGGCCGCAGCTCGGCTCTTGGCCAGTTTGGGGCCACTGCTGGTCTGTGATTGGTGCAACCTATTCACGTTCCTACCATACAGCAGTCCAGCTAATGTACGTCGTCAATTCGAATGGAAGAAACCCACCGACGCTGTTTCGGATGATGGTAGACCTCGCTGTCATCGCTCGTGAAGGGAGGGATCGTATATTGGCGGTGGATCGTATGTTCACACCCAGTGGAATATTTATCAGAGATATCGGCGAAGAATAAGCCGTGGCTGCTCATAGGTGAGGTGAGGTGAGGTGAGGTCATTTGCTTTGCTTGGGCGTAAGGTAAGAGCAGGTATTTATACCCAGGCACAAAGGAGGGCATAAGCCCCACTTGTGAACCCCACTCTTTACGGAGCATTGGTTCGAAAGCTTTGTTTGGTTCCTGTTGTATATGTTGCGTGACATGTTTGCTTATACGGTTGTTTCCCCCACCTGCGTGAGGTTGGCAGTGGCAACGCACAGAATGGAAGTAGGATATGACTATTGGAATTGAGGGATACGTGAGGTGTGGCTTTAAGGTTTCACTGGGGAGAACGCGTTGGTTTGATGGAACTTTCTTGCCTGTACAGTGCAGCGAAGCTGAGGACGAGAGTGGGGTTGGCACAATACCGGAAGGGTTATATGGTACTCCCATACCGCAGGGCGGCGATCAGCCTGCGTAGGCGATCGAATGTGGTTACCCGTGTCACGACAGTGGAGGCAACCAAAGCTCTTTTAATACCATTCTATACGATGGCGGTACCATTGAGACAAATTGAGAAGGCCCGGTAGATTCGTTCATGTGTCGCATTCTATGGGTGCACAGGATGCTGGCGCCTCTCACCGCCAATGAGCGTTTCATCGGTTCTCGTTATGCCACCAGGGTAACTAGAACTATGGTCGGGTGCCATTCTCCCGTAAGAGCGGTAGTTGAGCGGTAGATGTAGTAGTAGAGCAACCCCTCGGCCAGCCTGCGGCTTGCAGAAAAGCGCCAAACGTGCCGGCTTTTTATACACAACCAAGGCCAGTCGATCAAAGCGGATCAGGCGCCGAGGGGGTCTCGTTTCTCCCGTTTTGACTGCGGTAATAATGACAATTTGTGTTTGCGACGGTGAGGAGTGTGGCAGCACACATAAGAGCAGGCCAGAGCAGGCCGGCCCTAGGACACAGCACCGGTGTGACGATCCAGCCCCCCGCCCTCCGTCTCCGTCTCACGGTTACCTTCCTCGGACGACGTTGGGCCTTTTCCAGCAGCAGGGTCCCCACTGGTCTTACCCTGTGTCCCTTTCGACAACCATCGTTCTTGTTTACATCAACCACCCTCTCTTATCGCGCGGGACGCATCGATTTTGGATCACTTTCTGAACCCGGCCGGAGCCTCCCCTTCTTGCATTAAAACTTGATAAAATTCGGATTGCACCGATGATGACTTCTCTACGTGTGCGTGG
>Ga0307515_10005331_pt1 | contig 26129 bp, 19 predicted proteins | sample 17_EM_MG_FD_194513 | JGI IMG/M metagenome (GOLD analysis project Ga0307515, IMG submission 194513) | Populus trichocarpa ectomycorrhiza microbial communities from riparian zone in the Pacific Northwest, United States - 17_EM | ecosystem: Host-associated > Plants > Roots > Unclassified | place... | reverse complement strand
TGTTGTTGAGCTAACATCTAAAAGGCTTCCGATTATACCTTTAAGATACAAAAAAAGGAGTAGAAAACTATCGCTTCTACTCCTTTTCAGGTCCCGTTGATATTAAAGGGACTTTTTCAGTGCCCTCCTGTGTACATGGGCGCTTTTTTATGCGCTGGCAACATTGTTATATATCACTGTAAAATAGTTTTCGCATTACCGGCTGCGCGTCGGTTCAAAAGATATGTTTTGATTATTCTTCTTGCTGGAATTTCTACATACTCGGCTATTAAAAACGATATGGCGATAACAATAATTAACGCTATAAAACATGATGGTATAAATCGGAAATGCATTCGCTGCATTAAGTTGGGAATTATAAAATTTACCGAGAGATATTGATGTACCAGGTACAATGGATATGATATCTTACCCAAAAACAATGTTGGCTTCGAAACGATAAATAACAATCTGTTATCAACAAACAGCGCAAAAATGCCCGTTATTAAAATTATTATACATCCGTACTCCAGTTGAGTTGTATAACCGCTGTTCCTGATGCAGCTGTGAAGTATTATTTGACATATTACCATTAAAATTATGGAAAACTTTTTGTTATTTAAGGTTTCCTCTTTGGCATAGATATTGTAAAAAATAATTCCGTTTACGAATAAAGGGAGATAAGGCAGTAAAGGAAAATAAAATAGAACGCTGTCTAATATTGGCTTACCGAGAAAAGCTTGCGAAAATATTGCTGTGGCTATAGATACAATTATCCCGATTTGCCGGGCTTTTTTTAGCAAATTGAGATAAAACAAGCCCAGCATAAATAAATAGAAAATCATTTCGACTAGCATAGTCCAGTACGGCCCATCAATATCTGCAACATTTAAATAACGTTGGAACATGGTCATATTGCCAAGATATTGCATCAAACTTACAGTCTGACTATCAACATGTTGTATAGCAGTATTAATAATAACGAGTAATGTTGTTAAGGATACAACCGTACAATAGGTAGGATATAGCCGGCTTACCCTGTTTACAATAAATTCCCGCCCATTGTTGCCCCGTTTCAATGTCATGAAAATCACAAAACCGCTTATCATAAAAAACAGTTCTACGCCTGTATTTGCTAATCTCAGGTAAGAAAAATTCATCGGCAGATACCGGCCGATAGAAAAATGAAACAGCACGATCATTAAAGCTGCTGCCCCTCTTAGGGCATCTAATTCTTGTATTCTGTAATTTTCTTTCAAAGCCAGTAATTCATTACGGTGGTATTTAAGATTGGTTAAACATATTTACGCCGCCATCTCTCAGCCGAATAACCTAAATTTTATTAACTTTCAAGCATGAACAAACCCGGCCTGTTTAGGTTTTTGATCTTCCTTATTATCTTACTGGGAATATTATTATCTGTTTACCAGTTTCTTTACAACAGAAGTTTATGGAATGATGAAGCCACATTATCTTTAAATATTATCCATAAAAGCCCTGCTGATTTGCTTAAACCGTTAGATCTTGCGCAGGTTGCCCCGTTGTTGTTTTTGGAAATTGAGCATTTCATCTTTTACTTTATTTCAGGAACTGAATACGGATTAAGGCTGTTTCCGTTATTAAGTTTTATCGCTTCTATATTCTTTCTGTATCAAATTCTTAAGATCATATTTAAGAACCGCTCAACACATATTTTTGCATTATCGCTATTTGTATTTAATTCTGTTTTAATTTACTATTCAAGTGAGGTTAAGCAATATATGAGCGATGTACTGGTTGCTATTGTATTATATTATTGTTTGATAAAAACTTACAAGCGCGATTTCAACAAGTACCTCACCCTGGCTATTATTGGTGCAATAGCCGTCTTTTTATCCAATATCACCGTTATCATATTATTTACTTTTGGCCTGTACCTCATTTTTGACAGCTACCGGAAAAAGGCCTGGCATTGGGGTATCATATATGTATTCCTGACATGGTTAGTAACATTTGGCATCTATTATTTATGCTTCATACAAAATCATCCAACCAGGAATTATATGGTAGGGTATTGGTCAAGAGAACAGGCGTTCCTTCCGCTAAACCCCTTCAAATTGGATTTTTATCGTTTCCTGTTCACAAAAAGCCAGATGGTTTTTTACTTTTTATTCGGGTACGGCAGCCTTGGAAAGATATTTTTTCCTTTACTATTTTTAACGGGCCTTTTTAATTTATACAAGAAAAAAGCGTTTGGCTCCATAATACTCATCACATTGCCAATTATTGTGCACTTAGCGTTATCAGGCCTCAAAATGTATCCTTTCGACAAGCGCCTGATATTGTATCTATATCCAATTTTTATTATCGCGATAGCTTTTGGATTCGATTTTTGCAGGGTAAAGCTGGCAGGTATGGTTAAACCCGAAGTACTTGCAAAGCTGGCGCCCGTTGTGGTAGTTATACCCATCTATTTTTGCTCCTTCGTTTACTTTAATTCTTTCCCAATGATGCATACGGAAATAAAACAGAGCATTAATTTTATCAAACCCAGGCTGAAAGATAACCAGCGGGTTTATGTTTACTATGATTTAGTTCCGGCTTTTACATATTATAGCCAAACCGGGTTTGTGAATTTTAAGCACCAGGTTACCAATGGATTTTACGACACAGACAGGAACAAGTATATAAACCAGCTAAAATCATTGAAAGGCAAAAACTGGCTATTGCTAAGTTACGAAGGTACGGATGCAGAAAAATTGATTATCAATACATTAGATAAAATGAATTTAAAAAAAATTGAATCATTTACATTTGGTGGCGCAAGCGCATATTTATACGATTTCGGCAACTAACAAACCGGTCAAAACCAATTTTAGTTCGTCAACAAATCCGGATAGTCAGATATAATACCATCTACCTTCAAATCTTTAAGCTGTTGGATCTCTTCGCTGGTGTTAACTGTCCATGGCAAAATTTTTACATGCATATCGTGGCATTTTTTTACTAATCCGGCATCAACCAGTTTATAGGCCGGGCTGTAGATGAAAGGCGTATAACCAAGATCGCTGATGTTTTCTTCAAACGTCTTTTTATTCTCTACCAGGTATGAAGTTCGTACATTGGGATATTTTTCATGAATGATCTGGATAGTTCTTTTATCAAAAGATTGGATCACTACAAAAGGCATGATCTTTTTTTGCTTTATCACTTTCATCAAACGGTCTGCAAATTCTTCAGGGCCGGGGTTGTATACCTGGTCGCCGGCCGGGCTGCATTTGGTTTCGATATTGTAAAACACCTGCTTTTTGTGCTGCGATTTAAGATAAAGCTGCACAGAATCAATCAGATCGGCCAATAAAGGCATATAGGTTTTGATCTTTTTTTGCCGCGGAAACTTGCTGTAATATCGTGAACCTACATCGTATTGTTTTAAGTCGGCATAGGTCATTTTGTAAAGTACCAGTTTTTTCGCTTCTTCACCGCTCATCTCTTTTCCATCGGGGGTTAAGGTAAACAGCGGGTTGATGTATTCATCATGCGATAAAACAACCTGGCCATCTGCGGTGATATGGGTATCCATTTCAAGGCCGGTAACACCAAGATCAATAGCGTTTTTCATAGCTACGATGGTATTTTCGGGCATCAGGCCCCGCCCGCCGCGGTGTGCTTCGGTATCAAAGTCCGGGTAAGCTGCACCTTTCAAAACACCTGTTTGAAAGCCGGTAATGCCCGGCAAAATAACCAGGCCGATACCGGCAATAATGTTTAATGTTCTATTTTGCATCAACTTCTTTTTCATATTTGTTACCAAAACGGTCGGTAGCTACCACTTTCACCTTATTTACCGCAGGTTCAAAATGCGCCACAAAAAGATGATCTGTTTCATGAGGTTCTACAAAATGACGGCCTGCGGGCAGGTCATCGCCTTTATACAAAGTTACCGATAAAGGATCATAACCGGCTTCCTTAGATAACGCACCCATTGGTTTATCATCTAAAAAATATTCCACCTTCCATTGCGGATCATAATTCCATACATTGGCAATCAGGCGCATCTGGTTGGTCAGTTTCTCTACAAAAATGCTTAACTGGTTCTCCCTGGGCAGTCCGGTTGATTTGTAATACCATTTCAGCGCGGTACCATTCACTTCGTAAACGCCATAGCCTCTCGGGGTGCCGTCTGTACAAATGGGCCCAGTCCACCAGGCGCCGCAAACGGTACCATGGATGTGCTCGTATACGCCGTTACTAAAATTATTGGCGTGCCAGTGTGTATGGCCCGACATGACATGCACGTTCTTAAAGTCCTGCAGAACAGCATAAAAATCCTTGTTATTTTTAACGGCGTTATAAACCGGGATATGCAGGTTGATGATAACTAACTGATCTTTGCCTACATGCTGCAGATCTTTGGCCAGCCAGGCCAGCTGGTCTTCGGTTATGTAGCCATCATACTCGCGCTCAACCCCCAGGTAACGCACATCGTCGAGCACCACATAATGGGCTCTACCACGGTTAAAGGAGTAATAGGTAGGTCCGTAAAACTGCTTAAACGTAACATCCGATGTTTCGTCGCCGCCCATGCGATAATCCATATCATGGTTACCTATCACCTGGAAAAAGGGGATGCCTGTTTTTGCAATTGCCTCGTTATAATCGGGAAAAAGCGCGTGGTTATCCCAAACCAAATCGCCTACGCAAATGCCATGTACCAAGGCGTTTTTACCCAACGACCGGATAGTTTCTATGGTATCGGGCACCGATGTTTCCATCAATTGCTTAACATCCTTTTTGTTTTTCACCTGTGGATCGGCCCAGATAATAAAATGATGGTTATCGTCATCTGCCTTTAAGCGTTCCAGCTTGAAATCGTAATGGCCGTCACCACTCAGGTTTTCATACTGTTTGGCAACGTTGTAATCGTTTTTAAACGCGTAACCGGCCGGTATACTCATAAATATGCTTTTGGCTTTTTCATTCGGCATCATCTGGTAATTACCTTCTCCGTCTGTCAGCACAACCGAAAAACCGTCGGAAACGACGACATCCTTAACGCCTTTTTTGCCATCGGTAACCCTTCCTTTGATAAGGCCCGTTCCGGTTTTAGCAAGGGCATCCACATGCAGCGCAATGAAGGCGCTCCCGGTTATTAAACCGATGTTTTTTATAAAAGATCTTCTGTTCATTTCATTTTTTGTTAAATCCCCGCACCTGTATTTTTAACCGGTGCGGGGATTTTGATTTTAGTTTTGCAGAATTGTAAAACCGGTACCGGCTTCAATAGTGCTTAAAGGAGATGTGAGTGTTAAAGGGATGCTTGTTACCGTACGCCCGGTTGTCCAGCGGCCGGTAATTGCATCATAAACACCGCCAAGCCTGGCGAAATTGCCGTCGGTTGGCAGGGTCAGTTTCGAGGTGTTGGTACCGCCGCCGTAAAATCCCTGGGCTTCGCGGCTTACCGGGTTTATGGTGCTATAGTAGTCGGTGTTGGTGATACGGTAACCAATCTCGGGCGGCCCAACAGCATAAACTGCTCCGTTGCCGCCATACATGATCACGTCAACAGGCACGGTTGTGGCATCAACCGTTATCCCCTGGAATATGGCTATACCTGCTACGTTACCGCTATTGGCCAATAAGTTTGAGGTGGCGTTACCAAAGTCGGCACCCGGGTCGGTTGAATATTGTGTACTGCTGATCCAGTTGGCGGCGCTGATATCTGTACTGCCCGCACCCCAGATGTTTTTATTGCCCCCTACATAAAAAAACTGCCCTTTGCTTACCTTGCCCGCTGTAAGGTTAAATTTATAGCTACGCGCCTGGCCGTTTGCCCAGCCATTAACCGGTGCTGGATTAGCGCCGGCGTTATTGCAGGTCACGACAGCAAAATTGGTCACCGAAAAATCGATATCCCTGGTGGCCATTAGCTGGATATACTCGTAATTGGCATCACTGCCGGCTGGATTGGTAAGGTACCCGGTTATAATTACGGGCGATGGCCTGGTAGCAGCAAGGGTGAATATATCGTCCTTGGTTCGGGGCCATAACTGTACCGTTGTATCGGCTGTGGTTGATGAAATAACCGGGATGCCGGTGAAATTCGCGCTGAAAGGCAGTTCCTGCGCCGCAAAGTTTGCCGCAGTCTCGGTATGCAGGGTCATCTTACCAAATCCGTCATTAATAATTTTGTCACCCGATAGGGTTTCGCCTTGTTGAGGTTCGGGCTGGGTAATAGCCTTGCTAACTGTCACCAACGTATGCTCGTAAACATCCGGCGACGCCAGTATTTTGCCCGATGGCACAGCCTGCAACCATATGACATGATTGGCTGATACTTTACTTACTGACGACTCCTGCAGCCCTGTAACACGCATGCTACCGTTCACTTTGGTTAAGGTAGCCCCCGCAAGCTGCACCACTACCGAATCGCCGGGAACATAGTTGGCCGCAGAGGCGCCTATAGCCAGCGAAATACCACGGATGGCGTTCCGCCTGTTGTTTTCAATCACTAAAATACCCGCGGGAACATTGCCCGATGCTGCATCGGAAATAACCACGCCCGTAACTTCTTTAGCACCGCTTAGTTTTTCGGCAGTTAATGTTACATCTGTACCTTTGTACAGCCCCTTCAAATCCACAATAGCAATTATTGGGCTAAGTGTGCCTTCTGCATAATTGTTTTTTTTACAGGCGGTAAGGCCTACTGCTGCGGTTATGAGCAGGAATAAATATATCTTTTTCATTTTATGGAGATCTGGATTATCATTTAATTATATTATGGTTTCTGCCACCAAACCTGTGTGCTGATCTCGTCGGCACCCTGGCCGGCAACCGCCGCTTTGTAATTATCCGGGTTGGCCGATTGCACGTAAACAGGGTAGGTTAAACGCGCAGGCATAATACCGTTGTTAACCAGCCCGTTGCCTTTAGGTAATACGGGATGGCCGGTACGGCGGTATTCAAACCATTGCTCGAAATCGGTATAAAACATCGAATAATATTTTTGCAGATGGATCATCTCCATTTTATTATCCAGCGTCGCGGTATCGTCCCAGGTCATATCCGCACCGGTTAAATAAGTATCTATAGGTGTGTTAAAAGTTGGCACCCAAAAGGTAATGCCCGACAGCACCCCATTGTTGTAATAGTTTTTCGCATTGCCAGAGATCCATCCCTTGGCCGATGCTTCTGCCAGGATAAACTGCAGTTCGGAATAGTTCATGATGTTGCCCATCAAAGGTTCGCTCATCAGGGTTGTTGCTGATGTGGTAGACAGGAAGTATGAGCGGTTAGGCACACCCTGCCCCGGCGCATACCCGCTTGGAATGCCCACATAACTGCCCTGGTAGGTAGCTATCGACCAGCGACCAGGATTAGTAAGCAGCCTCGGATCGGCCCACCTGTTCAGGTTATTGATAAAAAACTCTGCAATACCTAAAGCACGCCAGTCCTGCTCCCGTACCCCTCCTATAAATGGCGAGGTTAAGGCCCCTACACCCGTCCAGCGCAATACAGCCGCATCATCATTACTTGCCATAATGGGATACGCCGAGGGATTTGTATCTACTATTTCTTTGATCTTGGCAATACAGGCGGCAGAAACATCTGCCTTGCCCGAAAGCCTTAATAATAAGCGCAGGTACAGGCTGTTACCAAATTGCCGCCATTTTAAAGCATTGCCTTTATAAACCGGGTCGCTGCCCCCTAAAATATTCGCAGCCCCGTTCAGCAAGGTATCAGCTGCTTCCAGGTTTTTAAAAATATCAAGGTAAATATCTTTTTGCTTATCAAATTTGGGGGTAAAATTGCCTTCCTTACCCTTGTTGGAGTCAAAATAAGGCACATCGCCATACGTATCTGTCAGCAGGGAATACAGCCATGACTGGCATATGAGCGAGATACCCATATAGGTTTTGTTATAGGTAAGCGGTTGGCTGGCTACGGTATAAATGTCCTTAAAATTGGTTAACTGGGTATACCAGCCGTTCCAGGTATAATCGGCCCAGGTGCGTTTAACATCGTACCTAAAAACCTTACCCTCGCCGTCTCCGGGATCTACAGTAACCTGCATCAGCTCGTTATTAAAATTGCGGCTGCGCAGCATATTGATGCTTACCGTATTAACCAGTGCCGGCGCCAGTAATTGCTGCGGCAGAGCATTCGGTGTTCCATTCGGATCAGTATTCAGGTCAACAAATCCTTTTTTACAGGCCGATAGCATTACCGTGCATAACAGCAGCATTGATATCATCTTTAAACTCTTTTTCATTTCATCAATTATTAAATACCAATAACTATGTTAAAACCAAATGTGCGGGTAGATGGAAACTGTGCCACCTCGAAACCCTGCACAATATCACTTCCGCTCAGCGTACCAAATTCGGGGTCGAAAATTGGCCATTTAGACCAGATGTAGAGGTCGCGGCCGTAAACACCTACCGTGGCGCGCTGCAGGCCCAGTCGTTTGGTGGTTCGTGGCCCCAGTGTAAAATCAAGCCTGGCCTCGCGGAACTTGATAAAGTTGGTGGAGAATGTGTTACCCTCGGCATTATCGATACCATAATGAGAGCGGTAATAGCCATCAACATCAGAGGCGATAACATCATTGGGACGATAGGTGCCGTCGGCATTCTGGATAACCCCATTTCCGATGATGCCATTATACCTGCCCGGAAGCGTGTTGGTTGTTTTACCCTGCTCGGCCAGTTTGTAGTTGGATAGTGAGTAAGAAACACCGCCAACCTGTGCATCAAATAACAGGTGTAAACCAACCTGTTTGTACTTAAAATCGTGCCCAAGGCTGGTTTTCCATTTGGGCATGGTGTTGCCCAGGTAAACCAGGTCATTAGATAATTTTGCAAAACCTGTTGCCGGGTCATAAACAATCTGTCCGTCAGGCGATCGTAAATATCCCCTGCCATACATATCGCCCATGCTGCCGCCAACCCTGGCAACAATCTGCGCGCCGCCGGTTGGCCCGTTACGAAGTACCACTGCGCTATCTGCCAGTTCCTCTATAGTGTTTTTATTGGCCGTAAAGGTTGCGTTAACAGTCCAGCTGAAACCGCCCGGCTTACGCACCGGTGCTCCGTTTAATGATAATTCCAAACCTTTGTTGTTTACCCTGCCAACATTGATAACCGCCTGGCTGTATCCCGAAGACTGATCTATCGTCCGGTTAAGGATCTGGTTTTTGGTACTGCCGGTATAAACAGCAAGGTCAAACCCTAAACGGCTTTTGAAAAAGCGCATTTCGGCACCAAGTTCCAGTGTGGTTGTCCGTAATGGTTTCAGATCGGGGTTAGAAAGGGTACGCGGATTTTGTAAACCACCGGCATAAGTGCTGCCTGCCGTAACATAATTAAAGGTAGTTTGATACGGAGTTGTTGTACCGCTGCCCACACCCGCAAGCGATGCCCTCAGCTTGGCATAATCAATGCCCTGTGGCAGTTTGAATGCCTCTGAGGCTATAAAGCTTAAACTTGCTGAAGGGTAAAAGAAGCCAACCTGGTCGGTCCGGTTTGCGGTGGCCAGCGTACTCACCCAATCCTGCCGCGCGGTAAGGTCAAGGTACAAATAGTCTTTAAAGCTGGTAGATATCAGGCCGTAAAAGCTGTTGATTGCATATTTTGATTTAAACGGTGCTGTAACCAATGCACCCGCGTTGTTTGACATGGAATAAACGCCGGGATATACCAGGGAATCTGCACGAACCTCGTCCCTGTTGTAATTATTGCGGAGCATGCTACCGCCACCGGTTGCCGTAATAGTAAGATCTCTGCTTATCTTTTTATTATACTTCAACAGGAAATCACCACCTGCTTCTTCCGAATAAATATTTTGGGTACGATATGACCCTTTAGGGTATTTGGTACCGGCATCATAGGGGCGCTCCTGCGCGCGTTGTTCATAACCCATATCCAGGGTCGCTCTCACCTGCAGGCTCAGTTCTTTGGTAATGCTGTATTCTGCCTGGATGTTGCCCGTAACCGAGTTGCGGTTTGATTTATTGATAAACTCGTACGATATAGCATAAGGGTTTTCGGGGAACGAGCTGAACGGATAAAATATAGCTTTGCCTTCCTGCCCGTTTTTCCAGTAGCTTTTCAGCCAGTTCAAATCGGCGTTGGGCTGCCAAAATATGTACCAGTACATTAATGATTGATTGCCGTAGCCCGCGCCCGGTAAATTATCGCTGTTTTTATTGTTGTAATTTACTTTGGAGCTGATGGTTAGTTTATCATTTATTTTTGAATTAACCGATAACGCTATACTGTTGCGGGTGTAGCCGGTATTTGGGGTGATCCAATGATTGGTGACATTGGTTGCCGAAAAACGGGCGTTCGTTTTATCGCTGCCACCATCTACGCTGATGGAATTGGTAAAAGTTTGGCCTACATCAAAAAAATTGCGGCTTTGATTTTTGTAGGGAACCCAGGGCGTTCTTACTGTTGACTGCTTTTGGGTTACAGGATCAAGCTGGTAAAACTCCTGCCCGTCAAACTTAGGGCCATAAGCCGAACTGGTTGCACTGGTACTGGCGCCATCCGGACCTGCTCCGAAAGAATAATACCGCGACCCGGCTGTACCCTGCCCATATTCATACTGCATATCCGGCCAGCGGTTCACGCTCTCTAAAGATGCATTGGAGTTAAAGGTAATACCCAGACCATTCCGTTTTTTACCCGATTTTGTAGTAATAATAATAGCGCCATTTGCACCACGCTGGCCATACAATGCCGCTGCACCGGGGCCTTTCAATACGGTTACATTCTCAATATCTTCCGGGTTAAGGTCGTTTACATTGCTGCCGTAATCTGCCGGCATGTTGTCGCTGCTGGTGCCGTAAGCAGATTCGCCCGAATTGGATGTCCGCCTCCCGCTGCCCTGGTTGATAACCACACCGTCAACCACAATCAGCGCTTCATTATCGCCGGTAAGGTTATTTTCTCCCCGTAAAATAATTTTGTTTGATCCTGCGGGCCCGCTGTTTGAACGGATGAGGTTTAAACCCGCTACCTTGCCCGATAAGGCATCCGTCCAGTTGCCGGATAGCGCGCTGGTAAGCTGTTCGCCTTTTACCACGGTTGCCGCATACCCCAAAGCCTTTTCGTCGCGCTTAATACCCAGCGCCGTTACAACAACTTCATTAAGGCTGTTTGATGCTGGTTTAAGTGAAATATTTAAGTTAGTAACGCCATTGGCGTTAACCAAAACGTTAGCTATTTTTTGAGTTTGATAAGAAAGAAAACTTACCTCAACGGTATACGTACCTTCGGCAACGTTCAGTGTAAAGGAACCATCGCCAAGTGAAGCTGCACTGATACCTGCAACCGGAATTTTGACCGAAGCGCCGGGAAGCGGCTCTCCTTTTTCGTCAAATATTTTACCTGTTATTTTGCCCTTATCCTTTGTTTTTGCAATAATCAGGATGCTTCTATCTCCGGCTTGCTTAAAGGTACAGGCAGTGCCTTTTAGCAACAAAGTAATGGTTTCTTCTAATGAACGTTCGGCCTTGCTGATTTTTACAATGCGCTTGTCGTCCAATAAGTTGTTATTATAACTGATGGAAATATCGCTTAGCTTTTCTACCTGTTGAAAAGCATCCTTGAGTGTGATGCCATCTGTACCGAAGGAGATCTTTTTATTAATTACTGTTTGTGCCTTGACGCCGACAAAGCCAAAAGGCATATGCAACAGGAACAGCATGGTTAATAACCATAACTTTTTCATATATTTACTTAATTTATACTTGTTTAATCGTGAGTTTAAATTCTATTTTTTAGCCTGGGATTGTTACCAGCAATTCCGGGCTTAGCTTACCATTATAGGGTAAATACTATTTCATAATCTTTCCTCCTTTTTGATTGTTGTTTGAAATAAATACGTGCGCTCCTTTTTGGGTATAGGCCAGTCCTGATAACGCACTGAGGTTTTCCATGGCCTGTTTTAATGAAACATTTTTGAACTTGGCGGTCAGCCTTACCTTACCAAGATCTGGCTCGGTAAACTCTATCTGCACCCCGTAATAATGTTCCATGGATGCGGCTATTTCTTTCAGGCTTGTATCGTAAAAAATAAAATCATTGTTGATCCAGGAGTTTACTGCGCGGGCATCGGTTGTATTAAATGTATACAGCCCGCTTACTGTGTTAATACTAATCTGTTCATTCGGGAGCAGGTATTTTACCACTTGTGGTTCCCCGTGCACATCAGCCATTACGCCTACTTTGCCGGTTTTTACAGTAACTGCCACCTTATTTTCGGCGGCATAAGCCTTTACATTAAATGAGGTGCCCAAAACTACGGTAGTTATCTGCCCGCTTTTTACCGTAAATGGTTTTGCCTGGTGTACCACATCAAAAAAAGCTTCACCATCCAGGTAAACAGCCCGTGTTTTACCTGTGAAATTTTTAGTGTACTTCAATTTACTCCCTCCGCCAAGGTATACGGTTGAACTATCGGGCAACAAAAACTTAGTGTGTTTGCCATCGGCGTTGCTGATTACTTCGTATTCGGCAGTTAAAGCAGGCTTATTGTTCAGGCTCTTATAAATTAGCCAGCCCGATGTACAAACCAGAAAGCAAGCTGCCGCATAAGCCAGCCACCTGCGCTTTTGAACAGGTACCCGCTTCGGACTTTCCTGCTGACTAATGTGGGCATTAATCTTTGCCCACATTTTTTCAGGGTGCTCTGCTTGCTTAAAGTACGATTTGGATGCTTCAAGGATCTGTATGGTTTCGCTGAACTGCGCCAGGTTATCCGGGCTTACTTCAATCCATTCCTGTAATTGCGTTAAACCATCATCGCTGATGGTTTTTTCAAAATAATCAATTATTAACTGGTAACTTTTATCTTCCATTATCTGTCTCTGATATCAAAGACAGATTTATTGCCCGGCGTACGTAGCCAGGTTGGTTAACATTGCATTAAGAAATTATTAACTCCCGAAAGCGGAATTGTGGTGGCCCTTTAAAAGCAGGCGAAGTTTCTTGATAGATTGATACAAGGTGGTTTCTACCGTACGCACCGAAATACCAAGGATGCGGGAAATTTCCTGTTTATCCAGGTTGTCAATACGGCTCATCAGCAATACCTGCCGCTGGCTGGCTGGCAGGGTATCTATTACTGTCAGTATTCCGTTATAGGATTCACGGCCCGAAAGGATCTTAAATGGTGTATCCCTGTCATGGATAACATCCTGCCCCATCTCTAAATCTTCCATAAAATCAACCGGGGCTTTCTTTTTTTGAATATGGTTGAGTGACAGGTTTTTTGCCGATGCAAAAAGGTAGCTTTTTACATTCAGAATTAAAGCATCATGGCGGTTATCCCAGAGCTTCATAAAAAGGTTGGCGATAATTTCTTCGGCTACCGTATAATCCCTGGTGTATACAGTACAAAACTGACACAGGGATTTGTAATGACGGGAAAAAAGAGTTTCAAGGGCCAAATGGTCATTTTGTTTCAAAAGACTCATTAACGCTTCATCGGTAAGTGCAGGATACATGCCAAATTCAGTGTTTTGGCCAAAGGTAAAAATGTGATGTTAGCCTAATGTTAAATAAATCATTGAAACAGATATGTTGCAAATGTGTCAGGTGGGCGTCTACCTATGACATATTCAATTTTCCTGTCATCCTGAGGTACGAAGGATCTATCAGCTGTGCATGACCGATAGAAAAGTTCGCGAATAGATGCTTCGTTCCTCAGCATGACAGTCTTTTATTTTTAAATGTCATTCCTCCTTCAGAGTTTACCTAAATTTAATGACTACTCATGACAAACTGCCAAGGGTTCCGGCGGCAGATAAGGATTATGTGTTCCGTGTGGATCTGTCGAATTAGCAATTATAGCCCCCCTGTTTTTTTACAGCCGTTGTAATTATCAGTTTTATTTGTTTCGTTAAAAAAAAGTTTTTAACAGTGGAAAAAGTTTTTTTAAACAGATTGTAAATGATAGCTTTATATACTTTTACCGGAAACCTGATTGACGACCATTAACCATACATATCCTGAAGCCCATTATTTGGATCTGATAAAAAAAAGCACCCGCTACTTAGTTATGCCGGTATTTTTTATGTCGATATGTTTTTGTGCCTATGCAAGTTATTTAAAACCCGTATCTAACGGTAAAAAAGACGTTGCAAAAAGACCGGCTGTAAGGCAAATCACCGCGTTTAAAATTCCACAGCAAATTGCGCCCGAGGTAATTGATCAAACCAACCATTTGATTGGCTTAGTTGTTCATGCGGGTATTCCGGTTACAGCATTAACACCAGCAATAACCTATGCCGGCTCAACTATCACACCCGGTTCCGGTGTTTCGCAGGACTTTACAAACACTGTAGTATATACCATTGACGGGCTTACTTCTTATTCGGTAAGTGTATTACAAGCCCATTCGCCAACGCCAATCTGCAGCGGAACGTCAGCAACTATAACCGGCGACCCGCCTCCTGCAATTCCAGGCACATTTCGTTGGCAAATACTCAACGCGGCAACAGGCGCATGGTCGTCGGCTGTCGGGATAAATACCAACCCCGATTATTTAACAGCTACACTTTCCAGCAATGTAAACGCCCCAAAAGTTTACACTTTCAGGCGCAGCATCACAAATGCTTTGGGCACTGTTTATGATTCGTATAGCGATATTACGGTAAATCCTAAAACCCCCATCGCTGCTAACCAGGTAACAGCGCCGCCAACGGTTGCATTTTGCACATCCGGCGACGCGGACATTATTACCGGCACCCCTGCTACCGGCGGCGATGGCGTTACTTATAGTTACCAATGGCAGCAATCAATAAACGGGGGCAGCTTTAGTAACATTGCCGGCGCCACCAGTGTAAATTACGACCCGCCTGCATCAAACGTAACCACTATTTACCAGCGCGTGGTAACATCAGGTGCATGTATCACTCCTTCGGTAAGCAATAAGGTTACCATAACCATTTTAAATGCTATAACAAATAACCAAATCTATAACCCGGCCACCACTTTTTATTGTATCCGTGCAACTCCTTCTATTATTAACGGCAATATTCCATCGGGCGGCACAGGTACTTTCCGCTACCAGTGGCAAAACTCTACAGACGGTATAACTTTTACCGATATAACCGGCGCTACAAGGAATGATTATAACCAGCCGGCATTTAATGTTACAACTTATTTCAGGCGTTTGGCAATTTCGGGCGCCTGCTCAACACCCGTATACAGTAACGTGGTGACTATAGCCATACAGCCGGGGTTGAGCAATAATTCAATAAGCACAACCGGCGCTACAGCTTTTTGTACATCCGGGTCACCGGGCACAATTGGCGGCACCCAGCCATTTGGCGGCAATGGTAACTATACCTACCAATGGCAGCGCTCGCCTGATGGGGGGACCTTCAGCAACATCGTCCCGGCGGTTACCACTGCCACCTATGATCCCGGAACAGTTACTGCCACCACTTACTATCAGCGGCTGGTAGCTTCAGGTGCCTGTAGTGTGCCTTTAAAAAGTAACGTGATTACTATAACCGTAGTGCCTGCACTGGCAGGCAACACCATAACGCCCCCCGCAACCACCACATTTTGCGCCGCCGGGAGCCCCGGCCCCATCCCGGGCTCAATACCAACCGGTGGTAACGGCATTTATACTTTTGTCTGGCAAAGCTCCGTTAATGGCGGGCCTTTTACCGATATTCCCAATTCAAATGTGCAGAACTACGATCCGCAAACTATAACACAAACAACTGTTTATAAACGGGGTGTTACCGCGGGTGCATGTAATACACCAATTTATAGCAACCCCGTTACTATAACCATTACGCCTGCTTCAAGTGGCAATAACATAACCGGCAACAGTATAACGGCGCCGCCAACAGTTGTGTTTTGTGCATCCGGCGACGCAGACGTTATCACCGGCGGCACAGCAGGTGGTGGCAATGGTATTAACTATAATTACCAATGGCAGCAATCAATAAACGGGGGCAGCAGCTTTAATAGCATTGCCGGCGCCACCAGCGTGAATTACGACCCGCCCGCATCAAACATTACCACCATTTACCAGCGTATTATAACATCCGGCACCTGTACCCAGCCTTCGGTAAGCAATAAGGTTACCATAACCATTTTAAATGCTATAACAAATAACCAAATCTATAACCCGGCCACCACTTTTTATTGTATCCGTGCAACTCCCTCTATTATTAACGGCAATATTCCATCGGGCGGCACGGGCACTTTTCGTTACCAGTGGCAAAACTCTACAGACGGTATAACTTTTACCGATATAACCGGCGCCACAAGGCAGGATTATAACCAGCCGGCATTTAACGTTACAACTTATTTCAGGCGCTCGGCAATTTCCGGCACCTGCTCAATACCGGTATACAGTAACGTGGTGACCATAACCATACAACCTGGGTTGAGTAATAATTCAATAAGCACAACCGGCGCTACAGCTTTTTGTACGTCGGGGTCGCCGGGCACAATTGGCGGCACCCAGCCATTTGGCGGCAATGGTAACTATACTTACCAATGGCAGCGTTCGCCTGATGGCGGTACCTTCAGCAACATCGTCCCTGCGGTTACCACTGCCACCTATGATCCCGGAACGGTTACAGCCACTACTTACTATCAGCGGCTGGTAACGTCAGGTGCCTGTAGTGTGCCTTTAAAAAGTAACGTGATTACTATAACCGTAGTGCCTGCACTGGCAGGCAACACCATAACAGCCCCCGCAACCACCACATTTTGCGCCGCCGGGAGCCCCGGCCCCATCCCGGGTTCAATACCAACCGGGGGTAACGGCATTTATACTTTTGTCTGGCAAAGCTCCGTTAATGGCGAGCCTTTTACCGATATTCCCAATTCAAATGTGCAGAGCTATGATCCGCAAACTATAACGCAAACAACTGTTTATAAACGGGGTGTTACCGCGGGTGCATGTAATACACCAATTTATAGCAACCCCGTTACTATAACCATTAACCAGGCGCTGGCTAATAATACACTGGCGCCTCCGCTGGTAAGCAGTTTTTGCCAGTCGGGCAATGCAGGTGTTATTACAGGCACGCCACCTTCTGGCGGAGATGGTAACTATACTTATCAATGGCAGCAATCGCCCACCGGCACGGCCGCATCGTTTACTAATATCAACGGCCAGGCCGGGCCAAACTTCGATCCGCCACCCCTTACCTCAACCATGTTTTATCGGCGGGTAGTTACCAACAGCATATGTACCGTACCATCCGTTAGTAATGTTATTGAAATACATATAACACCACCTATAACATCTAACGCCATAGCTGCCCCCCCTTTGCAGTTTTGTGAAAGCGGCGACCCGGAAAAAATTACCGGCAATACTATACAGGGTGGCGATGGAGGCAATTCATACAATTACCAATGGTATAGCTCAACCAACGACGGTGCAACCTGGGGCCTCATTAGCGGCGCTATCGGTATCGATTATGATCCGCCGGCAATCAATATAACTACCTCATTCAGGCGCGATGCAACTTCCGGCGCCTGCCAGGTTCCGTTTCCAAGCAACGTAACAAAAATTGTTGTTAACCCAACTCCGGCTAATGTATCTGTAGGGCCGGTTGCGCCTGTATGTGCAGGCAGTATGGCAACAATTTCGGTACTATCGCCAAACCCCGCCTTAACTTATAATTGGTACGATACCCCTGCCAAAGGCAATATTATTTTTACCGGGCCCACTTATACAGCGGGCCCGTTAACTGGTGCCCAAACTTTTTACGTAGAAGCATCAAACGGCAGCTGCTCAAGCCCGGCATTAACAATTGCAACGGTAACCGTTACCCCTCTTCCACCGGCGCCAACACTAATTACAAATCCTGTTTCAACCTGCCTTGGATCAGCCGCTGTTCTGAATATACTAAATCCACAATCGGCGTATACTTATAACTGGTACCTTACCCCTTTAACAGGGACACCTATATTTACCGGGGCCGAATTTACCACGCCGCCTGTTAACAATAATATTACTTATTATGTAGAAGCTGTAAACAACGCTACGGGCTGTGTTTCTTTTACGCCCCGTACGGTAGTAAATGTGTCGGCCATTGCAATGCCAACGGTAACGGCCCAGGGCGCTGATGTTTGCGCCGGCGAAACCGCCACTTTAACAACCAATAACAGCGATATAAATGTAACCATAAAGTGGTACACAACCCCAACCGGCGGTTCTCCTGTTTTTACCGGCAACAGCTTTACCACCTCGCCTGTTAATGCAAACACAACCTATTATGCCGAGGCTTCAAAAAACACCTGCGTTTCGGCAACACGTTCTGTTGCAAAAGTGCAGCTGATACAACCTCTGGCAACGCCTATAGTAAGTGTTGATGCCGCAGGTGTATCAACCATAAGCTTTAGCTGGGCGGCAATAGCCGGGGCCACCGGTTACCAGGTAAGTATTGATGGCGGCCAAACATTTACGTCTCCAAGTTCGGGCGGCAGCGGTACTACGCATACAGTTACCGGCCTGCAAAGCGGGCAAAGCGTTACCATTATGGTACGGGCAACCGGCGAAGTTTCCTGCCGGCTCAGCAATAATTCAAGCCCGGTTACGGGTACAACCACTAACCCGCAAAGCAGCGAAATTTTTGTTGCCAACGCGTTTACACCCAACGGCGACGGTAAAAATGACATCGTATACGTGCTTAGCGAAAACATCAAAAGTGTCAGATTTTATGTTTACGATCAGTGGGGGTCATTACTTTACACCTCCCAAAGCAAGCAAAACGGCTGGGATGGTTCCTTTAAAGGAAAAACACAGCCCACCGGTGTATATGTATATTACCTGGAAGCAATTATGAATGACGGAAAACAGGTGAAGAAAAAAGGAACAATTACGTTATTACGGTGAAAAAAATAATCCTCCTCATACCAATTATACTCCAATTTGGATTGATCGGTGCCGTTAAAGCGCAGGTAGACCCCCATTTTTCACAGTATTACGCTAATCCCTTATGGCTAAACCCGGCGCTAACGGGGATTGTTGATGGCGATATCCGCATCAACGGCAATGTCAGAAACCAGTGGGCAAGCGTTCCCAATGGTTATAAAACAAGCGCCCTTTCAACGGATTTTCATTTGGGCGAAAAGGCCGGCCTTGGCGTTAATATTTTAAACCAGGCAGCCGGTACTGCCGGGTACAATTATTTTGCGGCTTATGGTTCATACGGATACGGTATAGCCATATCCGGCGATGGTACCCAAAAGCTGCACTTTGGCATTCAGTTTGGCATAATTAACCGCAGCTTTGACCCCAGCAAGCTTCAGTTTGGTGATCAGTACAACCCCATAATCGGGTATGATCCAAATGCTCCAGGTTTTGAAAGCTTTGCTACCACCAGCGCAACCGTGTTTGATGCCAGCGCAGGCATATTTTATTATGATAGCAATCCCCTTCACACGGCAAATATATTTGCCGGTTTAAGCGCGGCCCACCTCACCTCGCCAAAAGATCCGTTTACAGGTGGGGCCATACAAAGCAGGCTGCCTGTTCGTTTTACCGCTCACGCGGGTGTTAAAGTTAAGGCAGCAGATGATTGGGACATAATACCTCATGCTATTTATATCAGCCAGCAAACAAGTACTGTAAAAGCGTTGGGGGTTTATTCTGAATTAAAATTCAAGGCTGATAACAGCCTGATTTTAGGGGGCATGTACCGCATTGGCGATGCCGCCATAGCCGATGTTGGCTATGGCCTTAAAAATCTGGTTATCGGGCTAAGCTATGATTTCAATACATCTGCGCTAAAAAGCGCGACCAACGGGCAAGGTGGCCTTGAACTCTCACTGATTTATATCTTCCGTAAAGGCCCGGCCAACACTGCTGCTGTTTGTCCACGATTTTGATAATAATTGTTTTGTGCTGTGCTTATGCGCGGCCAATGCAAACGGGCCAACTCTCCCCAATTGGACAAAATTATTAGTAACTAATTTACTTTAAACATGCGAATAAGGGCATGGCCGTTTAGAGAACGCTGAAAAAAAGACAGGAATTAGATCGGGATTCAGGGCACCGGGCGCTTTGATTATTTTTTTGATTCTATAAGGGCTTTGTATGTACGAAATTGCAAGCAATTAAAACCCTTAAACATCCCTGCAATCTTTGCGCAATATAAAACCCTTAATATTTATGATTACCCCTATCTCACTTTCACCAGGAAACTTCCGTTTAGTAACGACGGTTTATTGTATTCAAAAGGCCGGCCATCGGGCCTGGTCATTATGGCGCCGCTGTAAACGGCAATAGCCTGGCCGGCAGCAGTATCCCACTCCATAGTTGGGCCATGGCGGTAATAAATATGGGCTTTACCTTCGGCTATTAAACAAAATTTGATGGAACTGCCAATAGAAATAGTTTTTGAAACAGGATATAGCGCAAGCAGTTCTGTCTCCTCTGCCGATGCATGCGACCTGCTACCGGCAGATATCCACTCCGTTGCATTTACATCGGCATAAATTTGAATTTCCTCGCCGGATACTGTTTGTTTCCAGCTGCCAATTCCCGCACCTCCGTAATAAAGATCGTCGGTTACGGGCACATAAATGATACCTAAAACCGGGGTATTGTTATGCATGAGCGCTATGTTCACGGTAAACTCGCCGTTGCGTTTAATAAATTCTTTGGTGCCATCAAGCGGATCGACGCACCAGTAATACTCCCAATTTTTCCTGATCTCATAGGGAACTTCTTTGCCTTCTTCAGAAATTATGGGAATATCCGGAGTAAGTGCTGTTAATCCTTCGGTAATAATATCATGGGATACCTTATCTGCCAGTGTTAACGGCGACAGGTCATCTTTTAGCGTTACCTCAATTTGGGTATTATAAACGCTTAAAATCCCGCCCCCGGCCTCTTTGGCCAATAACAGTAACGCGGCAAGTTCGCCTGCCGGGATAATTGAAGTGCTTTTTTCCATATATTTTAACAAAGCATTGGGTTTAACTTTAAATCACGGGGTTTGTTCAATAAAAGTTTTCAGGTCGGCTTTTGTGGCAATAGTTTTCTTTTCGTGGTGCCCGTAATGAAAGTTTTCCAGCTTTTGCAGCAGGTATTGCAGCGTGAGTTTTTCGGGGATGCTGAGTTTGCCGGTTATCATTTTCCCCACGTAGCCCATATCCACAAAAACTTCGTACAATAGTTGCTTACCCTTATCGGTAATGCCAACGTATTTGCCACGTTTATCTTCGGGGTTATCCCACTGCCTGGCCAGGCCCGCGGCTATCAATCGCCTGATCACCTCCGTGCCCGAAGTTTTTTCCTGCAGGTTATGGCTAATCAGTTCGCTTTTTGTTAAATGGTCATGCGTAAGCAAAATAGCAAGGCCTGTAAAATCTTCGGCAGTTTGCAGGGCGGTACCGTCAAGGGCTTTTTTGATATACGATTTGGCATAGCGGCTCATGTACACAAACAGCCTGCCTATATTGTTATCCAGTTGGTAGGCCAGTTCCTGCGCCGTGGTTTCGTTTTTGCCAAAACGGATATCCCCATTTACAAAATCGCCGGCCGGATCGCCAACATGGTTAAGCAAAAAACCGGTAAAATCCTGGATAGAAACCTCACCACCATTGTGCTCTTCCTCCAGCTGTTCTACCAGGTTTATCAATTGATGGATGAGTTGGTATGATTTCATGGTTTTACAATTTACCGGCAAATGCCATTTTCGGCCAAATTTAGAATCTTTTATTTTATTCTGCCGGTTTTGGGTGTTTGAGTTTAAGCCCCTCTCTACATCTCCGTCCGTTGGTATAATTTTAACCGCACTCTTTTAAAGTCCTCCCTACCGGGGAGGATTTAGGTGGGGCTTATGATTCCCTGAAATATTTAAACGGCACCCATAACATGCCAAAACATTCACCTTCATCTTTTCCTAAATGCTTGTGGTGCATTTTGTGCGCCCGCCGGATGGCTTTTAAATACCTGTTTTGCGAATCTCGAAGCACTTTAAGCCGCTGGTGTATAAACAGGTCATGTACAAAAAAATAACAGGCGCCATACAGGGTAATGCCGGTACCTATCCACGTAAAAACAGGCAATGCCAGCGCCCCCACGGCCAGGCAAGCGATGCCCGGTATAGCGAAAATGAGGAAAAACAGGTCATTCTTTTCCAGGTAGCCCGGATGTTCTTTTTTATGGTGATCGCGGTGCCATGACCATAACAAACCATGCATTACGTATTTGTGGGTGAGCCATGCAACACCCTCCATAGCAGTAAATGAAGTTATGATGATGAATGCGCCCATTACTGACTGTTAATTTTTGCTATTTGATGGTAATTTGCAAGTACCTCGTCAAAACAGATCATCAGCCATTTGGTATAATTTGACGGATGGTTTGCCAGTTCATTGGCAAGGTCATCAAGGTTCATGTATTTGAAAGATTCTACCTCCCGGGGCGACGGATGAGGTGCCTTGTTGCTTATTCCAAAAAAAACGTGGTCGTATTCATTTTCAATCAACTCTTCATTTACAGCGGCGCAATACATAAAGTTAAACACATCGTACAACTCACATTCCATACCCATTTCTTCCTTTAAACGGCGGTGTGCCGCCTTAAGTGTGTCTTCGCCGGGCCGCGGGTGGCTACAGCAGGTATTGGTCCACTTGCCGCCCGAGTGGTATTTATCGGCGGCGCGTTGCTGTAGCAGCAATTCGCCTTTGGGGTTAAATATAAAAACCGAAAATGCACGGTGCAGTTTACCTTGCAGATGGGCTTCCATTTTTTCCATGGTGCCTACCGCGTTATCATTATCATCAACCAGGATTACATGTTCTTCCATCGGGTTAGTTTTGCCGGTTATTTTTTTGATCAGCACTAATTAAATCATTTCGAATTGTAAAATCCGGGGGCTGTTTAGCTTACACAATCAGCCGTTTTGAACGCCGGCTATAACCGTTATTTCCTACTTACATTAACGGCATTCATAATACATTTAGTTTATAACGCACCAGCGAATCAAACATCAGCCAGAATTTTTGGCCATTTGATACACGGATGCGTTCGGCCATCACGCGGTCGGCGGGCACATTGGCTATTTTACGGAATAATTGCCGGTAATACACATAGGCCAGGTAAACCCCTTTCCTGCTTGACTGTGGCAGCTGCCTTATCCCACTCAGGGCTTCATTAAACTCACTATAAATATCCTGTTCAATCGCTTTTTTATCCTGGTCGGAAAATGCCGACAGGTTTACTTCCGGGAAATAGCTGCGGTTTAGTTCCTGGTAGTCGGCATTAACATCTCTTAAAAAATTCACTTTTTGAAAGGCCGACCCTAATTTCATAGCCGGCAGCCGCAGCCGCTCAAAGTCGCATGGATTATCATTGGTAAATACATGCAGGCACATCAGTCCTACTGCCTGTGCCGACCCAAGAATATATTCCTCGTACTTATCCGGCGTATACTCCTGCGCCGCAAGGTCCATTTCCATGCTTTTTAAAAACTGCCGGATGAGGCCATGTTCGATGTGGTACTTATTAACCACCTGCTGAAACGAATTAAGCACGGGGTTTATGCTAATGCCACGGCTGATAGCCAGGAAAGTTTCTTCTGTAAATTCGGCCAGCAAGGCGGCCTTGGGGTATTCATGAAAACTATCTACAATTTCATCGGCCAGCCTTACAAAGCCGTAAATGGCATAAATGGGCGCCCGCAGCTCCTTTTTTAAAAAATAGATGCCCAGCGAAAAACTGGTACTATACAGCCGGGTGGTTTCCCTGCTGCACGTGGCAGATAATTTGTCGAATCTCGCTTTCATTTATGTTGGTTGATGTAGTTGATCAATTGTTGGGCCGAAACCTTGCCAGAGATGATTGACGGCGGTACGCCGGGGCCCGGAACGGTAAGCTGCCCGGCATAAAATAAATTATTTACCCGGCGGTTGCTGATAGATGGCTTAAGGTTGGCTGTTTGCATGAGCGTGTTGGCCAGCCCATAGGCATTGCCTTTGTACGAATTGTAATCGGTGATAAAATCATTTATGCAATAACTTTTTTTATAATCAAGCCGCTGGCGGATAGCCGTCCCGGTAAAATCTTCCAGCCTATCCATAATCAAATCAAAATATTTGGCCCTTAACGCCTCATCATCTTTAATTCCCGGTGCAAGGGGCATCAGGATAAACAAGTTTTCGTGACCAGGCGGGGCGACAGAATCGTCAGATTTTGAAGGACAGCAAACATAAAAAAGCGGCTTCGACGGCCATTGGGGCTCCTTATATATTTCCTGCGCGTGCTGTTTAAGGTCGGCATCAAAAAACAGCGTATGATGGTCAAGGCGGTCGATTTTGCAGGTTACGCCAAGGTAAAAAATGAGGCTTGATGGTGCCATCACCCGCTTATCCCAATAAGATTCATTATAGTTTCTGAATTGGGGTTCCAGCAGCTTTTCTTCAACATGATGGTAATCTGCCGTGGCTATAACGCCATCATAAGCCTTGCTATCATCACCGGTAACAATTGACGAAACCCGGTTTTTATTAACCTTGATGGAAGTAACTGCGGTATTGGTTCGGAAATTTACGCCCTGCGCTACGCAAACTTGCTGCATTGCTTCAATTACTTTGCCGAAACCGCCCTTAGGGTACCAGGTACCCAACCGCAGGCCCGCGTAATTCATGAGGCTGTATAAAGCCGGCGTATCTTCGGGCATGGCGCCAAGGAACAGTACCGGGAATTCCATAAGCGCGATTAGCTTAGGATTTTTAAAAAATTTCCTTACATGCTTGCTGAAAGCGGTAAATACCTGCAGTTTAAAAACACCTTTAACCAGGTCCCAATCCACAAATTCCGCAAGCGATAGCCCGGGTTTGTAAACCAATTTATCCATCCCTGTTTTATATTTGTAAGCAGCCTCTGCCAAAAATACCTTCAATTGTGCTGCGCTGCCGGTTTCTACCGATTCAAACAGCTGGCATAAAGCCTCAAAACCGGCAGGCACAGCTAATATATCATTTTTGCCAAATACCACCGTAAAACCTGGATCCAGCGGTTGCAGTTCATAAAAATCTGTGGGTTTGTAACCAAAGTCGGCGAAGAATTTTTCGAACACTTCGGGCATCCAGTACCAGCTTGGCCCCATATCAAACAGGTAACCGTTATCGGTGGTTAACTGCCGGGCCCTGCCGCCTGTTACAGCATTTTTTTCAATCACATCCACCTGGTACCCAGCCTTAGCCAGGTACGCGGCAGCACTTAACCCGGCGAAGCCGGAGCCAATAACAGCGATGTTGGTTGTATCGTTAAAAATCACTTATATGATTGTTTATGTAAATATGGGTTATCATTTGGGATAAACCAATTAACAAGCAAACAAATATAGTACTTAATTATATTAATAACGTAAATATAGTACAATTTTATACAAAAATAAAAGTATGACAAACATTAACACGAGGCTAATCACCTAAGCCGTCAAAACCGGGCATTCCCTGCCAGATTGATTTCTGTCACAAAGTGATGGTAAACTTGTCGGTATCTCACCCGCTGAATATACTTAAGTGAAATAACTGCCTGCACAGGCTCCGGAAATAAATCAGGGGTAAGATGAAGAAATCAGGCAAACTAAAAGTCTCCCTTTCAGGGGAGATTTAGAGAGGTTCCCTAATCTATCTTAATCCCCTTATAATACTCTGCTGCTTTATAATCTTTTCTCAACGGGAAACCATCCCAGTCATCAGGCAATAAAATGCGGCGCAGGTCGGGATGATTGGTAAAAAAGATGCCCAGCAGGTCGTAGGCCTCGCGTTCATGCCAGTCGGCAGTGCGGTATATAGCGGTAATGCTTTTAAATTCGGGCAGCTCACTGCTTTCGCGGTCATGGGGCTTGCTTATCTTAAGGGTAAGCTGCGTTTTATACGGGATAGATGTGAGGTGATAAACAACACCGTAACGGTTATCCTCATCATTATAATGCAGCCCGCTGATGCTTGATAAAAAATCGAAATATGTTTTGGAGTTATTACGCAATTCCAGGCATACCCGGTCAATATCGTCGGGGTTAATTAGCAAGGCAGGCTGCAAGCCGCCGGTTTCTTCGCCGGCAATAACAGCCTCGCCAAATTTTTGGATAAGTAATAATTTAATGTCGTTAAACATCATGGGGCCAAACGTACTTTTTTCCAGGTTTTTTTATCAGTTTTCTT
>Ga0307515_10005330_pt1 | contig 26132 bp, 32 predicted proteins | sample 17_EM_MG_FD_194513 | JGI IMG/M metagenome (GOLD analysis project Ga0307515, IMG submission 194513) | Populus trichocarpa ectomycorrhiza microbial communities from riparian zone in the Pacific Northwest, United States - 17_EM | ecosystem: Host-associated > Plants > Roots > Unclassified | place... | reverse complement strand
AGCGATTAAGACGATGAAATGAAAGATTCATGATATCTGCAGGCGTACTTTTTCATTTGGACGTCTACTTTTTTTTGTTTGGACCACTGTTTTTATGGGGTTATGGGATAGAGAAAAGTCTGATTGGGGGGGGGGTTGCCTTCGATCCGGTCCGGTAAATTGTGGCAGCTGCACAATGATGTGGACCACATATTATCACTCGGAGCATGAAAAATTTAGCTCATCGGATCATACCGAATCAGGCGTTTTAGTGACAATCCAAGCGGAAATTGAATGTGCAGGGTGCTGTATGGGAACACATCATCATAGCGTATCACCACACGGGCCTTTTTACTTGCTAGTAACTTACTAGCAAATGTATCATATATTGGGCACTAGTCTCAGAACCCTGGCGGGCATTGGACACCTCAGCTAGCCACATAACTAGCTCCGCCACCAACAAGTAGCTATAGGACAACTCAAAAGATAGATATAAAACACCCCGCTGTTTGTTTCGTTCGAGAATATTCCCCTCCCGTTCGTCCTCATCCTCATCCTCGCTATCATTGTCATTACCTTATCGCAATGGCTCCCAGCGCCGTCCTCCTCACGCCCGCTCCCGTCCCTGCATCACCGATTATCACTAAGTATCAAAAATCATACTCCCAAATCCCGCCTGTCACAGCAGGCCTGAAATCCTATCCCTCGCTCCCACCTATCTACTCCCATCTTATTTCCCTCGCCGGGGTCGCAGCGCCCTTCCTCCCCGCCTCCGAGCTCGCTGCATACCCTGTCGCAGTACAGTCGCTGCTCCCGACACTCTCCTCCCTCGATGAAAAACTACAGCAAATGCTCCCATCCGGGAGCCAGAACTGGACACATGAGTTTCTTACAGCACTCCTGCTGTCGGAGCGACGAACGCTCGCCACCGATAAGAAGCTTTCGTTCTTGATGAGTCCGAGTGACGGAGGAAGTAGGGAAGAGATGGCGGCAAGGATGCTGTGGGCAGTTGCAAACTGGAGACGACATGGATACCGTGGTGGAAGGAAGAATGAGGTTGCATGGCAGGTTGATGGTTTGTTGGCGTCGTATTGTGAACCCGGACAAGAGATGGATCAGGTGCGTCTTGCGGAGATTGAATCGGGTGGAACCGTGGTCGTGTGGGCGGGTGGAAGGGCATGGCAGGTAGAAATATTTGATGGGGAGGAAGAGAGGAGTGTGGACGAGCTGCAGCGAGAGTTGGAGATCATCACCGTTGCCGCTGAGGACATGGTATGTGTACTTGTCACCCTCGCACTGCAATCCATCACTAATGAACATCCCAGGCCATCCCGAACCCATCGATCGCAGCATTGTCCCACCGTCTCCCACGAGCAGAATGGGCACGAGCAAAAGCGGCGCTGGGGAGCGGCGACGGAATGACACGGCTGGGCTCATCACTTATCACTCTGTCCCTCGAATCGTACGCGCTTCCATGCGGGATTGCAGCAGCACTCGAAGACATCCGCGGTAACACCGACTCACCCAACCGATTCGCAGACCAAACATGCGGTCTGGTAGTGTATGCAGATGGCAGGGCAGGTGTGACGATAGACCACACCGTCGCCGACTGTGCTGCAGGATTCGAACTTTCCAAGTGGCTTTCCCAGCTCGCCCTCACCGCTCCCACCTCGACTGCAGCGTCACAATACAAAGCTCCTAAGAGGCTTCGGTTCCCAAAGCTCCGTGGCCCCGCACCAGCCAAGTTTCAAGATAGTGTACCGCGAGTTGTGAACACAGTCACACTCTCCCTTCCCCGAGATGTGGTGGAGAAGGGTGTCACAGACTTCTTGCTCTCCCTTGCGCTGCAGGCTGCAGTCGGGGAAGGAGTGCCCATAACCCAGAGTGTACTCCAGCGCGGAGTCGTGAATGCTAGGACCGAGCTCGTGATGATGGTTACCTCCGAGTCCTCCAAGTTTCTTGCCGAGAAGACACCGGAGGCGCTCACCAGTGCCTGGGAGGCTCGGAATTTGAGGATAAAGTGTATGTCTCCTCCCCGTCTCTTGACTAGCAAAAGGATTATTCCTAACTCATTGTATGTAGCCCGCACATTCCCCTTCTACCTCAGCACGTTCCTTGCTCCCGCACTCTCTTGTCTTCCCGAATCACCCGCCATGGATACGGTACAGAAAGTTGTCGAATTCGCGTCAGGTGATAAGGCTGAAGTTCAGCTCACCGGATTCACGGTTGATTACCACTACCTAGAGGGCGTGGAGGCCGGGTTGAGTAACATATACCTCCCAAACCAGCTAGCGGTGTTTTATCTCGCAAAGCCTGGACAAGGGGGGCAGGGTGAGGTTGAAATTGCGTTTAGTGCTACCGGATCGTGGCGGGAGAGGGTCGAGGGTGTAGTGGATAGATTTGCTAGTACGTGGGAGGAAGTGGTTGCTATTGTGCTTTGAGATGTTGAGAAGTGATGTGTTTTCGGATATTGTCGCAAATGAGAGGGTGTGGGAGGTTATCTGGACAAAAATCTTTTTTCCTATGAGTATATCGAGTTCTTCCTATGAATGTTAGCTCAAACACCAGTTTATCAATTCTTATCATATGCCACAGTACCAAGTACCAATGCGCATGCATGCACGAGGGTTGTTCAAAAACCAATATGAATAGAAGTACAGAGCTTAACTAAACTAACACAGAAGAAGGTAGAGGAAGAGGAAAAGGGAAGAGGGGTGTAGCAACGATTCATATACGCAACAGGGAAGAAAACAAACAAATTGATAAACGAATGCGCGTCATCGCCAATGAAGACCAGAATAATAAGGAGACTCAAAAAACATGCATGTGACAGGCTCAGCATTCTTGGGGGACCAAATAGACACACCGACCAACATTACAAAGAATCTCGAACAGAGCACGACAAGGGAAAAACACGTTAATTAAAGTGCCCACTTAAGCTCCCACATCATCCCATCCCGCACACCCGCTCCAGTTAACGGAGTCCGATAACGCTCTAACGAAGCATCAGCCAGTTTGCCAGTCTTAAGGGTCGCCGCCATTCGAGAAAGCCGCTGCCGTCACACCACCGCTACTAAAAGGTAGGGTGGTAGCGTTGGCGGAACTCTGCTAGATTACCTACCATTTCCAGAGTCCAAACGCGACGGATCCACACCTTCAGCTTCCCCTCGACGCCGTCGACGTCTTCGAGCTCAAGGCCCTCCCACCAACATCGCCGCTGCTTGCTATCAGCATGTCATCACTAACCAGTAGGTGTAGGGGCAAAATTACCGCGGGCTTTCTCCAAAACAGCAAGAGCTTCTGCGCCATTCCGACCACATTGCTGTCCTTCTCTTTCGTATCGGTCCTCAGTCTTGCCAGAGCAAGACTGCAGATCACCGCCTTATTCGGCTCACCTGCGCGGTGACCCCAGATATCATCGGCGTTGAATCCACTATTCGTTATTAGCTCGAGTGCAATTTAAAGAGCGGGGTGAGGAGTCGTTACCCAGCTGTCAACATCTCGATAAGGTGTTGCTCGGTAGTACCGGTATCATCAGTCCTCCTCAGCCCCGAAAAGATACCATCCTGTTTCAACAGCACCTTTCCGGCCGCGCGTTTTACATCCATCATTTCCTGGCGGGACATATCACGCTTCGGTGGTATCGCGTAAAAGTCCAGATCTTCTCTCAACACAATGATGCCGGCGCGATCCTGCAGGACGTTGGTGGGACTGGAGGGTGTCTCTCTGTTGCTGTTGCCATTCTCATCTTCATCATCTGTCGAGGATTGTACTGTGATTGTGGATGAGACTTTGCGAAAGAAATCGAGCATGTATTGCAGGCAGTTTGGGTCAAACTTGTGATCATGTAAGCGGTGGTGAATTTGAGGGGAGTTAACGGAGACACTACACATACATCAACTATGTAGGTACCATCGTCGTGGTAGGAGTTGACCTGGCCATCGGGAAATAGACCATTCGGGAATAAAGACAACAAAACAAACTCGGGTAGTGTCAAAAGTTCATCACGCGACAGAACAAACTGGGTACCTCTAACAAACACAACACACAAGTATGATAAGCGTAGGCTCCAACGATGAAATCGGCATCAACAGAAGGAAGAGAAGTATCGCAAGCTACCGTAGATCCAATGTTAAGTTTTCTTCGCCTGTACCAGACGAATCTGCATGTCAAAGCAATTAGCCAATGTGGCTAAATAGCTTAGGCCGCGCATCACATACCTCCCAGAGATTGGAGAGGAGGCCCTCCTTGCTGAACTTGCGTAATTATCGACGAGGAACCTCCAGCGGCTGCCATGCTAAAGATGAAAGAATCGAGTGGTGAGAGAGCTTCGGTGTAAGGTGGAGGAGGTGGTTCGGGATCCTGCTTGCTGTAAGATGGCGACGGTTGCGCCTGGATTTGTACTAGGGACTTTTTAGGTGCAGCTTCCGCGTCGGGGCTGCTTTCGACTATTTCGTTGTATAACAATGGTGGTTGCAGATGCTGCTGCTGTTGCGGAGGGACTGCCTCAGAAGTAGAGGTGTACTTGGAGGGGAACAGCGGTGGATCGTTGGGGGACGACACGTCGAGTGCGTTCTGGATTCAAGACAGATCGTAGGAGAGGAGAGTCGAGAGGCGTCGTCAGCGGTCATGCGGTGATACGGTGGAAATTTTGAGCGGCGAAGACGGCGAAGGAAATGTTCCTTGGTTGACGATAGGATGTAGTGTCGGTGGTTGGTTACATAGGGGAGGTGGGACGCTGGCTGTTGGAGTGCTGGAGTGTTGGCGCTTAAACAATTCACGCTTAAGCCTTTCCAGAGGACTGGGGAAACCACACGAATCAGAAAGTATAGCAAGCTGACAGGCGATCAATGCCATGTGTGGATGTGTGGAGGTGTGACGAGACAGTCTGCAATGGCCCATGTGTCAAACTCACTTCACTCCTCAATTGCAGCAGTGGCCATTGCGAAAAGGCTCCGCTTCCAGCCCTAGGGGGATTTCATCATCCCATCATCTAATCTCCCCTGACTTCGAGCTCGATATCCCATTCATATTTATTTACTCCCAACGCCAAACAAAATCCACAGCAATGTTTACGACACCCCAATTCGACAACCCTCATATATGTAGAAGCCTGAAAAGAAACCAAACCCATCATACACAAAACTGGCTTTTACTCACGAACGCGCCGTCTCGACCATCTTATCACCTTCCACCACCACTTCATGATCCCTCAACTTCCGCATCAACGCTAAAAAATTGCTATTCTGAAACTTAGTCGAAGTATCCTGCCGCACCGAATCCAGTAGCTGTCCTGCCGTCCTTGCAAGGGCATCCGAGTCCTGACCAAATGGCTCCTTCTCTTTACCCTTTTCTACTGCAGGTGTAACGGTTTCGAAAGCTACTTCCGGCTCCCTAGACTCGACCTCCTGAGCAGCATCTGCAAACGCCTTCTCAAATGCGCTCTCGTCAAACTGGAACTCTGCGGCTGCAGTCGTCTCTGGTTGTTGTAGCCCCATTCCCATTCCCATCCCGCCAATGCCTAATTCCAGCTGTGAAGACAACGCAGGTGTAAAGGCCGGTGTATACGCAGGATAACTCGTCGTCGTCGCCGGTGTATAGCTCTGCGGATGTTGCTGCAGTTGCTGCAGCTGCGTAACCCGTCCAACCTCTTGCTGCTGCTGTAGCCGTTGCGTAAACTCCAATCCCCAGTTCGGCTGCGGTCCAACCTCCTGCTGTTGCTGTTGCTGCTGTAACCGTTGCGTAAACTCCGACTCCCAGTTCGGCTCCGGACCAGCCTCCTGCTGCTGCCGCTGCTGTAATCGTTGCGTAAACTCCAATCCCCAGTTCGGCTGCGGCTGTTGCGGTTGCTGCTGCTGAGGCCCAAACGGCCGCGGCCCAATATCTAACCTCTGAAAATCATTCGCCCACACTTGCTGCGCATGAAAGTCCGGAGAAAGAAGTGATACATCGCCCCTGGCAAATGCCTGGAACTCATTTTCTATCCATTCGTTCGGTGTAGGTGCAACGCTTCTAAAGTCCTCCTTCGTCGCGTTAGCATGTGATAGACAGGAAGAGAACTGCACAAAGTGGCGGGGAAAAAATACTTCTAGTAATGATGATGGACCAGCGCGGAAGCGGTCTTGGTGGAAGGTGCGGTCAGTGGAGGTGTGTTTTTGTAGTGAGGAGAGGGGGTTGGAGGGTCCGCAGAGGGCTGCCATGTTTGTTGCTGGAGAGAGAATTGTTTGGGGATGTGTGGTTGTTATGAAGACGAAGCTTGTGAAGAGAGAGGGTACTTTAGTACCTCGGCAAGGGTAAGCGTCGCATGCTAATGGTGGGTTTGGGGTGTAGCACAGAACATATTTCTGGAGATGCGCGAATTGAGATATACGTGTTTTCCCGACACCTCAAGCATAAAGTTTCTCTCCAGATGAATTTTTTAGGTCTAGAACACTGTTCAGTGAATTTCTGCACTCAGAAGAGAGAATACTATTGACCCTCACGACGCGCTACCGGCTTCCTACGGAATAAAGCGGACAAGCTGCAGATTTAAAGTCACTGTATCTCACTCATGTATTTCCCGGGGCCGGGTGTTACAGGTATACTTGTGCCGGAGATATGTTACAGATCTGATACACGGTGACTGCTGCAGGGGCTGATGTCTCGCCCATATATCTCGAGTCTTTCTCCTTTCCTTCTCTCTTCTCTGTACCATAGAATACACGCACACGGTTCTCCCCAACTTCCATATCGTAACACCGGGCCTCGACGGCTTTTTCTTTTCCGCTGATAAGTAGGGGTTCATTTTGCGTGTTAATCTTTGCAAAGGATAGATTCTGCATGATGATTGATTTTGCAAAACTTATTATCATGATCAAGTTCCTTGGTCCACAATCGAGGCCTCCTGAACATTCCAGTCAGATTCTCTTTCGACTCACAAAAATGATCCTCTCAATGTCGTCCCAACTCTACATGCTTTCTCCCTTATAGCATCTATATTCGTAATAATGGCCTGTCTGCCCGCTAGTGAGACTGTAATCACCTACCGGAACTCGTCATTCCATTCAGGTTAGGGACGACACACCAAGAACATATCTCATTTAGGCTTTAGCACCAGTACAGAGAGACCATTGTACAATCTCGACGCCGTAACGGTAGCTGCGGGGCTGTATATTGCGATCACATTCTAGCATGCAGTCATTCATCATCACTCGACTAAGGGCCCGCCATTCTTGCCCCATTTTCACAAGATACGGACACTTCAATCATTCGGAGACATTCCAGGGGCCAAGGTTCCACTCAAGAAGGTTACACATATCTTTTGGTAGATAACCCCACCAAAAACATACATGCCAAAGCTTCGGACTACACAATCTCCTTCCCTCACTACCAACATAGTTCACATTTTTGTGCTGCACAGGAGGACCACGCTTCTCGACGGCATCAAGAGCGCAAGCAAGATGCGTATATGAAGCCAGGGGCTTGTATACTTGTGGGAACAGTAGGAACAAAGCATGGAGACGAGAGCGATGACTTTACATTGGCGCACCAACTACCATGAAGCAGCATCAAAGTTTGAAAGGAACGTCAGCAAATATTTACTAGGTATGTCCATAAAAACGAACAGTGGCTTACCGTTTGATCAAGACTTTACTTCTCCTCTTCCCCCTCCAACACAAAATCTTAACCAGGGCATTAAAAAAAAAACTATGGGTCAGTTTAAACAACCAGGACTATCCAATCTATAGCCCCAACTATCATTATCTTCTACCTCGACATTCTGAACTAGTCTCACTTTCCCAAGTTCACGAACGTCCTTGGGATAATTTGCTCGAATTCAAGAGGGCTTTTGTCTTTGAATCTCTTATGCTGGAAATTGCCATCGATTGTAACTGTAGCAGAGCGGTTGTCTGGATCTCTGAAAGGTCGAAACATGCTGGGCACATATTTGCGGGATTTTCCTACATCTAAGATTTGCTATGCTGAGTTATGCACTGCTCTATTGTGCGCAAGTATGTGCTCGTACAAGCTTGCACTATATGTTCGACTTTAATGAAATGATGATAGGTATCTTTTAATTGTCTGTCAAAATCTGGGACCAATTTGCCCGTTAACTTTCATGTGGCCTTCAGCCCACAAGCCCATACATACTTCGAGATATTCCCACGCATCGACTATTCGTGTAAGGCACTTAGAGTCTGGCTGAGAAGGGCTGCCCACATGCATCAATAGCCTATACCGATATAGGAGTCTTCCTGGTTGTTTTCTTAGTTTTCAAGCTTCCTCTTGGATTCACTGCGGCCCGAAACACATTGCTAATAGTAAATTAGCAATGTTCTAGCTATCAACAGCCAGATCTACATCCTCTATCCAATTAAATACCTCGATCTTATCCTCCAGTATTCCGGCCCACGAGTCTTTGTCGCCTGTTCTTCTCTCAAGCTGCGGCGAGCTTCCAAGCTTATTCGTGAGCTTCTCGTTATCTCGACAGCTTTGGCCTCTTCTCTCCTACCCTGATATATTCATTGTCGTTCGAATCTTTCCAATTGCAAATCCTAACCTCCTTGTTCGCCCCTCAAATCTGCATGCATGTCTCCAAAAGACCTCTCGATACAGAGTACTAACTCCTGTTCCTGGCAGGAATGAGTAATTTTGTACTGTTGTGTCTCCGTCAACATCACTCACGGAATCCGGAGTTTATAAAAGTAAAAAGTATATTGGAACACTTTGCCTATGGTGTAAATGAGCTCCTCAGTCCTGAAAATAAAGCTAGAGTTAGAGATGGTTGGTGTTGGCTTTGCGTGAGGGGATCGAATCAGAAGCAGCGCTATCTCTCGTAGTTACCTTTAAATCATCGTGATGTGCAATCACGTGGCACGGTATTTAACGGCGGAAGCACGTCTTAGGACATCCCGCAAAGACGCTATCGTCGTTTCTTGGCCGCGGGGAGACGCCCTAACTCTCGATCAATGACGACATAGACTTCCCCCACGTCTGACTACATAACCCCATCCCTCGTCAGCCCCAATCCCTCGTTAGCCCCAATCCCTACCCATTCTCTATGCGCCTCGCCATCGCACAGCTCTTCCGCACCCACATCACATCCACCCGCATCCCCGCAACCTTCCAAATAACCAAAGCCGTGGTCCTCCCGTTAATGGGCATCACATTCTCCACTGCTTCCTCCACAATGTCGCACCCCGTATCCAAATCCGACGGTGAATGGCGCGCTGTCCTTTCCCCGGAACAATTCCGCGTTCTCCGCGAAAAGGGAACCGAGCGTCCTAGCACTGGCGAGTACGACAAGCACACTGAGCCAGGCTTATACACGTGTGCCGGTTGCGATGCACCGCTGTATAAGAGCACCACGAAGTTTGCGTCTGGATGTGGGTGGCCGGCGTTTTTTGAGGGGATTCCTGGCGCGATTGGAAGGAATGAGGATACGTCGTCTGGGGTTACAAGGACGGAGATTGTGTGTAATAATTGTGGGGGACATCTTGGGTGAGTGTTCGTTCTGTTCTGGGAGGGAGGGTGAGGCTAATGGTGGGGGCAGACATGTTTTTAAGGGGGAGGGGTATGATACGCCCACTGATGAACGGCATTGTGTCAACAGTGTTAGTCTGAAGTTTAAGGATGAGGCGTAGAAAGGGAAGCTATTGAGGTTTGGGGTTTGGGGTTTAGAGTTTGAGTTTGGGGTTGGGGTTGGGTTTGGGTTTGGGTTTGTAATGTGGGTGGAATGAATATAGCTATTCGATAGTTGCGAGGGCTTTGGTCTTACTCTCTTCATGTTCACATACGACATGCTCAGCCTTGACATTTCCTGGCGAGGAAAGACACAGAACCTACTTTATGGTCTCTTCCACCACTAAATGATCCTATCCTGGCAATAACTAGGCCGTTACGTTGCATTCGGGGGTAGCTTCCTAATCCTACAATCCCGCATCTACATTGACCGATCATCAAATGCCACACTATGATCTGTGAGAATGACATCCTAGTCTTGGAAGCTCGAGATGGAATAAGGTATTATATGGTCACAGAATCTCCATGTAAGGCTGAGCTTGAGGAGTTTCAGATTGGTTCCAGCAACGGCGCCGAGGAACTCATGGGTCAACTTCTCACTATTTGCGCGCAGCTGCTGTAGCTGCGTCATGCTGGATATACTAGAATTAGAAAGGATATTCTGTACGCTCCTTTACCAAAGTCTGGAGGGCGTGGCGTGGGTATTAGCCGAGCTATCAAAGTAGACACGGGGGACAAATATTATGATAAGTGAAGATTACGTGAAGCTATCTACCCCTCCGGCACCAAAATACATGATTGCAGAGCTTGTGTGACCAGAGAATTCTGGTCAGATCTACTTGCGATGGAAGTACCGCAGAAATAGCCCTGAGGCAAACGTCGTAGAATATTGTCGTATAAAGCAGATTAAGAAAACGCATAGACTGATATACCCACCCATCAGTAGTCAGAGGAGAGCAATCTTACAGGTAAATCAATATGCGGATACTCTCGTGAGTAGATACGTGCTCGAGGTGGAAGTCAGTCTCTTAGGAAGAGATACGTATTGGTGGGTGATCATCCGGAGAAGGTGTAATTAGCCTCTTCGGCAAATTCGAGGAACGGTCAAAGGTAGATTCCTGGCTTTCCTCGACGCCATAACCGTCTAGAAGTGCAGCAGAGTCGATAGACTAGTTATACACTCTCTAGCCATCGATACTATTAAGCTCTGTCTGAGGAGGAGGAGCAAAGTATACCAGCACAGGAGCGCGGAATTGTGGATCTTAGAAGCCTATCTAGAGTAGCTGCAGGTTATTAGAGTGTGAAGAACTGCGTAGGGTGCGAGTATACATGTGTCCACCGTGATAGATAAGAATTCGAAAGCGTAGGGTATAGAGCAGAGAAGCTTAGACTCTCGGTAGCAGTGCCACAGCTTCAACACTTATCTCCAGGCAAGTGCAGCGATGTTTATCCTATTTGATGGTAGATGCTGCTTGAACTAAATGTTGGGATTAACAAGTTTATTGCTGGTACAACTATCTAACGCCATAACTCCCACTGCGCGGAACCAGGTATTATTCGCTCTCCATCACCAGACAGCACCAATTCCTTATGCGCCGTTACTCCTTCTATATATCGGATAAGTTTTGCAGCTTTATGTGGTAGCAGGGTGGGAGAGCCTTCAAGAAAGCCTCGTTCACCTCATCAAGGCGGTTTCTTTCCTCCGCACCCTCCATCCAGACAACGAACGTATGTGCGACGGAACTTAGAAGCACCGAGTTTGTCCGAGAGCATCTCGAAAATAGTGGCAGGCGAGATATTCTCATTGTTCCCAACAGGTTAGATCGATCAGATTGACCCTTAAACTGGCCAGTCTATGACAATGGCGGCTTTGCAAATCACAACCTGACCAGGCCTGACCAATAGACGGATCTGTAGATAACCGGGCGGTCGATCTGAACGCTTAGGAACATTAGATATTCTCTTGGAGGGTGGCAATCTTGATGTCGATACCGAGGATCTCAGCCTTTCGGTTTCGGTTCAGAGCACGGACTTTGCCCTTGACAGCTGAAACCTCAGTCCTGACAGAGAGGGACTATTTATCACTGTAATGACGGTTGATATCGTCTTAAAGTAGGACTAAGGCACTGGTCAAGCACGTAAGTCTTGCCATGAAAACATTGCCATTCTTCTGGACGAACTCCAGCTGGGACTAGTTAGCAGACGTTCAGAGAAGTGGGAAGGATAATGGAGACGGATGAAACACAGAACGGAGGAAACAGGAGAGGAAACGAGGGGAGAAGGTAGAGGTACTAGCAAGGCATTATTTCGATTAGTGGGTTTGCGTGTACATGCTGATTTGCGCTGTGGGATTGTCTTGTGGTCTTCTGTTGCAGAGTAGGGAGAAGAAGAGGAGGAAATGGCGGTAGGCAATGAAGTAGGTTGTACAAGTACTCTATATTTTCCACAACGAAGTGCTACCAGTTTTGCGGCCAAGTCTACCCTGTGCAACGAAATATTGCGGAATTTGGTCCAAATTTCCCCTATGGCTGGGGACAACGGAGCTCTGCAGGATTTATTCATCCCCAGGCGATGGCAGGCGAAGCTTGGAATACACAAAACAAAACGAAACAACGACCCCGAATCGAAACGTGAATGAGTCCCCTACTATGATGCTAGAGCTCTTTCCCACCGGTAGTCTACTATCTGTCAGACAGATGCCATACATTGCCTCTGTCGAATGACGGGCGATATGTGTGTTCAGAATGGGCGGGACACAGATGGAGAGGCGGGTACGGGCCTTAACGAACGACATGTCCTCTAAATGGTCTTTCTGCTTCCCCTCTTCCTCTTGCTTCTTAGAAGCAGTACAAGGAGAGAAAGAGGACAACAAAGTAAGAGAATAGAGCCTGGTATGTACAGCCATGTAGCAAAGGTCTTGGTGATGGCGGTAAAGCTGAGCTCTCAAGGCCCTTTCCAGCCTGTTGCAACCCCTTCACACAAACTGCCTTGCTAAACCTAGACCACTATGTGGCGTACTTTCCAAGCTTCAAACTAAATGAAGAAAGACACAGAGTAGTTCGTGAAAATGACCGAAGGGTTCAACTGGTTCTTGACAAACATTTCTATGATTTGACGCCATTAAATAGAGCGCAAGTACCAGTCATTGCGGAGTTAGTGAATACACATATCATTGATTCGTGATGCGATTTTTCCCGATGCTGACCCCCAGTCGTGGATGTTCAATTACCAGCCTTGGAGGCCATGCTTTTGGATCATGGAGGAGTCAAATCTCGACGGCTCGCCCCGTGGATTGCCTGAGGTAGCTCTACGATTTTTTGCCTGAGAGATTTCCCAGCTCTCGCATTATGACATACGGCTATGACAGCAGCCCGAGGAGTTCTAATAGGGCTAACCTAACCGACCACCAGCGGAATTTTAAGAGTGTATACAGAATGCTAGACACAATTGTCCGGTAAGTCTTTGTCTGACGATGCTACCACAGGGTGCGTCTTACACTTTACCTAAGAGCGTCCAATTTTTATCGGGCACAGCTTGGGAGGGATATTAGTTGTACAGGTAGGAAATCTTCGCCTAAACATTGATATTACGGTTAACAGGTAAACTCTAATTGAATCGAGTCATTCTGACTACCATGACATCCGTGGCTATATTCAAGGAATATTCTTCTTTGGAACACCCCATCAAGGGATGAGGACTGCGGAGCTTGAAGAGATGGGGGAAATAGCCTCCAACTTAAAGACTCATAACCTAATTGCGCAGCTGCGGGAAGGCTCCGGGTTTCTAGAGGATCGGAAAGAAACCTTGGGTCATATATGGGAAATCTTTCACGGAAAGTTTTCAGTTTCTACGAGACCGAAAAGATAAAACCAGCCAAAAAGGTGGATATCCTAAGTTTATGAGATTGCCCATATAATTTAATATTGACATCAATAGCTAATGCCAGGAGTATTCAGAAGAGGGGGCGATGAGGTCCAATTGGTGCAGCGATTGTCAGTCTAGCTTTTATCTTCCAAGGGAGTCTCGTTTTCCCATGGTCTTGGATCATATAAACATGGTGAAATTTGATTCGGCCCAGAACAGGGTGTTCCAGACCATTGTCAGATGCATGAAGGGGTATATTGGTGGTGTGTAATTGGAGCGATGTATTACTACAATCGAACTCTTAGGCTATGAGGACTAATGTTGTTGTAGGCCGAGAAAGAATTCTACAATCTCTCAACAACTCAGTGCAAGAAATCGACACTTATGTCGTTGATCAATATCATTACCTCGAGAACCATTTAAAAGCGCATGAACTTGAGCAGAATGGCAGTTATTTCTGGATCTTCCGCGGTATAGACTACAGAAGGTGGTCCGATCTCAAGGCATATGTGAAGGTACTGGTGTTGTGCGGCTCATCCATTCTGGAGCACGCTGCGTCCTACATTGTCCACACCCTGCGGGAAACTAGTAATATCCAAGCCGATTATATGTTGCTATACTTCTTCTACAGCTCAATGAGATATGAGGGGCGCCCACCGAAATGGTCAAAAGCCGCTGACTCGGACAATTTTGTCTTCATGTACACTCTACTACGGCAGGTAATCGATAACCATCACCAACCGCCTCAACGGCAATCTCTTCTCAGCACATTCTTCAAGGAGATTTGGTGCCCATAGATAAGTGGGAGGTAAATAGACTGCCTATTGATTCTACGGAAGCTTTCAAGTTGTTATCACGTCTTCTCACTCTTGAGAGTCTATGGGATGCTTTTGTCCTCGAAAGGCAGCGGAATTATACGGATGCAATGTCAATTTGGAGCGACAGAAACGGAATTTGGCATTCATTTTCGATTTCGACTGTCTCACAGCTAGTGTAGAAACTTAGAGTTATTCGTCGAATGATGGTAAGCTTGCGACGAGATTACTCAACGGTAAGATTGCTGGTCACGAATATGCCAGCAATGGATGACCTTGGGCTGCAAGAGCCGTCAGAAGTTCTTCTTGAATGCGGCAAGGAAAGGAAAGGACTGTGATCGCATTTGCCCGCCTTCCCTAATATGATCAGAATGGACTGACTAACACCATCACAGACTCTAAAAACCCTCCAATTCAATAATACACGGTATGAGAAGATCTCCACATATTATGAAAATACCTTTGAATGGCTCTGGAAGAAACCAGAATACTGTGCTTGGTACTATTTTGAGCGCTCAAATCTTTTGTTCATTGAGGGAAAGCCTGACAGTGGTAAAAGGACGCTGGTTCGATACTTCCAGTCTACTTTCCACGAAAATTGTTGCAAAGTTCTTTTGTAGCCACCGAGATGGTGAACTAGAGAGAGATCATTGCAATATGCTGCGATGCATACTTTACGACATTCTCAAGACGGATAAATCTTTCTTCATTCATTTCAACAAGCATACCAGGATCTTCGAAGCCCTGAATTTGATTTACTTCTTCCTGCAACCTAGCATCGTGAAGTCTTGCAGAAGATTCTCCACGCTTATCGAGAGTATCCGCTGAAACGAAGGCTTTTCCTAATCATTGACGCTATAGACGAGTCTGACAGGGTGGATACTATTCAATTTTTATAGGGCTTGTCGGTTTCTGCTCAGGTTGATAACAAATGTGTATTCCTCGCTAGTCGAACAGCAAACGAATTTCTCAAGGCTTTACACATCGGATCATGCTGCAGGAAGAAATCAGGAAAGATATTGAAGACTATACTTATGCATTCGGAACCCAGTATTCCACGCCGCCAAGATATCAGGAATCTGACTAAGGACTACATCGTTGAAAACGTAGATGGGGTGTTTGTGTGGCTGCGTTTTGTTCGAGATGAGTTGCAATTGATGAACTTTGTTAGAAAAGGTTCGCCCCCGAGTACGATACTCGGATTTCTTAAATCATTTCCTAAGGGGCTTAAAAGCTATTACGAGCGTATGCTTAAAGGATTGAATGGTGGCGATGAAGACGACACCAGAGATGGCACACGAATTCTTCAATTCTGTATATTCTCGCACTACCCTATAGAACTCATCGAATTAGACCACGCTCTTGCGATTCCTCGGGAAATAGAGGACCCTCCGCCTGAGCCGTCGTCGTGGAAAATTAGGGGGTCGACAGACGTTAAAAGTGATTGACTCACAGTGCTGGGAATTTTGTGGAAATTAAAAATAATCCTACCTCTACCTTGCGTTTCGATAGTAGGACCCCGTTCAGTTCACCTGTGTTATTGTAACCTCAGACCGACCCTACTGTTCTCTCAAGCTGTGAGGAATGAAACTATTGTTCAAGTCATGCATCAGACAATATGTAAGTTTTTCCTTTGCCCTCACGATCCTGTGATTTGGTCTGGTTTCGGAGTCATCTCGAGCGCACAACAGGCTCGAATGATGATCCGGACAACGCGCATCAAATGTCTGATCCTTTATCACAAAAAACTCGTAATAAACTTCAAGTCTTTTAGGAGTTGGGCCCCACAAACTCTTGCAAGTTTGTTCATTACCTGAACAGTAGACCATTGATTAAGTACTCGCTTGAATTCTTGATACCACAAAAAGGTGATGTTGATACAGACGTTCTTCAGCTCCTTCTGGATTAAACTGTTCGCCGTTAGCAGCATCCTGTCTCTTAAAACCACTGATCAATAACAGCTTCGAAGCTACCACCGTCCAAAGGCGGATGGATTGCTTGCTCGGAACTTCTACAGAGAAAGGTTTTATTGTGGCTGTTGCTCAACCGTGGTACAACTTCTGCTCGACCACAAAGCTAACAGAGGCCACCGACGGATGCAACCGGACGCCGCTGTACCAAGTCGCCTAGAATGTGTGGGGGACCACAGTCTAGCAGTTGCTCGACCGGAGCAGATATCGAGGCCCAGGACCAAGATGGCTGGATGCCGCTACACCATGCCGCCTTGAAAGGGCATGAAACCTCCATATACTCTGCGACATCGAACGGGCACGAGGTCACGGTTGGGCTGCTGCTCGATCGTGGAGCTAATATTAAGGCCAAGAACGAATCTAGTCTTACGCCACTACACCGCGCAGCTCAGATCACGGTCCAACTGCTGCTCGACCGCGGAGCTGACATCGAGGCCAAGGGCAAGAAAGACCGGACATCGCTGCACGTGGCCGCCTTGAGTGGGCATGAGGCTACGGCCAGACTACTGCTCGATCATGGAGCCGGCATTGAGGCTAAGAATGAATCCGGCCTTACGCCGCTGCACAACGCTGCGTGGAAAGGGCATGAGATCACGGTCCGGCTGCTGCTCAACTATGGAGCCAACATCAAGGCCAAGGACGTATTATGATTTACGCCGCTGGATCGGGCCGTCCCAAATAGGGATGAGACTACAGTATAGCTGCTAGACCGCGGAGCCGATATCAAGGCCAAGAACACCGACGGCTGGACGCCACTGCAGCATGCCGTCTGGAACGGGCACGAGGCCAAGGTCCGGCTACTGCTCGACCATGGAGCCAATATAGATGTCAAGGAAAGCGACAACTACCGGACACCGCTACACCTGGCCACCGAGAAAGAGCACGAGGCCACGGTCCGTTGCTGCTCAATCGAGGAGCCAACAAACATGACCGTACGCCGCTGCGCCGGGCCAAATAGAAACAGCATATGACCATATTCGATTATTCGACGATCGCAACTACTGTACCAAGCGTCAAGGTTCGTATGAGATTTCGAGCGTAACGGTTTTTTTCAATACCTAATACCTAAGAGTAGGCTAAAACCGCAAATACATCTCTTCAGAGGGGCTCTTCGTGATGCGTGACGTATGAACTTTGACACTCGATACAGTACTGTAGCGGGTATTGATAATGATATACTCTTTGACTTGACAGGGAATCTTGACGATACGTATATGATCTGACTGACCCTAGCTATTGAACATATATTACTGTGACTTATATTTTAACCTATTTTTGGGGACTCCCAAATTTCCGTGACCATTTACATCAAAATCTGATGATGTGTAGCACACCCCACCGAGTGTCGCTAAATTGTGAACCGACATACTTTTTTCTTCGTACAAACCCATCCTAACACTAACACTTGTGTTATATTTGCAGATACGAATATTCGTCTGACACTTGACGTATCACCCTCACTGCTTGTTGCAGTAAGCTGTCACCCGCTCTGAGCACTCCCTTTGTCTGCCTTATTTATTTATATTGGCGGCGACTTTTCAAACTATCTACATGTGGGGAAGCATTAATCATGGGTTAGGTTGAGTTCGACATCATAATTGGAAGCTGCCCATGAGCGGATATTCCCTTGCAGATAGGCAACCTTCCCTGTACTTATTGTTTTTCTCTGACTGCATAGATATAGTAGAGAATTTGCGTTATTGTATTAGCTCCAAAATTCCTGGCTTTAACGATTTCAAGATTTCATAATACAGAAACCAAGCGGGCTCTCAACTTCAGAGTTGAAATTTGATTTATTTAAGCCCTATAGATAGATAGTGCAGCTTCTTGACTTCTCTGTGAGACTTCCTGGAGCCAGGAGTTTTGGAGCTGGCCTCATAGCGCAACTCTTGGTGACAAAGTCCCCTCGCTTGAGTGTCCGCATTGTGGCAAAGGTATATAAAACGTCTCTTGAACGTTAGGAGGCGTGACGCTGATTTGGTGCCTGGCGCCGCGGAGCTAGTAGTATGTAGCACCAGCTTCATCACCACAACTCTCCCAACGAAGATGTCGCCCTCAGGGAATTCCAGGAATAGAGATTGCATCAGTTCGCCTGGGACCTCCAACATAGGATAACACCAGCGACTTGTCCTTCCCTCGACAGTAACGATTCAGAGACCAAATGCAGCGCGGGGTGGAAAGCGGCCTCGAGGAGGGCTGTGGAAGAGAAAGGGCAGGCTAAGATTTCAAGGGAAAAGGCGGGGAAATAAATGTGATTAGTTAGCTCTAGGCCATTTAGGTGAGCTGAGGGTAGGCTTCAATTGCAAGTGGTTTTCGGGGTTACTTCTTTGAGAATACATCTCTTCGATTAGGAGTTTCTTTGACTCCGCTTACTTTACTTTATGTACATATGATTGTATGTAGAGTAAGTAGTTTCTTTTTATCGATGTGGATGATTCATAATCGGAAGGCCTCATATGTGAGATAGTACTCAGTACAGGTATTTGGAGTGACAACAGAATGGAGTACCTTTTGTTATAACAACCCACCAAAAGATATTTGATGGGTGGTACCTGCATTGCCACTTTAAAAACCTGAACCGAGAACGCTTTTCCCATCCGCGAGAGAAATAATGTACCGATTGATAAGAATAAATATTCCTGCTAGATCTTCTTAGTACTTGTACTATATAGCGATACAAACGTTGATATTTGCCAACTAAGCCCCTGATCAAGACTTACCAACCTTAACCCTCACATTAACCGAAGGCTCTATCATCGAGTAACTACGGTAGGAACCAAACTGGGTACGTATACCATAGCCATACCTGAGGATTATGGAATTTGATTCGACTCGTCTTTTCAGGTGACGCAAGCGGGGTAATTTCTGTGACTCAAGACGTTCGAGACTTCCACTGGTGTTATGTAGGAGACTTCGTCTCGAGACGTCACGTCTCATATAGAGTACTACACCTAGACCCGAACCAAGTTTTCCAGAGTGCTCTTTATGAGAGCTGAACCAAATCACCCCACAAACTAGGAGATGATCACTGGGTGATTGTCATGATAGGATACGCACAAGGCTGTATCCCTGCGCCAAATAAGCGCAGCTTGTAGTACAGCGGAGACCTGTGAGGGGGTGTGCAGATGTTACTCTATTACAGTGAGGCTTCCCTTACCTCCAAATAAATACTTTCTAGGGAAGTTTACTTTTTCCAACAGTAACACAAGAAACCTTGGAGGCTAATGTATAACAACAACTGGGAAACTAATAAACCCCGGCCCGCTATGGCGGCTATTGCTGTCAGAGAAAGCCAACAAATTCCTACTGGTCTTCTACTCAGCCTTCTTTGTTCTACCCTCGTATTAAAAGCCGAGCCCCTTCATGTTTCTAGTTCAGCTTCTTCTCACCATTCAGATAGTGTACCGAGTAGTGGCTTGCATTTTGTTTGTTTAAAGGCTTAGACAACGTAAAAGCCCATGAAAAGTTTTTCCTGGGCCAAAATGTAGAATGTCAAATTTAGGTTAGAAAGGGGGTAGAACCTTGTCAGTTTGCTCCACAGGCGGTTAGGAGACACCTGTGGAAACATGCCCAATCACTCGACAGACCGGCGAACTGGTTAAGACATGGAAAAATGCAGAATCGTCAGGAGTGCCTACCTCGTGAGCAAGAATTGTGGAATTTGTGAGTCAGTATCTACCGGCTTGGGCAATGGAGGAAAATAGACTGTGTTAGGTTGATGCAGGTACCGTACATTTGGAGGATGAGATCGGTTACGTCGTTACGTCGCTCGTATTTTCGGAGAGAATAAGCAACTCCTGAATTCCACGCCTGTCCAACCATTCATTGTACGTACCACCATGGTCCATTTCAGGCAATAGAGACGCATCGGTTGTCTCTGCTTGGTGTTGGCGGAGAAATAAAACGTGGTACGCATTATTTTGAAGGCAGCACAGACGTCTTAGTAGTTGGAGGCTGAATCCATCCATGTTGTTGGTACTAAGTGCTTCAGTACTTATGGATGACACCCGCCCGCAGCCTGAACTGGTCTGCTGTTGTTGGGGTTAGCTTTTTGCTGCAATCACGAGTCTTTACAGACGTCCCTTCATTCCTTCTCATTAGTCATCCCGAGTGGAGACTGTCCTGTCCTTCCAACATGAAATTGTTCGGGTGTTCGAATGCCATTCGTCTTCTTTCGGTCTTGTCATTCTTTTCGATTTCCTCTGGTGCTGTATTGGAACAACGGGCAAGCGGTGATAGCGTAGTGTGTGGGAATTTGGAGCAGAAATGTACGCCAAAAGACGGTCCATCATATTGCTGCCCCAAGGAGAACATGGTAAGTAGCCCATTGTATATGTTTCTGCTGCGGGGGAGACTAATGCTGGAATTATATAAAAGTGCGGGTCAGTAAATGGTCAATGCATTAAGATACCCAAGAGCGTAGCCAGCAAATCCGCTACAACAGTCAAGAAATCCTCCACGGCGACCTCTGCTGCTGCTACGGTTCAAGTTCAGTCAATACCATCTACTTCCCAGATCATTTCATTCACCACATCATCCGCTATCCAACCCTCCTCCACCGCAGCTGCATCATCAAAAGAAACGGGCGCTCTCGCGGCGGTAAAGAATTTCTTCAAACCAAACATAATTATAATCTTCGCCGTCAGCGGTGCAGGTGCCATCCTTGCCATAACTCTGATATCTTGCTTTTGCTATCGCAAGCGTAAGCAAGGACGACTTCTTCTTGCCGCCTATGAAAACCCAAACCGTGACCTTTACAAATCAGTCATTATCACAGGGGATAAACCAGCACCATCTTCGGATACGACAAGAGGTGCTACAGACACAACAAAGGAAGCGGAGAGTCCGCTGTCGTTGCCGCCTAGTGCAAAGCCAGCGCCTCAGGTACAGCCCGAAAGGTCTCCTCAACCACAGTACTTTGATCTCTATTCGCCCGAGAGCTCGGCCTTTCAGATGACGGCTCAGACTCCGGCAGGGCCGCTAGAACACAGCAGCGGTGGAGGAGGTGACGCTAGCGAGTACTACTTCCCTCAGGAACAACAGCAACAATATCAGCAGCCGCAGCAGCAATACCAGCAATACCAGCAATACCAGCAATACCAGCAATACCAGCAGCCACAGCCACAGCAATACCAGCAGCCACAGCAGCAGCAGACCCATTATCCCGATATGCGGCATCACGACGTCAATTATAATGGATATGGTGCGAGAATTGAGAATCACTACGGTTCGAGCCCGGGGGATTCGTATGCCGCGGAAGATATCTACAGTGCCTACGCCGCGCCCCATCCTGCAGAGGAGATCTATACATATCCTGTACAAGAGTACCCCCCGCGACAATACATCCCGCCCGAACCCGCATCTAGTTCCTGGTCTCCACAGCACTACCGGCAGTTAACGCCGTCTCATCAGGCACATACGACCCAACAAGAAAGTCCACCACGTCCACAGCGTGGGCCAGATGTCTACCTCCCAGTTGCGCTAAGAGAACACCACGGGATGTCACGCGCAATATAAATGGATGGTTCGGATTGTTCATGGGGTTGCTACTCTTCACGGCTGGGTTGTTTTTGGGTGCATATTATTTCATTTGGATTCCTTTTTTTTTGGCTTTGGCGCATATTGCAGTAATTTCATCAAGGATAATATGATTTTTGACGATAGGATACGATGGGGATCTATCTAGATGGGGACTCGAATCGGAGCTTAGTTATAGGTGCATCGAGATTACCAATGGAGTTGCTAATCACAGAAATTAATTGGCTTGTGTTATCTGGGTGATGGTGAGTTGTTTGACAGGAATTAGAGGGCTTTGGGCCATGTCATCTATACAGTTCCGGGTCAATAACTTTATGGATGTATTTTTGCGTTATCATTCACCTAAGCAATCAATGTGGACTTCCGGTGGCCTACATCACGCTCACTCTTACCTATCATAACCGTAGTAGCATTGTGACGGCTACCTAAAAATTATGCGGTTGGTATAATATATAACAAGATAGAACAGCGGTTATGTACCTGCGTCAGATGGGAGGGAATGGGTGCAAGCGTGCTTCCAATGCTTTCCTCTCCCCTTAAGTATAACTTGCATACGCCGTCGATATGAAACCCCGAAATATATTGCTTGTATACATCAATGTTGGTGTAACAACGAGATGCTGTGTAAGGGAGAACTGATCGCTGGCATCATTTCAGGCGGCTAGAAATAGGCCCGCCTCGGCAGCATTAACGAAATCGAGGTGACCAGCTCGAGAAAACAGGTACTGCTTGGTGGGCTGAAACAAGAGTCACCAACTACCCGAAGTACTAATGGAACCTGTATTGCGGTGTGGTTGCCTGCAACATCGATGTCAAGATTAATCGATTGATCACTCGATTCAGAACGCTTCTCGGCTCTCGACCACGATATACTCCGTAATAATTTAATTGCTACCGTTTTGATATCTTTACTACCTATGTTGCATTTTTTATCGCGAAGTGAAGGAGGAAAAGAAGTATTTGAAATGTCATCCGAACCTCTGCTGGTGAGAAGTGGTGTCGAAAGCTTCAAGGGTTAGGGTACTTATTTGGACGGGGAATGCTCGTTGGCCGACGTCTGACCACGACCGACAAGTGTCTCAAGGATGGAACGCCTCGAAACACTCAAAACTTCCGGCTCAGTCGTCTTCGAAGAAGGTGCACATTCTCATTAACATTTCTCTGCCATTGTTCCTGCGGTATGGGTGTTAATCCGACAAACCCACTTCAGTAATTGACACCACTAAGTTCTAGAACACGTCTCTAACGCGTTTCCCCACCCACAAACCCACTATCATCACCAATACGCGACTATCTGAGAGCACACAACCCTTGACCCCATCGCTCCCCCATCCGTTCGTTACTCTACCTCTCTCCTATCCCTCGTTGTGGCCACACCGACAATGAGCGCCACCGACGCACCGTCGTGCAGTAAGGAAACTATCACCATTCCGGATTCAGATCAAAGTGATTCGGAGCTATCGGAGCTGTCGGGTTACGATACGGACCCCGAAATCGACGATGGCGCACAGAGCGACGACGAGGAACATCCAGAAGAGGATGGCGATGCTTGGGATACAGAATCGCTGCTTGAAGATGCACTGGATGAGTTGAAGACGGAGGTTTTTGATCCTGGTGTGTTTCTGTGTGTGTGATATTTGAGGGTGTTCCTGGCATGTGACGACGTCTACATGACTAAGTACTGATGTGTGGGTACTGATGTAGAAGATGATCCTGTCACATCAGAGGAACGGGGGCAGCTGAAGACACTGCTCAAGCAGGTAGGGGAGGCGGAATTCATCCACCGGGTGATTGTGACGGAGGGCATGTCGATAAGGAAGTGCCTCACGGCGTTTAATGTGCGGCCGGTATGTATCTCCTTCATGCCCCAGTACCTGCCCAAGAAAGTCGCAGTGGAGTAAGCAGAGGAACCAATTCCCTTCTATTATGAGATGGATGCTCGGGGAGGTATCAAAGCAGCGGCGCCAGACCTTAAATTATCGCAATTGCTAAGTGATGTTCGCTCTACAGCCTTCCTTTCTAGACGATGCCCCGGACCAGGCACTACACCACCTCTTGCAAGTGGTCCTGGGACGAGAGATGGTGCGACGATCAAGACTATCACACGTTAATGCCGTAGAACACGTCGTGGACCTCTTGAAAAGGTCTAAGAACATTATCGTTCTTACCGGGGCAGGAGTAAGCCCCACTAGATTATTCTATACTTCCATCCTGACCCAGATAGATATCAACCTCCCTGGGAATCCCAGACTTCAGATCAAAAGGCAGTGGGCTATATTCTCGACTTGAAAGCCTAGGTCTGAGCGATCCACAAGAGGTTTTCGACATAAACGTGTTTAACGACGACCCAACGTTGATTCTCCCGTCCGTCCGCGCAGCAGCATTATGCTAATCTATAAGCAGTATCTTCTACTCCATTGCAAAGGACATACTTCCCACTACACAGCAATTCTCACCAACACATGCATTCATAGCGCTTTTGCAATCAAGAAACAAACTCTTAACACAGTATACCCAAAACATCGACAATCTAGAGATGCTTGCCGGAATCTCATCAGATAAGCTGATTCAATGCCATGGCTCGTTTGCGACCGCTTCATGCATTAAATGCGGGTACCATGTCCCAGGGGAAACGATCTTCCCGGATATCAAAAGATGCGTGGTGGCAAAATGCGATAACTGCCTGAAACTGCTGGCGGAGAGCAGTGCAGCAGGGAAGAAACGGAAGAGAGCCGAAAAGAGAGCCAAGAACCCAGACTACTGGAAAAAGAGGCGATTTAGTGATGACAGTAGTGCGGACGAGGAGGAGAATAACTTCCGAGAAGCTGGAGTCATGAAGGTAACTGCCTCCGTCTCTCTCCGTGCCAAACAAAGACGAACTAACCCACCGTCTAGCCAGATATAACTTTCTTTGGAGAACAGCTTCCAGACACATTCCATAAGCGCCTCGTAAGACACGATAAACAGAAGGCGGACTTGTTAATTTGCATCGGCACTAGTCTCAAGGTCGCCCCCGTTTCGGAGATCATTGGATTTCTACCTGCAGAAGTGCCACAGATCTATATTTCCAAGACTGTAAGCCCCTTCTCCGTCAGAATCCGTTATAGTGCGGTGCTGACGTTCACAGCCCGTCAATCACGTTGAATTCGACGTTGAGCTTCTCGGCTCATGTGATGACATTGTGGCTGAACTATGCAGGCTTTCAGGGTGGAACCTCAAGCATGAGATGATACCGACGCATCGACCAGAAGTAGAGTGGAAGAGAGTTGAAGGCCCTGGGAATCGATATGAGTTTTCCCCAAAGTCCACAAACGGAGAAGTTGCACTACCGCCATTGAGTTCAACGTGATCTCTCTATATACATAGCCTGTTCGTGTCCTTTATTTTTCCGGCCAGCCTTCTTTTTTGACCATTTCCCCTTATGTTTGTGCTTGTTTCGGGGGTGTAGAGTTGACTGGGCGCGCGCGTGCATTACTTATTACAATACATCCATTATTTACTCGTCTCTCCTTCCCTTTTATCTTATTATGCGATCCAGAATACAGTACTCTTTTTTTTCTTGTCCCTTTTGTTGTGAGTGAATGGAAGTCGGTTTCGGTGTGTTATATCTCAGTTTGTCGTACATTGTGCTTTGGGGTCATGTCGGGGTATACAGATACATACGGGTGTGTGGGCTGTATCTAGCAATCAATATCTTTATGAGCTTCTGGGTAACGTCGCCTTGGGTCCTAATATATCTAAGCGTACCCATCATCATGACTAGGGTGGTGTGATGGCTCTGTGCCCTAGCAGAAGGGGTGTCCAGGGTTATCCCGGCGTGGTGACCGGGCTTAGACGCGGAGATGGGCCCGCCCGCCCGCCCGAATACCATGATCAAGGCTCCGGTCAGTCAGCGTCCAGGCAGCCATTGTGTTTCCCGGTCCCCCCTCTCTAGCAAGGTATGAACGACGAGAATACGTGCACTTTCCCTTTGTGATCAAGATCACCGCAAACAGTCCATCCAACGCCTGCGTGTATCACAATGACCGTCTCGTTCCAACGATAATTATCGTTCAAGCTAGACTTGTGCTCCCAAGTTTCTGTAGAGCAGCTGAGGTTATTAAAACCAAAGGTTATTAACTTGGAGACCTGAGTGCGAGTGCTGTGTTGTGAATGGTCCCGTTATGGGAGACTAAACACCAAGACATAAGCCCCCATTTTATATATTCCAAAGTCGATGGGTTTTGTCCCGCGTAGATGAGGTTCGGACGGGTACCTTCAAATGGCCAATTTCGTCTTCGCATGACGATTCTGGGTCGTTGGCGAGTGATAGGGAAGAGAAACTAGGAGGCCTGGTTCGTCTGCTGACAGGATTTTGTTTCAGACAATACTTGTACTGCGGGGTCTGGTCCAGAATCATCAATTATCACCTCACAAATTGGGGGGTGGGGCGAAGGAGGGGAGGAAAGAGGTGGGAAGCTTGATG
>Ga0307515_10005329_pt1 | contig 26135 bp, 29 predicted proteins | sample 17_EM_MG_FD_194513 | JGI IMG/M metagenome (GOLD analysis project Ga0307515, IMG submission 194513) | Populus trichocarpa ectomycorrhiza microbial communities from riparian zone in the Pacific Northwest, United States - 17_EM | ecosystem: Host-associated > Plants > Roots > Unclassified | place... | reverse complement strand
GATATGAAAACAATTTTACTGAGTATATTTCCAGCCAGAGTACACTGCATAATTGAGAAAAGGTGAACTTGAATTTCAAAATGCTCAGAATACTGAGAATGCCATTTCATTTTTTGCTGATGTCTACGATTAGTTCTCTTGAGCTGTCTCTCTTTCTCTTTTTCCCATTCTTGGTAGTCGATAAGAGTGCGGTTGCGGGAACTATGATATATATGCCATTGATTAGTTTTCCGGCGAGAGTGCAGGAAGATGGCGAAGTTATGGAGCATTTTCCGTTCTGAAATAGAGTCGTATGCCCGCCCAAATCCAACTGGTTGATCGATAGAAGGGAAAGTCGAAAAGTAGGAGTATGGAGGGCTTCGACTTGATAGCCTTGTATAATGTCAACAAAACTGTAATGCATGGCAGTGACTGAATTGTTGTCTCCGAGTTCGATTACTATAGGAATTGAGAGCTTTTTGAATGTTGAGAAGCTGGTGCGGTCATTGCACATATGGTATGATGCTCCAGAATCAATGACCCACGTCGGAGCCGCGGCGAGAGCAGAGGCGGTTAGTCAGAAGGGATCGCAGTCTGCGGTCGTAGCGAGAGCTGCTGTAGCAGTGGCTTTCTTCACCTTCCGCCACTCCTTTATATGTTTGTAGGAGACACAATCGACTTTGACATGGCCTGGCAGCCCGCACTGGAAGCAAATCGGCTCGTCATTTCCTCCATTGTTTCCTCCCTCCTGAGCGCTTTTCCGCTTCCTGTATGCATCTGTAGTATGGCTGTCAATTTCGCGATAGGTGCACTTACTTTCGTGGCTGTCACCAGTTCCACTGCTTCCACCGTGTCCACTGTGTCCTCCGCGACCACCATGTCCACCACGCCCACGGCCTCGGCCATGGTAGCCACCACGTTGAGTGAAAAGGGCGGCTCCTGTGGATGCATCTCCAAGTTCTTTGGTGAGGCTGGCTGTAGTTTCTTCTTCTAGGAGGTAATGCATGGCTTCTTCGGGTGTAGGTAAGGGCCTTCTATGTTTTAGGACCATCAATATCATCGCATACTGAGATGGCAGTGATGTGAATATTTGCGTGCGGAAATCTCAATCAGTGATTGCATCGTCGGTATGGTCCAATTGTACCTGGTAGTTACTAAGCTTGGTGAAGTATGCTTTAAGTGGTTCATCCTCCTTAGGTCGGCAAGCACAGAATTGGTGAAGAATGTCTTGTCGGCCGATATAAGATCCGGCAGTGTTCAGACTGGTTTCTAGTGTGTTCCACATCTTGTGAGGATTTCTAATACCTTTGACAATGCGCTGTACTTCAGGGGAACAGGAAAGTCTGATTATAGATGCAGCCTCGGCTTCCTTAGCCTTCCAATCATCATAGTTGTCATCGTGGTTGAAATCAAGTGGCTGCGGTTCAGGATCCTCTCCGGTGATGATTGCGTATGCTCTCATGGCTGACAGGATGAGTATCATGTCGTCTTTCCATTTGTCGTAGTTGGCGTGAGTGAGCTTAGGGATGTTGCCCTACCTGGTCTTGTTGAAGGCGGTGGGTTCGGAGGAAGGCATCGTGGTGTTGAGTTTTAGTGCTGTTTATGCGACTGTTGCTATGGTGACAAGGTTTAGGGTTCTTGAGGCACTTTTTTTTTTTTTTGGAGATCGTAAAAGAGATCGAAGGAAAGATCGTGAGAATTTAGACAGTAGCGATAACTGGGCTCTTAACCTGTTGAAATACTAATTGCTAGAAGCTTGTATATTCTAGAGTACAGGTACGTTCATGAACTTATATATGCGGTATTCGGAGTATGTCTTGTATGTCTAGTACTCATGCATGCACACTCAGCTGGCATCTCCAGCTGAGTCTGGAATGACCATCATCTTAGAGAGATTATGCATCATACAACTGAAGCCATACGCCAGGGAGATAAACCATATATGCAACATTGTGTGTTACTTTGGATGCTAGAGAGACTTGATTGACTTGATTGATCTCTCGAGGCCAAAGGCCCGCATATGTACAAGCTCCCATATGCGTATGCGTATGCACCATCTGACATGAGACGCATCATCCTGATCCTGATGCAAGCTATGCATATCCTCATACAAGCCGCCATCTTCATACAAGCCATCAAATGGTGGCTGGGACTCACGATGCAGGTACACATGCAACATTGTGTGTTGCATGTATATATAGAGCTGACAGCTAGCGGGGCTTGATAGTAAGGGGCACACTTCTCCCCCGTATATAATCCCTTCTCTCTGTATCTAAGTCTATGCACGTGGTTCTCCCCATACTGCAACATTGTAAACGGCGCGTATCTGGGTACTCAACTTTGCAGTCAATTCACGGCCACAGTTAAATTTTTGCCGCGCTTCAAAGCAACTAAAGAGATGATATACAAGTCTCAGTTGCGCAGCAACTACTAGCAGTGTTGAATAAGACCACAGAGTCTCAACAAAAAAGCGAAGACTCTTTTCACTTTATAACACCCGGCTCTCAGGCTGGTATCCGGTATGATACAGTAACAAGTTCTTGGTCCCGAATATGCGTGAGTTGAAGAAGCCCAGTGATAACACAGGATGCTTACTCTCTGTGCAGTTTCCTCAACAGCAGCTGCCAGCTCAGCACTACCACCTACTACTCCTGTCTGAGAGTACTGTCACTGGAGCATCCTCCATGCACCCTGCATAATCCGCTTAGGCAACAGGTACTACATCAACCAGTGCTAGTTCCTAGCCACAGTGGCAGCCGGATCCCCGCCTTCACAAGTCCTTGGTCTGGTTTTCGAACAATTGATCTCTCTTATTCCTCCAGGACCAGCTACTCCCCCTGCAGCAGAGTGACCTCTTCCAAATAGCGAGGAAGGTTATGAACGGGTGCAGAGGAAGCGGGGTAACTATATACTCGCGAAAGCCTGGCGAAGGTTATTAAATTGATTGATTTGCTGACTCAGGATTTAGCCCGAAAGGCCTACATGTTGCTAGAAGGCCATCGAAGCTACTAGAAAGAACTGGACTGGAGAGTGATTGCTAATGCGCTAAGTTATTTATGTAGACTCATTCACAAATTTTCACCCGCCACTCGACTCCGCCACTCTGTTACATGTGTACCTGTAGTCACCGAACCACCAAAGTAATACTCTCCACTTTCAATATCTCCGCGGATCCTCCATGCTTTCTTTATGTATATAAAGGCAAAGGTTTTCCCTTAGATAGTCACTTTTGTACGATAAACAATCCAACTTCTTTGTTTGTGCTGGATTGATCTCATCAGATATTTGTATTCTTGAAGCGCGGTAAAAAGTTGACTGTGGTCGCGAATTGACTGCGAAAGTTGACTGCCCGGAGATGCGCCGTGTTGTGAATAAGCGGTCCATTTTGAGCATTGTTTACTGATAAAATCTATTCTATGAACCGGAAGTTTGGAGAGTGATTTTGGTCTATGAGCATACGGAGGGCATATGTAGGCACAATTGGACGCTGTTGCTTTCTTTGGGGGACTGGACCTACTCTAGACCTACTCTAGATGAAGCATGAAGATAGGGACATCGTTTTTGTTGTGCACAAATGGAGGTTGCGTCCAACAACATTTTGGTCGCAAACTTTTGAGCAACCGAGACCTCTCAAAATCGCGATACAAAGGCGAGGCTTCAACCATTACCACATCCAGCCCAAACACAGCCTAGGGAGGCTTAAAGTCTTTTAATTCAGACGGTTTGGAGGGCTCGGAGTTGTTGCCAGTGGTCATCTCAAAGCACTCGCTGCCAACTTCCCGAAGAGAATTCTGCGCAACGAAGCTGTATCCTTGATCACCACGAACGGTGAATATTGAGTGAAAGCCAGAATTTGACAACATTTGCTATTCGTGCCTAAAACTACAGAGTCGCTGAGGGATTCAGGCTAGTCTACTTGAAGATGATTGCAATCACTCGGTCACACTCCATCACTCACTATACAACTTCATCACTGTTGTTACGATATGGAAGTTAGGGAGAACCGTGTGCGTGTATTCTATGGTATAGAGAAGAGAGAAGGAGAAAGACTCGGATCGAGAAGACAAAAGCACAGCGGAGCTGGCCAACTCTCACCCTGCCAAGTTCCTAGAGCAAAAAGTTTGGCAGAGTTGGCAGTGAGCACCAGAAGGCAGGGTTTAAGATCAAGGCGGCAGATTGGTGGTGAGAATTCAGTTTGAGCATGGTTGGTTGTACACTTCTCTGAGATTTGTGCATATAAGTTACTTGGTTTTGCGAGCGGATCGTCAAAAGTGACTGCTGCGAGTTAATTGTAAGAAAGGTTTCGATCACTGAACAACCGCAAGTCCTCATATCTCAAGGATAACGATTCATAACCCGAGCCAGGTAAACTTTAACCTAGGAGAGGAATATAAGTAGATATCTGTGCCCAGAACCGACTCGTATAGAACGGGAATCACCCACAAGACGTAACATGCATATGGTGAGAAGGGGAGTGGTGGTACACCAAACCGCCAAGGATTTAAGATCTCCATCACTGGTAACCAAGCATGAAGGCGCGAAACACTGCGTACAACAAAGGGTTGGGGGTCGCTTGGAACAAGAAGGACATGTCAACCGTCGTTGCTTCGGGATTATTTATCATTACTGTAGACACCAGACTCCAAGAATGCTTGGGCTGGCGGTTCTGGGGACTTCTGCTGTTACTTCAAAACTTGATGAATCAGAAAGAGCTATCTCAGCCAATACCACCTTCGGAAGGTAGCTGACATAAACACATAGTCTGACCAATTGATTTGACTGCCTTCCCTGGAGACTGGGTGGTATCTATCTACGCTGAGCCTGGAGTAGTGGCGAGCTGAGACTTTACCCCGCATATACTCATCGGGCTGAAAGCCGTCAGAATCCGCAACATCCACGTACCTGCAGAATGGGAGAGAACACGTCCGTGCATGCTAGTTCGGCCGCAGGCGTACGTTGGACATCCGAAGAACTCTAAGGTGAGTGTAGCTGACGGAATTGGCGCAGGACTTCGTCGGGGTCAATAAAATCGGCTTGACAAACCTCAGCCCAAGCACAATAGCACCTACCGTTGAGTACGCACACTGAATATCCCGCCACCAACTCTCGCAGCTCAGATTCCTCGCATGCTAAATCATCTACAGCATTGTTGCAGTTCATGGCTTAAATTCCCATCCACAAAGCTGCTGGGAGAAAGACAGCGTATTCTGGTTGAAGGACCTCTTGGCTACTTCACTACTAGAGGTACGCGTTTTGACTTTTGGATACAATGCCAATGTCATAGAAGACGCTGTATGTACACGGATAAGAGGGTATGCGCAGAATTTGCTACGAAACCTGAGGGATGAAAGAGAAGGAGTGAGTTGGAACTGAAATTTACCTGACCCTAACCTCTGGCTGATTAAATCAAGATGAGAAGCGACCGCTTATATTCATTTGCACTCATTAGGTGGCATAGTTGTCAAGCAGGTAACTGCCGCTCATCTGTCTCAAGAATGGATGGACTCACGATTGACCGGCATGTCTGAACAGGCCCTCACTCTTTCAGACGTCGATACAAACAAGCGATATGCGGATATCCGAAAGTCAACATACGGAATCTGTTTAATGAGCACTCCACATCGCGGAGCAGATGTTGGCGCTTGAGGCAAATTCATGGTGAATATGTCTAGAGTAGCTTTCAAAAACCCAAAGACATATCTTCTAGAATCCGTTCGGAATCGGTCACATGAACTACAGGACATTGCCCAGGATTTTGGCAACATGATTTCCCAGCTGTGATTGTTAGTTGTATTGAAGGAAAGGAAACTCCTATCAAAAAGTGGGGGGTCACGGCGAAGAGAATGGTGGGTTAGACATAGCACTATCTCTTGAATCTTTCATATTGATATCATTCGTATCTAGATTGTTGACGAATTTTCGGCACAAATGGACATTGGACCTAACGAAACGGTTGTCCATGTGGATGCAAACCATCGAAATATTTGCAAGTTTGCCGATTCAAACGATCCGATGTATAAAGAGGTCTTTCGTAGGATACGGGAGTTGGTGAGGGACGCACTAGACATAATACGTGCACGGTTCGATACAAGTACTGGCGAGTAGCCCGTTTGTATGCTTTAGTGATAATAAATGATTTTTCCAGTGATCTAACGTCACGCTGCAACAAAGACCGCGGAAGTCCTAATTACTCCGCGATTTCAGGTAGCTAACTGCTGAACTACGGTTTCTGGGTTGAGACTGCTAACTGATACGCAGATAAACTACGATTCACGTCCGATTTACCCCCTAACACGCTGGCTAAGTTTGTCGGAAGAGAACAGGAGATGAAGAAATTATGGAACATTTTGATAGATACTGCGTTTGGTCTGCTAGGGATCGTCCTTCTGTGGGGCATGTTAGGAATTGGGAAAAGCTAGTTTTCCCGCCAGTTTTGCGTCCAACACAAGGATGACTACGGCGTTATCATCTGGCTTAATTGCTCAAGCCTGGGAGCCCTCATGCAAAGTTTCCGGATCTCGGCGGAAAAATTGTTAGCCCGGATAATGCACCAGTTTCCTGGTGTCGTGGAAGAAGATACAATATGATATCTAGGCTTGATCCGGTCCGTTGGGTCCGTTAGACCCTTTACAGACGACTCGTGCATCGGTGCTGTGAAAGGGTTTCTTTCTAGGAAAAGCCAACGATGGCTTCTAGTAATGGATGGCTGGATGACTCGTCTAGGTTAAACCTACGATCATATATTCCAGAATTAAACGGGCACATAAATGTCTCATCGCCTACAGAGATATCCACATTTGGAGTACCTATTCAATTAGTCGGGTCGACGAAGAAGCTGCGAAAGAACTTTTGCATCAAAACACAAATGCTCTTGGTATGCCATTCACTTTGCGGTGAAGTCTTGTGACCAAAATAACAATCTATGTAGCATCGAATCATACCAGACAGCTGCTGCGGCGCCTCAGATATATGCCTCTGGCCATTGAACTGGCGAATATCTACTTCAAGAGGACCGGAAAATCTCTCTCTGAGTTTGCCTCTATTCTTTCTTCCGTCTCTGAACATTTTTTGCGCTTTGAGGCCCGAGTAGCGGACATGGCATACGAGAACCCGGAAAAGCGAAGTATCTTTCGATTACTCGAAATGAACCTCAGAGACTTAACCACCGAGAAAGTTGGCTCTTTCCTGCCCCTGCTTGGCTTCTTTGATGCATCCCTGATCAATCTGAGCTTAATCATCCAAGTTGTTTGTGCGGTCGAAAAGACATCTTCAACCCGGAACCGTCAGAAGGACGTTGTTGATCGATTGTACGTTTGGGGCTTGTTTTTCTCCTCTCCAGACTTCGATTTGGCTGTTGGTTCACTTGTCGAGCTATCTTTCGTGCGGCGAAGCACCTCGAACGCTTGTAAGGTGCTTGTTGTTCACCCCTTGGTTCACCAGTGGGCGCGCTACCGGCTGGAGAAGAACCAATACCTTCAATTCTGCCTGGATACTGCTACAATTCTCAGCCTGGCCCTCTCAAACGGGAACCGGAAATTAATTGCCGGGCTTGAATTGTGCAGTCACGTGCACTTCCTGCTCGCCAGGTTTTACGAACTGGACTTTACAGAAATATCTGCAGCAGCCGGCTTGGAAACATTCGTTTTTATCATCCACCAGTTCGCCCAGATGCTTCACACAGAGTGGCTTCTATCCGAGGCTTGCCAGCTCTACGAACTCGTCTTCGAATGCGAGGTTCTACGGTCTACCGAACCGGATACTACAAGCACACCTTTACTCCGGGCTATGGAGGATTATGGGAGGCTTCTCTGGTAGATGGGAGAGCTCGAACATGCGGCGAAATATCTTGATAATGTTTGGAGGATAAAGGCTCAGCAATTTGGCGACACCGATGCCAGATCTCTCCAGGCCTATGAAGAGCTTATGCGACTGCAGAATAGAATCAGCAATAACCGCGTGAGCCATTCCAGTGCTGTAGTGTCAACTCAAGGGTCAAAGACCCCCGCAGCTATCTCAAGAAGAGGATGATGAAATCACATCTGATGAATGGCAACACCTGGAAGTTGTTGAACAAACTCGAGAACTTATAGGCGACGCCAGTGTAGATTACGTACGTGCCGTTCTAGCACTTCTGGGCTATTATTTCGAAACTCGTCAGTTCACGAACTTGCCCCATTGGTTGGCAGAAAGTGTTCAATTATTCGACGAGGTTGAAGGTTTGGGGCATCTGCACTGGAAAATACAGATAAGCAATGTTTTGACCAAATTTATAATCTCTGATCGCAATGGGTGGGGGGAATCAGAACTGCGCGGTGAGAAGTGGAAAGACATGATGCCGGCACTACTCTGGTTAGTTAAATTCATGTATAGCCCAGGAGAATGTCTACGTCCGGCAACCGAAAAAGGAGCCGAAACTTTGGTGCGATTGCTTGTCCAATGCGATAATGGTTCAGAGATGTTATCCCTAGCAGTACGCCACACTGGCAACACAGAACTAGTCCTGGTACTCCTCAATAGCGGCACCGATTCCGAGGCAAGGACACGCAGGGCTTGACTATACTCCACATGGCGGTCCAGAACGGGCATGATGCCACGGTCCGTCTACTACTCGACCGTGGTGCCAACCTCGAGGCCCCCAACAACGAAGACAACACGGCACTCCACTTGGAGGCTCTGAAGGGGTATGATGCTATGATCTATCTGCTGCTCGACCATGGTGCCAACCTCGATGCCACTACTAACGAAGCCAATACAGCACTCCACTTGGCAGTCATGAAGGGCATGAGGCAACCATCCGACTATTGCTCGACCGTGGTGCCAACCTCAAGGCCACCAACAACGAAAGCAACCGGCACTCCACTTGGCGGTGCAAAACGGGCATACTGACACGACCCAACTGCTGTTCAACTATGGTGCCAACCTCGGTGCCACTACAAACAAAGGCTACACCGCACTCCATTTAGCGGTCATGAAGGGGCATGAGGCCACCGCGAACGGGGGATGGACTGCACTGCACTTGGCGGCCGACATGGGGCACGAGGCAGTAATCCGACTGCTGCTCGACCGTGGTGCCAACCTCGAGGCCACCATGAATGGAGGCTGGACTGCACTGCAATTGGCGGCTTTCATGGGGCGCGAGGCTGCAATCCAACTGCTGCTCGACCACGGCGCCCACCTCGAGGCCACCAATAACAACGGCTGGACTGCGCTACAGGTGGCGACGTACCAAGGAAATGAAGCCACGATCCGGCTATTACAACGATCCGACCGCCCCCGCTCCGCTACTCCACAATCCCCGAATACTAACGCCTGGGGTTTTTTCTAAGCGATAGTTGCCGGCTATTGATTGACTACTGTAATTACTAGGAGGTCGTTTGTACGTTTTCGCTATGCTCGAATGATAGGAGGCGGGCCTGTTTCAGTTATTGCGTGACCTAGCAAGAAACCAATGAAGGGCTTATTGATTCCTCTACATTGCAATGCTACGAGCCCACGAAAATGTAATATCCATCCGATTATATTATGATTACGACACTGGACTACATGGATTTCTTGGCTTTATCATGAGAGAAAATGTCCAGTCGTTGTATTGTAAATTGCGTACTCTACATCCAGCCTGACTTGTTCGAATGACCGCAGGCATTTAATACTTTATAGGAAATCCATAGAAATCTGTGATGATCACATGCAATTCACATTAGCATCACCGCGATATGATTATCATCAAAGTGCGCAATGGACTTATCATACACAAGTCCAGTTCGATAACAGTGTAGGTTAACAAGATCCCATGAGATAATTTCTTTGTATAGATAACCGGCTTGTAGCCATCACATGTATGTCGCAGCTTGTGGCAAGATCGGCAGCGGGGCAGTGGCGGGAGCGGGAGCGGGAGCGGGAGCGGGAGTGGCGACGGAGTGGGCATATAGTAGCTTGGTGCACACTAAACTTTAACTACCGTAGTGAAAAACTAAGGGTTGAAAACACACTGCCAGAACCCAAATACCCAAAATACCCAAAATACACGTTCCGAGACCGTTCCTCCACAAGACCGGTACGAAGCATACACCAAATTCAAGTCAAATTCGGCTCCGGCGGTGCGTCAATACACACCGAATACGGATTTTTCAACTGTGCTTTTTTACAATGATACCTAAGCAAATACCTACTCCAAATCCTTAGTGGGTACACATGATCGGTGGCTGCCGCCCGCTGCAACTTCCCTAAACCAAACCATCAACATCACTATCACCATCTGGATATGCACTGGAGTACGACATCACGATCGCACGTACCTAGAGACTACTAGCATCCTACTGGTATGGCCGGATACGGACGACAACCACTCCGAATCCCGGGGAGGTGTGCAAAATAGTGTTTGTAGGAAACTGAGTCGGAGATATGATATCCCCAAGATAATATCTCTCACAAGTGTAGTGGTACTGCTCAGCGGTGACCTCAACACCATGCTAAAAAAATCGTGAGATCTTGATCACTAATCGTTAATATGTGTAATATCAACAAGTGCAATAGTAAGCACATGCTAATTTAAAAAGCTGCCACCATCACAAGTTCAATCACAGCACAGCCCAAGTCATGAGCTCATCTACATGCCACCACAGCTGATGTGTTAGCCTCTTCACGATAGGAAACCACCCCAATGCTTGTCTCGTCCGGGCCTGTATGAAGTTCACAATCCTAGTATTGAGCATGTGTGCTATATGGCGGCGTCACCCTCACATGGCCATCACAAAAAGTTACGGGTTTCCCATAAGGTAGGCCCCGTCATATTTTAATTCATACTCACAGCCATAGGAAATGATACTCGGAGAATGCATGAAAATAACCACTTAAACTATGAGCCAAACCGAGGAATTCTGTAATCTTGGGAGACGGTGCAAAGCTAAAGATTCTGCATCGGCGCGCATGGATAAAGAAAATTGAACTTAACAAAATAATAACACTTCTGCGAAGGGGTAATTATCCTCCTTGGCTACATGCTAACCGGTTCCAACTCAGACCTCAGTCCTGAGCTTCCTGCACTTGGTTACTCCCCTGCTCTCTTGGTACCTCGCTTTCTGACGCTGCTTCTGAGCATCTAGAATTCCTTGCCTCCTTGTACGCTGCTCCTTCTGATACCAGTGAGCCTTCTGATACCAGTGAGGCATGGTTTTCTAAGGAGAGGTCCGTATCTGGGAATGACTGGTTGGCGGGTCGAATGCGACAATGCTACTGGCCGTGATCTGTGGGCTGGGTCTGACTACCTTCTGGCACTGTGATACAGCGCACCGAGGGCAAACAGACCCCTTATCCACAGGCGATAGCAACTTGCAAATCTCCCAAATCTCCTTCGGGGTGCGGGGCAAGGTAGTCGGAATCGCTAGGAAAACATCCAGCGGAGTGCCCCCCACGTCTCTGAGCGCAGTTTTTGTCACAACTCGGCTCACATCGGATCCATATCCCACCAGCGTCCTAAAGATGTTCACAGAGCAATTCGCATCGATTGCCCGATGAAGTTGGCCACCGCAGTCATCATCCTCCCTCTCAACCAGTGCGCCGCTCTCTAGAAGCAAGCACACAGCCTCTCATTGATTCCTCCGCACCGCTCCATCAAGAATCGTTCCCCACCTGCCATTGGATTCAGTCTTTGCACAGTGTGCGAGGAGTAAATGCATTGCTGGGATGTTTCCCACGTATGAAGCTACTGCTAGTGGGGTCCCTCTGAAACTACCGGCGAAGGAGTCGACTTCCGCACCAGCGTCCAGAAGGAGGCGAACCAAAGCGGCCGATTCCTCCAATATCTCGCCAGAACCATATTCCATCACGGCTGCATGTAGAGCAGTTGCCCCTTCTTCAACCTTTGCGTTGACATTCGCACCCATCTCAAGTAACGCTTTCACCATGGTTGTTTTCCCGAGGCTAACCGCTGAGATCAATGGTGTCGGATTGGACAATTCTTCTACATACCACTTAGCCGCCCCTGTTCCAAGCAACCTCGTTTCCACACTCGCGCCATTGGTCAACAAACGAGCAACTGTGGCTGGCCGATCGTTCTTAATCGCCCAATCGAAGGCAGTGTCCAAGCACTGCAAAGCATCGAAACAGCGCAGCGGTTTAAGGAAAATAACTGAGATTTTGGTAAATTTGCCCCAGCCCTCAGCAGGTTTGCAGCGCCGTTTGGTAGGCAAGAATATCCAGTTATCTTTGTCCATGACGCCAAAGTGGTGGCAGTTTGCGTAGTCGTATCCCAAACATGGCTGTGGTTTTTGCTGGAAAGTCTCCGGTTTGTAGAGGATGGGATTCAATGTATGGTGGAAGAATCGGCTTGTGCGGGAAAGGGAATTGAGATCCTTTGGGGAGTCGAGGTTTTCGGCTACCATGAGCAGGAGCTCAGCTGGGAACGATTGTAGGGCCATGATTTAGATGGTTGGCGGGAAACTGGGCAGAGTCGCGGGCTTTTATACGCGGGCTTGTAACGGTAATAAGCTCCTCCAATTCTAATTGAGACTGCCAGTGCTATTCAAGCTCGCTCAACCAAACTCTACTAACCTTCATGGGCACAGAGCATGTCTAAACCATAATTGAGAAATGTTGGAAATGAGTAGCGGGTACAGTGAGCAAAGTCTAGAAGCGATACGACCTTTTGCTACTTAGTATCTACCGGTCCTCTATACACATACAATGAGAACAAGCGGGGACGAAGGGTAGCGGGGGGGGAGCTCCGCCATCTAGCCGGCTCGCCCGGAGGCGGAGGGGATATCAGGGTCCTGTCATACTCTAATTAGAGTCAATACAGTATGATTAAACAACAAAACAACAATGAGAACATATAGGCCGGTCTGTTACCGGACTTGCGCGCGGGGTTGAGCAAAATTTCCAACAAGAAAACAAATAGACGGTTTCGAAGGGTATTAAGAATATTGACACTCCACCCTACTTGTGTAACTACTCAAGCTCTGTTGTAGACTCTTGATGAATATATTGATGCAACTCGAGATCGATCTCTATTTAAAGTTCACGATGTAGGGACGCTTAACAGGCTAGCTCCAACTTTAATCTCATCTCACGATCTAATCAATCCCATCTTATCTCTCCCCTTCAAGATCACTCTTCCAATGTCCTTTCAACTTCTCTCAAGAAAATCGGTAGATTCCTTATCACCTAACTACCTACGCACATTTCAAAGCAAATTTCGTGCCCGAACTCAATCAACATCCTTCTCCAGCCCCCTCCCACACCTCTGCGTTATACCCGACAACAAGCGCTCTATACTCCTCCCCAGCCTTAACCCAGCCCTTAATCCCTCCCTCAAGCACAACACTTTTCACGCTCTTATCGCCCTTCTCATCAATAATATCCTGCAGCCACCCCGCCACCCTGGGTCCTCTGCCGGCCGACGAGCCTATCAAAGTTTATTAGCAAATCCCCACCAGCCAAATACTCTAACTCATACGGACTGCAGTAAGAAATCACAATCTCAGTGCCTGCGGCATGGATCAGGTCATAGACCGCCTCTCTGGTGGTGTAAAGAGAGTGTGCGGGAAGGTTGATGGAGTGTTTGATAGTTCCTCCCTATTTTCCCGATTAGCTCGGTACCTTCAAAATAGGAATAGGGAGAAGACCTCAAAGTCGGCCCGGCGCACATCAATGAGGATGAAGTCCTTCCCTGGAGTTTTGGTGGAGAAGAGAGCGAGAGTATCCTCACGGGAAATGAAAGCAGGAGAAGTGGGCTTGGGGAAGGCGGCATGCCAAGGCTGTTGTTCGGAGGCCATAATTTTTGACTGGTGAAGAGAGAAGCGTGCAGATGAAGGAAGAAGGCGGAGATGTCGATAAAATGTTTGGAGAGAAGGCAGCTTATAAATAGTCATGATTTAGTCTAGGATAATCACGCAAGCTCCCCGCAAGGTAGGGAGTTGTGGTATAGGGTTCCGATCCTTGGTATGTTTTTCTTGTAAGCAGCAGCCAATCAGATGTAGGGAGCGACATCACAGTCTAGTGGCAACTAAAAATGCTTAAAAGAGATAAATATCGATAATCAACACCGCACCCAGCTTCCCTCTACCTCCTTCACCACAACTCAGAAACAATGACGCCTTCACAGAATACGAGAGAGAAGACTCTCGAGAATGGAAATGAGTGTGGGATGCAATGTAAGTCCCAGGTTTTGTTATATCCAGACGATTTCTTATAATTATTCCGCAAGCAGGCCCGGCAACAGAAGCTTCCACTTTCAAACAACTCGGATTCCTCGACCGCTTCCTGGCGATTTGGATTTTCCTTGCAATGGCCCTCGGGATAATTTTAGGCTACTTTGTTCCCGAGACTGGTCCTGCGTTACAGCGCGGACAGTTTGTCGGCGTCTCAGTCCCAATAGGTATGCGCATCACTCCCTATAATCAAGTAGTTTCTTCCTTCGTCATCCTCGTGTCTTTTCTTATCTGCAAGGTAGTCGGGAAAGCTAATTCTAATGAAATAGCCATCGGCCTCCTCATTATGATGTATCCCATCCTATTAAAAGTCCGCTACGAGGCACTACCTGCCCTTGTCCGGCTCCGCGAACTCTGGCTTCAGGTCCTCTTCTCCGTTATTGCCAACTGGATCGTGGCACCGCTGCTCATGCTGGGACTCTCATGGGCATTCCTCCCAGACCGACCGGAACTCCGTGAAGGCCTCATCCTCGTTGGTGTCGCCAGGTGTATCGCGATGGTTCATCACCTCCACTGAACAACCACTTATGCTAATCTTATCAGGTGTTAATTTGGACTGACTTGGCAAAAGGCGACGGAGAATATTGCGCTATGCTTGTTGCAATCAACTCCTTGCTACAAATTGTTCTCTTCGCCCCCTTGGCGGTGTTTTTCATCCGCGTGGTATCGCATTCAAGCACAGACATTGACATTAGTTACTCGATAGTTGCGAAAAGCGTTGCCGTCTTCCTTGGGATCCCACTGGGTGCAGCTGTCATCACCCGGTTCACAATCCTCTTCGGCCTTTTCAAGGGCGATCACGATAAATGGAACCGCAACTTCATCCGCTGGATCGCCCCATGGTCGTTGATTGGACTGCTGTTCACGATTCTAGTCCTCTTCGCTTCCCAATCCCGCAATGTTGTCGGGAAGATCACGTCTGTGCTTAGAGTGTGCCCCCCATTGATCGTATATTTCCTTATGACCTTTGCGGCAAGCGTAGCAGCGTGTAGGTTCCTGGGAAATGGCGGGAATGCGAAGAGGATGAGGTGGAGCTATGGAAAGACAGTTACCCAGAGCTTGACAGCCGCGAGTAATAACTTTGAGTTGGCGATTGCGGTCGCTGTGGCGTGTTATGGCGCCGGGAGTGAACAAGCTCTAGCGGCGACGGTGGGGCCGTTGGTGGAGGTGCCGATTCTTTTGGCGCTAGTCGAGGTGATGAAATTTTTGAGGAGGAAGATGAAGTGGGAGGAGGGTGATGATGACGAGTAGATGGGACTTGGAAGTGGAGGTGGAAAATTGGTAGGGATGTATTCTATGTTTGTGTCTTTATTCGCGAGAGGGATTATTAGTTACTGTTATCATATTATCATGGAGAAAAACTCCCTGGAGCACCATAGTATTTTACAATATACAATAACTTACAATAAGAGATGACCTGCTTGAGCTGAGACATCTTCGAAATCATGCGCACCATAACCTGCGCCACATACTACCACCTAATCACGATGGTGTTCTAGGGCATTTCACTCGTCAGCGTACAACCGCATACGCAGATTTACTAGCGTATGCAACAATCACTCGTATCACTCGGGATTTCCTATGTTGCATATATGGTCCAATCTCCCTGGCGTACGGCTTATGGGCTTCAGCTTGGCTGATGTATAATCTCCTTAAGATGATGGTTGTTGCAGACTCAGCTGGAGATGCCAGCTGAGTGCGCATGCATGCGTACTGGGCATACTCTGAATGCCGTATATAAGATCACGAATGTACCGGTACTTGAGAATATAACGCTTCTAGCAATCAGTATTTTAACATCCTAGTTTAGTAGATCGCTAAAAGTCAAACGCAGCAATTATACCATCTATATCGCGTCGTCGATTTTTCACTAGCTTGGAGCCCTTGCTATTCACTCTGAATATCATGCTTTCTTCCTCAAGCTTTGAGGTCTATTGAGTCTATTACACACAAAGGCTGGTCTTTAAACACCTTGTAGCTTCATTGGGAATCTATAGCTTCCAAGATGGACAAAACTACTACCAGCATCAGTGTATTCGTATGACTGGAGAGAAAAGGTGAAGTCTATTCTCCACCGAACTCGACACGTGACCCTATCTAAAGATCCCCCCACTATCTAATCTATGGACATCTCATCCAATCAATCTCGTTTCCCTCTCATACTGTACCAATAGATGAGGTTGGAGTGTCATTAGTCAAGCTGAAAAGTGGCGTTTCAGACAAATCATTCGTTCAATTACGTGCTACTAGTACCTTGTAGTTAGGTTGTTAACATCTTTTGAGCCAACGGAGGGTCATGAATGTTGTCCATCTGCAAGGCCATTAACAATGTCTCGAGGTGATTGATGTGCTATAGCCTGAGGTCCGGACGAGAAGGGGAGAGTGAAAGGCTACAGAACGGAAGTCAAATGCCTAGGTCGTCAGTCAAAACTCTATGGAGAAACAATACTTATCCACATCTGTCATTTATCTCGGCTCATTCACAAAAGACGTCACCCCGGGAGGACCGTTCCAACGTCATCTGTCGGTACAATATCTAAGACGTCATCCATCAGACAGTGAATACGACTGCACTCCTCTAAACTTCGTGTGACACAGTAGCCCCGTGCGAACAGCACCTGCAGCAATATCTAGTGCTTTACGTCTAATGCAGCATGAATACTGGCGGATCTCTACATAGCAGAATCCGGCATCCTACAACGTTGTCGGCACCAGGCAGAGCATAAAGGCTAGTTCGTTCTATTTTCTTTGATATCATGACCATGAACCCTCTATGATGTTGCGTGTCTCAGCAATCACCAAACACGGATTGGTGCTGCATCTTTGCTGTATTCTATCGTGAGGCGCAGGAGAATGGCTGCAGTCCGTAAGGATGAGATAACTTCAAGGGAGATGGGCCTGAAGCTCTCGTTATGTATCAATACTTCTTCATATCAAATCTAGCCGCGCTCAACTAACAGACCTCCACAAATAATATTTGCATCCTTACGCGTGAGTCACACAAGATAGAAACAACAAACTGCGCTTCTGCGCACATCCTGGATACCACAACAAAGAAAACGTGTGCTCTGGTAAGCCACCTGGGCAATGATTCGCTGCCATGTTTAACCCCGCATGTTTGCTCGCACGAGTGACGCATTGTGAAGATGGAACTGACGTTATTCGTCACCTAGCGTCGGGAAATTGCATAATTGAAAGGGTTTTCATCTGTTCTTTGTTATTTGCAAGACAAAATTTTGGGTGCTAAGAAATGCGGTGGAAGTGGATGTCCTTAATATTCCCTTATCCCCCACACACCCCGCAATCTACCTGTTTCTTCGTCTATCACTGAGTCCCATCTCCGTATCCATCCATATCACGGCACTTCTACATATTAGAGCAAACATTCAGCATTCCATTGTCCTGGCAAAACACCCTTTCACTAATGTCATCCACCAACATCTCAACCGATGAATACGCCGCGTTCATAGACTACTGGACCAAAAACCCTGGCTACCCTCAGCAACATTACATCGACTGGTTTGGCCACACACATCATAAGCATATCGTACATGACTGCAACGGTAGCTCCCCTATACCTATGCTAGGTGTGCTCCCGCAATCGCCACGAGTAGCAAGGCCGAGCTTACCCATATAGAAACACCAAGTAATGACAGAAAGCGGCACGCCACGAACGAGCCTTTGCCGACCCCTCCTCCCACGTCGAAGCGAAGCCGATCCGCCACCACTGGCCAGAATTACTCCCGAAGAGAGGGCAGGACAGAGTTCTGCGGCATCGGAGAATTCCTCGGCTATGTCGAAGACTTCCACGACCGTCTTTACGTTTTCGAACACGATCTTTCGATACGGAGGATCCGATTCGAGAAAGATATCGGTGGTCTGAAGTATGATCGGCGAGAGCTGGAGCGCTCGGAGCGCCAGTTAAATGTGCGTGGGAGTAAGGTGGAGAAGCGTGAAGGGGATGTGACAACACGGGAGATGGCCTTGCAGGCGGAGACGGAGCGGGCGTATAATAAGCACAGGGACTATGAGCGGGAAAAGTTTTCGTCGGAATTCAACGAGGAGCACCAGCAGAAGTTGCAAAGGTTGCAGGAGGATGGGAAAAGGTACCAACAAAAGTTGAGAGAATTTGAGGTGGTGCGGCAACGGGAAAGGGAAGCGTTGGAGGAGAAGCTGAAGATAGCTGGGGAAGAGAAAAAGAAGGCCCAAAGACTCATTCAGGCCCTTAAGCAAAAGCATGAGGCTATGGCGATGGATATGTCCGAAATCGAGCAAGCGTTTTCGGCGAGCTGAATATGGAACGGTGTTGGGGGGGGGGATAAAATTCTGGGCCTCAGAGTTGGATTTTAGGGTGTGATGTGCGCAGAGATGTTTGTACGGTTCTTTAGCGTAGCGAATTGAATGTAATTGGCTTGCTCGACTACGCCGCTTCTGATACTCTTCAGTCCCACTGACTTAGCCAGCAAATTAAACCAGGACGTCATCTCACCTCTTCTAACCTCGCCCTAGAGAAGTGCACGCACAGTAAGTAGAACCCGGAACTACGTCAAAGGAAATAATGGTATGCATTTTCACTAAAAAAACCCTCCCTCCAGCCACCCTCCCCCTACACCACCACCCAACTCCTCCTCTCCTCCCCACCCCCCAAACTCTCCACCTCATCCTCCCCCACTTCCCACGCCCCCCCGTCCCCCCACGCCTCCTCGTCCTCCCCCCGCCCACTACGATGAGGCGGCCAGCTCCCGCCTGGCCGCCTCATCACCATCCTAGCCGCTAGCCCCCTTCCCCTCCTCCGCCCGCTCATGTCCTGTAATTCTACATCTGGATCCAGGTCGCATCGCCGGCGCACAGGTGGAGTACAATACTCCAGCAGGCCATGGACATTTCGGCGGAGAGTAGTGTTAAAATCTTTTCCTCCGTGGATCTGGCGGAAACGACGGAATACAGCCCGGTTTTGGTAGTAGGCACAGAGGTTGATTCCAATCGCTGAGAGGAAAACAAAAGTAAACGTCACCCCAATGCCGAGGCCAATCTGCACATTCTTTGAGAGTCCATGGGATCCAGATCCTGCAAGTGTAGAAGGAGTGGGTGATCCAGATAGAAAGATTGTGGAGGTGGTGGGTGATGTCAAGGGTACAGAAGCAGACGCAGATGCTGTGAAAGAGAGGTCGTGATGAAAAGAAACCGTGAACGAAGGGTGGCGATAGGTGGAGGTTGTGGAAATCGTGAACGATGGATCATGATGATAGTGGTAGAACGTGATCGAGACAAGGTGCTGATGGTGCTGCGGATGGTAGGCAGTATTCACACCGTACGCACCTTGTCCAGACTGGAGGGCAGCCGAGTGCATAACCGTCTTGCCAAGAGAGAATTGTTCCTGCGGATGATATGCAGTAGTCACATCGTCTTGTCCAAACTGGAGGGCATTCGAGTTCATGACCACCTTGCCAAGAGAGAATTGTCCCTGCGCATAGTAGGCGGAAGTCACACCATCTTGTCCAGGCTGGAGAGCAGCCGAGGTCATAACCGCTTTCCTCAGAGAGAATTGACCTTGAGGATGGTAGCCAGTAGCCACATCGTCTTGTCCAGACTGGAGGACATTCAAGTTCGTGACTATCATGCCAAGAGAGAATTGTCCCTGCGGATAGTAGGTAGAAGTCACACCATCTTTTTCAGGCTGGAGTGCAGTCGAGTTCGTGGCCTCGTTACCGAGAGAGACTAGTCCCTGCGAATAGTAGGCACTACTAGTAGTCACACAGCTTTGCCCAGACTGAGTCGAGTCCATAACTGCCTTGCTGCGAGAGAATTGGCCCTGCGAATGGTAGGCAGTATTTCCACCGTACGAATCCTGTCCAGGACGATAGGCAGTAGCCAGCTGGAGGCCATTCGACTTCGCGACAACCTCGCCAAAAGAGACTTGAAGAATAAAAAAGCAGAGAGTAGTGATAGAAAATGCCTTGCAAAACATTATACACGGTCTGAATGTAGAGCCGAGATGAATTGAATGCAGGTGCCGAGATGGATGCGTCGACAAACAGAGTGCCGAGATGGATGCGTCGACAAACAGAGTGCCGAGATGGAAGAGTGGAATGGAGGGATAAAGGAGCCAAAACTCGATGGGAAAGAAGTTATGGTGGTTTGTTTTCCCCGTTGGTATTGATGTGAGCTTCTTTCCTATCCCGATTCGCATTCTATCGTCACTTCATGCACACCACATCACTCACCTTCCTTTCACCATCCCTATTACTATATGATCTGTAAGGAAGTCACCTGTACTGAGATTGTCATATCGACTCACAGGCTACGGACTCATAGTCGTAGACTCATCCACGAGTCTTCACTCGCCACCACTGGTATTTGCAATCATGAGCTTCCATGGACTTCCATGGTATTCCAGGCTCTCATGTATATAAGGACAGAGCTTCTCCTTAGATAGTAGAATAGACTTCATCCACTTCACATTCGTAACAATCCCGTCGATTCGTACACCCAAAATAGCGGGCTAAATTATATTCCCAAATGATTCCCCATGGTAATAACAGCCGTACTCCCACAAGAACCACACAATGTTGGGGTTTCTTTGCGCATTGGTGGTATTGGCATCCTTCACACCCTACTGTACCAAAATCTCAGCCTTAGTCGTAGGGCTCTCACAATGTATGAGAGAACAGCGATTGAGCGCCGGCTAAATGCACTCTATCAAGGAACTATCTGGATCCACTCCGATATCAGCACGCTTGCTACTGGTAAAGGCGAAAAACAAGGCGTGCATCATCACGTCCGGTTCGTTGTGAGTTGTACGTTGTAACTTGTATGTACGGGACTCGTGGAGAGTTGTGTACAGTGAAGTCACGATTCGACGCCCGTTCTCCCTTGCCAGTGCCGCAATCTGATAGTTGTCCTTCTAGAAAACGGTAGATGATGCACAAATAGTGACCTATCATGTACGCCGAGTGTCATATTGATGTATGTCTCACAACTGTACCACCACCACCAGCAGCAAGTTACACTGGCTGAGAAATAGAGAGATTACGTGCTTACAAGGGTTGTCTAATGTGAAGGTATATTAATGCACCCGCAACAGCCGAACCCCAAACTCCTCTACTCCTCACAATTGAACCACGTTTCCTCCAACAACTGTCCCACCTCGGCCGTCTCTTCTGGCCTTTTCACTCAACATCCTCTCCAACATCTCCTTCTCTTCATCTGTCATGTCCATCCCCAATATTGTCATAAAACCTTCAAGTGTGTAGGTTCCAGCATCCTTATCATTCGGTAGTTCCTTGAACACGCCATTCGCAATCGCGTCCGGATCTAGTTGGGGGTGTTTCTAAGCACCTTCTCAAACTGCGGGTCCAATTTGTGGTCGTTGTCTATGTAGAAGATGGATATGGTGGTTACGAATTCGAAAATCGTGCAGCCGAGGATCTAGATATTCAGCGTCTTTTACCGAGAGGATTCTGGAAAACGAGCTCCGGCGGGTGGAGTAAGGTATGTTTACATCTATCGGTGGTTAGGAGATGAAGAATGGCTCCTCAAAGCCGGCTAATTGATATTGCTAAGATCGAGGTCCTGTATAATTTCCGAGTGGTACCGCATCGGGCAGACGAGGTGGGTTGGCACCCTTTCTCCAGAGGTTGGCCATCTTTGCGTGACACTGCGCCAATGACTGGTTCGTAGAATCGGTCGATAATGGCAATGGGTAGTTGGAGTTTAAAACACAGAAGAGGATGTTTCCAGTGTATGTCGCCATGAGCAACACACTTGGTTCAAAAACTCTATCGCCTCCAATAACTGTCTGAGACTTTCTCGCCAACTTCCTGGGCATTGGTCACTTCTTAGTGCGCAACATCTTAAGTCCTAAGACCGAGAATATCAAGGACGATACACAGATGGCAGCCATTTGGGCCATTGACATAAAATGAGTCCAACAGATTCGCGACGCGCTTGTAGCTGAGATTTCTGGAAGTGCTGCAGGATCTGCAACTCGCGCTTGTTTTCGGCGAGCCTTTGGCTTCGATGACTTTGAGGGTTACGTTCTGCTCCTCCACAAGGTCTCACGCCAACCAGATGGTGGAGAAGGAGCTGAAGCTGAAGCCGAGCTTGTTGAGGATCTGGTAGCACCCTTCGTTCAGGCGGTCGCTGATGTAGAACGGATGGTAGCCGCCAGGGCAATAGCGCTCGATATTCTCAGCTGGACCCGGTAGTCCATCATGTTCGTGTTGCAAAGATGTGAGATTGGGTGTTAGGCCTATAATTGACGCGATCGTGTTACGACGGAGAGAGGTGAGTATATCCGCCCTCTAACCGCCTGGAAACGACAAGGCATCGCACCGTACGCGCGAATATTGTGGGTGCCGTTGACGAGGGCGCGGATTCATGCTAAGTACGTGGTAGTATTGATACCACAAGCAAGTGCGGTGGTCACCCCTGGACTTGATTAAGGGGTAGAGGCGCCGGGTGGAAGAGCGATGAACTCAGTCTTGACGAACGGAGAGAGCGTTCCCAGTGAGAGCGGTGCGTTCCTCTGTGAGGTTATGTGTTGGGAGCCAGTTGCGCACGTTGGGAGAGGATGATAAGGCAACGGAGGAGTCATCGCTGGTTACTGGATGGAACTAGCTGGAGCTGATGACGGGATTCGGCACGAGTAGTGCAGAGAGAGGAGGTCGTGGCTAAGGACGGTGAAGATGCGGTATGAGCGGAGATATGGCCGCTGTGAGTTGTTCGGCAGAAGTCGGTATGTAGACAGGAGAAGTTGAGTTGAATTTCTCGCAGAGCCGTCTACGCCATCCCGCTGCTTTATTGGCATGAACTCAAACCTAACCTCGCCCAAGCTCGAGCTTGCGACCAAATAACCTACTCTAGTACAACTCTTCTCTACAATGTTGGAGCTCCATTAGAGTCTTTGTTCCCAACTCGAGATTTGTCCTAAGTCGAGACCACCAATTAAATTTCGCGAGGTGACAGTATCAGCAAGATCAGCAGCCTTTTCTCTGCGAATCTCGACTTAGGTACAATCTCGATTTTGGACCAAAGACGACCCTAACGTGGGATATACTGACTTTGAGTTTCTAATCACTGGGATCTGCCCCGGCCTAGCTATCTGACAACCATCAACCGCAACAAAAAACGATTTTGGATCCGACTTTGCGGTGATGCTTGCGGTTCTCCTTGGATGCTCAAACTTGAGGGACTCCGAATGGTTGACGAGGATCTTCTGTTTATATAAGATAAGCAAATAATAGTTTGGAGGGCTTCTTAGTCATATGGGGCGAGATGCACATCACTCTACACAAAATCGACAGCCCCAGAGAAACAATTCAGAGGGACCAAGTCGACTTATCCTTGATTCTTGCCAGCTCCCCGAACGCAAAAACGATGGGACCAGGTGTATACAGCCCTCGGTGTTGAAACCAATCAAAGGAGAGGAGAGAAGAAAGATGCTGATTTCCAGTGACGTGATTTGTGACCCCTGTGTCGAGAATCCAGTAGTCGGCAGACCGCTTCTCTGCGGCTACATTGACTGTGATCATCGAGTCCTCCGAGTCGGGGACTGAATCCGACTTTATGATCGAGAAGAGAAAAGACTCAGAATCGGTAGCCGAAGTCGGTGCAGTCGAAGAGAAGCGGTCTGCCGACTACTGGATTCTCGACACAGGAGCCACCAATCACGTCACTGGAAATCATCATCTTTCTTCTCTCGTCTCCTTTGATTGATCTCAACAGGTTATGAGCCTGGGCCCATAACCTGTTGAGAGCAATCAACAAAGAGAATGAAAGATGCTGATTGTCTATCGTATAAGAAAAGAATAAGATAGACATAAATAAGAAAACAAATCATACCTAGAGCGAAGCTCCACTCAGGCCCGAGGCTCACGGGGAGATAGGTTCCGAGGCTTGCGGGGATATAGGAACCGCACCAAGCCCCTAACCTAGTGCCCGCCTTCGGGCTAAATCCTTAGCCAACACTCGGTACCATTTCCGATGGCTGGAGCATAGCAGTCTGGACTTTGACTTCACGCGCCAATAAGGTAGTCATTCACAGCTCAAGCAAGGGAATCACAATCACCACTATCGCCGCTAAGAAGTAGAGATACTTTACGTGTATTTAACTCGTGTACGAGCTTGTAGATCCAAATGTGAAGTCCGAACTTGAAATCACACCGACGGTAGTGAGCTACCGGTGCCTGGGGTAAGACTTGATGGTTTAGAAGACGAAAGAAAGAAAATCCAATCCAGATCAAATATCTCAGCTAGATGTCTCATATCTCTCGACGACATACCCTACCCGAATCTGTTATTGCCTTCAGTGTTTTCACCAGTCCGGACGGACCCGGTCTGGGGTAGGGCTCAGTACGGTCCGGTCCAACCGGAAGGTCAGACTGGACCGGACCACAAACAGGCAGTCTTGGACTGGACGGGCTTGGTCTGGACTAGTCCATTCCTACTAATGGTAGTTATCCAGATTCGGTATGGATCCTATCAGGTGACCGCCAAAACCGTGATTCGTCCCTACTTTTAACCACTGGGCACGTACGAATGGACATCTAGAGTACAATTATTCTAGTATTGTGTGGGTTTCCAGTCCAAAGGGCATATTTACTCCATTCCTAACCCGATTTCAGCCAGTATAAACCTAACCCTGGAATGCAGTCCAGGACCAGTCCAGACTGAGTCTGGACCGGTCCGATGAAATTTCAGACTGGTCCGATTCCAGTCCGAAAAATGCTTGGACCGTACTGGACTAAACCTGGACCGGTCCAGTCCAGACTGGTCCACCCCCGGACCGGTGAAAACACTGATTGCCTTTGCGTCTTTTGATTGTGGTATCTTGACTACTGCCGTGTGACCCCGTCAAACCTCTCGGTCTTGAAAGGAGCTAGTATCACCTACCCCACTCTCACAAGGAAGGGGCAGTGAATTCCTTCTCTGCTGTCGGCTGCCAATAAACGTCTACATTTGGGTTGTGAAAGTAGTAGCGGTCATGTAGACCGCTTTTGGACTTCTCGCAGCACTCAACATGTTTGCTATCATAAAGTAATGGACACTCTTTAGAGAGATAAGTCAGCGGGTTTTGCAAATGGGAGCAAGGGAGTAAGAGGCAGACTTGTCAAATGCTCAAGTCATTGAAACGAAGAGACGAGAATTCTAAGTGACAGATGAAAGACACCTAGAGTATCAAATCCTCGCAGTTGATGCTCGATGTTGTGATAGAGCAATAGCAGCAGGCCTGCAATCCATAGCTCCTTCAGTTTTGGACCAACCAGCTCCAGTATTGTCGCTGAGATGGAGTTGTCGTCCAAATCCTCAACTGTCGAGGCGCGTATCAACCATTCCTCAAGAAGAGACGAACTGCTCCCCAACTCTGTACGCTTGTGTCCCAAAGTAACCAGAGTTTGCGACCTCACGCAGCAAATGTTATGGTACTCAGACCACGATCAATATGGAGATCGAGGAAAGAAATGGGGCTGCAATGAATGGGGTAGAGAGAGGAAGCGCGAGGTAACTTGTATTGTGTATGAAGTGTAGTAGAGATGGGGATGAGAAATACAGGGAAGAATGTAATGTAGGACCAAGCATCGTCGGCTACTGAGAAGAGGAGTACCAGACTAGAGGAAATAGGGGCCAGGTGCATACTTGAAACTATTCAGGATTGCGGATTGCGGGGGGGGGAAGAAAGAATGTGAGTAAGAAAGCACCTCCTCAGGATAGTTGATTGAGGCGGGAAGTGAGAATCTATGAATCGACTCCTAGCAACCCCCAAACTCTAATCTTCTACCCCACAGCATCACCATACGTCACAAACCCCACGGAGAACCCACGCAGACTCGCACTGAAGTCAACACGACCTCACCCACTACATCATCGTCTCCTGCCCATAAATCCCCCCGGCCCCCGCACGCCCCCCCACATCCCCCCCCCCCCCCCCCCACCCCAACAACCAAACCC
>Ga0307515_10005328_pt1 | contig 26136 bp, 21 predicted proteins | sample 17_EM_MG_FD_194513 | JGI IMG/M metagenome (GOLD analysis project Ga0307515, IMG submission 194513) | Populus trichocarpa ectomycorrhiza microbial communities from riparian zone in the Pacific Northwest, United States - 17_EM | ecosystem: Host-associated > Plants > Roots > Unclassified | place... | reverse complement strand
CCATCTTGTGCAAAAAACACCGATATAGATGCGATAAACATAAATACGTATCCAATTATTGAATCGAATTTCAGTCTTTATTCTTCCTCTTTAATGCGCAATGTTAACAGAGCCGCTATTATCATAAGACATCCACCTATTTCTACAGCCAACAGCCTATTGTTGTTTAACAAATGAGACATTATCCAACCAAAAAACAACGATGCTAAGATTTCCGGTAGCACGATAAAAAAATTAAATATCCCCATGTAAATGCCTACCTTATTTTCTGGCAAGCAACCTCCAAGCATTGCATATGGCATTGATAATATGCTTGCCCACGCTATACCAACTCCTGTCATAGATACATACAACATATTAGGTGTATGAATAAATGCCACAGATATTAAACCAGCCGCACCAGCAAACAGACAAAGCATGTGAGTATATTTCCTACCAAACTTTGCAGCAATAACAGGTATGAAAAACGCAAAAATAAAGGTCACAAGATTGTAGTAAGATAGCGTTAAGCCGGCAAACTCTATCCCTTTAGTATATAAAACGTCTTTTTCGCTTAAGGCTCCAAACACATTTCTTGCTACTGCTGGCGAATAATAAAACCACATCAAAAATAAACCAGGCCAGGTAAAAAACTGAACCAAAGCCAATTTACGCATCCTTACGGGCATATTTAAAATAGCATGATATATTTCGGATGCTCCTGCTCCAAAGCCGCGCTTCTCTTCCTTTCTCTTTTGGAGTTCGGTAATATCTTCAGGTGGATACTCTGTACTTGTACAAACGGTATAAATAACAGCACTAATAAATGCAAACGACCCGATGTAAAAGGAATAACGTACCGTTGCAGGTATATTGCCACTTACAAGCGAATTGTGTACCCCAAACCAGTGACTCATCATCCAGGGCAATGCTGAAGCAATTATAGAACCCAAACCTATAAAAACACTTTGCATAGCAAATCCACGGGTACGCTGATAATCAGGTAATTTATCTGTAATAAACGCTCTAAACGGCTCCATAGTTACATTTATAGAAGTGTCCATAATCCACAATAATCCAGCTGCCATCCACAGGGTTGATGAATTAGGCATAAAAATTAAGCAAATTGTACTTATGATTGCGCCAACCAAAAAATACGGCCGCCGCCTGCCCAATTTTGAGTGCCAGGTGTGATCGCTCATATACCCCACAATAGGCTGCACTATTAACCCTGTTAATGGCGCTGCAAGGAACAGCATAGGGATCTTATCTGGTTTTGCACCCAGGTACTCATAAATAGCACCCATGTTCGCCATTTGAAGAGCCCACCCAAACTGGATACCCAAAAAGCCAAAGCTCATGTTCCAGATTTGCCAGAAACTTAATCTTGGCTTTTGTAATACTTTATTCATCTTTTTTGGTTCATTGGTTCACTGGTTCATTAATTCATTGGTCTTGGATGGTGTTGTCTGAACCGGAATTCATCGAATTAAGGAATTTTCAGAATTGCAGAGCAAACAACGCGAGCTTAAACACCTCACATAGCGGCATCAATTGTACAGGCCGGACTTACAAGTTTCTATGACTTCGTAATTCTACAAGTGTTCAACACTGCCGACAAGTTTTCCATTCTGTCAATTCCGTAATTCGATGAATTCCGGTTCAGAACTCCAGCATCAACCCGCTACTGGCCCCTACAGTTACTTGAACACCATTTTTAATATCACTGGTGCCGAACTTGCTGCCGCTGAGCAGATCGGTAAATTGTTGCTTGCCGTTTATATTTAGTTTATGTAACAGGTCATCCGGAAGTTTTACGCTTAATTTGCGGGCATCCCGGTTAAAATTGGTTATCACTAATATACGCTGATTATTGGTATAACGCAGGTATACGTACATTTTAGTATCAAAACCCGGCTGATGTTCATTGGCCATCATCAGTTCATAAAAAGCGCCTGTTTTAATGGCTTCGCTGTTGTGCACGGCATTAAGCAGGGTACTATAAAAGCCGCGCAGCTTTTTTTGATCGCCAGATAATTTACTGCCATCATATGCCCCGCCGTTAAGCCATTTCTGGTGTTCGGGTACACCCCAATAGTCAAATATCGAACTGCGGCCATCGTTACCGCTAAAGCCTTCACTACCTGTACCAGGTTCGCCAACTTCCTGGCCAAAATAGATCATTACCGGCCCGGTGTTTAGCGTTGCTGTTATAATCATACCCGGCACGGCCAGCCACGGATTGCCGGCAAAATCAGGCGATGCAATACGTTGCTCGTCATGGTTTTCCATAAAGCGCAGCATATGTTCGTCTATACCTTTGCTATCGTGGTTCCACACGGCGTTGATGCCCCAGGTATTGGTGTGGTAATCGTTGCGGGTTAAATTTCTGATGGTATCATAAAGGCCAACCTTATCGTACAGGTAATCAAAATGTCCTTTAAATATATAATCGCTGTATTTGCCTTTATCATAAGCTTCGCCGATGAAAACGATACCAGGATGTTCGGCTTTCATTTTCGGGATCACCCAGGCCCAGAATTCGATGGGTACCATTTCTACCATATCGCAGCGAAAACCGTCGACACCTTTGGCAGTCCAGTATTTTAAAATATCATAAACCTTGTTCCAAAGCGGCGGTATCGGGTCGAAATGGCCGCGGCGATGATCCATGTAATCAACACCATAGTTTAGCTTCATCGTCTCGAACCAATCATTGATAGATGGTGATGCGCTGAAAACGTCATTACCGGTTGCCTTAGCCGGGTTTTCGTCGAATTTGCCGTCTTTCAGCGGGCTTTTAAATTCATCTCCACCCGGATTATACCCGGCGGGAACCGTAAATGGTTGCCCTGGCATATAGTAAAAGTCATTTTGCGGGCTAAAGCCTTTGCTTTTATCATCATTCTGCCCAAAATCGCGTACGCCGGCCGGTTTTACATCCGATGCATAAGTACGGGCCACGTGGTTAGGTACCAGGTCCATCAATACTTTTAGCCCATTGCCATGGGTACGTTTAATTAAGTCTTCGTACTCACCAATTCGATTTTTTACATCTACAGCTAAATCGGGGTCGATATCATAATAATCTTTTATGGCATAAGGCGAACCAGCCCTGCCCTTCACAATATCCGGATCATCGGCCTTAATGCCAAAAGCCGAATAATCGGTCATGGTGGCATGCTCAATAACACCGGTATACCAAACATAGGTAAAGCCCATTTTTTTTATCTCTTGCAAGGCTTTATCATTAATATCGTTCAGCTTGCCAACGCCATTCTCTTCAATTGAGCCATTGGTTTTGTTCAGCGTTTTGGTATTGCCAAAAAGCCGTGGCAATAGTTGGTATATGATCAGTTTATGATTGGCTGCGGTTTGTTCCATTTTTGTTTTTTTGGGGTGATGTTTTTGTGCATATCCTGTGTTAAAGATAAACAAGGCTGCCAAAACAGGGATAAACTTTATTTTCATACAGATATTTTGTTTAGCCTCCACCGGCGTGCTAAAAGGCCGCCTGCACTTAAAAACACCAATATTAAAGGCAACTCAACTATGGGGTTGCTAAAAATGTTTAGTCTTAAAATGGCCAATATAACAACGGGGATTGGCAAAAAAATCCAGGGGAATAATATAGCCTTGTGCGTATTACATATTTTCTTACGCTCAATTAAATACATAACCAGGAAGCCTGTTGCCGATGGTATCGCAATTGATAACAGCACAATTAAAATTATAGCGATGATATTCTCGATTGATAATTGCAAAAACTGGTTTAACAGGAAACAACCTCCTGTTAAAAAGCCAATCATGATAATTATCAACGCTAAGTTTTTCATTATGCCTCTACCAATAATTCGTCGTTGGCATTTACCAGCTGATCTTTACCATAAACAAATATCGTGGTTGCCACATCCGACAGGTTTTTGATCTGCACGCCTTCCTTGCTTACTTTGATGTTTAGCAATGCGCCACGGAAACCGATATGGAATGAAAAAGATGCCCATTTTTCGGGAATAAACGGTTGAAACAGCAGTTTGCCATCCCTCACGCGCATACCGCCAAAGCCTTCCACAACAGCCATCCATGTGCCGGCCATCGAGGTGATGTGGCAGCCATCTTCGGTATCGTTATTGTAATCGTCCAAATCCAAACGGGCAGTGCGCAGGTAAAATTCATATGCGCGCGCTTCATCACCCAATTTGGCTGCTAAAATAGCGTGTACACATGGCGATAATGACGACTCATGCACCGTGCGTGGCTCATAGTAGTCAAAGTTTCTGCGGATGGTATCTATATCGTAATCATCTTCAAAAAAGTAAATACCCTGCAATACGTCGGCCTGTTTAATGTAGCAGGAGCGTAATATCCTGTCCCAGCTCCATTTCTGGTTCAACGGGCGGTCTGTAGCCGGCAGGTCTTTTACTAATATCTGTTCTTTATCCAGGTAACCGTCCTGCTGTAAAAATATGCCCTGTTTTTCATTATGCCCCAGGTACATATTTTCGACAATATGGCCAAAACGGCTAAACTCTGTAGCTTCATCCAGACCGATCCTCGTCGCCAGGGCATCGTATTTAGCGTTATCGGCAATTTTAATTTTTCCGGCAACTTCCATGGTATACTTCATACACCAAACGGCCAGCATGCTGGTATACCAGTTATTGTTTACGTTATTCTCGTACTCGTTTGGCCCGGTTACACCCAGCATTACATATTGTTGTTTATCCTGCGACCAGCTTACCCTTTGCGACCAGAACCTGGCTATGGCTATCAGCACTTCAAAGCCATAATCGGCCAGGTATGCTTCATCGGCGGTATAGCGCACGTAGTTAAAAATAGCATAGGCAATAGCGCCGTTACGGTGAATCTCTTCAAAAGTGATCTCCCACTCGTTATGGCATTCGGTACCATCCATGGTAACCATGGGGTACAATGCGGCGCCGTTTTTAAAACCTAATAAGGCGGCATTCTCGATAGCTTTGCCTAATTGTTTATAACGGTAAAGCAACAGGTTGCGGGTAACTTTTTGTGGTGCGGTGGCCAGGTAAAAGGGCACACAATAAGCCTCGGTGTCCCAATAGGTTGAGCCTCCGTATTTTTCGCCGGTAAAACCTTTGGGGCCTATGTTCAGGCGATCGTCTTCGCCGGTATAAGTTTGGTTAAGCTGAAAAATATTAAAGCGGATAGCTTGCTGAGCCGATTCATCACCTTCGATGATGATATCATTGTGTTTCCATTTTTCAGCCCAGGCAGCGGCTTGCTCGGCCAGCATGGTGTCAAAGCCTTTAAGGCTGATGCGATCTAAAGTAGCTGCCAACGAGGCAACCAGGTCTTCGGGTTTATGATTTTGCGACGACAGGTTAGCAACGTATTTAATAATGCTGATGCTTTGGCCCTGTTGTGCCTGTAATTCAATTTTTGATGCTATGTATTTTTCTTTCGATATCGCTTCTGTTTTTGGGTGGATAGTTTCGCCATTTTGCGAAATACTGAACTTCATGCCGGTAGCTACTTCAAAGCCGGTTTTTTTTGTACGCATTACAATGTAACCACCATCAGGCTCATTGGCTTTGCCCAATTCGTCCCAAAACTTCTCGTCGTAGTTGGAATCCTTGTTCACCACATCGCCATCAATGGCTGGGGTAATAGTGATGGTACCGCTAAAGTTTAAGGGAGTAACGGAATATTTGATAGCTGCAGTTTCATCATCAACCATGCTGCAAAAGCGGCAGGCTTCAACAGATACCTCTTTGCCAGATGCGGTTTTGGCTGTAAAGGTACGTTTCAGATAGCCTTCCTTCATGTTCAATTCACGGCGGAAGCCGGTGACCTCGCATTTGGCCAAATCCAGTTGTTCGCCATCTAAAAATATATCAATAATTGTCCAGTTAGCGGCATTTAGCACTTTGGCAAAGTATTCCGGGTAGCCATTTTTCCACCAGCCTACACGGGTTTTATCGGGATAGTAAACCCCGGCAACATAGTTGCCCAGCAGCGTTTCGCCGCTGTATGCCTCCTCAAAGTTGGCCCGCTGCCCCATGCGGCCATTACCCAAACTAAATATGCTCTCAGATACCTGGTGATGATGTGCGTCAAAGCCTTCTTCAATTATCTTCCACTCATCAACTTTAATATAATTTTTCATTTTAACTAACCGTTTAGCCTCACCCCAAACCCCTTTCCAAAGGAGAGGGGCTTCAAGAATCTTTTAAAGCCCTCTCCTTTGGAGAGGGTTGGGTGAAACTTTATAATTTAAATAATTTATCTAACGTCATTTTATCTAACCCGCTGATTACCAAATCGGCATCCAGTACGCCGGGCTGGCCTATGCCAACTACCTTCATACCGCCGGCTTTAGCTGCCTCTACCCCGGCAATGGCATCTTCAAATACTACACATTCTTCGGGTTCGACACTTAGTGCTTTGGCCCCTTCCAAAAATACTTCCGGATCGGGTTTGGCTTTACTTACTTTGTTACCATCAATTACCGCATCGAAAAGATTGGTAATGCCAATTTTGTTGAGGATGGTCATCGAGTTTTTACTGGCCGAGCCTAAGGCTATTTTGATACCTGCTTTGCGGCAGACTTCTACAAACTCCTTTGCTCCGGGCAGTATTTCATCGGGTTTCATCTGGTTAACCATTTCCATGTACCAGGTATTTTTCTGGGTGGCTAAAACCTCCTGCTCCTCGGCAGTTTTGGTTACGCCTCCCCAGCCTAAAATAAGCTCGAGCGAACGTACTCTGCTTACGCCTTTGAGTTGTTCGTTCTGCTGCTCTGTAAAATCGAACCCTAATGAGTTGGCCAATCTTTTCCAGGCTTTATAGTGATAAACGGCTGTATCAACAATTACACCATCCAGATCGAAAATACATGCTTTAATATTGTTCATTGTAACTTTTTAGATACGCGGCTCAAAGCCACTAAGATATAATTTTTAATGAGTACCGCCGGGTAATATTTCGAGCACCCAAGCAGTTTTGCCAGGGATGTTCACCTGCACCAGGTCAACGGGCTCGTCGGTTATCACGTTACGGGCTTTTTTGGCATCGCCAATTCGTTCAAAATACCGGTCTGTTGTTGTAGTTTGATCCTTATCGCTGCTGTTGAAAATAATCATTACCGTTTTGGCAGCATCGTACCTGAAGTATACATAAATCCCTTTTTCGGGTACAAACTGCATCATTTTACCGGTTTGCAGGGCGGTTGTGCCTTTGCGGTAGTTGGCCAGCTTGCTTACATAGTTAAAGGCCTCGTTTTCTTTTTTGCTGCGGCCGTCGGCGGTAAACTTGTTCTCTTTATCGCCTTTCCAGCCACCGGCAAAATCCTCGCGTACCAATCCATCCGGATCGCTATAGTTTTTCATCAGGATCTCGTCGCCATAATATAACTGGGGAACGCCACGCATGGTCAACAACATGGCCATGGCCGATTTGTATTTGGTAAAATCTTCTTTAACCATAGATAGCAGGCGGCTCATATCATGGTTATCCATAAATATGGTGTTGCGGCTAGCATCCTGGTATAAAAAGTCTTGCGCTATGACCGAATAAAGGCGACCAACGCCATCCGTCCACCCGTCATTGCCGTTCAGCGCTTCATAAATGGCATCTTTTAATACGCCATCGGTTACACCTGGCAAGTGGGTATCCATACCACGGTTAACCGTATTACCCTGGGTGAAAAATGCCTGGTTTGCCGCCGACCATACCAGCGTTTCGCCAAAAATGGAAAGCTTCGGAAATTCGGCCTTAACATCCTGCGCCCATTTGGCCATATATGCCGGATCGTTATACGGGTAAGTATCTAAGCGGAAGCCATCGATACCAGCATACTCCACCCACCAAATATGGTTTTGGGTAAGGTAGTTTTGTACGTAAGTATTATTCTGGTTCATATCGGCCATCCGATGATCAAACCATCCATCGGCCATCAGTTTCTTATCCATTGGCGAGGCATGCGGATCCATCACCGCGGCATCCCTAAAGTTTGATTTGGTGTATTTTGGCCACTGGTGTACCCAACTTTTCATGGGCATATCCAAAATGGTATAGCCTTCGGTACCGGCGTGGTTGTGCACCAGGTCTTTAATTACCTTCAGGCCCATGCTGTGGCATTTCTCAACAAATTTTTTGTACAGCTCGTTGGTGCCATAGCGGGGGTCTATTTTATAATAGTCGGTAACTGCATAGCCATGGTATGATGCATGCGGCTCGTCGTTCTCAATTTCGGGGGTCATCCAGATAGCAGTAACGCCTAAGGCTTTTAAATAATCAAGGTGGTTCATCACTCCCTGGATATCACCGCCGTGGCGGCTATACATCGAATCGCGGTGAACGCCTTTCTCGCGCATATTGTCAAAAGAATCGTTGCTTTCATCACCGTTGCTGAAACGATCGGGCATGATAAGGTATATCAAATCCTTGTTGGTTACGCCCTGTATGCGACCGGCAGATTTGTCGCGTTTATTAAGCGTATATTGATAAACCAGGTCCTTTTGACCGGCCTTTGTAAATTTTATCGGGAACGTTCCCGGAACTACCGATGAAAAAAGCTGCAGATCGAGGAATAAATAATTGGAGTTTTCAACTTTATGTACTGCTTTTAGCTTTACGCCAGGGTAATTAAGTACCACATTACGGCCTGCAATGTTATTGCCATGTACTATTAATTGCAGGTTAGGGTTGCTCATGCCCACCCACCATGACATAGGCTCAACGCGCTCTAAAGCAGGCATTTGAGCCGATGCGCCCAACGCAAGCGCAAGGCTGCATAAGGCAAAAAGTAAAGTTTTCTTCATATTGTAAAACAGGTCAAAAAAGTATAATTGGCTGCGGCCTGCTATCAGGCACTATCCGCGTTCCAAATTTATAATAAAATTGATTTGTTGTATGGAAATTTTAATAATTATTGATAAGCCGAATAAGGGGTTGAAAAACCTTCTTTGCCAAAATCATTATTGATGAACTTATTTGTTTTTCAATCTTCAAAAAGCATAGTCCTTCCCTTTGATAAAATAGTTAACCGGAAGGCGTGTTTTTTCAAACTTTTCATATCCGGGCTTTAACGTTTTCCAGAAAGCCATATAGGATTGGTGGCTGTAAAAATCCATGTGCGCTTTATCCATTCTGAATGGAAATATATCCAGATTTATTTTTTGCTGGCCCGCTTCAAAAGCTTTGTAAACCAAGGTATAAATTTCTTCAATCCGCGCATCGGTCATGGCGTAGCAACCAATAGATGCACAATGCCCATGTATCATAATAGCATCGCCGGTGTAACCTTTTAACTGCTCAACCTTGTTTGGGTAGCCTACATTAATAGCCAGGTAGTAATTACTCACCGGGTTAAGCTGTTTGGGTTGGATGGTGTAAAAGCCTTCGGGGCTTTTATTATCGCCTTTTTTGGTTTTGGTGCCCAGGTTGCCAGAGTAGTAACAAATTTCATAAGTTTTAAACAACTTATATTTATTGCCTGCCTTTTTCCAAACTTCCAGCGCATCCTGGTCTTTAAAAATACGGATGTAAATGGGGGCTTCCCCTTTAAAACCCTTATCGTTCAATTCTCTTTGCAATGGGGGCCATACGGTAGCACGCACGGCACCGGCCCGTTTGCTATCCGGCAATTTGGGCCGCGGGTTTAAAACAATAAAATAGGAAAATAGTAGGGTCAGGAATAATCTGGACATTGGATAAGGTACTTATCCGCCAATAACGAAAGATTTAGTTAATATCGTATCCCTAATTAAAAATATTAAATATAGGCTGCTTAAAAGTTAAAAAAAAGGTCTTTTCTATAGCTGTTTAATCCGCTCAGCGGCGCGTAACCCGCTATCAAGTGCAGCTTCAACAGTACCCATGGCGGTGCCGTTGTACAAATATTCGCCAGCGAAAAAAATAGTATCCTGGATCGGTCCGCTCAAAACATGGCGTGCCTGGTTGGCTTCTACCGTATCATAAGCGTAGGAGCCGCGGGAAAATTCGTCGGCCGTCCAGTTTACTATGTGGTAGTTAAGAAGCTTTTGATTGAGTTGTTGCTCATCGCGGTTAAAAATGATGGCTAATGATTGCAGGCTTTGCTTTAGTATTTCGGTGTTATGGGTATCCGCTTTTTCAGCGGCTTCGGGGCCGCCTATCCAGCCGGTTAGCATATTGGTATGCCGGGGTGCCTGTGTCCACCAGGTGGGGATTTCCTCGGTGCTAAATAAATAGCCCATGTTACTGAGGCTTTTACCGGCCAGTATTTCGGTTTGCTTGTCTTCCCAAAAAGCTTCATCAAACTCCAGCAGGATTTTTATCACCGCCCCAAAGCCTAAGGCGTTGATAGCTTTGAGATAGTCAGGAATCTCGGGAATAAAACTGATCGCCCCGGAATCGCCTGCGTTAACCTGCAGAACGCCAAGCGGTAAGGCCACAATTATTTGCTTTGCCGAATGCGTACAACCAACGCTGCTAACCACTTTTACGCAATGTTGTTGCCAAGATATTTTCTTTACTACCGCGTTTAGTTGTATCTGCCCACCGGCAGCAACTATCTCTCCGGCTAAAAAACGGACCAAATTGATATGACCACCTCCTACCCGGTATTGTGCGCCATCGTCTTCAGATTGCCATTCGCGGCGTAGCGAAAACGAACTTGCTTTTTTAGGGTTGGCGTTGTCATATCCGGATACAAACTGGCGCACCGACTCCCTTAAACGCCGGTATTTTTCGCCTTTAAATTCGCGAAGCAGAAAGCAGTTGATGCTCATATCCTGCTCTAATTCGCCCAGTTTATTAAGGAAGGCGTCCCAATGTTCAACAAAAAATTCGTTCTGTTTAAACTCGCCATCCTCGTACCGCCACATGGATGCGCCGGCGTGTTCATAGGCAATGCCTGCCTCATCCAATAACGATTTTGTGAGCGGCAAATCGCCGTGTATGAACTCGGCACCCAATTCAAGCGGTTGTTGGCCCGATGCATTTTCGAGTGTGTGAATGCGGCCGCCAATGCGGTCGCGGGCCTCCAGTACGGTAACTTTTTTACCGGCTTTTGCCAGCGTACGCGCAGCCATTAAACCCGCCGCACCTGCGCCTATGATCAATATATCGGTATCTTCCATGGTGTTATTATGGTAGGGCAATGTAATTATTGTAATGATACTATGCGGCATTTGTTTGTCAAAATTTCCGGCGAAAACGGTAGCCCCATTCACCGACAAAATATACTTGCTTACCGGGTTGTTATACCCTGTTCGCCAATATTGCCTTGCTGTGCCTTATATAGCGCAGTACTTTTAGGGTATAATTTAAAACTTACGACGATGAACAACGATATAAACACCCTGAACACCCCAAACAACAGCAAAGTAGCCGCAGGGGCAATTTTATTAGTAGCAGGCAGCCTTTTACTGATAAACCAATTCGATTTGTTTTTTATACCCGACTGGCTGTTTAGCTGGCCAATGTGGATGATTGCCTGGGGTACTTACATGGGTGCCAAATATAATTTCAGGAAACCATCATGGATCATTGTTACCCTGATTGGCGTTGCCTTTTTGCTCAACGAAAACATCCCCGATGCCGACCGCATAGTATGGCCACTGGCTATTATGGCCTTTGGCGCCTGGATGGTAGTTAAACCACGCAAACACACCGAAGAACATATTTTTACCCAGCCCAAACAGCCTTTTAATTTTGATAAGCCTGCCGGGCCCGAAGTATAACACATTTTGATTTAATAGTTTTGATTTGAGGGAGGGCCTGTATAGGTGCTCCCTTTTTTTGCAGGTGTTCGGTTTTCTGTTTTTTTTAACCTGGACTTAATGATATTGGAATACCGGGAAATAACCGGCATTTAAGCGTCAAGAATTAAGACAAAAAATATAAAAAAGGCTGACTTTTTAATATTAACAATGAAAGAATTATACATTTTTTGATACAAATATTAAGGCGATTAAATTAACTCGGGGAAGTCCGGGAAGTCGGGAAGTATTTGTTGCTTCATCTCAAAATCCGTAGCTTCGGATTTATACTATCACACTCATGAAAAAACTTTTCCCGCTTTTGTTATTGTTTACTGTGCCGGCTTTTGGGCAGCAGGTTTATAAGGTTACCGAACCGTTGGCGCATACCTTCTCTATCGTGGCGCGCGACCCGGCTACCGGGCAAATGGCGGCTGCCGTGCAAAGTCATTGGTTTAGTGTGGGCACCTCGGTTATCTGGGGTAAATCGGGTGTGGGGGTGGTAGCCACGCAGTCGTTTATTAAAAAATCGTACGGGCCGCAGGGGCTTTGGCTGATGCAGGGGGGCAAAACGCCCCGGCAAGCGCTTGACCAGCTGATTAAGCAAGACCCCGGCCGCGACGTACGCCAGGTAGCTTTCCTGGATACCAAAGGCCAAACGGCTGTATACACCGGCAGTAAATGTATTGCCTACGCTACCGACCGCCATGGCGCCAACTACTCGGTACAGAGCAATATGATGCTTACCGACAAAGTTTGCGCCGCCATGGAACACGCCTTTTTAACCAACACCAAACTGCCGCTTGCCGAGCGGGTGCTGGCCTGCCTTAAAGCCGCGCAGGCCGCAGGCGGCGATATTCGCGGGCGTCAGTCGGCGGCCATTATTGTGGTGGCGGGTACGGCGGTTAAGGAGAGCTGGAATGATAAACTGATTGACCTGCGGGTTGATGATAACCCCAACCCTATCCCCGAGCTTGACCGCCTGCTGAAACTGGAACGCGCCTACGAACACATGAACAATGGCGACCTGCAGGTGGAGAAAAACAATATGCCCCAGGCCATGACCGAATACACCGCCGCCGAGCGCATGTTCCCCACTAACCTGGAGATGCAATACTGGCACGCCATTACACTGGCCAATAACAAGCACGTAAAAGAGGCTGCCCCCATGCTGCAAAAAATTTACGCCAAAGATGCCAACTGGCGGGAATTGACCCGCAGGTTGCCAAAGGCTGGGCAATTGACGGTAAGTGCGGAGGAATTGAAGGAGTTGGTGAAGTAGGGATCGGAGGTGTGGGATCGGAGGTGTGAGGTCTGTTGCCGGTGCGGGAGGTTGGCAACTATCGTGAAAACGAAAATGTCATCCCGATAGGGCTGTGGTGATTGTGTGTGGGTGCGAAAGAGGGATCTTATATGCCATGCCGATTTACGGGTATTGCGATATTTTGTTTTAATCGACTAAATCGTTTTTGGGTAACAACATTATTTTGTAGAAACTAAAACATCGGCCCGCTCATGGCCGCGGGAGGGCCTAGTTCCTTTTGTCTTGTCAAAAGGAACCAAAACCGCCGTCAGCAGAAATGCTTCTTTGCGCTCAAAGCCTCTGCGCTGCAAAACGGCCAAAACCTGGGCCGGAATTATTTGCCCCCTTGCTTTGCCCGCACAAGCCCCCCCTTCTGGCAAAACTTCCTATGCCCTGCAACCGCACCGCCCACCATCGTTTTGGCAGTTTTCGCCCGAAGCTCCCTCTGCTGACACTTTTGGGATAACAAGGTGTTTTTTCTGTAATGAAATTTGCACAGTAAAATTCTGCTAATTCTCAAATTCTGAAAATTCTGATTCAAACAATGAAATTTGCAGCCAAGGATATTACGATAATTCGTTTTAATCGACTAAATCGTTTTTGGGTAACAACATTATTTTGTAGAAACTAAAACATCGGCCCGCTCATGGCCGCGGGAGGGCCTAGTTCCTTTTGTCTTGTCAAAAGGAACCAAAACCGCCGTCAGCAGAAATGCTTCTTTGCGCTCAAAGCCTCTACCCTGCAAAACGGCCAAAACCTGGGCTGGAATTATTTGCCCCCGTGCTTTGCCCGCACATGCCATCCCCTGCCGGCAAAACTTCCTATGCCCTGCCACAGCACAACCCACCATCGTTTTGGCCGTTTTCACCCGAAGCTCCCTCTGCTGACACTTTTGGGATCGCAAGGTGTTTTTTCTGTAATGAAATTTGCAGCTAAAAATTCTGCTAATTCCTTAATTCAATAAATTCCGGTTCAGACAATTATCTGCACCGTAAAATTCTGCTAATTCTCAAATTCCGCAAATTCTGATTCAGACAATTACTTGCAACCAAAAATTCTAATTCACGGGCATATAGCTTTTCGGAGCATCAAAAGCATCATCAACCAAAATTTATAAAAACAAACAGGGGCAGGCTAAATTAATTTAGCGGTACCAGTAAATACCGTTCACCATGGCTACGCCGGGGGTGGTTTCAAAAGCGTTCAGGATGGTACCGTCGGGGGTGCGGGTGGCCCATTTACCCCACATGAGTCCGCTACTATTACGTATCGACCATGCCTGCGTGGCGTTGGCATCCAGCCAGTTGCCATAAGTACTTTGCAACCCGGCCGAGTGCACATAAATACAGGCCCAGCGGGCAAATATGCCTTTAAAGCCCTGGGTATCGGCCGTATCATACTCGTCCAGCAAAATGCCTCCGGGGGTTTGGCACATGTTGTTTTTGCTGTAGTTCATTACGTTGTTGGCCATGGCGGCGTAGTTTACGGCGGGGTATTGCAGGCGCAGGGCATCGCAGGCGCCTATGAACGTGCCTTGCGTGTACGAGCGGCTGCCTTCGGTAATGGTGCCGGCCGCGTTTATGGCGCCCTTAACTTCGCCGCTGCTGGTGTACAGGGTGGCCACCATCCAATCCATCAGCAGCTTGGCCTTGGTTTGGTAGCTGGCATCGCCGGTGGCGGCGTATAGCTTCATGGCGCAGATGATGGCCGGGGCGTTTACGCAGGCGTTTTTGGTTTGCTTGGCGGTAGTCCACCACAGGCCGCCGCCCAGGGCGGTATCATAGGCGCGGTTCCATACAATGGCGAAGTTGTTTTTGGCCATATCCAGCATGCCACCATCATTGGTAATGGCATAGGCGCGCACGCACATCAGGCTGCCCCAAATAATATCATCGTTATAAATGTTGCTTTCCCAGGTAAGGCCGTAACCATCGCGCATACCGTTGTACAGGTAGCTAATTTTGTTCTTCAAATCCACATTGGGGTTTATGTTATAAGCGTCAATGAGAGTTTCTATAGCCTCGGCCTGTGTCCAAAAGTCCATGCGGGTGGTGTGGTTCTGGTCTTTCCAGTAGTAGGCCTTAAAGCTGGGGCCGTAGGTGCCGTACTGGTTGTAAAAAGTATTGTTGTACACCTGCATGGCCACCAGCGCTTCGGCACGGGTGGGCAGGGTTGCATTGGTTACCAGCTTACGACCGGCCACCGCTGCCGAAGCCGCAGGCGACCCAGCCGCCAGCTGCCCCTCCTTTTTACAGCCCGAAGCCACCGCCATACAGCCCATCGCCGCCAGCAGCAGGCCATACCCGGCCCGACCCATCAATTTAAAAGCACGCAGCACGCCCAATGCGCCGCCGGTTTGTTTAACATTGTTTTTCATAATTTTCATAGAAATTGATTTTGTTTAATTGGTTTATATAAAGCCTGCCCCTGTTTGTTGCATTATTAAAAACCCCTTGAAATTGCCAAGACTCACCCGGCTACGCTGCGCTGGCCACCCTCTCTTCGGTTTCGCCGGAAGAAGGGCTTGAAGTGCTGAATGCATTTAGCACACCGGGTTTGGCCCGCTTTCAAGCGCGTCTTTCCGGGTTTATATGCCGCGTTCAAGCCCCTCTTTCCACCGCAGGTGAAGACAGAGGGTGGCCCCGATATATCGGGGCCGGGTGAGTCTTCTCCACCATGCCCTATACTCCCATGCTCCCGCCCAGCCTGTAAAAAACTGCCGTCCTAAAAAAAATCACGAATGTTGGTTTACCCCCGGCGGCTGCAAACGTTAAAAGCGCCCGCCTGCCCGGTTTATGGTATTGTTTTTCAATTGGTTTATAATAGTAAGATGCTGCCGGCAGGGCTCAGCCCCCAAGCGGCGGGGAAGTTTTTTAAGTTTTGTATAAATTTTGTCTTTCAACTAAATCGCTTATCAACTATGCACCGGGGGGAGCCTTGAGCCTTAAGTCCTGAAAAATCAGACTTCCGACTAAAGGCTCCAGACTCCCGACTTAAACGCCCTTTATTTGTCGCACCTGGCCCTCACCGCTATGAATGCCGTATTTTATTTTTGATATTTATTTAGCAAAACCGGTCAATAAAAATTACCCTTAAAACCAACCCCATGAGAACTGTAACTTTTGGCATCAATATCATTATAGATGGCTGTTGCGAACACACCAAATTTAATGGCGATGAAGAAATTCACCAATATTTTGCCGACCTGGCGCACGACGTAGACCTGGTGGTATACGGACGTAAAATGTACGATTTGATGGTTCCGTATTGGACCGAGGTGGCCAAAACCCAGTCGGGCACGGCAGCGGGCAATGCGTTTGCGCAAACGGTTGTCGACATTGATAAAATTGTTTTTTCGCGCACCCTCCAAAGCGTGGAAGGCAATACCCGCATCCTGCGCGACAACCTGGAAGCCGAAATCCTGAACCTGAAACAGCAGCCCGGCAAAAAAATCTCCATCGCCGGCGTAAGCCTGCGTTCGCAACTAATGGCGCTCGGCCTGATCGACGAAATTCATATGGTAATTCACCCGGTAATTGTTGGCGAAGGAAAAAAGCTGATGGATGATTTCCCGCTGCCGGAAAAACTAAACTGGAAACTGGCAGATACCAAGGTTTTTAAATCGGGATGTGGGGGGTTGCGTTATTTGAAGGGGTGAAGAGGGGAATATTTGCAACAAAAATTTGTCAATATGAAAACTAAACAAACGCTATATAGTGACTTGCATGCATAGGCATCACTTAAAAGAACTGCCGGAAATCTTCAGGCAATATTCGCCTTACCGGGAAGAATACATTATGCAGGTGGTCAAAATCAGTATCTGTTGTTATTAACTGCAAGCCTAATAAAGCTGCCAACGAAGCGATCCACAGATCGTTTTTGCCCATATTTCTTGGGGTTTCAAATGAGTATTCCTTAAAATCTGGATTCAACCTTTGCGAGTATGCGTCGATCTCTGCGTAAATATCGACGTACGATTGACTAATCTCTACAATATTGATTCCATCTAAAAAATCATGCAGAATATCGGCGCGTTTAGCACCCCATTTATTTTTAAGTGCTAATGATTTAATTTCGGCTTCAGATGCTACCGATATATACAAGCTTGAATTATCAGGATTAATAAAATCTACAAAACTATCTGTGTCCCTCGTCCTCGAAATAAACAAAAGAATATTGGTATCCAGTAATAAATTCATTACTTATCGTTGGCTATTTGTTTTAATAAGCCCTCCCATTCTTCTTCAGTAAAAGGCTCTGGTTCAGCCGAATTCTTAAGCGCTTTCTTAAGTGCTTCGTTATTTTTGCCTGTTTTTATCCCAAAAGCGGTAGTTCCTCCGGCGGCAATAATTTCCTCAGGAGACACGCTTTTGTGAATCCGGGATGCGCCTTTACCTGTTAGGTTCGTTTTCATATTTGCCTCCTTTCTATTATCAAATATACACATATTTCAGCGTTAACAAAGTGTAGGCTTAGTTGTGATGAGTGTGTACTTTCAATTCCCAGCTCAAATACATATATACTATTTCCCCGTCTTTGCCTCTTTATTCTTGGCTCCTGCCTTCCTCATGGCCATCTTGTCTTGATTCTTGATTCTTGATTCTTCTTCATGGCGTTCCCTGCGGGCCGTGCTGTTCGTTCATACTGCACAGGCCTTAGGCACTGGGCCGGTATCCACTGCCATCACTAACGCGACATTGCGGAGGGGTTAGGGTTTTGTGTTATGCAACGGCATCATGATTTGCATGGAAGCGTAAAGGCTTGGAGTCAGTGGGAAGTAATTGCAGTATCAGAGGACTGATAATTTAATACTTTGGTTTCCGAATGTTATCGAACTACGAACGTTGCCATGTACAGCGACAAATATCTAAATCCTCCTTGCCGATCTTTCTGTATCGATAATTTTCTGATTAATTTTCCTTATAACGCTGTTAATTAACTGATTAGCTAAACGTATTATCTCATCCGATGTTGGCAATTGATGATACATTTTAATAAGCCAAGGCTCTGCCTTTGATGCACCAATGGCATAATTATAATCGTTAAAATAAATAAACACATCGCTAGTTACATCAAATGCTTTACTACCAGCTTTTTTAAAACCGTTCAATTTAATAGTTACGCCAATCTGCTGAATACTATATTTCATCAATCCTAATTCTAAGTCATAAGATGTGTAATAATTAAAACTATCATTGTTAATTGACCGATAAATTATGTGAGAATCGAACAACGGATATACTTCTGCGTTCAAAGCATCCTCTGCCTTTTCCATAATGGCTGGCAATGAGATAGTAAATATTTTCATAATTGCTGTTGGGTTTACTTTTTCCTGCATTTCTTCTTGATTGAATTTTGCCGTTAGCCTCTTCATTTGCTCCAACGGCTCTTCATCAAACATCTCTTTTATAAAATCCGGAAAATCTTGAAAATTCACTTCTTCCTCCGGGTCATTTACATGTAAATGGACATGTACAGTGTCACTCCAAATAGATTTATCGCCCCATTCAAGGGAAATATAAACTGGCACAATATTGTCCAATTCTTCCATGACTATTACCTCATGTATCCTATTTATAAAACTTAATTCAGGTTGATCAGTTGGGTCACTGGGGTTGACAGGTATAGTAATCAAACGAGTAATTTCAATTTTTATTAACCTGTTTAATAAGGTGCGATTGTTTTTATGTTCATTATAATATATCGTAAATAATGAACCTGCTGTAGGGTGAGCTCGCCAGCTACCTAAAGCGATACTTAAATTACGCTCAATAAGCTGTTTGGCCAATTCCTTTCCCGAAACCTTTTTAAAGTCGCCGTTTTCAATGATAATGTCGCCGTCCAAACCAGTCGCAAAGTCGGTTCCAATAAAATTCGGATCTCTTCTTATAACAGATGGATAAACGTCGACACAAATCTCCAGTCCATCATCATTTCGCTGCCATTCAAAATGCTGACTAAGAAGTCTACCGTCGCCTTGAGATTCTACAATTATGTAATTATTGAATGGTTCATCAGTTTTAATCCCATAATCTCTTAACGAATTAATGTCGCCATAAATAAAATCCTTTACAATAAATGTCCAACTGTTTTTATTGGCCGCTTTCCAAATTCCCTCAAACATTAAGGAAGGATTAAGACATATGATTGTTGTGGGATCAGGCACCTTAATTTTACCTAATTCCTTTAGCTGTCTATATGCTTCTGCTTCTGTTACTTTTTTCCATTGCTGCAATGTGGCAGCCGAATAATTCCCATAGTTAGCATCAATCAATTTAGCATGTTGTCGACACAACCAAATTCCGTTTTCAAACGACTTCCGCTCTTCGGATGTCATACTAGGTAAATATCGAGGGCCTCCAGGTGCTGCCGCGTGGATATGTGCTGCTTCGCCAAGAATAACTACTTTTTTATCTTCAGTTGTATTTGGGCCTATTGTAATTATTGAGCAGCCGGGATAGCAGCAGTGAAAAGCCACCCTACTCCCCAAAAGCCTTTTTGTTTCGAGACTGAAATTATCTCTTATATTCATAAAATGAAAAGCTATAATCTATTTTGTTAGGTACTGCTAAAACGCCAAATTCAGGAAAATAAATCTATGCTTATAATATTATCGACATTGTAGGCATAAATAGATTCACAAATACTGGGACATGACTAAAATATAAAGCCAAAATTTTCTTCCCAATGAATTGTCAGCTTTTTTATTTTAGCCTCAGCACTTTCACCCCATGGCATTCTTTTATAGTCGCGATGTATTAAATCCAAACATATACGCAAGGCTCCCGACTTAGTAAGATTAGACATGAATTTTATGACTTCTGACATAGCTAAACTCGCAAACTTCGACTTCTCGGCCAATGTTTTTATATCATAAATCTTGTTCTTATATAACTCTGTTGAAAAACTTTTGAGTTGCCCCACTTTGGGGTTTCTCAGGTTTTCAAAAATATCTAATCCATCTAAAAAGGAACTTAATTCATTTGTATCTATCAAGCTCTGGGATTCATTTTTCTCAGTTATTAGAGATTCGAAAGAAGTATTAAATAAATTTTCAAATACACGTTCAGCATTCAAAATATAAATAATTTGACCTGTATTTAAGTAAAAATTTTCAATGTAATGTAAATGCGGCTTACCATCTTTTCTTATCCAATCACCCTTTTTTGTATCATTGGTTAAGAATATTATATCTTTCTTATTATCTAAAGCATATTTCATCATCTCATGATATATAACATAGTCGCCAGACGGATCATCCTTTTCACCTTTTTCTCCACAACCCGGAAAACAGTTTAAAGTATAAGTTTCGCTTGCTGTCGACTTAAAATTAGGGATGTTAGATTTGTATTCTTCTTTGATTAATTTGCTATATTCAGGCTCTAAATTATCAAGTAATGAAACATTACTTAAGATATTGAGAAATTCATCCTCATATAACAATGATTTTGCCGTGCCTTTTTTGTCATTTACATTTTCTTGTATTAGCTTATGTAATTCCGATGCGGTCAACTGTAGTGCAGTAAGTTTATTTAGAATTTCAGCATAATCTTCCAATTTAGCCTTGTTAGCAGATATAAAGGATGATAATCTAACAACAACGTCAGTATTAAAGTCCCTTGGTAATTGCTCAGTAACATCCTCCTGAAAAGAATTAATAACCTTTTCTCTATTCTTGATAAATTCAAACTGAACTTGGCCGGTTAAAACAATCCTATCCTTGTTGGTGCTTAAAAAGTGTTTGATTTTGTCCCTAGCAACAAAAGAAATTTCGTAGGCACTTAAAATAACACTGGTATCCAAAAATATTGGCAAATCACCTTTTAATTTTGTGATCTTTTCGATGTTCTTTTTATAAGCCGATAGAATATGCTTATGTGATTCGAGTGTTTGCTTGTATTGTTTACTTACAAACGTCAAATCATTTGGTTCAGAAATATTATTACTCGATGTCTTATTTGGCATTTTATTACGATAAGGGATTTCTAAATATAACTTTTTTTAATGTTACACTTTACGTAAAGTTATGTCATCGATCTCAGAGATTAAAACACTCTCGCCCTTGTTGGTCTTCCCTCTTGGCGCAAGTGTTGTGCGATCGCCCGGCGGGCGGATGACTTGTGACTCCCCTGCCCCTGCTTCCGCAAGCACTTTTTTGCGCTGCCGCAAGGTACTGTCATTAAAAACAAGTTTATTTCGATAATATTTTCATTTAACTTTGCCTTTGCGAAAGAAGGCATACGGCGATCATTCGACGGATGACTATCTTGTGTAGCCTGGCTTTTGCCGGGCTACTTATTTTAGCCCTTTGGGCTAAGCGAAAGAAGGCTCCGTCTCCTTTTCTCCAGATATATTTTGTGTTGTAGCTTTATCAATTTTGAAAGCTTCATTTTTCTTCCATAATGTATAAATAAGCACTAACAATTTCTTTTGTACTGCAACATATGCTTTCATTTTCTGACCATGCCGGTTAAGAATACGATCAAAAAAGATCCTGAAATTGCCAACATCATAACGGATCATATTAAACGCAGGCAAGTGTAATGCCCTGCGAATATGACTATTGCCCTTTTTAGAGATCCTGGTTTTGCCGGTGTGCTTGCCCGACTGATTTTCTACTACATCGTAACCAGAGAAACTCACCAATTGACTGATAGATCTGAATAAAGTAAAGCCATTGGTTTCTGCAAGGATTGTTGCTACGGTTATATTACCAAGTCCTTTTATATCTGTTATATGTTTTACCTTTTCAGCGATTTCCGGATTACTGTAAAGCTGCTTGTCTATTTCCTGTTTCATCTCCAACATTTCTTTTTCTATAGTTGAAATCAGTTTTTTGAGTTGCTTCATTACCTTTTTATTGCTGTAAATACTGTGTTCATCAGCATGCAACTGATTACTTATATTGGTCTTTACTTCCTGAAGACTTTGGTGGTGACGGGTAAGTGCACGCAGCGTATAAAAAAACTCATCCATGGGTTGCCACAACTCCAGGCATTGTTCGGCACCCATACGGGCAAGGCCTGTGGCATCTATCTTGTCATTCTTAGTTTTAAGGCCCAAGGCCTGCATATATTTCTTTGCCTTATTGGGTAATACCACAGCAACCTCGAATCCAGCCTTAAAAAGGTACATGGCACAGGATTCATAATAAACCCCTGTAGCCTCCATCACAATAATGAGCGGTACATTTAACTCTTTTCTGTGATTCCCCATCCACAATAGCAATTCCTTAAACCCTGTTGCCTGATTGGAAAACTTGCGGCTGGCTTTTACTTTTACTTGTTGACTGGCATCAATAACGGAGAGACAGGCATGGAAATCCTTTTGGGAAATATCGATGCCAAGAGAATACTTTAACATAAGCGATTTTGTTAAAAAGTAAAACACTAACAGGAACTTCTTATACGGCCTTTTCTCATAGTCTTATACAGGATGATAGAACATTTGTCTATCTCCTTAAGTACTGTTCTGGCTTGGTAAAAAGAAACTAAAGGCAGGTTTATCTTGCGGCCGACATCCGCGATGCGGTGTCTGTAGGCTCCCGTCAAAGTGCTGCCCTTAGTCCTGTTTATTAATATTTACAAAGATATGAGTCTCCAGGCTTGTGGCCCGCTGACAGGTAAATGCCATGCTAAGTAATAAATATGCAACACCCGGATGTTTAATTCATCCGGGTGTTTTTGTATACCCGCAGCTCGCGTAAAGGATAGCAACGGGTACCGGCCTGTGGCTAACGCCTCGCGCAGTATGAGTGGATAGCCTGACCCTGCTTCTACCGGCAGGGGTACGCCATGATTTAAGTCAAAAGTCAAACCATCCGTACGTTTACACAGCATTACCTGGGCGGCTCATCGGCACTGAGCCAGTACAACTATGACGATGTGCAGCCCGTTTACAATTTTGTAAAGCAACCAATATCGGTAGTACGCTACCACAATGTAAAGAACAGCGGGGGTACGGCTGCTACACTTTCGCTTACTTCGACTGACGTGTATACGTATGACCACATGGGCCGTAAGCTGAAATCGTACAATACCTTGAAAGACGGTGCCAACGCCGCCCAGGCACAGGTACTGGTTGCGCAAAGCAATTACAACGAACTTGGCCAGTTGAAGCAAAAGGGCCTGCATTCATTGAACGGAACCAGTTTTTTGCAGAATGTGGACTACCGGTATAATGCACGGGGATGGCTTACCAATATCAATAATGGAAGCCTGACCAACGACCCGCTGACCAGTACCGACCTGAACGACCAGTTCGGCATGGATTTAAAGTATGACGATGCGGCAACGCCTCAGTATAATGGCAACATCGGCAGTGTGAAGACCCTGACCGGGGCATTATCGGGGGCCACCCTGCCTGCGCTCACCTATAACTATACTTACGATAAGCTGAACAGGCTAACGGATGCGATATCGACCACTTCGGCAGCAAACGACGGTTTTTACAGTGAAACCCTGGTATATGACAATATGGGCAATATCCAGACGCTGAAACGTTATGACAAAAACGGAGCAGCAGCGCAATTGATAGACAACCTGAATTATATCTATGTAAGTGGTAATAAGGTTGACAGGATTGATGATGCCGGTACCACAGCAGGGTTTAACAATGCGGTAAGCCAGGCGGGCGAGTACACTTATGACGGCAATGGCAGCCAGCTTACCGACCTGAACCGTGGGCTTACGCAGGCGTATAATATGCTGAATCTGCCGCAAACGGTAACCAAATCAGGGATATCAATAGCCTATATTTATGATGCCACAGGCCGAAAACTCAGGAAACTATCAACGAATAGCGGCATAACCACTGTTACAGAATACATCGCTGGCATCCAGTATCAATATTCTACCGCAACCCCGGTGCTTGATTTTATCTCGACAGAAGAAGGCCGGGCGCGGAAAAGCGGATCCGTATACAAGTACGAGTATGATTTAAAGGATCATTTGGGCAATACCCGGATTACCACAACCTGGAACGCATCAGACGCTACCCAGATGACGCCGCTGAACTCGCAACGGAGCGATTATTATGCTTTTGGGTATGCCATACAAAGTTTACAAGGTACTACGCCAAGTCCAAAAAATCAGTACCTTTATAATCATAAGGAGTTACAGGAGGAAACGGGACTTTACGATTACGGTGCAAGGTTCTATGATCCGGTGATTGGGAGGTGGGGAGTAGTGGATCCGCTGGTTGAAGCAGGTCAGGAAAGTACATCGCCTTACGGATATGTATTTGATGACCCTATTAGATTGACAGACCCTGACGGAAGGGTTCCTTGCTGCGGTGGGTTTAGTGATGTGGTGGATTTAGCGGCAGGAGCAGTTCATGCATATCTTTCTGATATAACTACAGGCAATTTGCCACCGGCTCAATATGGCAATTCTTCAGTAGGTGCATTTGGAGAAAAGCTTGGCCATGTTGTGGCATTTGGGCAAGGTTTGAGTGAAATGGGGTCTGGAGGTACCGGAGCTGTGGCAGGAGTTGTAGGTGCACCTGAGACTTTTGGAGCGTCTTTGGCTATTGAAGCGCCATCCATTGCTTTAGCTGGTCATGGTGCCTTTACATCGAAGAATGCAGTTGTCGGGCTTCTAAGTGGAAATGGGGTTTTGAATGCTTCGAGTGCTCAACCTTCAAGTGATCAAACACCTCAAAAGGAACCCAATGGCAATTCTCATGCAAGTCAAAAACCGCAACACGGATACGAAATATACGACAAGACTACAGGGGAAATAATGGAGTACGGCATAAGCGGACAGAAGACAAAACAGGATCATACCGGTACCACCCAATCGCCCCGCATACGCCAAAAGCTCAAAACTAAGTATGCTAACGACCCTAACATTGATGGACGGGTAATAGCCTGGTTTAAAAACCGGAAAGAATCTACACAATGGGAGAAAGATCAAGTAACGAATTTTAAAGATAACAATGATGGGCGAAAACCCTCGAGGCAAATAAGGCCATAACATATGAAACTCAAAGAAATAGCAATTAATACCGTCTACAAACATCCACTCTCAATATTGAACAAATACGCTTGGTGCGTGCAGGAGCAATATTGGTATTACCTGGGGAAATACGAGACCGGGCAATGGCAAAAAGTTATTGTTCAAGTCTCCGACGACCCTGCGTTGATAGAGACCGACTATCAGCTGTCGGGATCCTTTGCAGACGTGGCTATAATTATCCGGTATTTCGATATAACGAGTTTTCTCGGCCTTGACAAGGGAAGAAAAAAACAGGCGTTGCTTGGTCTCTTGTACGATTCGATGCTGCACTTAGCTACCCAATATCAATGGGATAAAGAAGCGCTAACCAAAGCATTTAACCAATGCATCGAAAGTTGCCTCGACTACCGGTTCAAAGTAAAAGACAAAGATTTTAAGTCCCCAACGAGACAATTTATTGGATCAATTCACTGCATTTGGGACCTTGAAAGCTTTAAAGCTATAGGCGTCATAGCAGACAAAGATGGAGTCGTTTTAAAAGAGGAGACTCTTATAAACATTGAGCCTTACCATGGAGAGTTCATATACTATAGTAAATGCAAGTGGGATGACCCCTACACCTTCAGCCTGTATTCCAAGGAGGGAAAAAGGTGGAGTATTGCTGTAATTGCTGCTGTTTGATAATTGGCTCGGGTACCGCGAAATATTTTCCCCAAGCTGGCGCCCCCTCCCCCTTAGCGCTTGTGGAGGAGAATGTGGGCGGCTGACTTGTGACTTGAATTACATAAAGGCCATACACAACACCCGGATGTTTAATTTTCATCCGGGTGTTTTTGTATACCGTAGTTCGCAGTCAAGTAGGCAAGGGCGTTTCAGCCCAAGCCTCTCGCAGAACCGTACGTGAAGCTCTCACTTCATACGGCTCCTATCATACAATTAACTGTACAGTTAAAACAGCGTCCAGTAATAAAACATGCCCGGATAACTTACTTTCCCAAGCTACCGCAAGTGTTTTCCGCTGCCGCCTCAGCTATCGCAAGCATTTGTCGCTGCCGCAAGGTACTGTCATTAAAAACAAGTTTATTTCGATAATATTTTCATTTAACTTTGCCTTTGCGAAAGAAGGCATACGGCGATCATTCGACGGATGACTATCTTGTGTAGCCTGGCTTTT
>Ga0307515_10005327_pt1 | contig 26136 bp, 4 predicted proteins | sample 17_EM_MG_FD_194513 | JGI IMG/M metagenome (GOLD analysis project Ga0307515, IMG submission 194513) | Populus trichocarpa ectomycorrhiza microbial communities from riparian zone in the Pacific Northwest, United States - 17_EM | ecosystem: Host-associated > Plants > Roots > Unclassified | place... | reverse complement strand
ATATAATAGTTAAAGGGTAGTCTATTATAGATTATAAGCAGGACTTAAAGTTTAAGTTTCCTTAATATAGCACTTCTTAGCACTCTAGCCCTCCCAAGCCCTCCCTATCCCTCCCTAGCCCTCTTTATAATTCCCTTATAATTGTATAGGGACTATAAGGCTTTTTAAGGTTTTTATCCCTACCCTTTCTTTTAGGCTTACCAGCCTCACATATTCCTGTAGCCCTTAATTGGCCTAACCTATTATCTAACCTGGGATTTTAGAGTCCAGATTCGGAGATAGAACAATTTCCCTAGCTTAGCGCTAAGCGTAACACTAGGGCACAGCTAACTAAGCTAGAGAGATATATTAACCGGCTAGTAGAATAAAACATTTCCTTATAAAGCTAGATAAATTATAGGATAGTAGGCTGCAAGTGTAGTTTCTTAAGGTAAGCGGAAGGTATGTTAGCAAAGCCTTAATATTCCAAAGCCACTAAGAACATTTTAATAAGGCTAACTTTCCTATATTCCGGCAGCGCTTTTTTAATCTATAATTTCGCCTATAGCAACCCTAAGTTTAGTAATGGACATTTGCCAGAAATCTATTTTACTAGCCGCCTCGGACCGTAACGGAGTTTCTACCTCTATAAGCATTACTAGGGCCGCTTACGATACCTTAAATAATTAAGAAACTTCCGTTAATATCACTAAAACCTTACAATATCGATTAGCCTATACTACTTGCCGGAAAGCTAAAACGAGATATAGTAGGGAATTTCCATACGGCTTCTGTAAGACTTTAGGTCGGAGTTATAACTATTAGGATATTTTAGCTATAACGGACAAAGTAGGCGGCTAACTATAAGTCTAGTGGCCCAAACCGCCGGGCCACAGCCACGCCTAAAATTCTGAATTCCTATAGGAAATGGATTACGTTTTAGTAAATTAAAATAACATCCAAACAGGAGACATAGGTCACTAGCTAAATGCCTAATAACACGCGTATAACTATCTAAACTAGCCTATATATAGTATTCCCAGTACCTATAGCTAGCGAGGTAGACTTATTAGAGGTAGTTGCCTTAATAGGCTATACATTATTAGTACTTCTCCCTCCCAGATCCCCTCTAGTTTACTATACCGCTACTATAGTTATATTACTAATATGCATCTATATATAGCTTATTATGCTCCTCACTACTATTTAATATAAGAGCGTAATTTATGTTAGTTTTAAGGCCGCCTAGGGAACGTTTATACTTACTAGCAGGATTAAGTAAGATAAAGGGTAATAGTTAAAAATTAGTGGCCCACATAAATATAATAGAGGTAAAACTGCTTAAGGGCTGTTGGTTATAGTAGCTAGATGCCGCTAGGTGGAAGGCGATTTTCTTATATACTATCGTTTGCCGTAAAGATAGGACATAAGCAAATTATATAAAGGCTACTAGTCTCGTGCAAATAACTATATATAAAGAGCTATATCTTATAATATATATAAGCGTCCTTAAATCCAAATGTATACTGGGATATTAATGGAATGGATATACTAATAAGCCTTATAAAACTTACATTAATATTAAATTTCCCGTTTAAAGTTCTCTTAGGTTATTTTAGCAGCCTTAAAAATAGCTTAGATACTATTATATTCTATATACTAAGTATTTTTTATAAGTTTGCGGATAATCCTATACCTTGCAGTAGTTATATTAGAAGTTAAAATATATTTATAAATATTGTAAAAAATTAAAGTAATTTAGATAAATCTAATAACAAACTTTAACCTCGCCTAATTTATTTAATTTTTGTGGGTTATTTTATTCTATATTTTCCTAAAATATGTTATAAACTCAGCTAATTAAGGTATAAGTACGGCAGTAGGATGTATATAAGCCTATATAATTGGATCGTTTATTAATAAAGATGCAAAGCTAAAGAAAGGAAAAGAAAGGAAAAGAATAATTATGCCACTTAATGTCGGGCTTTATATATCCTCTAATTACGTGCTATAGTTATATATCTGCTACTTTCTACCATCCCCCGCCGCAGTTTTCCGTAATCTGCCGTTTTCTATTAGTGCCGTAACAAAATCTAGCCAACTTAGGCTAAAATCTTGTATAATTTTAACGGCGTTTTAATTGCCTTAATAAGCTTATAAACTTAATGTCGCCTAAATTTTAATAAAAGCGTTGGTTTCTGCTAGATCGTTAACTTATAAATATTTATCCCAGCAAATTATAATAGAAATCCGAACGGCACCCTACCTATACTTATATATATCATTTTTTTATAGACTTCTTAGCTCTATTTACCATTGCCATTTACTTTAAATGCTTTTTAGTAGACACGGCCTAAAGTTATTATTATAGGCTTTTGGTCCTTCTAGGCCGTAGCTATAATATTCTATTAAGAGATCGCTAAGCTAGGGAAGAAAGGCTTGGTCTAATTACTAACTAAGTAATATAGATACGCAATAGTTCCATAGCCCTTAATCTGTTTATTACCTTCTATCTAAACTCCAAAATGGTAATATATGGTAAGTAACCCTATCTAAGTGCTATTTTAAACTAATAAGTATAAGGGAATCTTCTACCCTCCTCCCCAAACAGCTTAGTTGCTAAATTATCCCCCCTACTACTAAAGAGTAGTTTCCTCTCTTAAACATTAATATTACCCAATTATAGATGGTCCTAATTTCCCCATATATAGCGTGTACTTAAGGCTCTTAAAGAGCGGCTTAGCAACCTTAAGAAGAGTATTAGAGTGCCGTTTACTAAAGCAATGCCGTTTAACTCTAATAAGCTAGAGTATATTCTGAAGTATATTAAATTATTAAGTATTGGCATTACACGTTTAGAGGGCCTAGTTAGTGCTTTATTTAATAATATAGGTAAAGCTAGGGTTATAAAGCAAAGGAGTAAAGGCAAGGTTTGTCCAGTTATTAACTATAGCAGAAAATATGAATCTAAGAAAAGATTACGTAGGCATATTTAAGACACGTCTAACCCAGGCCATAGGATTTAGGCTAAGGCTATTACTTATACCTTCTATATAGAATGTAATATTAATCTCCGCAGCATTAATAGTCTCCGGGTTTATAACGAACAGTTTTACCCTAAAATGTCTGCGTGCTAGATTAAAGTTTACAGACTATTTATAAGAGTTATTCCGGGTAAGTACCTTACAAAAGCTTTATTTAATCCGCTTATACTAATATTAGCATTATTTTTTAAGACTCTAAGATTAGCTTCTAACGCGGAAGCCCTAATAAGGAGCGTAGCCGAAGAGTCTCCTAGGTTATACTATTCTTAGAATGCTATAGCCACCCCTAGGTTCCACTACTACCGGTTTTAAGTTTAACTTAAATCCTTGCAGAATAGCAGTAAGGAACCTTGGCGAGCTCAGTTTCGATACCCCAGCGGGTTTTAACTGTGCTTTTATATATAACGTAGCTAATATTAAGTTTAATATAGACCTTTACGGAATGGCAATAGGGGACCTTAATAAGCTTAGTTTTAATGCCCCAGCGGATTCTAATAGCGCTTTTACATATAACACGGCTAATATTAAGTTTAATATAAACCCTTACGGAATAGCAATAAGGAACCTTAGCGAGCTTAGTTTTAGTACCCCTATGGGTCCTAATAGCGCTTTTACACACAACGTGGCTAATATTAAGTTTAATATAGACCCTTATAGAATGGCAATAAGGAACTTTAACAAGCTCAGTTTTAGTGCCCTAGCGGGCTCTAATAGCGCTTTTATACATAACGCGGCTGATTTTAAGTTAAGTATAGACTCTTACGGAATGGCAATAGGGAACCCTAGTAAGCTTAATTTTAGTGTCCCCGTGGGTTCCAATAGCGCTTTTATAGGCAATACTATTAGTTTTAATTTTAACCTAGGCGGTTGCGGTAACCCAAGCATTAATTAAGGGAGCTACTTCTTAAGCGGCAGGGAGAAGTAGCAATAATTTTCCTAATAGGCTGCTAGATATAGTATTTTAGCTTAATATATAAACTATATTAATATAGTAGGCGGTGTTTTAAGTATAGAGTTTCGTTTAGTGGTACTTTAATTTTTCTAAGCAATTAAATAAGTTGGGATTTATAGCGAATTTAAGAGCGCTTCCAAATATAGTAAACAACTATAGCCCTTCCTGCCCTACTAACGGGGTTTAGAGTTAACCTCCTAACCCACCTATTACAAAGAATAGTATCTCCCCCGTAAGCCTCAATCCTTGCTATATTATTTATCGTCTTACCCTAAAGACTCATATTATAAAGTAAATGCCATTTCTAAGTTAAGTCTCCCCTAAGATGATAATAAATAATTCTAATAACCTCCGTCTTGCTAGCAAGTTCCTCCTAGTCCTCCGACCACCTAACTATTAAACTAGAATCCTTAGGGAACTCTTTATTATCGTAATAGGAGCTTATAAAATTGCTATCGCGAGGCAGGCTTAGGGTGCTTAGGATACTTTAAATATGCTAGTAGGTATTAGCTTATATTATAACTAATATTTATAAAGGAAGCTAAACCGGGTTCTGCTTAACCTACTACCTTAATATTTCCGGCCTTAAGCCCGTAATATTTTTTAACACTAACCAGCTATTATCTTTAAGAGTTTAGCGGATAAGAGCTTATATAGAAGGCTGAGAAAGATCTAAGGTATTAGGTTTTTCTATGTCTTTTTTAAGAATTTTAACTTAAGAAGAACTTATCTCTAAATAATGCAAAAAATATTGGCGCGGGGCAGTATAGGATATTATTCTACCATTAATGCCAAGAAGTGCTCTAGATGACGTTGGTGCTTAATATTTTAGCATATAACCGTTAGTGCTTCCAAAAGAAATAAACTATTATTACCGTTATTAAGCTTAAGTAAATTTGTTCCTACTAAAGTTATTATTAGCTTGCACTTTTAGCTCTAATAAATTATATACTAGCTTAGTAATAGTCGCTATAGGGAGCCCAAGCAACGCTTTTAGCATTTTCACCTACCTACTAGCCAGGTCGTCTTATCGCACGCTTAGTCGGAAATAGATTAGATATTCTATTAGCATTAGCTAGAGAATAATAGGAAAATTCCTAAAGTTAATAAGAGAGGAGTCTAGTGTTAAATAATAAAAGGGTGCTTACTCTTAGGTAGGGGATTTGGGTGTAAGTTTGCCTTATAATATATAAATTAGCCCATATAGGGCGCATTACGCCCCGCTTTCATCCTTCCTAGCGTAATACTATAATTTACTTTCTTAGCCTTTATCTGTGCTAGAGCTTGCTACCTAGCTCTAGCGGTTTATTAAGACTTTATATAGGTTCTATCTAGTTAAAGTAGGATGCCTAAAGGGAGGATTAGTATAGATAATAAGTGTTATAGCTGGGCCTAGGTTAAGAAGACTGACTAATTAAGACTAATAGTTTACTAGGGCTTTTATACATTACCAAAGAATTAAAATATGTCCTATATATGGGTAAAAGCCGTTACCTACTTACTCCGATAAATCGTAGATCGCAACACTACCTTTTACATAGAAAATGTAGAGATTTAGATGCTAATAGCTAATATATAGAGTTAGAAATAGAGTAAAGGTAGTTCCTTATTTAATTCTAATTATTAAGCCCTATAACAAAACGAGACTAAAATTTAAAGATCTAAAGCACGGGCTTTAGGACTAAAGGCGTAACACCTAAAAGCTTAGTCTAGCCGCTAAGTCTTACAAGGCATAACGACTACAATTAATAGGTCTGCGTGTATAGGCACCAGAATTAAAAACGAGACGCTATAAAGTACGGGCGCCTAAATAAAAAGTGACCCTATAAAGCACGGGCGCCTAGATAGAAAGTAATCCTAAAGTATAGGCTTTAGCACCAAAAGTAATCCAAAGCTTAAGCTCTACTATAAGAATTCCAGAGTATAAGCATCCAGGCTAAAAATAAGACGCCTTAAAAATGCGATACTCTCTAGCTAGGCCACTAAGGTTTATTGTGGGGGACTAACTAAATACTATCTAAAGCCGACTATATCTAGTTTAAGCGCTAAGTAACGGAGTAAAATAAAGTAAAACTATATCCTAAAAGTATGCTGGCCGCGTGCGTATATATATATGTCGTGGCCCTTATTCGTTTACATAGATACTCTTCGCCGCTATTATAATAAAATTAACAACTCTCCTTTAGTATATCTTAACTACTTATATATTTATCTGCCTAAGTTTCTACTTCTATCTTTATTTTTATAATAAAAAACAGAAAGTAATATAATAAGCTTTAGTGCTAGCTACCCTCCTCTTATTACTCCAATTTATTTCTGCTATTATTTTAGTTATTATTAATGCATTTTGGGATTATATATGCTGTACGTTAAACTATAGTTAATTTTTAGGCCAGAAACAGAACTAATATCTTATTATAACTAACGCAAGATTACCGCTTATTATTTTATGCGGGTTTGTAACTATTCCTCTAATTGCTAAAGTAATTTATAAAGTAAATTTAAAGAGGGGTAAAGCTAACGGATATAGTATACGTCGCTAAATAAAGTTCTTCTTAAAGCTAAAATTGGCAAGCTAATTTTTACAGGAGTTAGGGCAGTAGTGTTCTTATTAAGGATAGCACTCTTTAGACTATAGGTTCTTCCTATACACTCTTCTAACCTCTCCCTCTAACTTATATCTATAGTTTAGTTGCTAAAGCAGGCTATATACCCCTCTTAGAAAGTTCCCACTTTTAGTTTATATTAGAGGTTGGCCTCGTCAGCCTTAAAAAGATCTTTATTACCTATACATATTTAATTCTCCTTAGAAGCCGCATTAGAAGTAAAAGTAGTTTTAAATATAATTATGGCTTCTACCGCTAATAATTACTCTATTTATTTACTATAGAGAGTAATAACCTTATCTAAAGGCATACTGTAATAGTTCTTATAAACGCTATTATAGTACTCCCCATCCTAGCGTGTGTGGGGCTAGCAGCTACTTATAAGGACTATAACATCCCTTTTATAACGGCAAACTTCTCCTTATAAAGTATATCCAATTTATTACTAACTAGCTAAAGTTTTAAATTACCTGCATTAGCTAGAGAAGACCCTGGCAAATTATAGCGTAAGTACCTTCTACTACCCTAGCCAGTCTATTGCCCTCTCATCCCTCCTACTATAAAAGGTTAGATAATAGCCAAACTACTCTTATAAGCCCTTTACGGCTTTCTTACTCTTCCTTAAAGGATAGTATATACTAAGATTTTTATTACGCGCGAGATAGGACGGAGGCAATTTTAATACAAGGAGATTAGTATACACTTGGCTTAACACCGCTTAATTAGGACTTTTAGTGTCTTTAGTTATTAATATCTTGCTAGATCTATATATACTATTTCTAACGGCTTTCTTACACCTAATATGTTACTCGCATATTAAGATATAACGGTATAATTGTTTTAGCCTTACCTATTTCTATTATTAAAATGGATTTAGTATAGCCTTTAATAAAAATATACGGTGCTAAATGCACGTCTATCTAGGGCTTGCGCCTTATACAGATTTATAGGCGCCTTTTACGGGTTCTTATAATCCTTACCTATATCCCTCCTCGTCTGCTACCCTCTTTATCTACATTCTCCTATACCTACCGCTGTACTTTTAAACAAAATTTCAAATGCTAGTATAGAGAGAGGTCCTCTATAAGACCGATTTAATAGCCCTAAGCCTTCTCTTAGATTTACTTACGGTATAGTTACCGTTAAACCTAATTAGAGATTAAAATCTGTATCTTCTTCTACTTTATCTTCTCCTACTCTCCTTTCTATTCCCTTCCCTTCTCCTTTCCTTTCTCCTCTCCTTTCTCCTGACCTCCCTTCCCCTACCTTTACTAAAATTGAAGATTGTTAGTCTAACGAGGTAATAGAGGAGGAGATATAGGTAACTTTATCCACCTATTAAGAAACCAAAACTGATAAAGACAGATAAAGAAAGCCCCTTAGTAGATACTTACGCCGGTTAAAGAGTAAGCCGACGGTAGTTTACAGTATAAGTATAATAATTCGTACTTAGATTCGTACTCAGAAACCAAATACAATAAACTATATAAGATTAAGGTAAGAATCTGTAGCTTTATAAAATAAATATTTACTTATATACTAGCATAGCTTATAGTGGAAGCTAGTCCTTCAGGATTATATATCCCACTAAATTATTACCTCCACATCTATTATATTCTTCCCTAAGTAAATAAAGTATTAATACGCTATAATCTGTAAGCATAATATAAACCCTACAAGGTTCTTCTGCCCTCTTTTAAAGGTTTACTACCTAGCCGCTAGTTCTACCGGGATAGAACCACCCCTTTGGACACAGCAGTTATTTATAGGCTGGTTATGCTATTTATACAATTCTAGGGAAAATCAGGGGAGATATAGATCATTAGTGGGTGTTAGCAGGCGCCTATAGCAATAAAGCTAGAATATAGCACCTTTATATTAGCACGGGATATGCAATAGGACTACCTTCGCTAAAGGTTTAGGGTTGCGCATCTGTAGGTAAGAACTAGAGAGTAGTTAAATAAAACAATTAATTATCTTTACCGCATAGTATCCCTATCTTCACATAATATCATTAGAGTGTACCTCTGTCCCACTTTCTACGTTAAAGTAGTAAGGATATATTAACTATATTTTCCACTCCTTTTCCCCTTCTATAAGAATATACGCCTTATATATAAGATGACCATCTATTCGCTCTGCTCTAGGATATTTAATAAATATTCCTAACTAACTGGTATTATAAGCCTTAGGCTCTTCCTAATAGATTACGCACTTTTAAAGGTGAGATTATAATAGTAAAAGAGTTATTAGGCTAGGATTTACTTCTAGTTCCGTATAATATAGAGGAAGCTATTAAGGTGCTTTAGGCGTAAGAGGTAACAGAAGTGTTTTAGGTGTTATAGGTTTCGTAGGTGTTATATATATCAGTGTTATATATATCGGTGTCGTAGGTAATAAGGTCGTGTGTTTATTACACTAGTTCTTTAAACACGCTATAGCTAGAATATTTATTATAAGGCCGCTAAGGAGACTTATTTCTAAGGGAATATATAGACTATATTCTAAATCCGCAGCGTTTTAAAATAATAATAGTATTAGGGCACGCTCTAGGAGAGCGCCACTAGGCCACTTAATTTATAATATAGCTACTCTTATTCTATTAGCTAATAAGCGAAAGCTGGCTTAAACCTCTAGAGCCACTCTTAAGATATAAGCCCGAACTCTTTATTAAATGCTCTCCCGCCTATTTAAGAAAAAAACTCCCCTAGGAGATATATGTGCCCTATTTAGGTACTTTCCCTACCCTAAAAAGGCTGAAGTACCGTATATAGGCCTATATTCTACCGAATATAACGCTAAACAGAAAGATGTGTAAGAAGGAGAACTTAAATACGTCAGCTTTATATAGGAAAATAAGCTAATTACACCCGCATAATATGGCGGGCGCTAGCTGCATATATTAGCCCGGTTTACGCCACCTAAGATTACTATACTAGTTGTTCTTAATTAGGCTTAACGTAAAATTCCTACAGCCGCTATACCGAACGCTTTTATAACTAACCCTACTACTCCTAAGTAATTGTTATATAAATAGTCTGGCGCAATATTAGATTTTTAAGTCCTACCGCCCAAGTTTAATATACCTAGGCGTATAGTAGGTAGTAAAGAGGCAAGCAAACTCTTATAGGGCGATAAAGATGCTAACGGCAAAAACCTAGAAATAAAAGCGGGAAAAGGCTTTCGCCAATCCTAATCCCTTACTTAAGGCCTTCTTTTCCTTATATAACAACTTATTACATCTTAATAAGCATTAAAAGGTTAGAGTCTTTATAGAAGTATTGTATAATACGCAAATGCTATATAGTGCAGTAAATAATAGAGAGTTAAAGTTTAAGTTTACGGAAAAGGACGGTATATAAACAGACGAGTTCTGTCTAGAATCTTATTAGCCTTTTAATTTAGAGCCATAAACCTTCTAGGACACACTTCCTAAGTAATTATCTCCGCTAACTACCGATACCCACCTTACACGTCTAATGTTTAAAGATATTAAACATCTAAAGGATGACCACGTACGCTGCAGAATAATCTATACTCTTCTCTCGCGCCTAGAGAAATATATAACTTACTAGGAGAAGTACTAGGAGATAAAGACAAATAGGAAAAAGGCTATTATTAGGAGTAACATACTAGGGGAAACAGACTAGAAAAAATACAAGCGATATATTAGCGTTAGCGAAAAGCTAAACTACTTTTACTTTAGTCTGGTTATCGGATTAGGACCTTATTTAAGTATTAAGTATAACGTCTTACCGTAGTCTAATATAATTACTAATCTTTTCTAGATGGGAGAGGGCAGCCCTACTAGGAGAAGAGTATAAGATTCTCTTATTATACGCAAATATAATGCCCTAGTATAGGATCTGCCTTAGAATATTAGCCCTAGCTACTAAGTTAATAGGTTTATACCTTTAACAATATCTTCGTAAAGATAGTACGGTTTTTAGAATCTTATTCTAGTTAAACTATAAACATTAGGGTAACTTGTTAGGTATATACGCCTTTATAAGCTCGTCACTTCTAGGCTAAAGCAGTTTCCGTTTTAGTAAAGTCTATAAAGTAGTTATTAGAACACCTACTAAGAGTTTTAGGGGAATAGCCGTATTAGGAAGCGGAACAGCATATAGATATTTAATTAAACATTTCGCATATTAAGGCGGATATCCTTACGTCTAGCCTTTTGCATCTACTAACGGGTAACTCTAATAATAAGGATCCCTAATACCTAGCGCACATATGCTCCGATTAAGAGTTATAGTTAATACACCTTACTTTATAACTAGAACAATAGTAGACGCTTAGGGAGTACCTTAATATATAACTAAAATAACAGCGGTATACGACGCTTAGAGAGTACCTTAACATACAACTAAAACCATAGGTATACCCGCAGTTTAGGCAGTACTTATAACCTAATTAATGCTCCAAGGAACTATGGAGCTATAATAGGCTATATTATTTAGTGTCTGTTCCCTAGATAAATATATAAGATATCCCGCCACTAAGTTCCCTAAATAGCTGAGTTGTGTTTATTTAGACTCTAAGTAACTCCCTACTTTAAAGCTTAAAGCTAGCAATCTTACCGTTAAAATCCTTAAAGTTGGGAAGTCTATTCTAAGAGCTTAGTTAGCTAAGTGCTACAACCACTATAGCCTTATTTATTATCCTATCCTCTAGTATCTATTTAATCTCTTTCTAGCGTTTGGTATATATAATATAGTACAATCGTTTAAGGACAAGGAGGTCGGCGGGTAATTATAATATAGTAGTGGCCTGTAGCCTAGTAATAGACTTGGTTAAGGTAAATAAGTGTTTTTATATAATCTAATAGTCATGTATATACCTTAATATACTACATTTTATCTACATTCGGTAGACGAAGATACGGTTACTTAAAGAGTTAAGTTAAAACTTCTAGTAGGTTAGTAGAAACCCAATATAAAAGAGAATCACGTAAAGAGTCTGCCATATTAGGATTTAAGGCTTGTAAAGTTACGTAGTTTAGCATTATAAAGTAAACCACGACTAAACGGGTATATGGAAGAGCCCTATAAAAGTTACGCTAGATTAACTTCGGGAACGCCTAGAAGCTTAGGTCCTATTACATACATATTATCTACCTTACCTTAAGAATATAGGACAATTAATTGCTATAGTGCGGCTATCTAAAACCTGTCCTAAGCTACAGAAACAGCGCGTTGCCTATATTAATAGGTAATTAGAGAAGATGGATTTTTTTATAATTCCTATTTAGATATATTAATTCCATTTTGCTATATAAGGTAATATAAGAGTATCCTAGCTACTATTAAGTTAATTTCTTAGTACACTTTAACTGCGTTACTTGAATTTTAGCTTACTAGATGCCTTAATTAATAGGCGCCTTAGCTAAATCGCATAGCTGCTCTAATTTAGCAAAATCTTCTTCGTCCGCATTAACTTGGGATTAGTTAGAGTTAAACTCAGCTAGGCTTTTCTAAGGAACACTTTAATACGCCAGAGGTAATTAATAGTCAGTATACTAATTTTCGTTCCCCCAATTAAACGCCTAGTTAGTTAATTGTGTAAGGTAGCATCTTCTATATCTAGGGTATAGGCGTTATAGTTTAAGAAAGTTTAGGGGGCTTCTTATAAAGATAAATATATATATATTTCCTAAATAACTGTATAGAGATAGGGGGGCTTTATAATAGGGTAAGGGGGATCTATAAAGAAGTAAGGAAGCCTTATAAGTAAGCGAGGGAGTAAGGGAGCTGTGTAAGGAAGTTAGTAAAAACGGCTTAGCTAGCAATATATATTAAATTAAGCCGTTTAAGAAACCAGATTTTAAATCTATTAACTAATATCTAGATTTTATTTATAGAATATATTCTAAAAACAAAATTAATAAATTTAGAAACTAGGATATAAATACATTTTTATTTAGTTTCTATAGGAATATACAGCGAATAATTATAAAGTAAAATAGCATTACATTATTTAAATGACTAATAAATATTATATCTTGCTAGCGTAAAATTATATATCTCCTTCCCCATTATTTCTCTCTCTCTTATATTTTAGGCTCTTTTTTATATCTATAGGATAAACTCTATAGATTTTGTCTAAGTAACTTCGTAACTTATAAGGGTTCTAGGAGGTATACTTATACACTAGATAATCTGCTAGCCCTTTAGGTAACTTATTTATATGCTAATTAATATATATATTAAAGTAACGCAGCTTTAGAAATTGTTAATATTCTAATTAACTAAAGCAAAATGGGCAGCGCCTAGTAATAGCGACAATTCCGTAAGTATATATAAGGCCGCAAAATATAGGAGGGGTTTAAAGGTGGCCAGAACAATAATTAGCCTAATTTAAGTCTAATTCTATTTATAGAGAACATTTATAGCAGAAATATATATTTGTTGGTAAAGTTAGCTTATATAGAACGCTATAGTCCTAAAAGAGGTATAAGCTAAGTTTAATATAGTTTTCTATAGGGCGGAGGCACCCGTTTTATAAATAACACTCTAGGGCCGTAGATAGCAAATAGCTAGTAATATAGGATGCGACCTATTCGGCGACATTAATGCTAGTATACTTAAATAAAGTAGAGCAGCCAGCCCAAAGGCATTTTGGCACGCAGTCTTTAAGTTATACTATTAAAATTTCCCTAGTAGCTAAAGCTTTGCTCTCTTAGCGGCAACAGAGTAGATATAACTTTATTAGAATCCTATTAAAAAATAAGCAAACATCTTCCTATACCAAGCTAAAGTCTTACCTTAGTAGGCGCTTTTTGCACTATAGACAGCAACCTATAATATTGGGCTTAGCCTTTGGAAAATAAACGGTATATTATGCGCCATTTGCCATTTCCACTAATGGTTAAATAACTTCACTAAGGGTATAATGCCGATTACGATAGAAGCTATAAATAACTTTATATCTTAAGGGCTTATATTTTAGTAAACATTTAAGATTTTAAGGTAATTCGATATCCCTAAGCTTAGCTTTAAAAGTTTAAGCACTAGTAACCTCTATAGGAATTAAGTTTAACTATAAAAGGCTTAAAATTTGCTCTTCTTATCCTCTCGCGAATATAACTGGCTTAGTAGTAGCTTGTCTAACAGCTTCTGTTAGTTTTAAAATATTAGTATAGGGCTGCACAAATAATATATTGCCTTACTTTTTTACGCGTTTACTTCTTTCCTATAGGCTTTATAGTTATCCTTTAGCAAGGCCGCTAATGTGCGCTTATAGCACCCACGTTTTATAAGCTCTTTAATTATATCTTATAGCACTACTAGTTTTATTATAAGTTAGCCGCTATACTCCCTATAGGGCATATCGGTCTTAGTATAGGAATCTTATCTATGCCCATATTAAAGGATAATTAGAAGAATCCGTTTAAGGTATTAAATTGGAGTAGAGATAGATCTAATGCACTTTAGATTCCCTTAATAACGCCATTAGCAATTTTAAGGGCTAGAAAAAGGGTAACCGGATATATATCTCATTTAAATAGATTATCTATAAGCACTATTGTGACCCTAATTATGGTAAGGAGTAGTTATATAGGTATATTTTAGGTAAACCTACTTATCTAATCGCTTTTTTAATTTAGGTTCTATACTGCGATTTAATAGGAATAGGAAACGTATGTTATATTAATATATAGTTGCAAATAAGCTAAAATCCTAATAGTAGAGTCCTTTCGGGAAATGGTGGGTCGCCTATAATCTATAGTGAATTAAAAGTAAAAGGGTAAATGCTAATTAAATTCAAGATTGAGGATGCTTATAGGAATATTTATCTTACGCCTAAAGAAAGTAAAAAATGTCTCTAATAGCAGACGTTAAGGCTTTAGGCTTAATCTAATAAGCAAGCACTTTGGAGGACAGTTAGTAAAGGTTTAAAGGTAGCTATTAAACCGCGGAGTTAGCACAGTCTGCTATAGGGAGAAAAAAAATAGAAACTAAAGGAGATAGCGATAATAGAGAGAGCTAATAATAATTCCTTTATTAATTAAAGGCAGAACAGCCCTATTGAAGGCCCATTAAAAGGGCTATTAGAACGCTTAAAGAAACAGTAAATACAAAACATATAATATAGAATTAAAGATATAAATTTAAAAGTTTAATTGTTAGCGGTAATAGCATCGCTACGGCGTAGTAAACTCCTAAATTTAAAAAAAAAAAGCCCTATTGTTCCGGTTTTAAGCGAAAACAGTAAGGTATAAGGCGTAGGTGGGAATAATATAGGCGCTACGGCTTAATTCTTTAGTGCTGCTTTAAGCGCTAAAACTATATAATTAGGATTTTAAATACAGCAAATTTACTTAAAAAAGGACACCAAATGATAAAATTTTAAAGGGGTGGTAAATAATGGAAATGGACGGCGACTTTTTAATAATTAGCGTAGATATACAGCGTTTTCTAGTCTATAACTAATTATGCCTATTAGTTTTAGTTCGTTTTATAATATATAAGGCTCTAATATAGCGGGGCTTACGCGATCTACTAGAGCTACTAAGAGATCGCCAGATATCTCTTAAATAAGGCTACGCCCCTATAACTTAATAGCGATGCGAAATTAGGAGGCAGCTAGCATAAAGACGGGTAGGGGAGAGAACGATATTAGAGTTAGCAACAATAGTTTGCTTAGCATAAGGAAGTTAACTATAGCCTTTACTCTTTCTTAGTAACTAGTTTTCTAATTTATAGGAAAGTTAAGTATATATAGTAATAAAGTCTACATTATTATCCTTTCCAAGCAGTAGCTAAACTACTAGCTTATATATCTTATCTATTAACCCTACTAGCCGCGTATTTAATAAATATATTTCTCTTATCTTATACTAGCCCTCTACTACCCACTATAACGGCGTTTCACTATATTTATCCTTAGATTTCGCGTTAACGCCGTCCTTAAGCAACAGTTTTACTATAGTTTTACGTGCCCATTAAGCAGCCTATAAGAGCGGTGTCCGACCATTACTATTCTTAAAATTAGAGTTAACGCCTTTCTGCGTAAGCAGTAGCTTTACTATCCCCTCTTTTCCACTCTCTACAGCCTATAAGAGCGGAGTCCGACCTTTAATATTAGTAGAGTTTAGGCTAATGCTGTCCTTTATAAGAAGTAGCTTTACTATTACTTCGTACCCGCGTTCCGCAGCCGCTAATAGCAGTATTTAATTATGGAAGCCCTTAGGGTTTAGGCTAACACCATCCTACGCGAGCAGTAGCTTTACTACCCCCTTATACCTATTTATCGCGGCCTATAATAGCAGTATATCTCTAAGAGCGCTTTTAGGATCTGGGTTAACGTTATCCCATATAAGCAGTAGCTCTACTACTGCCTTACTTCTATATTCTGCGGCTAATAATAGTAGCGTAGCCCTAAATTTATCCTCGGAGTTTGGATTAATGTCATCCCGTATAAGAAGTATCTTTACTACCGCCTCATAACCGTTACTTATAGCTAGTGATAGCGGCGTTTAACCGAAATCGTCCGTTGCTTAGATATTAGCTCCTACTTTTAGTAGAATATAAGACTTTGCTTCTTATCTATATTCCGCAACCTATAATAACGCTAAACTTTTAAAGCGCTATAGTAATTCGTTTATTAATAAAAGCAGTGGCATTTCTGGACGAAGAGATATATATATATTAGCTCTATGCTAGTAGAATCTAAATAAGTAATAGAAATCCGGTAGTAGAAGGCTTACTATCTAAGTAGCAAGCTATATAGTAGTATTTTAAGTATATTTTAAGGATATAAGTCCCGTAACTTAAACTAGCGAATATAAAGTAGATTACCCTTTACCGTAAAAGGATTTAAAATATGTCTATAGGGGGGGAGGTAGCGTAAGAGGTATTTATTCTATTAGACTATTATTACTTGTTTTTACTAAATATCAAATAAAAAGATATTTTAAAGTTAGGATTGGGGATTTAGGAAACCGAAAACGGAACTAAAAAATAGGAAAACGAAAAGGTTTTCTTTAGTAGGAGGGCGTGCACTGTTAATCTAACTAAGTGTATGTAATACTACGCTAGAGAGCTAGGGTGCCTAGATCCTAATAAATTAAGTTAAATAAATCGCGAAAGTTATTTAGTCTTTCCCTAATAGGCTTTATTTTAATTATCTCTAATTTAGAGAAATTTACTATTATAAGCAAACGCGCTAAGAGCTACGTTAGGAGGGCCGCGTGGCAGGCGGATAGGTAGGCAAAAAGGGGAGATTAAAGAGGCTAGTATATAAGGACGGTATAATAGTAAATAAGTATAGGAAGGCCAAGAACACGTTAAGCGCGTAAGAAAGAAAGTAAGGTAAAAGTAAATACTAAAGATTAAAGATTAGGCGCGGAAAAGTTAAGCTAACCTAACGCGGCTTAGACTAAGGCTTTGTAGGGCTTAGTTAAATACTAAGCCATAATAACTGGTTTTAGTTTATTCCGTAACGCGTAAGGCTCTAATATAGTAGGGCTCCTAAGAGCGGGTTTCCTAGAGTTAGTTATATAAACGCTAATAAATAATTACATAGCTGGTTTTAAAATAAGCTAAACCTAATATATTAAATACAGACAGTCTACTTCTTTTTACAGCGGTTAATTAACCTGTTTCCTAAAATTAGGATTTAGTTTCTTAAAACCGGATCCGGTTTTTAGGATCGTGCCCTTTTTATAGTAGTTAATTGGCTGTCTCCTAGGGTTAGGTTCGGTTTTAGGATCACGATTTAAGCTAGGGTAAAAATAGCCCTATGCTTGCTCTTCTAAGACTATTAAGCCGCTTAGCTTAACCACTTTACCTTTTTAGCCGTATTTAGTGTGTTTAGCTTAGTAGACGTTCCTAATAGTTAACTAGCCCATTCCCGAAAACAGACTTAGGATATAGTCTTTAGAATTAGAATATAGTCTTTAAAATTAGACCTAATTCTTAAAATAGGATTTAGTTTTTAGAGTCGCAACTTAGGCCAATATTAAGGGATATATTCTATATTTATTCTTAATATTCCCGCCTTATTAATATAAAATTCAGAGTTAACTTATACGCTAGTTATTCTATAAAAACACCAGAGAGCTACTAAGCTATTAATTATTTATTATAGCTATATACCTAAAGTAAAGATTACTATTAAGGTTAAAGCGAGCTATAAATAAGAATTTTTAAAAGCAAAAGGGGACCTTCTTAGAAAAGGCTAATAGATTAAAGCGATACTTTAACGCAGATTGCTATATCCTTATACGGCGCAATAGTCGATTTTATATTTATACGTCTATAGATTAACCTTTATAGCCTCTAAACCTATAAGACCTAGTAGGCACTCTTCTCTCTATTATTATACGGAATATACTAACTATTTTAAAGGAAAGGTTCTATCCTGTTCTAGTTAAGAAGACTCTAGCACATTTTAACTAGGTTAAAGAGGATAAGTTAATAAAGGTTAATTCTAAGACATCCGGATTAGAAAGCGACGACCTTAAGGACTAAGCAAGTTATGGAGCGGCTAACTTATTACTACCAAGCATATAAAGGTGGAGAACTTATTAAGCTTGCTATAAGCGAGTCTCTAACTTTAATCTAATATGTAAGAATTTGTTTATTTACGTACGGATAACAACGAGAGATTCTTAATATAAAAGCAACTATATAGAAATAAAATACTAAGCTAAAGAAATCCTAATTAACGCCTTAATTCTTAATAAATGCTAAAAGAGATAAATGTGATTGCGAAAGTCTTTCTTTATAAGAAATTTATTATTCCTTAGACCCCCCAGAACCTCTATTTCTGGTATAAACCGCCTTTCTCTTACGTATTCTTCTCCCTAATAGCTCTTTTAATAAATCCTCTAACGCCCTCTTAACTATCTTTATTATAACATCTTTAAGCGGTTTATATATTTCAGCATAACAACAGAGGAAATAAGGGTTCTTAGTATAGTATATTACAAGTCTCTCTTGCGGTATACCCACGACTAAAACCTAGGTAGGGTACTAGCATATTACTATAATAGGGCTAAACGTAGATATAATTGCTTTATAACTAGGGCATTAGAGATATCTCTAGTCCTCTATTATATAATAAGAAGGCAACTATAAGACAAGATACTTTAGTTGTCCGCGCGAAATTGTGGTATTAAATATTGTTAATACTTTAAATAGGGGAGATGCAACTCTAAGAAAGGTTATAAGATTAGCTAAGCTATTCTCTACTTACTTATTAGTATTGCTAAATAAATATAGGGGTCTTATAAATATACCTAGAGTTACCGGTAAAACACGTTTAGAAACCGCGGCTGTATCTACTAGTTAAGGCGAGTCTATCTTAGCCTTGCTATAGTCCTTTATTGGCTTAGGTAAGCCTATCTTATCTTTACTATAGCCTTTTAATCTCCTAAAATAATTGAGGTACATTTTTTATACATTTCCCTAAACCGTATCCTCTTATATACCGCCCTTTATATTATCGTCGTTTTTGTAAAAATTAACTTTATTAGGTATTTAAGTAGGCGTACAAGGCATCTATTTTTGCATAGGGTTAGAAAGCTACAATTATTTCTTCTCCTTACTATTAGATGCCGTGTCCTTGTTATTAATATAATTCTGGGATTTAAGGTTTCTAGTAGGTTAATAATTAGGTATATTATCTCCAGGACGGTAATAAATAGTAATTTTTTCCCTAATTAAGGACCTATAGGTTATATTAGCAACGTACCTAAGCTTAGTTAAGGTAATATATATAATATCTAGTATTCTTATAAGGGCGGTAAGAGATATATAGTCAAGAGGTCAAATTTAAAGGTAAGTTAAATTAATGGCATATAAGAACTAGGAGTATAACGTTTATATTCTATTTCTCTCCTAGGGCGGAATTAGGATAAAAGGTAGAAGGGAAAGACGGAGTATACTAGCCGCCCTTTCCCACTTTATATGGTGTCTATAGTACAATATTTAGTAGCTATAATTACTTTTAGCTTATATATTGTCTGCGCCTAAGACTATAGGTACCTAAAGCGATCTATAAGTAAGGTATTATTAGGAAGTAGCTATTAGCTAAGCTATTACTAAATACAAATAACTGATGATCCCTAACAGACGCCGCATGCCTTAGTAGGGTTCAGTGGAATTTGTATAAAGTTATGAACTAGAACCAGAAGGCAACAATAATCCCCTAATAACGCCTCCCTTAGCGGGAACAGTATTATATAATTTACTTCTAACGCCCGTCCTTTACGGAGCAAGACACTACTTAAGTAGTAGACTTACCCCAGCCAGTCAATCTTATAAATTAACTCCCCATCTATAGTAAAGGAGCTATTAGTACGCTACTAGGAGGCTTAATTAGTATCCTAGCTAAGCCCTTTATAAATGCCCCGCCTTATACGGGCGGTATAATAACTCCTGCTAATCTGCCTTGCGCTAAGGAAGGACTTATATTAAGGCGCTAAGTAGCTAGTACGGAGGCCTATAGGCTTATTCTATATCCTAACAACATTAACTATAATTTCCCTTTAAGTGGTATCCCGTAACCCTAAGTACCTATAAGCGCAGCGTCCCTAAATCGTTAGCTAGTAAGTAGGCGTTTATAGATAAAGAAATTAACTTTAGAGATGGTGACGGCAATGTAAAGGCGTTAACTAGTTAGGAGAGTAACTCTAGTAATAAGGATTAAGAATAGGACGCAGAGACATTATATAGCGGAGAAAATTGTTTTAGCACTAAAGGTTAAGAAATATGGGCAGATAGCAATAAAGAGATGTTAAGCAACGAGGCTATACAGGCAATAATTAAATACGGTGGCCTTAGCTTTATAGTCCCAAATCTATAAATATAGGATATAAATGTAAAGAAGAGTTCTAATAAAAGCTAGTAAAAGGGTTAAAACTTTGGCCTCTTTTTGTTTAGCCTATCGCGAAATAAAACAATATTTTACTATTCCTACCAGAGTCTCTGCCCGCTTAACTTATAGCAAGCTATAAAGTATTTTCGATAATCTAAGCCTTCCCTTAGATAAGTTTATTTACTACCTTAAAAGCAATAATGGAATGTAAATCTATACTAGCGACTTAGGATTTTTTGTATTTCTTATAGACCTAGAACATATACCGCCTTAGCAACTATTGGTCGTGTTTAAGACTACAGTCCTTATAGATTTATACCTTAAGGATATAAATATATTATTTTATAGTGTTTTCTTTTTATTTAAATTATTTCTCTACTTATTATACATAACGGTTATTTGTCTATTCCAGTATAGTGGGGAAAGGTGGTTAGGTTATATAAGGGGGCTTAGACTTATAGCTACGCTTATAGGGCTATTTATATAGGGACTTCTTTAAGTATATATAAGGGGACTTTAAGTCGTTATAAAGTTTATAGAAGTCGTTATATGGGAATTTCTTTAATATTTCTAGATCTGGTTTTATATATTTCTTTTATTTCTAGTTTTAGGATCTTTATAAGATTTACTTCTTATTAATTTAGATTTATATATAACGCATAAGGCTTAAATACAGCGAGGCTAAAGAGGACGCTAGCGTAGAGCTCAAAATTTACATCCGTCCTTAACTCGGCTATTTATTATAGGTTCCGGATTATTAGTAAAACCGTTTAGATATTTCTATTAATCCGCTCCGCCTAAATCGCCCATCTACTATAAACAAAACTCTCCCCTATACGCTCTCCCGTTATTATTATTATCGCTACTATAATATAGCCTAACAGTCACCCGATTATAAACAGCTTTTCCTTAAAAAGCAATATAGACGGTAAGAAGAGCAACGCAGATAATAAGAAGAGCAGCGCAGATAAGAAAAAGAGTAGCGTAGATAAAAAGAAGCAAAGCGTATATAAAAAGAAGTAAAGCGTATATAAGAAGAAGCGGAGCGTGTATAGAAAGAAGCAGAGCGCGCATAGGAAGAAGAATAACGTAAATAGTAAGAAGTGGAGCGAGCCCGGGAAGAAGCTAAGGGGAAAATCTATAAGATAATACTACCCAAGTTTCTTAACGCCTGTTATGCCTATCTCTACTTAGGCCTTACTATTTAAACTAATACGACATTATTAATACGGGGCGACCCTACTAATGCGAATAATAAAATTCGCCCTAAAAGGATCTAAGCATAGGAAGATTTTCTAGTATAGTAGGAAGCTATTTAGAACAACCTTATAGGATCAGATTTTATACTAAAACGGCACTTTACTTCGCTATATATATTAGAAGAATTTAGGGAGGCTATTTACTAGAGGATAATAAGTTCTAAGCTAAACTTAAATTACTTTTAGCGCTACACCGTTAAGGACTATATATTATTAATTATTAAACAACTTTATAATAATCTAACGCTCCGGCGGAAGTTCCGCCTAAAAGGGTTAGTAAAGTTTAAAAATTATACTAATACTCTTAGCCTGGAATAGCGGATAGAAGAGGATATATAATAAATAAGTATATCTAGGAACTAGCAACGGCGGTTACCCTATCTTTAAGCCTAGGCTAAGTGGACAAAGCTACTAGGCTTAGCTAGCCTAGCCGAGCCTACGGCTATAGCAATAGTAGAATTAGCAAGGTTATCGCGTCCTTATATAGATTAGTTCTGCGTATATAACACTTTTAGCAAGACTTAAAACACGGAGCATTATATTACTACCTTTATTATTAAGTATAAGGCTCCCTATAAACTAACTCTTAGCTATATTTATAAGGGTCTTAATAATATAAAACTTAAGGAAGTAGTCCGCTACTGTGAGATTAACAGCCTATAGAACTACTTCCATCGCCTAGTCACTGCTATTATTACTTAGGCCTTTTCTTATATGGTCTAGGCTAGACTAGAGTATAGGTACATTTATACTGGTAAAGTATTTATCTTTTTATAAGTGCCCTATAATCTTAAGACGGTTTACTACTCCTTATCTATCCCTAAGGGTAACGTTAGGGAGACGACTGGATAGGCACCAGATTTAGATAGGGGAAATTAATTATATCTAACCGCCGTTAGACAGATGCTAGCATTCACCCTTTAGGTGCTAAAGACGCTGCCTTAAAATTAAAATTAGTAAACTAACGCGGCCGCTTAACTAAAAAGCTAGGAGGTAATCTATAATAATCTACTAAATATAATTCCTATATATAATACGCCTTTATCGGAGTACCGGGTACCTAGGCAAAATAATTTTCTTTATATATTACCTATCTAGCTCTAACCTAGAGCAATATTAACCAGTTCCCCCTAGTATTACCTATTATAGGATTAGAGCGAGCCTAGTGATAATAAGTTTAATCCTAATACTCCGAGCCGTCTATCTTAGCGGTCCCTACCTTAGCCTCTACCCTGAGCCCTAGACCCTACTAGCAGATTATTATCCGGTCGCGATTCCCGCCATAAAGGTAAAGGTAGGCGGTATTACACTTAGAAATATCTTCTTAGCTTAGTAGAGGGGGGTTTATTTAACAAGACGTGTTTAAATATATAAGATTACGGCGGAAACCGTTATTAGATTAACTAACCCACCTTCCTTAATCTTATACGCTAGTAACTCTTAAAAGATCTAAATACTAATTATAAGCTGGTAGGCGTATATAGAGCACGCAGGGCTTTATTTAAGGTTAGATTAACGTTATATAAATATACCCTAGCCGCAAAATGCACCGTTATTAACTTTATTAGCTACCTAAATTAGGAGGCCACCATCTACGAGCGCCTTCGTCCGATTTAGGGTATACATATACCAGTATATCTAGGAAATATTAATCTTAACCGTCTGTATTTCTATAACGGTATTACGGAGATTATTTATATAATATTCCTTAGTTTTAGGGGGAAACTAATCTCTTAACGTATTAACAGTAATAATAGGCTATACCTAATAGAACAGGTTAAGCGCTTAATTTAGGCCGTCTATTAACTAGGAGTTTTGCACTAAGATGCGATACCTTATAATATGCTTTGGAATATAGAGGTTGGCGAAGTAATAATAATTAACTTTAAACGGGCCAAGGTTCTAAAGCTGCGGGCTATACTAAGTGTTATTTTACTAAATTAGAAGAGAAAACGGGTACCTAAGGATAGTCTAAATAAGTAGCCGGGAGGACATTATAATAAATTTATACGGGAAATGTAATGGGCAATAGTAGAACTCCGCGGGTTAAAATAGCTAGGGTGTTTACTATATTAGTAAATCAAACAGTCTTTATAGCCTCTAGACCCAGAAACCCTTATAGGCCCCCTTTTTTTCTATTATTCTATAAACTAACTCCTATTTTAAGGATAATGCTATCCTCTACTAGTAAAGAAGACGCTAGTAAAGTAACTAGACTTAAATATATAATAGGGGAACGTAGTTCTACTTACTTTAGATACTAAGCTTAGTTAAATCTACTAATTTATTATTAATTAAGTATATAAATGCGGCAAACACTTGCCATAAAGGGCGGGGCTAGTCTAGCTTAAATCCAATATATAAATTTTCTTTAATAAGCAAACAATATAAGACTAAAGAGCGTAACATTTAAGCTAATAAATTTCCTCCTTAATTCTGCAGACTTCTCTATCCTTAGGCTAAGCATGCCCTTTTCCTCTTAAATGCCGTAACCTTATTTCTTGCCTTTATAACCTATTTATCTCTATAATCTAAAGTTTTATTACTACCTTTCTTAAGAGTATGGATTTTGTTTTAAAGCTATTTAATAGTATCTCTTATCTCTTTCTAGTTACTTCTTAGGCCGTTAATCCAATCGTCAACCTTCCCTAGATAACTTATAATATAGCGGTCGTATTTTTTAAAGCTGCTAACTTTCCTATTAAGTTAGCTAAGCCTATAGCTAAGTTAATTAACTAAGCTACCTAGTCTCTTTATCGCCCCTAATAGAGTAAGCTAGGGGTTGGTAAGCTTTATTAGAAGAAGTTACTAAACGGACTATATTAAGACGACTTTATCTCGTTAGTGCGGAGTAAGTATTTCCTTATAGTTCCTTTTATATTGGCCTCGTCGTTTTCTAAATTACTCTTACGTTCCGATGCTAACTAAATATCCTACTTATATTAATAAGCTAGCGAACGGATAAAACCACGGGGAAGTAACTATCGTATACCTACCCTACTGTATTAACGGCCTTATTAAAGCCCTTAGGATAGGAAGCATATCGTATATCTTAGCTCCGTCAGCGGTATCCTATAAAAAATTTAATGTTTAAAGCGTACCTTAGCCTAATACAATGTGGTATCCTCTATTATAGCGTCCGAGTAGCTTATTATTAAAGAGATAAGGCAGCTAATAGTTCGAGTGTCTTTACAAGAAAGTAAGGAGGGATTTCCTTAAAGGATACTATACTTAATATAGGTCTAGTTAAAGGATATAAAAGCCTTTTATATCCTACTCCTCTCTACTACCTAGCTAATAGGAGAGCTAATGGTGGACTCCGCTTTAACTATGCCTTAAAAGTCGAGCCGATTTACTAACTTAGGGATACTAGCATAGTATTACGAATGCGCTATAATACGGCTATAATAGGAGTATAATCCTTCCCGTCTATACCCACCTTTGCTGTGCCTCTATAGGAGGGTTATATTAAATAATAAGGGCTAGCATTAACCCCTTTCTTCTAATCATTTTAAGACGGCGATATAGAGGCAGCTAGTTAAGCGTTGCTTCGCACAGCAATGCCCATCTAGTTACATGGCTTCACTTAAGCCCTATTATACGCCTTGCCGCAACTTCCTGTCGCCTTAACAGCTGACGAGCTAGGCCTAAGGTTAAGATAAGGTAAACAGGCAACTTAGCTTTTAGATAGCCCCAACAGTATAGGGTTCGGAGGCGTTTATATAAAATTGTAAACTAAAACTAGAAGCCAATAATGACCCCCTAATAACGCCTTACCTAACAGGAATAGCATTATATAATTTACTTCTAACGCCCACCCTTTACAGAGCAGGGCACTGCTTAAGTAGTAGACTTATCTTAGCCAGTTAATCTTGTATATTTACTCCCTATCTATGGTAAAGGAGCTATTAGTGCGTTATAGGGTAGTTTAATTAGCATTCTAGCTAAGCCCTTTATAAGCGCTCCGCCTTACACGGGCGGTATAACAACTCCTATTAATCTGCCTTACGTTAAAGGAGGACTTATATTTAAGACACTAAGCAGCTGGTACTTAGGCATATAGACTTATACCCTTATTTATACGTTCTACTGCGTCCTCATTTCTATAAGTAGTCGGTTTACTTTTTACTTATTTGTCTATTAGGGCACTCTACCTTCTCTTTTTTTACTAGCCGTTCTATCTAGTTATTAACGTTAATCCTCCTTCCCTCTATAGCAACTATTCTGGAATTTGCTTTAGATCCTTACTTAGGAAATTAACAAAAAAAAAAGCTAAACGCACTATTATGGATTTAAGGCGTCGGTGTTAGCCTAAGTACTATCGGACTTCTTGGTCTTTGCTATATATAGGTACCCTCCAGACTATAAAATCGCCCTTCTCTATTATGCTCTTTTTAGGAAAAATTAAAAACTGTGTTTATAATAGTATATTTAGATCTAGCAACACTCTTAAAAGCCTATTAAGT
>Ga0307515_10005326_pt1 | contig 26140 bp, 12 predicted proteins | sample 17_EM_MG_FD_194513 | JGI IMG/M metagenome (GOLD analysis project Ga0307515, IMG submission 194513) | Populus trichocarpa ectomycorrhiza microbial communities from riparian zone in the Pacific Northwest, United States - 17_EM | ecosystem: Host-associated > Plants > Roots > Unclassified | place... | reverse complement strand
TAAAGCCCCCTATCTTCCTTCTCCTACCTTCTATTTATTAGGAAAACTACCTTTTATAGCTTATTAACCCATAGGATTAGTAGTTTGTAGTAAGGCGTAAATATCTTAGTACGGTTAAGAAAATGCCTTTCCCTGCTTACTAGCCTAGACTTTAACTTAGCCAGCTTTGTGGTATTCTTATAGTTCTAGTACTTAAACTTAGTTATACCGATATCTTTACCCAGCCTGTTATAGTGTACGCATATCTAAAAAAGCACCTAGAAGAACGACTCTAGATTATGCCTAAAGGAGTGTTTCTTGCTAAGAAGTACTCTAATTGCTATAAACACTCTTATACCGGTCTTGCCCCACGCTCCTAAAGGCCCTTCCCGCCGCTCTTTAATCGCAAAATTGAGGTTAATTAAGAATGATCGCTAAGAAGGATTATTGTCTTCCTCATTTATTAAGAGGTTGCCTATTGAAATGTCGTATTAGAGGATACCAGCCTGTATATATAAAGACTTATATCCTTTAATGCCACCCTTTAGCGCAGTAAGCATTACAGCCTAAGAGCTTACCTTATAAAGAGCCTTTCTATAGTCACAAGTAACAACGCGTCGATACACTCAATTCTGTATAATAGGGTACTTAATTAAAGAGGTTAAATACATACGCTTACTAGGCGGTAACGGGGCGTTAGTATAGCTAGAAGATCTCTTTCTACTAGTACTTCGGCTTATCCTCGTACTACCTTACACTCTAGTTAATCTTAGAGGCATTATTAAGCCTTCTAGCCTATAGTTTGTCGCTTTAGTAATATCTAGCCCCTTACGGATATTAAAGATATTATTATCTTATCCACCTATATAAATAGTCTTATAGTAATAGTACCTAGCTACGTTAACTACTCCTTTCTCCGTTACCTTATATAGTAGGTTACCTTCTTTCTCGCGCTCCAGGTACTGCTATAAGTCTTTAATAATAAGGGGTGCCTTAGAGATATTACCCTTATAGTATACTTTCTAGCAAGTTGTCGCCCGACCAGCAATATAGCGTGCTTGCTTTATAACTTCGTTAAGGATAAGACGCTTAGTCTAACCATTACGTATAATTTCGATATATCGGTTACCGTCTGATATTAGAATAGTAGGATCGAATCCAAGCTATTTCTCATTTATCTAGAGAAATCCTAATATCGCCGAGGTAAATTATAGTCTATCTTTATTAATATTAAATAGTAAAGATGCAATACCTCCTATTTGGTTATACTCCTATAACCACATAATAGATCTATAGAGGGTAAAGCCTAGAACAAAGCGATGAGTATCCTAAGTAGTAAAGACTTCTTTTATATATTTTCCCAAATCAAACCATGCCTTCAAGGCTATATTATTATTTAGATTACTCTTTAGCTCTTCTAGTATAAGTATATACGACTAATAGTTTTAGGAGCTTTTGCTAGCTATTAGATTATCCATAAAACTAATATCTAGCTTTTGCTTCGCTGCAGACCCTTATAAGAACTGCTTAGTATATACAATAAGCTTTTATTACGTCTTTAGGGCAGACCCATACTCCTCTATAAAGCCCAAAAATAATCTAATTAGGTTATTAAACCACTTTAGGACATTATCTTACTCTGTGCTTTTAGGCCAATCACACTAGCCGCCCTCAACATATAGTGGATTATCCCCTTCCTTGCATTTCTTAAAAATGGTAGCGCTTACCACCCTAAGGCCTTCCACTCCCCCAAAGAATACTTTATATAAGTTAGGAATCCCAACATAAAGAGGGCCTAGCTCCTCCTTTAGAATATTATCTACGTATTTCCTATATTTAGACGAGTTGGCGAAGCTACTTATATTATATCAATATGGGGTTTAAATATAAAATAGCAGCGGTCGGGGGGGAGGTATAGACTCTGTTACGGTGGCGATAGCATTACTCTATATATCCTTATCTAATTTACAATTAAGAACTACTTTTAAGAGAGGAGTAAACCATTTAATATTAAAGTCGTCGGAATTAACCAAGGAGCTAAGTCGGAGAAGGTCATTATAAAGAGTGCTATAACCAGTGCTAGATAGCAGTAATCGAGCAGCGGGAAGGTTTTATAATGCCAGAATAAGGTTAACTATAAGATTTTTAAGCCCTATATATATTAGAGGGGACTTATTAGATAAATTAACAAATACCTTTATCGCCTATTTAATACAACAAGTCTAAAGAGCTAGGGATGCCTAGATCCTAACAAGTTAAATTAAATAAATCGTAAAAGTTATTTAGTCCTTCCCTAATAGGCTTCGTTTTAATTATCTCTAATTTAAAGAGATTTACTATTACAAGCAAACGCGCTAAGAGCTACATTAGGAGGGCCGTATAGTAGGCGGGTAGGTAGGTAAAAAGGAAAGATTAAAGAGGCTAGCATATAAGGACAGTATAATAGTAGATAAGTGTAGGGAGGCCAAGAATACATTAAGCGCGTCTTATAATAAGGAAATGACTAGGGAGAAAAGTGTAAGAAAGGAAGTAAGGTAGGAGCAAATATAAAAGATTAAAGATTAAGCACGGAAAAGTTAAGCTAACCCGATATAGCACGGACTAAGGCTTTGCAGAGCTTAGTTAAATACTAAGCTACAATAACCAGTTTTAGTTTATTCTATAACGCGTAAGGCTCTAATATAGTAGGGCTCCTAAGAGCGGGTTAACTAGGGTTAGTTATATAAGCGCCCATATACAATTACATAGCTAGTCCTAAAACAAGCTAAACCTAATATGCTAGATATAGACAGTCAACCTCTTTTTATAGCGGTTAATCGACCCATTTCCTAAAATTAGGATCTAGTTTTTCAAAACCAAATCTAGTTTTTAGGATCGCGCCCTTTTTATAATAGTTAATTAGCTGTCTCCTAGGGCTAGGGTCAAGGCTTAGCTTTAGGGTTAGGTTGCGATTTAAGCCAAAGTAAAAATAGCCCTATACTTACCCCTCCTAAGACTATTAGGCCGCTTAGCTTAACACTATCCCTTACACCGTCGTCAGCTATATATATATAGCCTATGCATAATTTTAAGAATATTAAAACCTTAACTACTAAAGTGTTACAGCAGAATTACTAACCGCCCGTAAATAAGTAGGTTTACCTTTTTAGCTATATTTAGTATGTTTAGCCTAGTAGGCGTTTCTAACAGTTAATAGGCCCGTTTCCCAAAAACAGAATTAGGATATAGTCTTTAGAATTAAAATATAGTCTTTAGAATCGGACCCAGTTCTTAGAATAAGATTTAGTTCTTAAAGTTACAACTTAGGCTAATATTAAGGGATATATCCTGTATTTATTCTCAACATTCCCACCTTATTAATATAAAATTTAGAGTTAACCTATACCCTAGTTATCCTATAAAAACACCAAAGAGCTACTAAGCTATTAATTATTTATTATAGTCATGTGTCTAAAGTAAAAATCACTATTAAGGTCAAAGCGAGCTATAAATAAGAACTTTTAAAAGTAAAAGGGGACCTTCTTAAAAAAGGCCGATAGATTAAAGCGATACTTTAACGCAGATTACTATATTCTTATACGGCGCAATAGTCGATTTTATATTTATACGTCTATAGATTAACTTATATAGCCTCTAAACCTATAAGACCTAGTAGGCCATCTTCTTACTATTATTATACGGAATATACTAACTGTTTTAAAGGAAAGGTTCTATCCTATTCTAGTTAAGAAGACTCTAGTATATTTTAACTAGGTTAAAGAGGATGGGTTAATAAAGGTTAATTCTAAGATATCTGTAAAGCAATAACCTTAAGGACTAAGTAAGTTATAGGGCAGCTAACTTATTACTACCAAGCATACAAAGGTAGAGGACTTATTAAGCTTACTTACTATAAGCGAGTCTCTAACTTCAATCCAATATATAAGAACTTGTTTATTTACGTGTAAATAATAATAAGAGATTCTTAATATAGAAGTAACTATATAGAAACACAATATTAAGCTAAGGAAATCCTAATTAACGCCTTAATCCTCAATAAATGCTAAAAGAGATAAACATAATTGCGAAAATCTTTATAAGAAATTTCTTATTCCTTAAAGCAGAAAGTATAATTAAGGTCAAAGTAAGCCATAAACAAGAATTTTCAAAAGCATTTAGTAACCTTAGAAGTCTATTCTACCTCATATATAGTCCTACCTTATATATAGTACCAAAATTATATAAAACACGTCTTTTTAAGATGCTTATATCTTAATAACCATAATAGCTATTTATATAAAATTTTAAATATAGTTTATTAAATAGTAAGAAAAGCTTTTTATAAAAAAAAAATTTTAAAATTAAACTTTATATAATATATTTTATTTTTTAACCAATATAAAAGTGATTTTCTTTTATATTATACTATAAATTATATTATTTTTATATTTTTATTTTATAAAAAGCTTTTCTTATTATTTAATAAGCTATATTTACAATTTTGTATAAATAGCTATTATGGTTATTAAGATATAAGTATTTTAAAAAGACGTATTTTAGTGCTGTGTATAAGGTGGGACCGTATATAAGGTGGGATAGACTTCTAAATAAAGCTAATAGATTATAGCGGCATTACTAGGCGGATATATATATTATAGCGCGGCGTAATAGTCGATGTTATCTAGTTATCTACACATCTATAGATTAGCCTTCATGGCCTCCAGACCTAAAAACCCTTATTTTCTTCTATTATTCCGCGAACTAACTTCTATTTTAAGGACAAATTCTATCCTTTATTAGTAAAGAAGACGCTAGTAAAGAGCGATTAGACTTAAACACGTAATAGGGGAACATAGTTCTACTCGCTTTAAATACTAAGCTTAGTTAAATCTACTAACTTATTACTAATTAAGTATTTAAATGCGGCAAACACTTACTATAAAGGGTAGGGCTAGTTCTAGCTTAAATCTAATATATAAATTTCCTTTAATAAGCAAACAATATAATAACTAAAGAGCGTACCATTTAAGCTAATAAATTTCCTCCTCTATTTTACAGACTTCTCCATCCTTAAACTAAGCGTGCCCTTTTCCTCTTAGATACCATAATCTTATTTCCAGCCTTTATAACCTATTTACCTCCGTAATCTAAAGTTTTATTACTACCTCCCTTAAGAGTGTAGATTTTATTTTAAAACCGCCTAATAGTATCTTCTGTTTCTTCCCAGTTACTTTTTAAGCTATTGATCCGATTATCAACCTTCCCTAAATAACCTATATTATAGCAGTCGCTTTTTTTAAGGCTGCTAACTTTCCCTTTAAGTTGGCTAAGCCTATAGCTAAATTAATTAACTAAGCTACCTAGTCTCTCTATTACCCGTAATAGAGTAAGCTAGGGTTAATAAGCTTTATTAGAAGGAGTTACTAAGCGGACTATATTAAAACAACTTCTTTATCTTATTAGTGCGGGGTAAATATTTCCTTATAGTTCCTTCTGTATCGGCCTTATTATTCTCTAAATCACTCTTATATTCTAGTGCTAACTAAATATCCTACTTATATTAGTAAGCTAGTAAATAGATAAAACTACAGGGAAGCAACTATCGCATACCTACCCTACTATATTAACGGCCTTATTAGAGCCCTTAGGATTAGAAATAAGCAGTATATCCTAGCTCTATTAGCGGTATCCTATAAAGGATTTAATATTTAGAGCGCACCTTAATCTAATATAATATGGTATCCTCTATCATGGCTTTTAAGTCGCTTATTATTAAAGAGATAAGGCAGCTAATAGTTTAAGTATCTTTACGAGAAAGTAAGGAGGGATTTCCTTAAAGGATACTATACTTAATATAGGTCTGGCTAAAGAATATAGAGGCCTTTTATATCCTGCTCCTCTCTACTACTTAGCTAATAGGAGAGCTAATAGTAGGCTCCGCTTTAACTATGCCTTAAAAGTTAAGCCAATTTACTAACTTAGGGATACTAGCACAGCATTATAAATGTATTATAATACAGCCACGATAAGAGTATAATCCTTCCCCGTCTACACCCTACTTGCTATACCTCTATAGGAGGGTTATATTAAACGATAAGAGCTAGTATTAACCCCTTTCTTCTAATTATTCTAAAACGGCGATATAGAGGCAGCTAGTTAAGCGTTACTTCGCACAGTAATGCCTATTTAGTTACATAGCTTCACTTAAGCCCTATTACGCGTCTTAACGTAACTTTCTATCGCCTTAACAAATCAACAGCTAATAAGCCTGGCCTAAGGTCAAGACAAAGTAAATAAGCAACTTAGCTTTTAAATAGCCCTAATAGTGTAGGGTTTAGAGGCGTTTATATAAAGTTATAAACTAAAACTAGAAGCCAACAATAACCTCCTAATAACGCCTTACCTAGTAGGAGTAGTATTATATAGTCTACTCCTAACGCCCACCCCTTTATAAAGCAGGATACTACTTAAGCAGTAAACTTATCTTAGCCAGTCAATCTTATATATTCACTCCCTATCTATAGTAAAGAAGCTATTAGTGCGTTATAAGGTGGTTTAATTAACATTCTAGCTAAGCCCTTTATAAGCGCTCCGCCTTATATAGGCGGTATAATAACTCCTATTAATCTACCTTACGTTAAGGGAGGACTTATATTTAAGACACTAAGCAGCTAGTACTTAAAGGCACATAGACTTACACCCTTATTTATACGTTCTACTACGTCCTCATTTCTATAAGTAGTCGGTTTACTTTTCACTTATTATTTATTTATTAGAACACTCTATCTTCTCCTTTTTTTACTAGCCATTCTATCTAGTTATTAACGTTAATCCTCCTCTCCTCTATAATAACTATTCTGGAATTTACTTTAGATCCTCACTTATAAAATTAACTGAAAAAAAAAAGCTAAACGCACTATTGTAGATTTAAGGCGTTAGTGTTGGCCTAAGTACTATCGGACTTCTTAGTCTTTGCTATGCGTGGGTACCCTCTAGACTATAAAATCGCCCTTCTCCATCCTGCTCTTTCTAGGAACAATTAAAAGCCGTACTTATAATAGCATATTTAGATTTAGTAATACTCTTAAAAGCCTATTAAGTAGCCTAGACGGGGTTTAATAATAAACGACCTAATAAAGAGGCTAGTATAGGCCTGCGAAGATCCTTACATCCTAGGCTAATAACTAAGGAGGAAAGGCTAAAAGTAGCTTTAAAGCGTAAGATACCTGCTAAGGATTAGGTTCGTGCCGTCTTATTCGGCTTATAGATAAATATACTTCTTCTTACCATTCTCGTTGGCTTTATAGTTAATTATCTTCACGCCAACGGTATTACTATATTTATTGTTAACTTTATTGCCATTATTCCGCTTGCTGTAATGCTTAGCTACGCTATTAAAGAGATTGCGCTCCGCGCTGGTAATACATTAGGTGGTCTTTTAAACGCAACTTTTAGGTACGTTTCTCCGCTTCTTATTTATCCTAATATTATCTAATATTTAGCGTAGAAACGTTATTAAATTAATTATCTCTATCTTAGCCCTAACTAAAGGCCAGATTACTATTGTTAAAACTTCCTTAATCGGCAGTATGCTTTTAAACTTACTTTTTATCCTTAGTATATGCTTCTTCTTTAGAGGTATTAACCGGATAGAATAATATTTTAATATAATAGTAGCAGATACTACGGCCGGTCTTTTAGCTCTATATGTCGGCGGTTTAATTATTCTAACTACCTTCTACTCTACGCTGTTAAGTAAGTTTAATAATAGCTTTAGACCTATAATAGATACTAACCTATATAGCTATAAGCCCTAATAGCTCTATACTTAATCGGGAGCTTTCCCGCGGAATAGCTGTTATCCTCCTAATTATATACGTTTGCTACCTTATATTTCAATTAAAGTCACATACCAAAATATGTAATACTCTAAGCTAAAGGGCTCCTAAGCGTAAATCCTCCTAAGTTAAGTAGAGTATGTCTCTCTATGGTATTATATAGATTAGTACTAGAGCGGCGGCTATATTTAGAGGTAGAGTAAACCAAGAATAGCTTGTATAGGATTTAAACGTAGAAGAGGAAGATGACAAGATTAAGGAGCCTAAATTGATAATCTAGGGTGTAATTATAACCCTTAGATTCTTTATTGCGTTGGTTGCCTTCTATTTTAAGTTTATAGTTAATAGTATTAGTAATATTACGGCAAGCGGCACTATCTCTACTACTTTTATTGGTCTTATCCTACTTTTAATCGTTAGGAACGCTGCTAAGTACGTAATAGTGGTTACAGTAGCTTATAAGGATAAGATAAGTCTAGTAATTAATATTACTATTAGATCTAGTATACAAATTGCTCTTTTAGTTCTCCCCTTTGTTATTATACTTGGTTAGATCATCAACTAGGATTATATAACGCTTTATTTCGATATCTTTCTAATCGCTGTTTTGTTTATTGCCGTATTTCTAGTAAACTATCTTATCTAGGATAGTAAATTTAGTAAGTTTTCCTTTTTATATAGGTAATTTACTCTAACTAACACTAAAATAGACTGGCTTAAAGGCGTTCTTATTATGGCAATCTATACTATTATTATAGTTACTGGCTGGTTTTATCTAAAATAAGTTTTAGATCTTCTCTGTCCTACTTAGTTTAAGCCTCTAATTACTATCTTACTTCTCTATTAGTGTTGACCAGTTTCTATTACCTAGAGCTAAATAGGATTTTTATAAATTATGTGTATAGCTTTCTAGTAAACCCTAGGCTGATCTTCTTGTATCTATTAAGCCGTCTAGGTTGCCTAAAATGTTACTTTCTTTTATTTTCTCTTAAAAAAAACCCCTTTTATATTTATGTTACTTTTCTTTTATATATATATATAGATTGTGTCTTATTATACTGTTCTCTACTACTTAAATCCTCTTGTATACTTATTATACCTATAATAGTGCGAGAATAATTGCTACTATTAACGAATTAATACGTCTAATATATCTCTAGTATAATAGATATGTAGGATAAGTAACTATATATAGTTATAATAGCGCTAATACCAGCGAACTAAATATATCTTAGTATATGGATATTTACTATATAAGCGCACGGTGTCTAAGCTATAATGGGATATTGTTATCTCTTTAGCTACTTCCGTCAAAGTCTTACATAATAGCTCTTTTGCTACTATAGTGCCTATATAATAGTATAAAGAATGTAAATAATAGCTATATTTTTAAAGAAAGGATAAAATTTAGTTCCTGTTAGACTCTTAGGCGTTACTTTAAGCTTTAGCGCTAATTGGTATAGGTTATAAACAGGGCGGATTTAAAGAGGCTCTGCGAGGTCTTAAAATGTCTCTATTAAGTTTTACTACCGCTTTTATACCTAAATATAGCCGCTATACGTTGCGGGTCTAACCGCTTACTGTAATTTAAGATAAGTTCATTCTCCTTAAATCTTGCTTATATACGCGAACTCTAATTAATATAACAACTAGTGTCCAGTTAAAGGAAAAGCCCTTTATTAGCCTTAATAGCTTACTAGTAAGCTTTTAAAGAATAGATTAGGAAACAGTCCTATGTATACTAAGAGCATAGTTTTTATAGACTTTGCATTTAATCCGTTTACCTTATTTAACGTTAGAGAAATGCTTCTGCTGGAAGTATTTTGCAGTATTGGTTTAGATTAATTTCAGTGCTATATAATATATTAACTGCCTAGTATCTTAGGGCCAAACCGTTCTAACCGAGCTTGGTCTCTACGCCGAAGGACTTATATGGTAGGACTATCTTAATATAGATGGTAAGGCAGGCGCCAGTGCGTGCCTCTTTATTTTTTTCTCCCGTTCCTCTACCTCTACCTCACCTATTAGTAGGCGAGGATTAATTTTTAGAAGAATATTGGAGTCCGCGGAAGACGTTAGAGTTTAGGTACCAGATATCGTCATATCTGTCGCCGCATCTGTCGTTATATCTGTTATTACTTCCGCTAAGCTGCCGCCGGCGCCGGCGCCAGCGTTGCCCTTGTCCCTCTTTCGCTTCTTCCCACTAAATGTTTTCCGAGTTCTATTGTCTGAGGGTAAGCTAGGCGAATAGTATAGACTAAACGGAAAATCGGGCGCGTAAACCTTATTATATACCAATGCTACGTAACTAGGCTATATGGAGAGTCCGTTAATCTAAGTGTTCTTCTTTCCCTAGCGGCGGTATTTAGGATATAGGAAGGGCTGCTTAAATATGCCTTCTTTTTAGATATAGGTTAGTCTAAAATACCTTATAAGACTTTGCCTAGGAAGAAAGGAGCTAAAATAAATAAGATACCTAGATGGGTCTTTAGCCAGGGTTAAATAGGAGGGGAAATAAGGCGCGTAAATCTTGTTATAAACCGTTTTAATATAGTTACTCTATATAGACTCGCCCCCGCTAATCTAAGAATCCTTTATCCCTAGGCGGCGGCATTTAGGGTATTAAAAGGGCTGCTTAAATGTCCCGTTTTTAATATAAATCTTTTTATAGTGCTTTATAAGTTCGCTATAGCGGCAATAAACACTACAGCTAAGAAGGCACCTGGGCTGTTCTTTGCGACCCCTTATTCCCTTTGTTTTGGTTAAGGATAGAAGCGTATTTTATTCGCCCTCTATATTACCCGCTTTATCCTTTTTATCCTTTTTATTCTTTTTATCCTCTTTATATATTACCTGACCTACATTATCTACCTTACGTTTTGAAGTTTCTGCATCTAAAGACGGGTCTACTTTTAGCCGGCGAGTTAAGTATCTAATAAGTAGGTTTATAAACCGTTCCGAACACTATTTAAAGGGCTAGTATTTGTTAACGTCCCGGGTACAACTTTATAGAAACTAAGCGACCGTAGCCGCCGCGTCGCGAAAGCGCCTCCTTGGAGCGCCTTTGCCTGGAGCGCCCTTGCTAGAAGTAGATTTAGTGGTTTGTGCGGCGGGCGTACCTACAGTCAGTAAACCTAGGGCTCTTAATTTATTAACGCAACTAAAGTATTCCGCCCTCTTCTCCTACACTTTTAGAGATGATAAAATCTTAATAATATAGCGGAGCTGCCCGTTAAGCGCTGTCGCTGCCTTATGATCTTCTGCTCGCTTTACCGCTTCTAGGCTTTTATAGAGATTATACACGTCCTTACACTGTTTAAACTCCCGTAAGTCCTCCTCGCTTAGGCTAATAGGAGTATTTATATCCCTCTGTAGGGATATATTATGGAGGCGCTAAAAGAGGGTATTATTTTGTCCGGCTATAGATCCGAAGGCCAACCCTATAAAATCCTTGCGGACGCGTTTGGTCTAATAGCTACCTTAGAATACTTAGGTTATATTAGATAAAATATAGTTACGTAGCGTATTAAAGAGAATACCTGGCGGTTTAAAGAAGTTAGCAGCTATCCCTACTATTTATGGAGTTAAGAAGAAAAGCGGTGGGGAAACGCGCTGCTTAATATATGCATATATATATATATATATTTGCCTTAGATTCTCTTACTATTAAGTCTAGCTCCTGTGCTAACCTATAGCATATAGATGTGTAAGTCCTCCTAGAAACCGGCTATAAGGTATATTTAGTACCATAAATAGTTAAAACTTAAGTAAGTAAGTAGAAAAATAGGCTAGTCTAGTATCTTTTTCTTCTACTTTAGCGGGAGGAAGTTTACTCCTTTAAGGGCGGGTTAATAGAGTAGCGCGTTAATGGACTTAAAGCTAGGCTTAAAGGCGTTATCTATAATTGCGCGCGTGGTAATAAGGCTAGCAAGGTATATATTTGGATACGGGATAAAGGTAATAGAAAAGGATATCCTATTAGAATAAAGGAGGTAAGCAAGAGAAAGTAACTAGGGTAAGATAAGAAGTTTCTAAAGACGTAGAGTAAGGATAGGGTCGGGCTTACGCGTTAGCTTTAAAGCTATGGCTAGCCTACTTTTTCTTATTCTTTTTAACTACAATTATAGCGACGAGCCTTGTCCTTATTTAATTGTTTAGGTCCCGTATAACCGCTAGACTAACTTACTAATATAAAAGGCGTATTATAGAGGCTAGTCTAAAGCCGCTAATGCCCGCTATTAGGAGGACGGCGTAAAACGTAAGCTGGGTATTAGGCTCGCAATTAATATCCCCGGCACGCTCCTATAGCGTATTAAGGACAATAATAATGTCTTTAGCTGTCGCCTTAACCTTCTTAAAGGTCTAATTAACCGTAAGACTGAGCTTATTTGCGAGGCCATTGTAGATCTACTAAGAGGGGGGGGGTTAGAATGGACATTTTAATCTTTTTATACACCTATGTAGAGGATCTGTGGAGGGGAATAAGAGGAAAGGGAAGGGGAAGGAGGATAGGGAGAAGGGGCGTAGGGTTTGTTAGTATAACCAACCTTAAATATCTTAAAGATCGGCCCTTATATACGTTGCTTAATATAGTTAATAAACTTTAGTCTCTAGAGAGCCTTATTCTTAGGATCTTACCGCCTTTTCTCTAGCAGAACTGTGGAGTCGGCTTAAGTAATAAGCCCCCTTTAGAACTACGTAATAGAAGAAGCCGTATTTACCGTCCGCCTATATTTATACTCTTATGGTTTAAGGACCGGATATCTTTACTCTAAGTTCTTAACATACGCCTAAAGGAATACTCAGTAATAATCCTTAGCCGTTTTAAACGCGAGGTATAGGTTAAGCCAAATACTATTTAGGTCTACTTATAGAATATCCCTAATAAATCTATATAGAGAGGCGCGCAAGTTAGTAAGGAGAAGGCGGCTAGAAATAAAAGAAGAGGCAAAGAAAAAAAGGGTAGTAGGAGATATTAGACGGATAGGCAAGGGCGTGCTTACTTACAATCTCCAGACCACCATAGTACGATCACAACGGTGGCCCGTTATATCCGTAATTACTAGGCGGTTATCTAGCGGCTAAAAGGCATATAATTTCAAGGCCAACAAAGCCCTCTACCTCCGCAACTCTAGGTTATCAAAAAAGCAGCGCTTAGCTTTAGAGGGCCCCATATTTACCTCCTCTAACAAACACGGATTAATAAGGGATATAGGGACGGATATAGGGACGGATATAGAGACAGATATAGAGACCATTATAGAACGGCCGTTACCGTATTATGCGGTACCTATTGTTGCTAAAGGGAAGCTATCTTTAGGGCATAGAAGAACAGAAGTGGTAAGGGACAGACGCGGACAAAGGGATTGGAAGGATAGTGGGCGGGCTAACTAGTTAGAAATCGCAATAGCAAACAAATAAAAGGAGCGGTTAGAATTTAAGGTCAGGGATAGAGAAGGAGATAAGACTGCCAGAGACTACAGTAGAACGGCGGGCGAAGGATATATATATCTCTATCTATCTTAGGGGGGGCCCAAAATAGGACCCCTAGCGGTTAAACTAGGCGTTAAGGGCAGTGCAGTACAAAAAAAATAGGCCTACATTTTTACAGCAGGCTAAGAATATGGAGGAGGCAGAAGGAAGAAGGCGGCACAGCACGGGCACATAATTAGGAGCGCTTACGCGGAGGTTAAAAGGGGGGAGAAGGAAAAGGAGGGAGGAGCAAGCGAGAAAAAAAGGCGGCGAGGTTAAAAAACTAGATAGCGTTTTCAATAGAGGTGCGGAACTTTAAAAAGAACGAGAGGTAGGGTTAGAAAAAGAAAATAAATTACCAAACAAAACAGTTAGTTTTCCGCAAGGGCCATAGAAAAACGTGGATTCCAAGGGGTGGCTTGGCAGAATGTTTACGGCTCCAGAGACGGATTTGCTTAAAGCCCTATACAGAGCTCCAAAGCTCTACTAACTCACAGCACTAATATACTAGGCAGGTTCTGCAATTAGCCGTATAACCGCCCATACGATTAATTGCCGTACAATAGTCTCTACAAACGGCTCTACAAACGGCTCTATAAACGTCTACACAATCGCCCGTACAAACGCCCATACAAACGCCCATACGAACGATCAATTAAACGTTCATATGATTAATCAATCAAACGTCTATATAATTACCTATACGATCGTCTCTATAAACGTCTCTATAATTGATCGCCCGTACAAATGTCTGCACGCCTATATGTAGCCCTATAGAAGATCTATACGAAGCTTTACACGAAGCTTTATACGAAGCTCTACATGAAGCTCTACACGAAGCTCTGTAAAAGCTCTACCAAACGCTCTACTAAAGCCTCTGCAAGAGCTCTGCCTACGCAGTGAATAGATCACGCAGTGCGTAGGGGGGGTCCAAGGGGGTCTCCCCCTTGAGCTTAAAGCTCTACTAACATGCAGCATTAATATACTAGGAAGGCTCTAGAATCGTCTATACAAACGGCTCTATAAACGGCTCTACGAACGTCTGCACGATCGCCCGTACGAACGCCCATATAATTAGTCGATTAATCGATTAATTGCCTATATAAACGCCTATACAATCAATCAATCAACTAAACGCCCGTATGAACGTCTCTACGAACGGCTCTACAAATGGCTCTATGCACGGCTTTACGCACGGCTCTATAAACGTCCATACAATTGATCAATCAATTAATTGCCTACACGAACGCCCGTACGAATGATCAATTAAACGCTCATACAATTGCTTGTACAATCGTCTCTACAAATGTCTCTGCAATTAATCGCCAGAACAAACGGCTGCACGTATGCACGTCTGCACGTGGCTCTGCGCAAGGCTCTGCACGAAGCTCCGCACAAGGCTCTACCAAAGCTCTATATAATGCTCTATTAAAGCTCTGCACAAGGCTCTACCCAAAGCTTACCCCCTACTGCGAAGCACGACGGAGGTATAGGATTTACGAAATAAATCCATACCTACTAGTATATGTTAATTAAGCTCTATACAATAAGGCTCTAAATTAAAGCTTTGTGTTAATTAATCGGCTTATTAATCATAAGGTCGGGTCAAAATTTTCGTTAGGGGGTACCAACGATCCGCATGTTATATCTAAATAAATTGGGCTAGTACAGCGGGCTTGAAAAACCCCAAAGCTATGAAAGTAATAAAAGATAAGAGAATTTAAAGAAAAGCACTTCTTAACTGCTACCTAGCTATATTACTACTACGCTCTACTTATAGGACAACCCGGTTGATTTGGGGGAGAAGGAGACTTACTTATGCGCGCAAGATACAAGTAGCTAGCCATCCTCGAGAGAAAAGGGGGTAAATTAGGGGATGGGAGTACTCAGGCTCCGCCCTTGCGAGCTCAGACCATAGAATCACGTTAACGGACATACGTATCCACTCCGCAGGTGACGTCCTACGAGAGGTGGACCGTGCACAAACACCAGAATCAAAAGTAACGAATAGACGATTTGTCTCTTCATGGTCATTCTCGTTAGCCAGGATTTGCACAACCACATGGTGGAGAGTATGAGTTGACGGGTGTCTAAATGGACGGCGGTATCACCAGACACAACACGACCGCGTTCTTGCCTGCTTATGACGTGGCAAACCCATCCAGGCGGCTTCTTCCGACATGCTTGTGTCAGATATCCCGGTACCGTGCTGAGAGACAGAAACAGTAAGCAGCACAACGGGCAGTACGTTGAAGTAATCCAGAAATCTTCAAGGACAAAGGTCAACAGCGGCCGCTTGTTTTGGGATTGGATGGCCGGAGACCTTCTCGCGGGTTTACATTGGCTTTCCTTTTTTGAAACTGTTTTAGCTGTCATCAAGCGCCATGCCGGGTCTTTCTATTATAGTATAATTATATAGAGAGCTTGCCTATAAACAACAGCGCAGCCATAAACAAAAGAGATCCATCCACTCTCTATTATCCTACTCCCTTAAGAGACGCCTTCCGTATATTGAATCCTATGCCACAAGTACTTCTACGAGCTCCACCCCGGTATCCCCTCTGGTAGTAATTTCGAGGTCTCCACCTCCTGACTACTGTGGCGTGTATTAACAGAGAAAGGATGGCGAATCTATGGAAGGGTTGGGCTATGAGTAAGCACCTTAACACTACTAAAGCCACAGTATTCAACAAAACACAGCTTCTCTTTATCATGAATAGCACCTGTAGTGTAATTGATCGTGTATGAACAATTCTTGAGAGTTAAGGATCAAGGTATTTGGATCGAAGTCGAGTCGTGTTCGTATAGACCTGTGTACGCGTCTGTTTCGATTCGATCAGCGGACGAGAGACTGTCTTCCTCTCCCCCTATTGCGCGAACGCTCGTGGTGTCGTTTGCTCGAGCCCATCCTAGCTTCTCAATACAAGTTGGGTCACTACTCCGACAGGTAAGGGTACTAGGCACCGGACACCACGTGAAGGTGTGAGCTCATCGTCCGGCGGTCTACATTGGCACAGACAGAACAGAGTCGGTCATATCCGTAGTAAAACTTGACGATATCCTAGGAGAAAATCAAGTACCAATGCCTGCAGACGACGAAATGGAATTGCCATGTCTTTCCATCGCCCAATGACGTGTCATGCAGGCATAATATTTGCATTAAATTAATAGGGCGACGTTACGAATAATAATCCAGTGGGGTGTGGTCGCATTTTCCATGGCTCTGAAAGGCGGAAAAGAAATGGAAGGCCTGTGTTGGGCCTGTGTTAGGCAGTTCAGCACGATCCCTGTTGTGTTGGAGTGAAACCTTGCTTTTGGGGGAGTCTGGCAGCTGGTTGTTCATGCAGAAAAGTGCTCCGTTTCAAGCAGGCGTTTAGGAAAAAGAAAAGCCGTGAAGTTGCAGTATTTCTTTTGGCAGAAAGGAGAGAACCAGTCAAACAAGCTTATTAGCCAAGCAATTCTTGTCTCTTTTGCGGGCCCTTGTGATATTGTCAATCATTTTTGCGGAGTGAGAGGCGGCGAAATTGCAACTGAAGATCTGCGCCTGGCCCTCAACAGCCTCTTGGAACTTGGAACACCAACCCAAACACTCCATACCGAACACCCTTCTAACGCCAGCACGCCAGGAGAAGCCGTCGCTCCCCCCCATATTACCATCCCTTTGTTTTCCTTCATTCATTTATCCCCACCGTCTTGCAGTCGTCCTGTCTCATACGTCACCAAACCAGCAATGGCTGCTTCCCCCGATCAGACCTCTGCTCCTGCTGCCGCTGGCAATTCACAACTAGAGCCCTCGGGGACTGAGAGCGCTGTGCGATTTATTAGTACTGTCGAAATGAACGCACTGCAATCCCCATCTGCAGAACAGCCTCATGGATCCACTATGACGGAATCAGCTCCTGCAGCGGCCTCCGCCTCCAACCCGCCTCCAGAACAGCAGCCGGAACGACCGCAATCACAATCGCAGCAAACATCACAAGCACAATCAAACCCGCCAACTTCTGAATCGATATCACAATCTACTCCCTCCAAACCCTCTGCTCCCGCTACCTTAACTTGTGCTGAAACTGAGGCAATCGGGCCTTCTACCGACACGCCTGCTGCAAAACCTGACACCTCTAACGGACCGGTTGTTGTAATTACATTACTTCTCACCAGCGGCGCCAGACATCCATATAAAATTGATGAAAGGTATTTGAAGAAACGAAATGTCAACGTGGAAGCTATGGATCCGTACAACATCAGCGTGTACACGCTTAAAGAGCTGATCTGGAGAGACTGGAGGGAAGGTAAGACGCAGCTATAGCCGGTGTTTATGCATTGCATCCAGCTCCCGTGTGCATTTGTTAAGGAAGAAGGGACTGACATAATTCCTCGGCATTTTAGAATGGGAACCACGGCCAACATCTCCCAGTTCGATACGACTGATACACTTCGGACGAATGCTAGATGACAAGGCGCCTTTAAAAGGTACGTCCTATTATTACTTAAAGTTCCCCGGAGGTTGAACACCATTAATCTTCCTGTACCTGACCAGATTGCCGATTCCAAACTGAATCTCCGAACGTCGTGCATATGACTATCAAGCCGCAAGAAGTCGTCGATGAGGAAGATGCAAAAACAAGTAAAGGCGGCAGCCGCAATCACGGCGACGATGAGCCTCATGCCGGATGCCGCTGCGTGATACTATGAAGCTCTTCCCTCTGGCTTCTAAATCAAGGCGATTGAGTGAAACTGTACGCTGGAGCCCCACTTATGGTTGTAGGTCTAGTTTGTGTGTGGGGATGAATTAAAAGAGGAGCATATCATCGATCTGATCGGCGCTATCCCTTATCAGATTTGAACGGAGACGGCAATTGGGTGAGGTGAATCGGCATTGCGTGCATGCAAGTAATTTTGTTCTATTGCCTGGAACGCTTGGTACGGGTGGCATGTCTTCATAATTATCCCTTCCCTTTCTCCTTTTCCGTAACGTGTTTTCAAACAATTTACAGAGCACGCCATGGGCGGCGGATGGCGTTGGGGGGGGAAGGATTCATTTGCTTTTTCTTGTCCATTTTTGGCTCTATTCTGAGAGTTATTGTACGTGTGCATATGGATGCTCTCTATTGGGTGAGCGTATTCAGAGTTTATTGTACAACTATGGATGGTACGAATGGTATGGACTAATGTCCCACGGTCTTGGTAGATTAGGTGGAGTCGTCAATAGATCTTAATTGGAGGCCTCACTCCGCCGGCCAACTGCAGGACAATAGAAATTCGATGCCATGAGAATTCTGCGCAAGTCTACAAGTTATATAAAGGTCTATTGTACATGCGGAATTGCAATCAGACTCCGGTGACTGCGTAGCGCGGCGCAGGTCATGCTCTCTTCCACGACCACTCCAATCCCCCATGCTCAAGTGGTCTATTAGCCAGTCTTTCTTCCAATGCTACATCAAAATCACCAGTTCATCTTCAGTCTCGCCTCCATTTCGCCATGGAAATCCGGAACTGCACGTAATTCATTGCCTAACACGACAAACACATTAGCAATATACTCAACTAACCCTTTTCCAGATTTCCAAAACAACACAGCCCTATATCTACTCGGCCTCCTCCCCCACACAATCTCTCCAACCCTTCCAGTATCACCAAGACTAACAGGGGGCACGAGATCACACTCACCAACAAAAACATCCTCCCACCCAATCTCGCAATCTCGCCCAGCCAGAATATCGCTATGCACGCCGCTAGCCCCGCCCAACACCTGCGGCCGCCACTCGCCCGCTCCCGCAATCTTCAGCTCCATGCCCCGACGCACCGGCTCCGCGATGCCGAACGTGCGCCGCAGCGACTCCATCTTCACCGCATCCTGCGTCGCGCGCCACTGCGCCAACCGTGCCTCGAGCGGGTGCGAGGACTGCAGCTGGAGCGGCTGGGCGGACGAGTTCGTGGGTGCCGGCGTGGTCAGGCCGAGCGAGGAGCGCAGGGTGTCGTGGATGCCGGGGGCGGAGGGGGCGCCGGTGTAGGCGGTTGTGGAGGCTGGGTTGGCGGCTGGGGGGACGAAGCGGAGGGACTAGAGGGATTTGTGAGTTTGTTGTACTGGTAATTGTAGAGAGGTCGGAGATGGGTATGGAAGTAGCTTGCGGCTTTGCCTGGAATACTTACCATGACGACGGCTAGGATGAAAGACAAATGAGTCTAGGTTTTGTGAACAATGTAGGAAGCTTTCGATAGATTGCTGAATCGAGATATATGGGTTTGATGGTGGAGTTCGAGCTGGTGTCGTTGGTGTTTAAGCTGTCATGCTAGCAGGACAGCTCAAGGCTGCGAGGGTTGACGCGCCGCCGCTTAGCGTGGCTTGGCGGATTTTAACATATTTCCAAAATTGGGCCAACTTAGGGACTATTCGGTTGCAAAACCGTCAGATTGAATCTGAACTGAAAGTCCGGCAGAAAGAGCGCGTCCCTTCCTAATTTAGCACGCGTCCCTGGCACGGCCGTATGCAATATGGGGGCTTCAGATTAAAATGGAATCTGAATGTAGAAGCTGCATATTGAAATGACGCCAAGAGCTCCATTTCAGAAGCGTTAAAGTTGCCAATATTTTAGCGTACTATTCCGGCGTTTCGCGAGCGGTGACTGTGCAGACAAAATCACTCCGAATCAACAGATTATGAACTGAATCTGAGGCCTCCATATTGCAACCGAACAACCCCTTAGTATCTAGCCATCATTTTTAGGGTTTGATTAACCATTTAGGCGCAGATAGCATGATTTAGCTGGCGGTCCAAAATCTCTCTAAATTCTTCTCTTGTTATATCTCTCTAATCCAACATTAATCCAAGGCCATAGAACGGGACCAAACATATCCTCAGATGCTTTCTATGCCTATACGTAGTATTAAAGCCTATGTTCTATGAAAGGATGCTACTGAAAGGCAGGTCCCAGATTCTACAGGCTGCAAGCATTGCACCGACACTTGCTATCAAGGCCGTAAGCAAATTAACTGCATTATTATCCAATATATCCCGTCCAGTGTCGACTCGTCTGCTCTCATGAGGTTCATCTTCCGCAGGCCCTGAGGCCGCACTTCCAGTCTTGTCTACAGCCTGTAATCTGCTTGCTGCTTCTGGTGAACTTCCTAATGCCGTAGTTTTGGCCACACCCTCTTCACCCTCCTCATGGTCGACAACCTGGCTTCGCAGCTTCGCTCTTCGCTTCATGCGTAACGATCCAGCACTGTGTACCAGGACTTTCCGTCCGCCTTCACCTTCTACAATCTTTCCAGAATGGACATCTACGACGCTGGCTTGGAGGACCGCACCAAGTAAGGAGTCGAGAAGCGTTCCACAGAACCCCACAAGTGTAAGTGCGGCCGTATACGAGGCTTTATCAGACATCGTCCAAGTCCGGCCACCGTAACCATGTTGGACAGAATTGGGATCGCAAAACGGAATGAGCAAAGTGGAGGTAAATGCGATGATGAAAGACCCAAGAAGACCAGCGCCAAGGCCGGTAAGCGTAACGCCGCCGTTTGTCCCGGGGGGCACGACACGCCAAGGAGCGGTAATAAGGCGAGGTGGGTGAGAAGAAAGAATTCCTAGCTCTGAGGAGAAGGTGTCCGAGGCCACAGCAGCGTAGTTTCTAGCCACAATTCCATCAGAAATATCGCTACTAACAAATTTACCAAAGCAAAGAGAATATTCAAAGCTTACGCGACAATTCCTATAACAAGTACGTCGCTGCCTCTTGGCCAGCACGCCGTCCTATCCGCTTGAAGTGTAGTGTGACGTTCAGCCGTATAAGTCAGCCATGTGTGTAGCAGAATAAGGATAGATGCCACAAGGGAGCTCGCTAGAACTTGAACATGGGTTCGGGGTCCTTCACCACCGGGTGAGCCGGTCGAAGAGTGCGTGAGACGAGCTTTCACATCATGTTTAACCTGCATCTACCATTAGCAGCAGTCAACTAATGGTCTATCTGAAAATAACATACCTTCGTCACTGCTGTTCCGGAGAGGAAAAACACAGCAAGCAGTGCGAAGAAAACACTCCATGGGTGAATTGTATGTGCAACAGCTGTTGCGGTAGCGACCGCAATGCCCAGTGGTGTTAGGGATTTCCGTGACCAAGCACGGTATACAAGCGCCGCTGTAGCCGGAACCGCTATTATAGGCTTCATTCTTAGAATTGTTAGAGAAGGGGTAGCTACTTTAAACTCTCAAATCAGAAAATAGAAAGGCTGACTACATCAGCGGTGTTCGGAAGGAGCTATTTTAGCCCTATATTGCCGGCCCCCTTCCCCCCAGTTCAAAGTCAAAGTTCAAAGTCGAAATATTACAGCCAGATCCTAGCGATCTAATTGGCCGATTGATTGAAACGAGATTGGGTTACTAGCCTAATACGGTTACTTAAAGCGAGAATTAAGAACACGAAGCATTAAGATTCTTATTAAATATTTTATAAAATTAAGTATATAGCAACTACGAATATATTATTTAGCCCCCTACTTACGGGGGGTTAGGGGGTAATAAAAAGGCAATTTAACGAATTATAAATGGAGTTAAGAAGTCGTAGTGTTGTAAAGGTATTAATTTTTAAAGCTTTTAGCTAAGGCAAAATCGCGATACGCCCGTCCCCCTTACCCAATTATTACCCACTAACGCCACTACCAAAAGCTATACTCCTAAGCTCCAATCAAGCGCTAACGCGTCATACATTCAAGCGCTTATTCTATAGCCTTCCTCATAATATTTCTTACCCTTAGCCCACTTAGCTTTAGGTAATTTTATTATTTTTTTAGGTAAGCCAGTTAAGTCGCGCTCGCAACACTTTTTAGTTTTACCACCTATACGCTCTATATTAAGCTTTAGCTTCTTTAGCGTCATCGCGGCTAGCTTCTTATTAGTTTATATAGTAGGCCAGGCGGCAAGATTAAGGCGTCTACGGTTTATACACAGGCCGTCCCATTATAAGGGCTCCGCAGGCTTATAAGGGAGGACTTTAGATTCTTCCTGCTAGCTACTTTCTTAACTATTTTTACTTAAATATGCTTCCAACGGGGAGCTTAGGTTAATTTTAGGTAGAAAATTAGGTATACTTAGCTTAGTTTCCCTAGTAGTAGGCACTTCTAATATAACCTACACTGGCTAAGCACTAATCTCCTTAACACCGCCTACTAACGCAACGTTGCTAAAGGTAACTACCTTACTTCCTTCTACTTCCTACTCTTAATAGGCTGTAGGCTTTATATTTAAGCATATATTAAGTAGTTCCTATACTTAAATAGCTTTATAGAGCTCCTATAGTAGTTACCGTCGCACCTATAGCTTAAAGGATTTAGCTCGCGAATAAGCTAGTTTTTTTAGTAGAGATTTTAAGCTTTTCCCTACCATATTTAAGGGTTCATTTTCTATAGAGGAAGGTACAGGCTTTTTAGGTACATTTAGCTTTACCTATTTAGGCTTTATAGGAACCTTAAAAGCCTTATAAGGTAGGTCCCTAACAGCTAGAGACTCTTATAATAAGGAAATAAACTTAGCTAACTAAAATTCAATCGCCACTAAATACCGTTCCTGCTTATTATAATTAAGATCCTCTAAGGCGTTAACTATATAGAGCATAGCAAGCCTACCACGGTCTATTACAGTTAGTAATTTTATCACTAATCGTTATATCTATAAGTTACCAGTATAGCTTAGCTACCAATTTGGTTCTAGTACGGAGGCTTAAAAAAGGAGCTACTATAGATATAATAGGGTATAAGATATAGGCACCTAATCTTCCACTACCTATAGAAGCTTATGTTCGCATAGCAACCCAAATCTTACTAGCGAGGTGCACTTACAATAAGCTCAATCTTTATAAGTATAAGGTAAGAACTAGAGCTCTAGAGCCTTATAATACTACTTAGTAGTATATATAAGAGCATACCTAATAAAGAGTAACTTAATATCCTTAAAGGCTTATATACCTATACCTAGGGTTACACACCTCCCAAATAGAGGCTCGCCGTCCTTAATATCCTTTTACATTTAGGTAACGTATATAGCTCCTTTAGTAAAGCTATCGGTTTCGGTTAAAAGGATTATATTATAGCGCTCTTACGTATACCTCTTAATTGCAGTAAGAGATTTCCGCATACCCATCGTCGCCCAAGTGAAGTTCTTAACGGCTTAGTTACTTAACTCCCCACGCTGCGTCAAATAAGCTCCTAGATTTAGCAACTTCCGTATATAGTAACTAATAAGGTATTCCTCTAACGGGGCGTAGTATTTTATAAGATAGGCCTAGTAATCTAGTGTTATCTCTTAGAGTAAGGCTTCGCGGCGATAATTAAGTTCTTCCTTAGTAGCTGCTTATAAATACGCCTATATACAATCCTTAATTTATATACGCCTCTTTTTATTATAGCCTCTACTAAAGCAAGCTCTAGCGTTAATCTTCTTGCAAATCGCCTAGAAGGCATACCATTAGCAGAATTATAAGGTAGTAGTTAATAACTTGCTATTTAGGTAAGCTATATAGAGGCCTTTACTAAGATCAGCTACTACTACCTTTAGTGGCTAAGCCTCTAGCCAATATACCCTAGCGCACTACTTAATAAACCACTGCTACGCCCTAGCTAACTTAGACTTTATATATAAGTATACAGCAGTAAAACTACTACCGTAGTTAGTAACGCCTATTATAACCCCAAGTAGAAGGCGGGTGCGATTAGTATTAAAAGTCGCGTTAAGCTAAATTAAAAAGTTAGAAATAAATTGCCTAGCAGTAATCCTTTGCTCCAGAAGCCAAAATATAATTTACTTAAGATTTCTATAGGTTTGTTAACCTATTAGAAATTAGCTAGGGTAGTAGGGAATTTTTCCTAAGGCTGTAGGGCTTTTAAGAGATATTTTTTAGCGAATATACCTATAGTTTTTCGTTCCCTAACCATTTTAGTAATCCTCCTACTAAAAAAGTAGGGAATATAGGAAAGGAAAAAATAAGTAGCATTTAGTGAATAGAAATCTAAATTTTACTAGATAAATTATTAATATTATAGGTATATTTTGCACGCCACTCATACCCAAGTTCCGTTAAGGCTTCCTTAATGCTATTTATACGATCCTTAAAAAGCTCCTTATCTAAATCTAACTATACGCAAAGGTTATAAAAGGTTTACTTTTTAATTTTAAGCTGGCTTAATGTAAGGACCTTGCCAGCTTTAGAGTATATATACCCTTTACGTATAAGATCTGTAGAAGCTTTAATTGCCTTTTAAACATCTAGTTGGCGAGCTTAGTGGCTATAGTAACTTATAGGATTAGGGCTAGATAGGTAAGTATAAGTACTGGTAACTTTTAAGACCTAGTGCTTTAGGCTCGTTTTATACCGTTAATTCGTAAGAATATAGCCAATTTATATAGAGTATAGGCAGCTTTTACCGCCAAACTTAGTATTGCCTCGCTTTCTTCTTAAATTAGGAGTAGCGCTAGCATTAAGTTAGCGGCTAGGCCAGAGCTCCTTCCTATAGTAAATACATCGCATTATTATTTTAATATCCTTCTTATTTAACTTAATTACGTACACAAAGCTATAGAAGAAAAACCAGTTATATAAGCGATTTATTATATCTATAAGTATTACAAAGGCCTCGCCGTCCTTAGGGGGGTACCAGTAAGTAATAGGCATATCATCTATAGTACGCTATATAATCTTAACCTTTTGCTTACTTATAAGCGGGTAGGGAAGCCATTACGGCACCTATAGTATTAGTGCTGTAGCCTTGCCGTTATAAGGCTTTAGTATTATAACCTTAAGCTCTAATTTAGTTAAGTCCTAGCTTAGTAAAGGCCTTATAGGAGTCTAAAGGTAAGTAAGTTTATTTTCTAATAAAAGTAACCAGCTATAATTAGAGCCCCTAAAGCTTTTCACTAGTAGATCCTACGTGCTATATAGTAGGCTAGATAGTAGTAAACTAATTAAATTTTTATAGTTCTAATCCGTAAGACCTAATTTTATATATATTAGCTCCCTCCACGGTATAGGGCTTAGAGTTTAGGCCCATAACTTAAAAGCTATAGGCTAGATTGGCTATAGTATAAAATAAGGGGTAGAAAAAGGGGAGGGCGCCAAAATAATCGCGCTTAAGGGAATCTCTGGCGGAGTAGGGAATCCAAATCTAGGTAGTAGCTCTTTAGCTAATAACGGATAGTCCTTCCAGTACTAATTTATAAGGGCGTCCTTATCTATAAGTAGCTTTTACTCTCTAGCTCGCTCCTATTCCCGCTTAAGCTTCTTCCAGTCATATATCCAAGCTAGATTCTCTTTATAGTTTTAAGTAAGAGTCTACTATACTAGCTAAGGTCATTAGCGACCTTTTAGGGGTAGTATATACTCTCTTAATAAAGGGCTTGGAGTTTTAGCGTGCTTAAGAGCCTCCGCGTAGCTCCGTAAAGGCGTACTATACCAGAAATCTAGAAGCGTGGGGGAGTCCTTAGGGGTAGGGCCTTACAGTATACTACCAGAAGGTAGCAAATTATATTATAAGGCCGTAAAAGTAACAGGAGTACTAAAAGTAAAGGCTAAAATAAGTTAGAAGCAGCCTATATAAGGAATAAGATACATACAGTCGTCGTCAGTAGGTTAATTAGTGTAATTATTGCATGGATTTTAATCGCGCATTAGGGCGCGCTCTCCCACGCTTTAATTTTAAAGCCGGCTAATTAGGCGCATTATTTCTAAGGTGGTAGAATATTAAGAGAAGGTACTAAACTGCTTTTGCAAAAGTTTAGATAAGTATAAATAACGATTTAGTGGTTAATTAAAATTATCCTTGTTGTGGTAAGGATGTCGATTGTAAATTTTTGGTATGGGTGGCACTAAAGCTCTAACCATGGCCGGA
>Ga0307515_10005325_pt1 | contig 26141 bp, 13 predicted proteins | sample 17_EM_MG_FD_194513 | JGI IMG/M metagenome (GOLD analysis project Ga0307515, IMG submission 194513) | Populus trichocarpa ectomycorrhiza microbial communities from riparian zone in the Pacific Northwest, United States - 17_EM | ecosystem: Host-associated > Plants > Roots > Unclassified | place... | reverse complement strand
GTAAAAAAAAAAAACATTAGTTTAAAAAAAAACTAAAACAATACTAGGCAAACCTCACGAAGTTAGGTTAATTTTCAAAGTTTGCAAGATGTGAAACCTTAAACACAGGCTTAACTAAACTCAAATTCAAACCAATTAAATGTTGAAGAATTAAATCGAGTTAAAAAAAACCACTCTTAAAATTTTGCAAAGCAAAAAATAAACAATCAAAACAATAAGAATGAAATCTATTAGGAAAAAAAATACGGAGAGTGGAATAAAAAAAAATACAACTCTAAAATTATCTTAGACTACAAAAAAAAATAGCAATAAAAAAAATAAAAGTCTAATTTGACAAAGCAAAAAATTGAATAAGGATGAAATCAAAAGAAAAATCCAATTCAATGGATTGTTTAAAAAATATATAACAAAAAAATGACTAAATAAAAAAGAAACATAAGTTTAGAGGCTGACTTGAAAAATCAGGTGTTAGGGAGCAAACACCAAGGAAGAAAGAGGGGAAAAAAGAAATAGTTGTCGGTGACAAACCGTACCTCCAATCGATGCACTCTCCACGTATCCAGGAAGAAGACGTTGAGATGAAGTTGAAGCCACCTCGCAATGGCCTTTTGGCCACTAGAATTAGCGGCACGCACTATCCAAAGATGGCGGAGCAGATGACGCTTGTGCAATACGCGTTAACTTTTTTTTTTTATTCTCTTTTAATTATTAAAATGCTAAAATAACCCCACCCCAACCAATCAATAACAAAAAAAAAAAAAACCCAACAACCAAATGACACAAATACTCCTTAACCTAAGAGTTAAATTATTTGATACCAAAGGCATCAAGGTACTTTTACTGTGCAATAATATTGAAAATGACAAAAAAAAAACCCTCCATTTGCGAGTTAGTTTTTTCTTTTTAAGGATAAAAACGTTATATTACTATATATTTTTAATTGAAAAATGCAAAACTAACCTTAAGTCGAATTTCAAAAATTAATTTCTTTTAAGGGTAGTGTTGTAAATTCACTATACAATCCAAACGCAAAATACTCATCCTGCCTCCAATCAATTTTAGAATACCAAAATTGTCCCGAGGCAAATACTATTTCACCCATAAACACATGGGAAAGAGCTTTTTTTTAAGGCCAAGAAGGAGAATACATTGTTCCCGTCCACAGTAAACTGTGTCTAATTGAACAGTGTTTTTTCCATTTCTTTTAGTTTTGTTTTTAATACTAGCTATTTGACCCGCAAGTTTGATAAATTTTTTCTGCAAAAAAAATTACATATACTGACCTTTTCAACATGTTTTTATACATAAAAAATATGTAAATAAAAAATTTTATGCATATATATAATTAAATAAATCAAGAACTATGCGTGCTAAAAATCAATGAAAAATCATTAACGATAACTAAAAAAATTAAAAAAATCAAGAGACATGAACAGATCAAGATATTTAATCTCTCAATACGAGATATTTACATAGTTGTGCCCGCTGAATTTGTTTATTAAAACTAATTTTTTATTCATTCAAACGATAATAGAAATATATACATATATTAAATTGATTGAATAAAATAAAAAAAATTATTATGTAAGGTTGCACATATTAGAAATATTATATGAAAAAATATTTTTTATTCTAAGAAATAAAGTTCATCTATATAAAAGATTAAAAAAATTATAGATAGATCAAAATAATCTTTTCAAAAACTAAATATACAAAACATCATTAAAAAAAATTCTCTATCTAAAAAAGGTTAAATAAGAAGGAAAAAAAAATCACAAAGAAGGGATATACATTGAAACACAAATTTAAAACTTATTTATATAAAAGACATTAAGAAAAGATATCAATTACAAAAGGCAATATTATATAAAAAAAATACCCTGAATATTGTGGTTCAACTTGTCAAATTTGTGCTCTGGGTCATACACTCAATCGAGTTCAATAATTTTTGTTTCTTAAATTTATATTCAAGTTTTAAAAAAAAACCAAAAGAGGGCCAAGAAATAACTTATGACCCAACGTGTATGAGCCATTTCAAGGAAAAGCTCAGGCGCATGGGTAGGCCTTCATGCCCGAGCCTGTGTGTTTGGGCTTGATTTTATTTTTTATATTTTAAAGGGGTGGACGACATTTTTTTGAAAAAAACACAAACGACATTTTGCTTGCAAGCCGAGATTCCACCGACCTAGTGGTGGTTGGAAAATCAAGGGAGTGCATCTTTTGTAAAAAAATAATAATCCAATTTTAAGTCATTTGAACCCAAAAGCATCTCACCAACATCCTTGGAACACTCATAAACCAATATATCAGCTCAAAATACCTGAAAATGAGTAAAAAAAAAAACAAAATCAAAACGAGTTACATTTGTCTTCTTCCGCTTAGATATTTGTTTTAGAAAATACTGAAATTTTAAACAGCCACCATCAAACCCCTCTCATCTTATGAAACCCGTGGACACTAAAAAAATCCATTTTGGTAGTCGGAAATGGTTTGAACGACAATCTTCTCTCTCATAGCCAAAATACATCGACTCCTCTCTCTTCTCTCCATAACCAGGGACTGTAAAATACTAGAAATAAATTTTTATACCAAAATTGATTTATTTGAATTCTAAAGGGACCTAATTTGTGTTATTTTTTAAGTTGAGTATCTAAGTGTATTTTTAAAATAATTTTTGGCACGCTATCCATGTTTGGTGTCTTTTTCATTTTGGTTCCTCTTGTTTCAATTCCACCATTGCATAAGAATTCAAAAGCAACTGGTTTTCAATTATGATCAAATAATTCAAAATAAAATTTTGAGTATCAAAATGAATTATTAAAAAATAAACAGTATGTCTATTGTTTTTTATGAGCACGTGAATAATGTCAGCTCAACAATATTTAGCCCAAGCATTTTAGATTTTTAGTTAATAATGGAAGGTAAAATTAGAAAGTTTGTTGCTTTATTTTGGGTAATTTGTTAGATTTTATTTATTTATTTTTGGTGCTATTTTGCTTTTATAAAAAACGGTCAAGAAGAAATTATAGAAATTGGTGGCGAGGGTGGCAATGGATGGTCAGATCATTATATTTTGGGTATACCTTTTCTTTTAACATAATATATATATATATATATATATATATATATATATATATATATATTAAAATAGAAAAATGTTAATTCATAAGAAGAAATATCAAGAATATGATAAATAGAAACAAAAGAATCATAAACCATTAGAACGGTGAAAGGCTGAAAGCCATCAATTCCAATAAAAAGAAAAGAGAAAGAACAAGAACCATCAATAACTCCCCACATTAACCACCTGACTGAATGATTCGTTGTGATCTATTCTTGGTTTTTTTTTTTGTTCTGTTCTTGCAAAATACAGATATTTGTTTAAATCTTTATAAATTGTTTTTTAATTTTCATCTCAAACTGTTTCAACTACGTAGATATAATGGTTCAATCTTGCCAAATTCTCAAAATGATTGAAACTAAGAACAATAATTATCGAGTCATTCAATCAGGTTAGATATGGAGATAGGTTAGGGTTTACCCCACCCACCGAACCCCACCTCACTAGATTTTCTTAAACCTTTATTTTTTTTTAATTTTGTGAAATTATAAATTTATTTTTCAATATAATATATAGATTTTTACCTTATATACGAAGGATTTTATGTAAAGATTTGAAATTGAGGTTATTTGTTGTTTTATAATTCATAAAGGAAGATATAATTTTTACCTTTCAAAGACCATGGGTAAAGAAAATCCTCGACTCGACCAAATATAATTGAGATTGTAATAATAATAATGATTTAAAATATTTTTTGTTTAAAAATACATTAAAATAATTTTTTTTATTTTTTTAAAATTATTTTTAATATTAACACATCAAAACAATTTAAAAACATAAAAAAAATTTCATATTAAGCAAAAAATTTCAAAATTTAAAAAAACATGGTGCCCAAACACACCCTCAATGCGAAGACATGATGCGTTTTGATATTCTGGCTCAGATGCGAGTAAAACAGCCCTAATTGAAACCAAGTTTTTTTTCGAGTCAACGAGTCTTCTTCAGTGGATTGCTGACAACAAAGTTCATATCCTTGGGAATGAAATCTTGCACGTCTCGTTGTGCATATCACGCCATGCAAAGACACCAGTTCAATTACTTTGGATCTTCTCTTCCTACTAATGTAAATGCCAACAGCTCCGAGAAATCAAGTAACGAAAGCATTAATGCAGAATGACATGCAGAGCAAGTTATGGGTATCTGTCTTTCTTTACCCAATGAATACATGTACCCCTCGTTATCTCTCCATCCCTAGGGTTTTCCTTTTCATCTATATCCTCATAATACTTTCCTGTCCTCGCATCAAGCACGCACATAATGTTTTGATGACACTACCCCCTATAAGTTGAGCATGTAGGGCATAGCAATGATGAATCAAAATTATTATTCCTGCTCTACCTCCCGATGAAGCCTAGCCGGTGGAGGATGATGGCTAAGATCAACATGCAAATGGCAAGGATCATACCAGGTCTTCCCAGTAACCAGTTCTTTGCCTTCTTTGCACCTTCAGCTCCTCTTTGGATCCTATCAGCCCATCGCATCTGCAGCAATTAATGGGAAAAATCATTATATATTCATAATGAAGCGGGGCAGTCATAAAAAAGAAGAAGTCATAACTATGAAACTTATGAAACGTTATTTCAGAACAAACGTGTAATAAAAATAAAAGTTTACGTACAGAAGTAATACACGAGAGAGAAAATTCTTGTAGTAATATTTGACCCCACTTAATTTTATAGATAAAAGCTGGACCCAGGTTGGGGTATCTTGAAAGAAAAGCACACAATTTCATTGGAAGTAAGCATGGCAAAGAAGGTACCATTTTATCCAAGTCCTCTGGTGATAAAGATGCCATGGCCTGTTGAGCTTTAGCTGCATCTTCTTGAGAAAGTTTTATTCCAAACTGCTCACTCATGTTAGCCATCATCTCTGGGCTCATATTCTTCATCATTGACGTGAACATCTGCCAATTTGCAAGCAACCAGATATTACAACACAAACACAAACAGCCATGCATTTATATAGTATTCTTATATTGTTTATAAAATTTTTAAGCAAGAAGACAATAGTGTGATGTATATTACAAAAGTTCAAATTATCTCTAAGCCTTTCTTTACTGTAGCATGGAAATTTTCTGCAGGAAATTTATAAGAGTCAGAACAATCTCTAAAAGAGATATTTTGAATTGCAAATAATACATGTTTTGAAAACCTGAAAGTACATCCATGCACGGATCGGATCATTTCAAAATGACCAAAATAAATAAAGAGATTCTATGGCGTGCAAAGGGAAATCTTATTGGGGTAAGAATTTTATAACTCAGAAACACAAAGGAAATAAAAGCCCATACCTGCTGCATAGCTGGATCTTTCATTTGGTTTCTCATCTGTTCTTGCATATCAGAAGTTGAGGCAGGAAAGCTTGATGGAGGAGCATTTCTCGAACTTGAAAAGAAATCATGTGAGGAACTAGTTTCACTGATGCCATTATTACCGTTAACTGCAAATTTTTCTCGAGTTTCTGTTGGTTTTGACCTAGCACCCAAACTTGATCTGTCAGTGTTTAAAGCTGAAGCAACAGCTGGAACTGAGCCATTTCCTCTTAAAGAAGATGCCATTTCAAACATTTTCTGAATCTCTTCTGGTGACATCTTATTCATCGTATCACTTGCTGTTCTGAGCATGTCTGGTGTCACATTTGGAGGAACCACACCAGATTTGAAGCCATTAAAACTGCTATCTGAAGATCCACCTGCAGTAAAAGGAGTCGCCCCTTGGAATGAGGAAGCCATTTGAAGCATTCTTTGAAGCTCTTCGGGTGACATCTTGCCAATCATATTTGAGGCAGCCTTAACCATGTCAGGAGACACCTCTCCAGCTTTTGCCCCATTTAAAGCAGCCAAAGTTTCAGGATTAGCATTAGATATGAAATTTTGGAATGACCTACAATCAGACAGAAGGGAAAAACAGAAAATCAAAACAAATTGAAAACCAAGCTTCATATCTAATTTTATGGTTGATTGACAGCAAAAGAAGGCTACACTAATGCAAGAAAACAACCTCCAGCCTCAAAATGTTAGACAGAAAAATATTAGACATGCTGACCGTGTTTTGTTATTTCATTAATCAAAACAAATTGGGCATGTTTTCATAAGTTTGCCCTGATTCAATGTCAAACTTGCAAATAATTGCCATTACAGTAACACCACCAAAATTAGAGATATTTTGTGACAAATACAACCAAATATGGCAGCAATTATTTTGCAGGAGAGACTGCAATTAACATTCCATGTAATCCTTCATTGCAGAAATAAAATTCCGGTAACTTGCACTAATGAAAAAGAAGGATCGATTAACATAAATTGATCCCTAGGGGGAATAAAAACTTAACATTCCATCTAATATCTCTGCTGTACAATCTCTAGAAAGGAGACAGGAGGATAGTTGAAAACATAATACCAGTGACAACATATAAATACATAAAATCAAGCAATTTTTAGATGTATTAAAAATAACCTCATAGCTTCAGGGTCATCTTTCAAAGACTCCAAGGGCTCTGAATTAGTTGCTGAACTCCCATTGCGACCTCCCTTTCCACTTTTAGATATATCAGCACTTTCCCGTGGTTGCTTCACTTGATACTCTGTTGATGTACTCTTGAGGTTTTCAGAGGAGACAGTCTCAGCTTCATCAGTTATTTCTTCAACTATCACTCCTATCAAACAAATAGAAATCAATTGTCAATTGCGAATTTGAAAGTGGAACCTGCAACTTTTAGGTGTGTTTGAAGAAAGTCAAGCATCAAGAAAAAATAAAGGAAAATAACATACCCCTTGGTGCATGATGGCCACCTTCTCGAGCCAATGTTTCCTCAGCATTCCTGTATTAGCAATTAACGTTACAATCAACATATTGTATTAAATACTAGCACCATTATTTACTTTTTGTTGGAAATTCTAACACCTTATATACAACACAGAGGAAGGTCAGAAGATTTGGAAATTCCTAAACATCAATCAGAGGACAAGAAACTTAAAAGTGAACTACTGAGGACATGACATCGAGAATACAAAAGCTAAAGCTAAAAACTCCACAGAAAAGACTCCATACTCTTTAACAGTACATATACCATATGGGAAGTAAATATCAAACTGTACAACTTCCAGCCCAGCCAATGGTCTAAGAATTCCAGATGAAATAATACCTTAGAATGTCTGCAATAGTTTCCTCATCCGGGGAAACTTCATGTGCTTTTCTAAGATCAGATACAGCATCCTAACATGTACCAGGGAGTCATTAGATATCTTATCAAACAATAAACAGTGAAATCCTACAACCACTACTACCATTTGCAAGCTATGCACAAACAAACTTACTTCCAGTTGTCCTAGTTCCCTGTAAGCTTGACCCCTTCTATAAAGAGCTTTAACATTATTGGCATCATATCCCAAAACCTGAAGTGATACAGTAATCCAATCAGAAAGAAGAAAGACTCACACAAAAACAAAATGATTTGCAAGCAAAGGAACAAACCCTATTCATATCAACAACGTATATTAAAAGTATAATTATTATTACTATCTGTTCTCTATGTAAACTGAATTTGTTAGTGGATTGTTGTACCTCTGAGCCCTCTTTTATGCATTCATTGTACTGCTTTGTTTTCAAGTAGCAAGACATTAAATTAAGAGAGCATGCTAACCAAAGTGTTCTGCCTTTGGAGGATGTAATTCCTTTTAGATTTTGCTTTGCCTAAGAAATAAGGGAGGAAAAGAATTTCATCAGTTCAAAATCCAAAAGACATGCCAACTAGAAGAGCTGATACTTATAAAATAAGAAAGATAAAGATGCAGCACTTACAAGCAAATATTTCTGCAAAGCATCATTGAACTTTCCCTGGCTATGCAGCTCATTACCCTGCCAAAGGAGATTCAATTACATCAGTAAAATAAACACAAAAACAGCGACATCTTCAATAGCAAAATCAGCACTAGTTACCCTTCTGCATTTACACTAGTAAGTACATTAACCACTACATAAAACACAATATGCACACAAACAGCAAATCATCTGATTTATGATTTAAATTTACCTGTTTCTTCAACATCTGCGCTGCGTTTATTTCATATGTTGCCTGTACATCAGCTCGAGCACGCATAGCAGCAATCTCTTCAGGTGATGCATTCATCATTTTCTCTCCAATCTCCGCCATCTCTTCAGGGTGCGTGTGCTTCAACTGTTCTGCTGCCTGTTTTAAGTCATCAGGCTTCATATTCTTCATACTTTCAGATGCCATTCTCACCAACTCAGGATTAGACATTACCTGCAATCAAAACCAATACGACCAGAGATGTAAACAACACCAGATAAACTGGCAACCAGTTTCTAGTGATCTATTACACAAACTCAGTTCAGGTTATATGTTTAAACAGAACCGCAGCACTACAATCTATTCATCTTGAGTGCTTAATGACCCATTAATGAACAGTTGTTTTCCATCTAAGTCAATGCCCCGAATCAAAGAATTAAACTTGCAGTATCCAAAGACTAAAATCTTCACCGATTCAAACAAAGCAAAGAAAAACAAATAAAACCCATAATTTAAAATCAACAAAAAATCACAAACACAACTAAATATAACTAAACAAACACAAAATTAACAGCCAAGATTCATGCTTTCCATGCTAAAACAATCACCAAAACAAAATTCATAAAGAAAAAGCAGTTCCCCTCAAAATTGAACTAAACTACACGTCAATCCATTCAAATAAAAACAAACCCACATCAAAATTATCCTTAGAACAACAAAAACAAACGAACCTGTTGTTGGATCCTGGCGAAATCCGCGGGCGTCATTCGACTCATTTGTTCCTGAGCAATTTTTATCAGCTCGGGATCCATCATTCCATTAAACATCTTCAACTCTCTTTCTCTCTGTCAACTTATGCTTAAACAGATCAAAAAGAACCGGAGAACAAAAACTAGAAGAACAAGAATATAGGCAAGGAAAAGAAGCTTTTTAAGAGAGCTGTTAATTAGAGAGAGAGAGGAATTTTCCAAAATTTAAAGTAGTGTTTAACATTATGTTTCGGAAATATTTTAAATTTTTTTTAAAGCTTTTTCATTTTTTTATTTTAAATTAATATTTTTTTAATACATTAATATTAAAAATAATTTTTAAAACCTAAAATTTCCCAACACTTTTTAAGTAAATTTGTTATTGGATTCAGGGGTTTTGTTTTTTTTTTGTTTTTTGTTTTTTTTGTTTTTTGTTTTTTTTTTATGTTTTGGATTTTGGAATGGCAAAGCCTCTTCGGAAGCCGACCATAGCAGAATTGAATTCGAATCGTGAACCCTAATATATATAGTGACTAGCGAATAAGTCCTTGATCTTTATGATCTTTCTAATTGTTCCCTTTCCAGGTTTTCCCTTGTTTAATTAGGTCATCTATATCTCATTTTAAATTAATTATAAGAACCTAAGTATTGTATGTTAGTATTGCATCAATCATTAAAAAATCATTGTTATACTATATTATAATATTTTATTTCAGGTTTGGGATTAAAAATAAGCATAGATTAAATTTCTCTTTGTTAATGCACGGAATAAATTGTATTTACTATTTTTTTTAGTTTGATTTTTGTATAAATAAACACATTTACTATGATTGACTTGATAAATATAATTTTTTTTATTTCATTTGAATTATTTTTCAAGTGAAATAAATAATAAAAAATCTCATATGTATGCACGAACAAATCGTCTTTTAATAAACTTCATCTTATAATAGTTTTTACACACATATACTTATACAGTCACAATAATAATAATAATAAAAGTTCTATTTACACCTTCTCTGCATCATGTACTCTAAAATGCAATAGTATAATATTTTAAATTTATAAAAGTAAGTTTAATAAACTGAATTTTCTAGCAAGGAATGAACTTGTTAGACCAGCAAAAGTAAAGGAGTAATTACTAAGATTTTATTGGTTAAGGATAATTAAACAATATATAGTTATATAAGTCATAAATTATAATAATTTTCACCTTGATAAATATCCATCCCTTAAAAGAAAAGTAAAATAACCATAACTTGAAACTATACATGATACATTAAGTTCAAGCAATGCTTGAACTTATTTATGGTAATAAACTTTATCAACATGTCTATTGTATTTTTAGAAATGTGAACTTTATCAAGTATTAGTTTATTAAAAAAACAATTCCTCGATCCTATAAAACCTCACATCTATGTGTTTGGTCCTTGCATGATACACCTGGTTCTTTGCCAAGTAAATGACACTTTGACTGTCACAACGCAACTGAACTTCACCTTACTGAATACCCAGTTCTTTGATCAAACCTATAGGCCATAAGGCTTTTTTAGTAGCCTTAGCCACTGTTATATATTCCGACTCAGTAGTAGATAGTGCAAGTAGAGACTAAATCATAAACCTCCAACAAATAGCTCCTCATATGGTAAACCTTTGCTTTAAGCTTCGACCTTTCCTCACTAAACACATGTATAAAGGCTGAAAATCCAAATACTCTGAAAATAGAGTAATCTACTGGACTGCATATCCCTACCTCTTATGTTACTTTCTCATTTAATAATGCCTTAGGTGATTAGTTAATCAAGAAACATGTCATATTCATTAAGATACATTGTTTTTTTTAGTTATAGATCTGTTCATCCTTCCTGCTACACAATTATATTGTGTCGTCTTACATACTGTGAAGTGTATTTTTATCCCATGTTGCTCACACAACTCCATGAACTTTGAATATGTGTACTCAATATCATTATTTGATCTGAGACAGTTAATCTTACTCCTTGTTTGGTTTCTACTCCACCTTCTCACACCTTGAACTTGGCAAACGTTTTTGATTTGTATCTCATGAAGTACACTCAAACCTTTCGTGCATAGTTATCAATTAAAATCATAAAATACATATATCATCACCGTGATGCTACCCTTACTAAACCCCAAACATCTGTATGAACATACAAAAAATTCCCCTATGTCTTGTGTGTGGTTGTCTTGAAATGCATTTTATTATGTTTTTCAAGAACAAAATATCTGTAAAAATCAAGCTTACATGTTCTGACACCCTTCAATATATTTTTCTTATAAAGCTCCATCATCCCACGCTCACCCATATGACCTAATCACATATGCCATAAAATTGTGTTATCTTACTCAAATTCTACAATTGCAACTCTACCTACAACTATGGTACCTAGTAGTCTATAAATATTTCCTAGCAATATGTGTCCCTTTATCACTATCATAAAACCTTTACTAACTTTCAATACTCCACCTTCAGACTTCAAATTGAACCCATTATAGTTTAAAGTGCCTAATAAAATCAAATTCTTCCTCAAATTTGATATATATTTAACTTCACACGATATTCTAACAACATCATCAAATATTATAATTTTCATATTCCTTATTCCAACAACTTTGCATGGATCATTGTTACCTATTAGAATAGAACTATAATTAACTAACTTGTAGGTGTCTAACCAATCCTTATTGGGTGTTATGTGATAATAGCATGTCGAATATCCAATATCCAAGAATTTATGAGATGATCTAAACTATATGAAATAAAAAAACATATCTCTGTCATTGCTTTCTAAGTCTTCTTCCATTACATTTGCAGACTTTGACGGATCCTTTTTGTACTTTATACCCTTTCTCTTTTTGGATTTTGACTAAGCTTTATTGTTTCTCGATTCGCTTCGAGACTTATTTCTACCATGCTCCTGATTACTCTTCTTCACCAACCCTTCACCTTGTGAATTTTCAGTACTGATTTTCTTCCTCAAATTAAAGCCTAATAGGGCACTTATAATCTCTTCCAATTGAAGTGTTTCTTTTCGCCACATTAGAGTTGTAACTAAATTTTCATACATGAGAGAAATAGATAGAGAATTTAGTAATATCAATGCCTTGCGTTCATCATCAAATTTCACATCAATTTTTTTATATCACTGATGATCTGATTGAACCATAGTTATCAAACCCGGCCTGGGGGTCGGGTCCCGGGTTTCATAGGTTAACTCGAGTCAACCCGAGAAATTTTTTTAAAAAATATTTAAATTTTTAATATTTCATATGAAAAAATTAAAAAAAATCCATATAAATATAGACTATACATGTTGTAAATAATGAAGTTTCAAAGAATATTTTTTTAAAAAATTTATCCTACATTGAAAAGATACTATGTTATGCTTTTAAGTTGAAGTATTTAAATCAAAATTTTTTTTTATTTCACATTGAAAAAACATAACTTTTTTCTTATGAACATAAAGTATATATACTAAAGGGCTTTAAATCCCACATTGAAAAGATATTATGTTATCGTTTTAAGTTGAAGTATTTAAACCAAAAAGTTTTTTATCCCACATTGAAAAAATATAACTTTTTTCTTGTGAACATAGAGTATATATACGAAAGGGCTTCAGATCTCACATTGAAAAAATAACTTTTTTCTTGGAAAAATAGAGTATATATATACTAAAGGGTTTCAAATTCCACATTGAAAATACATAACTTTTTTCTTGTGAACATAAAGTATATATACGAAAGGGTTTCAAATCTCACTTTGAAAAAATAACTTTTTTCTTGGAAACATAGAGTATATATATTAAAGGATTTCAAATCTCACATTGAAAAAATAAAACACTTTTCTAATATTTATATAGTGAACTTTAAAAAGTGTTAATAACTAACTAAAAAAAATATGAAAAAAGAGGAGTATAGGAGAAAAACCACATTTGAAAAAAAAAACTCGGGTCTTAGCCGAGTTCGCCCGAGTCATAGGTCGACCAAGTTTGGCTGGGTTGTTGCACTGACCGGTCTTTTGACAAACCCGGACCGGTCCAACCACCAGGTCGACCCGCCTGGCCGGTCCGGGTTTAATAACAATGGATTGAACACATTGATACTCTGATTCAAATATATGCCCTCTGACATCTTAAGACCAGATTGTTTCTGGTTAAGATAAAGTTTGTTTGTCAACGACTTAGACATATACTGACTTTCAAGTTTTGCTCAAAAACCGTCGCTGATGATTCTTTATCCATGACGTGATACATAACATCATTATCTAGACAAATCCTAATAGTTGTCATAACCCTCGCTTCCAGTTCCTACCAATCTATGTCATTAATACCTTTCAGTTGCTTAGGTATAACGCCTTTACCATGCCCTGTTATACCAACAGATCATTCACCCTCCTCTGTTAGGCTTTGATACCGATTATTGTGAAATTTACAACAATAATGATGAGTATTACATAAGAGAGAAAACAAGAAAAACACACTAATTTAACGTGGTTTTACAATGGACCTATATTCATAAGAGTAATGAGCTTTATTTCACATTTTGTCAAGTTAGGATTACATAATGTGTATTTATAATAGACCCTAGCCATCCTAGGTGTATTAGTAATTTTCAATAATACCCATAACTTATCAATTGTATGTGACAATAAAATAATACTTTACATCTAAGAAAAGGTAGATGTTGTCGTCCCACTTCAATATCTATTTATGAGCCATAAATTACAACAGAAGTACTTTTTAATATTCTTTTGTAGAGTTTTGGATAAGTGTATAAATTGGAGAAAAAACCCATTTCCTTGCAAAAACAAGTTGTGTGTGTTAGAGATTAGAATGTTCTAATGTTCTGCTCAACAAATTGTCATTGTTGTCACGTGCACAGTGTCGAACGATGAAGATGCCTCCTGGAATTGAAGGGGTTTTGGGTTCAATTATAAACTCATGATTTGAGGGAGTTGTCACCTAGTATCATGGTCACTAGAAAACCTATTGTTTGTGAGAGCCTGGGTAAGAGGACTAGTTATGAAAAAGGAAGACCCATCACCTCGGTGCATCTTACCTAAGGTAAGTTGCATTGTTGATTAACTGTTTTTCTATGTCATGTTTCTATTAGTTGATCTCATTTCAGGTTCAAGGCAGATCTCTCCTTGTGAGAAAGTCTCTATATTATTGGATTAAATCCTAATTGTTTTAAAGCCCAAAGTTAACATCACATTTATTTTCTATTTTGTATCTTTAATACATGAGGGTATACTTTACAATGTAATTTTATACTCTTAAATATTAAAATCTACAGCAAAATCCTAACACTCTGAATATTAATTAAACAAATTAATTGTTATGAGATTTTTGGTATTTTAGCCAAATTCTAATAGATAATTATAAACTCATTACGATATCTATTTTGTATTTTTAAAACATGATAAAAATATGATTTTATCTTTTAGAAAATATGCATGAAAACAAAACATTTTTTTTGTATTTTTGAAATGGAAAATTCGAAGAAAAATCAGGTATTTTTAATACCGAGTTCGTATCTTACATTGTAAGTCTACAACCCAATATTAAATGAAATTCTTGAATAAAAACGTATTTTTATGTCTTCTGAAATAAGAGATTTTTTTTTTGAATTTTTTTTTGAAATCTTAAAAAAAAATAAGATATTTTTAATATCAGGTATGTATGTTATAAAGTATGTATACAACCCGATATTAGGTAAAATTACTGGAAAAGCATGTAAGTGACCCAAAAATATTTTTAAGATGGTCCTTAAACTCCATTTTTTTTTTTGAAATTTGTAAGACTATTTGGCTAAACATTAAAATAAAAACAAACTAAAACTAAAGAAATGACATCAGGGTGTGTTAGACAAACGAACCCGTAACGTAGGAGTTGGGTTGGGTTGGTTAGGCTCGAGACTCAAGCTTAATATAGCTGATTGAGATGAAATAAGGACCAATCATTTTTTTATAAGGATGGGTTGGACCAGCCCAGCTGTGGGGCTGGGCAGAGGGTCTAGCCCATCTTGCCCTTTGCTAGCAAAAGTTAGCAGCTACTGGATGTTAATTATTCACGTCTTGCATGCAACAAAAGGTAGAGTGTAGGAGGGGAGGAGCGAAGGACATGCCTGACCTAGGGGTGGTGGTCGATGGTGGAGACTGGTGATGCTGATGGCATAGGTTTGAAAAGAGTGCATATTAGAGCTTCTTTTTAAAACTGTTGTCGCTGCTCAAGTTCTATACTACTGTTGGTAGAGGTGATCATTTTCGGTTCGGTTTGGTTTTTACCTAAAAAATAATCAAACCAAATTTTAAAAACAATCAAAACTAGTTCAAACAGACCGGTTTCGGTTCGGTTATTTTAGGACAAAAACCAAAACCCAACCGATTCATGTTCGGTTCGGTTATTTTATATTAAAAACCAAAAACTATATTGTTTTTTGGGTTTTATTTTTGTAATTTCCAAGGGGTTTGGTTTTTTTCCGGTTTGACTCGGTTTTTTCAGCTTGATTTTGTTCGGTTTGGCTCGACTCGGTTTTTTCAGTTTCAAGCTTATTAAACTTATACCAAATTGATAAGTTTTTTAAATATTATAATCGGTTTAATTAGTTTTTTTTCACGGTTTGGTTTTTTCAGTTATTTTTTTTTGTTTTTTTCGGTTTGATTGGTTTTTCAGTTTTTTTGTTCACCCCTAATTGTTTGGAGGAGATGGTTCACAATGTTGTCACTGTTGAGAAGAAAGGAAGCTGCTGGATGAGATGTTGTTGAACTGGTGGTTTAGACTTCTTGCTGACAATGTGAATGGTTCACTTGAAATTTTTGGATTTTTTTTTTAAATTTTAGAGAAAAATCAGGTATTTTTAATACTAATTTTATATTTTATGGTGTAAATCTACGACTCAATATTAAATGAAATTCTAAAAAAAAAACATAATTTGTTTCTTTTAAAATAAGGGATTTTTTTTAATTTTTGAAAATTTTTTCGAGATCTTAGAAAAAATAATGTATTTTTAATATTGGATATGTATCTTATAATATAGATATATAACTTGATATTAGATAAAATTATTGAAAAAAATATGCAAGTGACCCAAATAAATTTATTAACATTTTATAAAATCACATCATTATGTCCTTGTTGATTGTTAAATGATTTTATATTATATATTTCAAGAAGAATATATCAACTAAAACCTGATAAAATCAGATACCCAATAAATCAAGTGAAATTGACATCCCACTTCTCTAAAAGTATGTCAATAATCACGAACTAGCTGCTAATTGTAATTGCAAATCTTGAATCCATCTCTTCTTTATAATTACCAGTTATTTGATAAATTGTTTTGATTTAAAAATAGGCTATGAAAACCCCATGGAACACGTCTAGGAAGTTTAACATTTGCAACAATGTCTAGATTTAGAGACTTGGCATCCATGGCAATAAAATTCGATTCTCCAGAGGTCTCATCATGCCACAAGTCACGACAAAGCCACCATCCTCTTCTGACACCGTATCATTTGCATCTCAAGAAACAAACAATGGCTCCCCTCCATGTAACCTGGCCCATAAAGCCTTCTCGAGACTTCACATTCTTTTTCCAAATCAATCTTTACTAAACCTCACATCTTCGGAATCTTTTCAGCAATTCCCAGATAGGCATAACGATTGTTCTTCCCAACATAGGAAGCATTGATGGATCCCAATTCCAAGCTTCTCTTGGACAAAATCTTTTTTAAAGCTTTCCCTGTTCTCATGTTGATAGTTAACTTCTCCAATGAGAAATGGACCTTCTCTATTTTCTGGAAAACATTTTCAATGTTTAATACATTTGGTGCCACCAAAACTACCTCATCATCCCCATTTTCCCAAGCATTGGTGACATGCATGGCATTAAACCCTGGAACTGGAAACCACCTCATATCTTAATTTGTCACTCCTAGCATATCTTGGTAAGATCCCAATTCTTGGCACTTTCTTTGGCTCAAAAAACCACAGGCATGCCTCTTCCTAGCATGACATTTGTTGGTGCAACCACCAACTGTGTCTCAGGGAAAATTGCAAATTGTTTAGTTATTGCAAAATCATGAATAGGAGTAAGCTGATTTATAGACAAAAGGGGGACATCTTTTTGATTAACACCATCTTCATTGAAGTAAAAATAAGTGATATAAGGAAAAATTAAAGGCTTGCAATGTAAAGCAAAAGTCTCCTTTGAATCCTTGTCAACTTTGGGGTGTCCAGTCATGCTTGCAAACAGCTTTCTATCAAAATCCATCTGCCTAATGTCTCGACGTTGCCTTCTTGTGTCAAATCAATGACATATGGTAGATCAGACTCGCCAAGAGCGAGGAGCTTATGTGAAAAGAATGCAAGACTTGTGTCGGCCAAACCAAATCCTCTCATGAGATTAATTAATATGGCCACACAGAACTCTCCCAACAGACACAACACAAGGATATGAGCAAGACTATAAAAGCCAGATAACATGTTCGAAAAGATGGGAAACCTGCTTCTTTCTCAAGCATGTATTTGTAAGTCTTGACATTGCGACGACTACAGTACGCTGCCTCGCCTCCAGATAATTTTAAGGAATGAAACGTGCCATCCCCTTCGAAGAAATGGAGAGGACAGTGCAGTGCATGGTCTGATAAATAACGGAAATGATTGTTTTGGAGAGAAATGATGAAGGTGGTGCAGCTCAAGGGATATTTTGACTTCATATATATATATATATATAGCTTTATTAGTAGGGCATCAGCTGCTGCCGACAGTAGGGAAAAAATTCACACACGCATCTGCTAGCTACAGTTCTATCTATCAATTTTCATGTATCAGACCAAATTATTGAAAAGCCACAGGAAATTAATTAAACATTTGAATGCATGCATGTAAACTACACACAGTATCCCCATTTCCAACAACATCCCATTACAATTAAATTTTAAGATTTTTACTAGTGTCAAGTCCAAATTTTGAGGCCAAATTTCTGAAGATGAGGATTTAGAATTGAGGAATTAAGGGTTAAAATCATTAAAATTAGGAGCTAAAATTTTCTATGCATTATTAATTAGCTGTGGTGTGTAAGCTGAACTTTACGTGGCTTATAAAATCCTTGCACGTCTTTCTTTGCATGATCATATATATGATCCAAGCTGAACTTTACGTGGCTTATAAAATCCTTGCACGTCTTTCTTTGCATGATCATATATATGATCCAAGCTGAACTAATAGCCTGATCCCTTACCAAATTCTGCCACCACCATCACCTCTTAGCATCTACAGATCCTTACAAAAATCACATCCCTTAACTCAATTTCCTTCCTAAGATAATAAGTGATTCCATCAATGGACAATACCCGTGTCTATTACCTATTTTCTAGCACTTTTCTTCTGTGTTTCATTGATTTCTCTAGAGAGACTGTTCTAAGTTTCTTGAGTTCTCTTCAAATGGTACCAGAATTCATTCCCTAGCTTTTCATTAAAGAAATCAAAGAACATATTAACACATACAACACCCCCTAACATAGATCAAAACAAGACAATGCCTCAAAAATTTCACTCCATTTCTTGATTTGAAGATAACAATCATCAGATTAACACAAATCCCAAACCAGGAACCAGAAAAACTAATTGATCAAAAACATTTAATGCCCACTAACATATTATTAACATCAAGCTCAAAATTTCTACAACAACCACATTTCAAAAACTACATAATGAACCAATACGAAAACACCCCATCGATTCACATTCCCACTAATCATCACTGCTAAAATATAACAAGCAGTGAAAACAGAGTGTAAATCAAGAAACAGGCGTACGCAATCAATCCACGATGCTCCTCTCCACCATCAGCAACAGCGACCATCAAATTCGTGCAAGCCCTCGTAGCCCAAATCACGAAAACCCCAGCAATCCCAAACCTAAGAGCCCCATTTTGCGGCACGAACAGCGAAACCGCCGATAAAATCACCACCGGCAACAAACAGTAACCAATCACACTCGTACATGTGTGCAGATTTAAATTCCCATGTCTACCAGCCAACATATTGAACACAACGTACAAGAAAATCGAGGAAACGACAATCCACCCCAATATCACGCCAAATTGGATTTTCCCGGCGAGTAATTGAAACAAACAGAACGATAGGTACAAAAATATTGGGCCGGATAGATCCGAATCCTTGTGGAATGTAGGGTTGACCCGGAATGGATTTAAAATAGATTTCGTTTTCTTCCAGATTTGGTCTGGGTGGATCCCGAGTTCGTCAAGGAGTGGTTCTTCGTCGTCGAAGTTGGCTACACCACCGATAGGACCGGTTCCTCCGCCGATTGGACCGACGGTGGTCGCGGCAGCGGAACCGATATCGAAGGACATGAAAGGGATTCCGGAGTTTGATGGACGTGGAGGTTGGAATGGAGCTATTGGTACTCGGCGTTGCTGGATGTTTCCGCCAGTGGCGACCGTCGGGTTCCCGACGGATGGGAAAACTACTGGTGGAACAGCGAATTCCTTCGTCATGGTTGTTGATGTTGAAAGGAAAGGTACTGAAATTAAGGTTTCAAGATCAGTGAATTGGGGATTTTGTTTTTGTCTATTTACTTGGATCTTTGGATTATTTTTTTCCGGGTGAAATAAGAAAGGAGAGGGACTTTACTTTTTTGGAAAACCTCAAGAAAGTCACCAACTTATAGGGGTAATTTTAATTAGGTCCCCAACTTAATTTTAATATCGTTTAGATTCTTAAAATGTCAATAAATCCTCAATCAGATCCTTCTATTAGTTTAGGTAAATATAATATTTAAGCATTCATATGATAATCACATAATCTATCTTTACCTCATTAAAAACTTATTAATTTGCTGAAATATCACATGAAAATCACATAAATTCTCTTTACCTCGTTAAAAAGTCATTAATTAATTTACTAAAATATTTTACATTACATGATAAAACAGACTAGGAAAAAGGTAAATGCTTCGTGTTTTATATAATTTGGTTAGAATCATGAGCTTCGTATAATTCAAAACCAAAATTTTAGAAATTCATTGATTTTTTATAAAAAAAAATAAAAATCATGTAAATTTTACTTCAGCAGTGAATAACTACTAAAGGTTAGTAACTTTTACTAGGTTTATCTTTTCTTTTTTTAATTGATGGTATATATAGGATGGTATTAGATTATTGCCAATGCTACATTGCAGATCATATTTTTTTAATATATAAAATATTTAGACATTGCTAATATTTTTCTAGTAGAAAAAAATTGAACTGTATAAGTGTAAACTCTAAGATAAATTGAAAATAAAAATATAATAAAAATTGAGATCTAATGCAATGAAATGAGAAAAGAAAAGGAAAAGGAGATAAAAAGATAAATAAATAAAAAAGAGTTTTTGGTCGAAAATGCATATTTTTTTCAATATAAAAAACAGTTTAGCCATTTTAAAAAATAACTAGAACAATTTACATAAAGTAGTCAGACCGTTTTGACTATTATCTCTGATATAACCCGATGGTTTGTAGCAAGAGGAAAAATAGCAAATTCATTTCCTCTTCTTTTCTTCCACCTTAATGACTAGAAAGTAATGGTTATGAGTAAAAAGAGAGTTTTTTGAGAGAGAAATACAATTTCCAGTGTTTAATGACCTAATGTAAAATTAGTAATATTTGAATAAAGGGTCTTGAGATGACATTTTAGGGAAATTAAAATTAGTTGTTAATTATTTTTAATGATTATTAAATGATTAGAGACAGTAAAAGTTTTGTTAAATTGAATAAAAAAATTGGATGGGTGATGGAGCTTAAAGGCTAGCCATGTAGAGTTAAAAAATAAGGTTTGATGAATTTGTGTTATTCTTGTAAATCGTGTTGAAATTGTGATAACCAAACATGTGGGTAGTAGTTTAAATGATTAATCCTATTTCTCCATGATAAATGTGAATTTTGATGTTTTAAGAATTCAATATTTTTTAGAAATTGATGAAATTAGAGTGAATTATACTTGTTTAATACTTGTAATGATGTGATGAAGAGTTAGTTGTTGATTTGATAAGTAAATTGTGGTTAATTGAAAAGAAAACATGCCCCACCTAAAAAGAAACATTTAGTCAATTGAAGAAATTAGAAGGAGTGGGTTGTTTAAATAAATTGATATTTGAAAATGGTAGAACTTGCAATGAATTAATCATGGGATGATTAATGGGAAACTAGGTTTTGAGAATTTTAAGTAGAATACATATCTTTTTCTTTTTGGTATTGTCGACCAAAGATAAATGAATGGTATTTTAATAATAATTGTTTATGTATTAAGCTAATATAAGAATATGAGACATTTAACATTAAGCTGTTAAAATTGCAAGAGAAATTGCAGAGAGAGAATACTGAGACAGGATCCTACATATAGAGCTCAAACATCAAGTAGGTGCTCAACACCTTATTAATTCGGCTCTATTTAAAATTGTTATAAATATTGAAGTAAATTCCTTACTATTTAATTGTATTAATATCTGATATGAGATTATAGCCCTGTTTTAGGCTGGATAATTAGTTCTTGGTTTAAGAAACATTGCCTTATTATGGGCTGGATAATTGGTTTTTTGGTTTAAGGATCAATGCTTTGTTCTGAGTTGGATGGCTAGTTCTTGATTTAAGAACCAGTGCCATGTTCTGGGCTGGGCTTGATTATTGGTTTCTTGATTTAAGGATTAATGCTTTGTTCTGAGTTGGATGACTAATTCTTGGTTTAAGAACTAGTGTCATGTTTTAAGAACTAATTAATTAATTAGTTCATTGGTTTAAGGATTAGTGTCATGTTCATGATTGTAAAATTAAATACCTTGGATCAGGGTTTATTACTTAGATCGTGATTAAGAAGCAAATCTTTCAGATCTTCAAGGAATGATGAAATTAATAAGAAGAGAAATTGAGTTATTTATTAATTTAATTCTTAATGGTAGTGTATACCTTAGTTACTTGGTAAATTCATTAGATTGTGTATAAAAATGTTATGTTATATTAATTAATTAATTAATTAATCATGGTATAAAATGATTTCAAGGTCCTCGTAGTTTCATCGAGATTAGTAGATTATAGAGCTCTTATGTTTTGTATTTTATAAGAACATAACTGATATTACATATTTTATATAATTTTAGGATGATAACATGTATGTTAAATATTTAATGTAATTATTATTATACTAGGAATTTTATGAGATGTTGGACTTAAATATTAGTTAAATCCATGATTATCTAATGTAGAATTTTTTCTTTTGTAATGTTTGTATTAACTATGAACATAATAGTTAAATGACACTTAGTTTAAATTATATATTGTCATATTCCTATTATTTTTGTGGATGAATCATAGTTTAATTCATGTAGTAGTTAAATGTATGATACAAAATATAATTGATGTGATGTAATGAGTACAAGAAGATTAGATAATGATTGGAATATGAATTAAATGTTAATGAAAGTATAACAAGTTTAATCAATAACTTGAAATCTTTTAATATAGGAAAAACTATATTGAAATTTTAGTAGAATCTCAAATCATAAAAAAATATTATTTAATTGATCGAATATGTTTAGTATCGAGAAACCAAAGAGAGGTTCGTGTGTATGCTCGAGTAATTGATCGAATATGTTTAGTATCAAGAAACTATCTAAATTCAAAAGCTCAGGTTTCAAAATACGATTTATATTATTCCCTAATATAATTTTTCAAGTAAAAGTTTTTAAACTTGAAATTTACACAGATACACAGTATCTTTTACTATTGATTTTATCAAATAAAATTAAATAGTAAGATTCAAACTCATGACCGGTCAATAAAAATATAATATTATGGCTCTTAAACGGTTAAATAAGATTCTAGTATATAATTTATATTATTTTCCAACAACAAATTTACGTGTGAGATTTGCTGGAGAATCATCTTATCAAATTCGGACTGTGTACATGAAATTGATATTCAGAAGGTAAAGATTGAAACAAATCAAGTGCCACAGAATCCTAGATTGTCCAGCAGGTGGCGACATTAAGAAACAAAACAGAGTGAAGAAGGCTGAAAAGTGAACCAGAGTCAAAATCATGACACCTTTTTCGCAAGGAAATCTAGCAAACTTTAACGGTGAGGGCATGCAGATTGGAGCTTTCTTGCATAGGGGATGTGACAGAAGTCCAGAGTCTTGAACCAACCCTCGTGCCTTTCCTGTGAATAGACACTGAAAATTCTTTCGAAGTTGAATTTAGTTGAAAATCATTAATGGCTAGATAGATCCTGGAGGATGAACAAGAGATGAACATTTCTGATGTAAATTAATTTACTCTGATGTTCCTTCATTACAGCATTGAGGGAATTCTTGTTTGCTTTATTGCTGGAAGAGAAGTTACAGATTGGATGCAACAAAGCACAGAATCATGACAAAACAAAAGGTCATAGGTACTTGTGACGATAAGTACTTGTTGTCAGTCTGCCCGATCTTGATCAAAATTAAGCTCGACAATTTTGATCGTTGGCATTTACTTTTAGCCAATTTCCTGACAGAACCACCACAACAAAAAAGTGAAAAAAAGAACTCCAAATTTTGGGCTACGTGGGACACTCTCAGGCTTTTTGCTTGATCCGAGTCTTGAAGCTGCGAATGATGGGAGGATCTGAAGAGATGGACCTTGTCCAGGAAGGTTTCGTACCGGGACAGAGATTAGACGGCAAGAGAAAGAAACCTGAGGAAAGTAGCAGGTGTCGCAGCAGCTAGTTAAGATCCTTGTAGGAAATTATCCTCTCGTGTGTGCTGCAAAATACCCAGTAGAGAGCATATGATCCTCCATGCGCCTAGGAAAAGAAAATTGGCATGATGCATTGCTATCTATTCTTAAAAAATAAATTAGTGGGGATAATGTCAATAAATGTTATTTGAAGTAATTAGTGTAATTTTTCTTAATCGACTAGCCATATTTCACAAATAAGTGGGGAAAAAATATTGAAGAGATTTGCTTCTTTTATTAACCTTTTTCAATTCAAACCTTCAACTTCAAATCATATTAATATATTAGTATGATAAATGGTGTCATTAAAATCATTTAAAGGTATAATACCAGCATACAAACTTATTATGAAAAAAAAAATTAATAAGATTGAAGAAATTTGCTTAAGGCAAATTTATTTCAATGTTTTTATATTTTTTTTTATAGATTTTTTTTATATGAGAAATTTGCTAGTTTAATATGACATGTAGCCACCGGGTTGGTTATATATGACATCATTATATTCATGTAAATATATGTTTATTATTAATAAATGCTTAATTTATCTTTAATATTCATATAATATTAAATTAATGAATTTAATATTTGATTTATAAATCTAGAGTAAAGATAAATTCAACATGACAAAAATATTTTGTAAAGAAAAATATAAAGTTATTATAATTATGAGAATCTTATTGTTTCAAAGCATTATTCCTACTCGATGTTCTTTTAAATACTGAACATTCATTAGAACTGTAGAGATTGATATATATATATCATGTTCTTTTTTTTTATAAAATAAAACATCTATTCTCATAAGCTGAGATATAAATAATACCTAGAACTCATATATAGGTGCTAATCATAAGATACGTAAACTGAATTGGCCCATATGAAAATTATGTATGGAGAGATCATCTATGTTTATGAAAAGTCTCACATGACAGTTATGTAAGTGATATATATTTAAACTTGAGATCACTAAGTTATTTTATATAAATAGTGTTATGCTTTGATTATATCACATGATATCTTAATCGAGGTAACGGAAAGACATACATTGGATATAATATGAACTATATAAAGATATTTGAGTGATTAAAAGAGGATTCATCACCCTGGGTGAATTAAAAAAAATATCACATATGTTCTCAAATAGTATTGACTGAGAAATTCTTTACTCAGGTGGAATGAGATTTAAAAAGAATTTTAATTTTTATTCAAACAATCAATGATTATTGTGTAGAGAATAAACATGATTTAACATGGTAGATATACTCTATGATTTAATGTTAAATCAGAATATTATTGATGAAAAAAATATTAATTACACTGAAAAACCGGTCACTAAAAGGTTAAGTCAAACCACTAATGACTTTTATAATATTTAGGGGATCATGACACTTGCTAGATAATGCACCTGATCTTTAAATATAAATTAATCAATTGTTTAATTAATAATAAATTAAATTATTTAATTTATTTAATTCTATTTAATTATAATTATAATTATAATTTATATTTGGGCCAACATATTAGGAACTAATGGGTCATACACACATTAAGAACCATTAATCAAAAATTAAATTGGAATGATTTAATTAAGTATGACTTGATTAAAATATATTTTAGAAATTAAAAACTAGAATATAATTAATACAATGATTATATTTCTGAACATAGAAAAATCAAGCAAAACTTGAATGAGTTATTTTTTAAAATTATTCTGAATTAATAAATGGATATTCTAGCCTAGCTTGTTCTAACCTTCAAGCAAAGACCTTGAGAGATCTCATTAGTTCTTTTCTGTTCTAGATTATTCAGAGGACAAATTTATTTTTGCCAATTTATAAGATTTTGCAAATTTTTTTATAAATAGTAAGATATACCTCTTATTTAGAGAGGTTGTCTGTTAGAAAAAAAAACTATAAAAATACAGAATTAGAGTTAGCACTCTAGGTATAACAATCACTCTCTCTTGGATAGAGGTTTAAGAGATTTCTCATGGATGGTTCGTGTGGATTATCGTTGGAGGTCGGAAAATTAGACGACTTGCGGTTTGCGACAACCCAACCTTTAAAAAATTATTCAAAACCGAAAAAGATCAGATCTTCAGGAAATAAATCACTAAACAACTTTAGATCTGTCTAACTGGATCCTAAGGACTCCCAAATAACTTATGTTTTATAGTTTTCATTGTGTGTATGATATTCAAGAACCTAATAAAATTAATCAAATGTACTTTTAAAACAAGATCCGATTTCAAGGGTCTGTTTGAGAGTATAGTTGAGATTATTTTTCAAAGTACTTTTCGCTTGAAAATATATCAAAATAATATATTTTTTTATTTTTTAAAATTTATTTTTGACATCAGCATATTAAAACGATAAAAAATAATAAAAAATTAATTTAAAATTAATTAATTAATTTATTTATTTTTATTGGATGATAAGAAGTATTTTTAGA
>Ga0307515_10005324_pt1 | contig 26141 bp, 25 predicted proteins | sample 17_EM_MG_FD_194513 | JGI IMG/M metagenome (GOLD analysis project Ga0307515, IMG submission 194513) | Populus trichocarpa ectomycorrhiza microbial communities from riparian zone in the Pacific Northwest, United States - 17_EM | ecosystem: Host-associated > Plants > Roots > Unclassified | place... | reverse complement strand
TTTGTCTGATTGTGATTATTTATTATTGATAAACTAAGATTTATGGATATTTTTCAATATTTAATAAAAAATTATTTTTTAGCACAAACTTATAATAAAAACGAGTTTAATTACTAGATTTATATCTAATATCTTATAGACTTAGGCTATACACTCGAGTCCGGATGGCGGGCTCAGGCTACAAACCAATACCCAGCACCTTGTGGACTCAAGATGTGCACCCGAGTCTAGCCCTAAGAGGTGTACTTGATCTCTTTGGGCCTTAATCTCATTTTAAAGCTAATCATATATTTTCTCATTAATATACATATTAAAAATATCTTTTTTTATTATGTTTATGAGATATTTTATCTTATTTATGCATATATAAGAGATATATTCTCTCATTAATGTATGTGTAAAAGATTTGTTTTCCTCTCATTAATGTTATAGGATAAAATGACTCTCCAACTTTTTTTTTAAAAAAAGATTGATGAGCTATAAATATTATTTGAATTACCCAGATAAAAGGTTAAGATTCTACATTAAAAAACACATCCATAAAATTATTGACTTTACAATATGAGTATCCTAAAATTTTTCAAAAGATGAATTTTTGTAAATATCCAGAGACACATATAAAAAATATTTTTCCTTTCCTCTGAAGAAAAAAATTATTTAAATAAACATTTAATTAATCTATAATCTAAACAACAACAAAAAAACCGTATTTATGAGTATATTAGATTTTAAACATCGTGTTCTTTTCCTTCATTATGCATTACTCCATGAAAAATAAAAACAACGAATTTGTAGAAGGACAGCGATCATAAGAAATCGACCGGTCAAAGGACTAGATTGTATATTTTCAAATATATAGTGCTAAGTTTGAACCGAGTTAAAGAAAACAGGAACTAAAGAAATCTAGCAAACAATCACACCTCCTGCATCAGAGATAAAAAAGGGAGTCACTTTTTTCTTGTAGCAATCCTGTGGTTTCCCATTTTTCAACCAACGAGAAAAAACAAAACCCTGTGGTTTTTATTAACGTAGCCCACTCCGTCTTTCCTTCAATCATATAAACAAACACACAGCACGGCCTCAAAAAATTTCAAACGCCCAAAACCAAGAAACCCCGCTAATTTATTTATTTTTGCTTCTTTTTTTTTTGTGGGTGCTTAGCTCTTTGATACGGTTCAAAAGGTTAGCTCTTAATTCACTGTTGTTGTTGAATTTTATTGTTTTGTTTACATTATTTTTCCTTTTTTCTGCTTGCAATTCTGCCTTTTTTTTTTTTTAATCTCCTTAGCATTTTAGGGTTTCAACGTTCACTTCACTTTGAAATTGAAATCTAGTTTATATATATAGCTTGTTCAGCTCAGGTCTCGCAATAATGAGTGCATGTCTTCAGATTTTTCACATTTCTGAATTCGAAGATGCCGTGTGGAAGAGTCAATTGATTCTGTGTTTCTTTGATCATCATAGAGTTAGTTACTTGACAGTCAGTAAAAAATGACACCGCATCGAGTTCAGGGAGTGATTAGGGACTTTATGATTTCTGGGTTTTGAATCTTGTCTAAAGTAAACGAAACCCACTTCCATTTGAATGGACATTCCCTTTTTATATTGCTTGTAATTCTGGATTTAATTTTTCGGGCATGTGGTGGTTGGGAGTTACTTGCATGTGAGACATTCCATTGCTGTACTGATAGGGTTCCACTTCAAAAGTTGATTAATTGCAATGTGAAAAGAAAATGGATTTAAGTTTTATACCGATTTAAAGTAACTGTTCTGAGGAGGTTGACCTCTAATAGAGCGAGTTATCCTTCCTTTTTAGATTAGACCCTAAATGCATTATTAAAACGTTATTAAATCCTAAATAATTGGGGATTCCTAATAGTTGATATTGCCATTGCCAAAAAGCTCAGAACTTGGGATTTCTTAAACTCAATAAATAAGGCTGTATGGTTTTCCATAATAAATATAGTATGAGAATTGCTTGAGAAGAGGTGCTTGTTGTGGTGGTTACTTGAAAAGGTTATAATTGTAGCACCTTCATCTTTACAAAGTGATAAGATAAGGTTTACAATGCATTAAGTAAAGTATTTACTGGTTTCTGATTATTTGAATTGGGTTTGCATGAAGTAAATGGTGGCCTTTTCTTCTCCAAGGTAACTAGGTATTTTTTTTACTGTCAGAATTGTACTTAAATCTTTACAGCTACCAGAGTTTTTTTTAGAACTATCAGATTTATGGAGAAATTAGTTAAATAATAAAATTACAAGATAAATTTTTAATAGCTCGGTAGGTAAATGTACTTAATAATTTGTAATCACCTATAATGACTTGTCATAAAGTGAATAGTACTTTTTTTAAAGTGACGGTGTACTTTTTGAGCTGTAATTGTACTCTATTATTTGTAACTAGCACAATTACGGAGTAAGTAGTTAAGTTACAGAATGATAAGATGACAATCCAATAACTTAAGCTTTCCCTTTTAGACTAGATCCTAAATACATAATTAAAGAAATACTAAATCCTAAATAATTAGAGATTTCATTGCCAATAATTGAGGAGTTAGGGCTTCCTGCATTCTATATATATAAATGCTGTATGGCTTCTATTCCCATCACTGGCAGGTGCAAGAAGTTCCATCTTTGCGTCACCTGCCTGGGTTTCGGCCTCCCATTCACCGTTCCATGAGTCAATTGGGTACTCGTAGGTCCAGGAAATTCACCTATGGCGGTGTTGCTTGGATACAAAAGGGGGGGGGGGGGTTCCTATGACTTTGGGGTGGTTTTCCTGCCTCGGAAACTCTTTTTGTTGTAACATCAAAAATTTCTGTTGTGAAACTGAAATTTGAAATAAGAATTCAAGAAAATTGTTTGATTTTGGAATATCAAGTGCAAGTTTTCAAACTTTACATTATTTGCTCCATCCAGGGTGCTTCTTAGTTCTTACTTTTTCAAGCAGATGCACTATCTGCTACCAAAAAGAACTGGTATTATATTATTTGTTAGAAACTCAGGGAGATTTATTTCAATAAGCTCTTTCTTCCTTGTCTTTGAAGAATTGGCTTGTACTTTGTTCATATGCCTGCCCTCATCCTTTCCCCTGCTTTAGCTGCTTTTAGCCTTGAGCACATTACATTATTGTCAGCATTCATGCTCTATCTCTTGTTCCGGTTGCAGTGGTTCGTTATTTTCTCTGGTCAGCTTTCTTGTCTGGGCTCTAGCATGAGGCTTGCTAAGGAAGAACTGTCTATGGCTGAACAAGTGAGCATTGTTAACTCAGCTCTTGTTTTTTTGTGGTTTTTATTTGCTTTTGGATGGATAATGGCAAAATCATCTCTGAAATTCACATGGCTCATCATTTTATTTTTCAATCATCCAACTCTTCTGTTCTTTCTTTCACTTTATTTTTGTGTGTTGAGTTTCTTTAATGTCTGCTTAACATGACTGACTATTTTATCAATTTCATTGTTTAATTATTCAACTGTGTTTTGTGTTCATTTTTGTTTCTCTTCAGCCACTCCCTCTTTCTAACATGGACAAGTATCTGCTTTTATGAACAGGTCATTGATTTAATTTCAGCAGTGAAAGAGTTACACGGTCTTAGCTCTCAGGAGCTTAACAAATTGTTAAGGGACTCTGAAAATTTTACAATTCACTTTCATTCTGAAAAGGGATCAACGACAAAGGTTAGGAAACAAGCTCATCATCAACACACTTATGCTTTCTTATTTTACATCATCTTGCATCTTAAATCACATTATTTTTCAGATTGATGTGGAAAAACTGGCAGGCTTTCTTCCTTTACACCTTATTGCAGTGCTTATGTCATCTGATAGAGATGAATCGCTGTTGAGATATTTGTTGTGCGGGATTCGGCTTTTGCATTCCTTGTGTGATCTAGGACCTCGGAACAGTAAACTTGAGCAGGTTGCTTTTATCAATCATTGCCTAGTCTTTATTATTATTTTTATGTATCATCAGTTTTGTTGTCTGTTTTGCTTAGCAAATGGACTTTGACACATCAATCGAAAATGTTTGGACATGTATTTAAAGTCAGGCTTTGTTGTGCTTGTGAACCTTGACAAATTGTAAGGATGGTCACTATTTTAATTTTAACTCAAAATAAGTTCCCCTGTCTCCCTATTACTTTAAGTGATGAATCCTTGGATCAAATATTGAAGTCTTTTGTGCATCTGCTTGGTTTTTCTTTGTAATGCTGAAGCTATTCTAAGTACTTGCATTTGGAAGTTACTTTAAACTAGTTGTGGCATTGGGTTCTTTGTTGTCAGTATCTGTAATTATTTATCTTTAAATGGACTTGTATTTGGATGCTATCCATTTTTCTGTAAACTATCATTCTCTTTGTTTATTCTTGGGCAACTGTGATGTGTTCTTTTCACCACCAGATATTTATGTTTGTAAGAATTTGGGAACGATATCTTGAAGTAAAATGTATTTCTCTCGAATGTAATACAGGTTTTGCTTGATGATGTTAAAGTATCAGAGCAGCTGCTGGATCTGGTGTTTTATTTACTAATTGTTCTTGGTGGTTATAGACAGGTATTCATTAATACTTTCTTCTGATGATTTACTTCCCAAACTCTTCAAGTTTACCATGGTTGTTTTTGTGATGTAGGAAAACCTTAATTCATGCTCTTTGTTACTTGTGCATTCAGCACTTGTGGCATCCAGTCTACATTTATTGTCAGGATGTATATCTTCACAATGGCAAGATCTTGTTCAAGTATTGCTTGCTCACCCCAAGGTACAAATTTTCCACATGATTTGTTTAAGTGGATATTTAAGAGCAACGGGTTGACTATATTCATGGGATCACTGCAAAGCCCTTTTTTTTTTTTTTGAGAAAATGAGATATTTAGTGCCTTAACTTTACTAGTTTTAGCAATCAAGTGCGTGATCTTTAATTTTGTTATAATAGATCTTTCAATTTCTAAATTTCACATAATCAAGTCAAATGTGAATGTCAGTTAAGTGTTCTATGTGTCAGCACACCACCAGTTAGGCCAGAATGCCCAAGTTACATGTGTGCTCAAGGTTATTGTTTGGGTGGGAATTTTTTCCCTCCTATTGACCAGATACCTTTTTTCCCATTAATTTAGGCTTTGAGATGTTGGGAAACTGAACTAAAATCAAATTTGTCCTTTTCTTTTTCACTAACACCTACACCACGCCACCGCTGTTCTTGCACTCTCACCACTGCCATCGTCACAATTGAAACCTCAATTATACCCATTACCACTGCCAATAGCCATAAAACCCAAGAACAAACTGCTCAATCTGTAACCACTATCCCAATCCACCATCTCAACCTACAAAATCACCATAAAGCATTGAACCTGTAAACTCACAACCATCTATCTGCAGTTTGCTGTCACAACCTTTTATTCTATATTTTAGAGGTTTTGATGGAAATGGTGTCGTCACACCTGCAACAGTGCAACAGTGGCCATGGTTGCTGTGGCAGCAGGGAGATTGAGGAGCTGGAGCGAACATCAGTGACCATACTGTTCTTGAGGCTCTTTGCAAGCATAGGTGTATGTTGAAGGCAGGGGTGGTTTTTTTGGATGAATCTGTGGTGAGATTTGGGTTTTTTAAGACCCCATTTGTTTTCGCGTTTCAAAAGCGCTTTTAAAAAAAAATGAATTTTTTTTATTTTTTTCTTTACTTCAAATAATTTTTTTTTTGTGTTTTCAAATCGTTTTGATGTGCTGATATCAAAAATAATTTTTTTAAAATAAAAATAAAAACATTATTTTGATTCATTTCCGAGTGAAAAACACTTTGAAAAGTAACCGCTACCTCACTCCTAAACACCCCCTAAGTGTTACCGGTGATTTAAGTTGGGGTTTAATTGGAATGGTTTTGGAATATTTGTAATCCAAAATTACTTTGGACGATAATAGATGGGGCTTCATGGAGTACCCTTTGTGGTTTTCCAAATTCATGGAATGGGGCAGCCCTTATAAACATGCAGGGAATTTGAGCATCATAGCATTTGGTTGGAGGGAGTTCTATGTTTCTTGACTCAATAGATGTGCAATGATAAGGGGCTTTCGTAATTACTTTGGTGGTTCCTTAAAGAGTTATAGTATCAAGCGTGATCATTTATTTGTGTTTAGAGCCTTGGTTATGACTAACTCTGGTTTATTGTTCTTGATGACATCACAATGTTTTCTGATAAATAGAAAACATCTCAGTCTTTATTTTGTGGGTTCGAAGAATTTTATTTTGATAATCTGTGAATAAGTTTATGTTTTTATTAAATAAAAAAATGTAAATTTTATATAAAAAATTTGAATGGGTTGATTGGAGGTATGCTTCCCTCAAAAAGATCACCTTGGCGATGGGGTTGCGTGTATTCCATGTGTGATGGGTTTGATTCCAGGTCATTTGTTATTAGACATGCAAGACTTATGCTAATACGCATCAACATTTGAACTTGATCGTACAAAATTCAGAGTTGAAAAATCTATTTGAACAATAATAAAGATGATTGCACTTGATTGTTAAAATGAGTAAAGATGAGCCGCCTAATATTGCATCTTCTCTTGTTTTTATTCTTTGATCTATTATCTTCATTTTCATCAACTACTTGTGGTCATATTATCATTTTATTTTGAGCTCTGCAGGCAGAGACATTTATGGACTTTCTGATAATGAATTTTCTCATATAGGTTGACATATTTATGGATGCAGCTTTTGGTGCTGTTCATGTAGCCATTAGGTTTCTTCAGGTCAAGCTATCAGATCAACATACTGGCCTTCATGTGAAAAGTCCAACAGCTGAACAAATAGTTAATTATATCTGCCAACAATGTGAGGCTTCTTTACAGACTCTTCAGTCATTGTGCCAGCAAAAGATGTTCCGCGAGCGCCTTCTTAGGAACAAGGTTTCTAAAATAGAACCATCTTATTCTATATGTTTGGGTTAACGTTGTATGCCAGGAGATGCCAGCTTCAATGTTTTTCTATGTGTTTTACATAAGATGGAGAAATACTTCTTGCTGGACCAAATCAGAAGTAGAAGTATCTAGTTAATGTGATTGTATATGGTGAAAAAGCAGGAAAGTGAGTGGGAGAAACATGGAGATTTTCAGGACTAATATTTTGATTGTGTAACATTGCATTAGGGTAACTATAATTATAACTTGTATATGCATCAATGATCTTGACAATGGTATCCATAAAGTAATAAGTCTCCTTTTATTTTCTAACTGAACATCTCACGTTTAATATTCTTATTTGCTATTCATCATTTTCATTTTTTGGTAAAATATCTGTGTATAATATTATTCCAGGAACTATGTGGAAGGGGAGGTGTTCTTTTTCTGGCCCAGGCCATCTTGAAGTTAAACATCACGCCTCCTTTTGTAGATTCTTTCACAGTTGTAGCTGCAGTATCTAGACTGAAGGCTAAAGTATTATCGATTGTAAGTTTTAATGCAGTGGCAAGGCTTAAGCTGCATCATAATCTAGTTTAACTTCTTATTCCCTTATTTGTCTAAATATCTTTGATTTCTTCTTCTGTTTGATCATATGTTTTTATTCAGCTATTGCATCTGTGTGAAGCAGAAAGCATTTCTTACCTTGATGAGGTTGCAAGCTCTCCATGGAGCCTTGATTTGGCAAAGTCTGTAGTATTAGAGGTTAGTTTAATAAATGTGCTAGCACATGTAGTGGTTTTTGATGTGGAGAGGCAGGCTGATGGAACGCTAATTATATTTGTTTTACCTGACACATCTGCTAAACCAAAGCATTTTGAAAAGTTGATAATCTCTTTCCACCCGCAGTAATCTTGAACAAAGATCTATTTTGCAGGAGAGATATTGGCCAGTGTCATTTATTGGTGATCCTCAAACCAAATTTGCCTCGACCCACTGTTTCCAATATTCTTTGTTTCATTTTGAAGCCTAGTTTTACCATGCTTGCTATTAATATACTTTTTGATGTAGATTCTTGAATTACTGAAGGCTGCACTTAGCAAAGATCCCAATCATCTTAGTCCATGTTCAGACAGAACTTTTCCCATGGGGCTTTTGCGACTCAATGCAATGCGTCTGGCTGATATCTTCTCAGATGATTCAAATTTTAGATCTTATATCACAACATGCTTTGTAAGTTCATCATTTGGACTCTTAGGCATGATACTCACTTAGTTGCACCATGCTAGTTCTGCTAAATTGTTTTGAGTAATTTTTGTACACAATATTGCCCAGATACTCTGAAAGACATTAAAATTTTAGATATATACCACCTAATGTACAAAAAAATTCATTGTTGTACTCTGCTGTTAAAATCTTTCTAGTCACTGTAACATACGTGTAATTATGTTATGCTGTGTATTTTCAACTCATCATGCTTTAAAGCATCTGCCATGAAGAGAGATTCATGACTTTCCTCTTCTATTTTCAAATGTCAATATGCTCCACAGACCAAAGTTCTGACTGCTATATTTTCGCTCCCTCATGGAGATTTTTTATCAATTTGGTGTTCTTCTGAATTTCCACCAAGAGAAGAAGATGGTACTCTGGAGTATGATGCATTTACAGCAGCTGGGTGGTTTTTGGACACATTTGCAGCAGCGAACCAATCAAATGCAATAAATTTAGAAATCACTTTAATTCCCAGCAACATGCCCCAAGCTATGTATGCACATCAGAGAACTTCATTATTTGTGAAGCTAATTGCCAACCTCCACTGTTTTGTTCCAAACATATGTGAAGGTGAATCTTCTCACGCAATCTTCGTAAATATTCATCACGATTGATCTGTTGGCTGCTGAATGGATTATGTAATTCAATGTTTCGTTCTAATCCACAGAGCAGGAAAGAAACTTGTTCCTTCATAAGTTTCTGGAGTGCATGCGGATGGACCCATCTAAGTCATTGCCTGGGTTTTCCTTTACTTCTGGTGCTCTAAGAGCCGTAACAGTTTGCAGGAACCTTCGTAAGTATTATTATCCTACAATTTTCTTGATAGACATGATGTATAAAAGTTAGTGGGGTCTCTTATGCGTAACTTGCATGTGTAGGTTCATTGTTAAGTCATGCAGAGTCTCTAATTCCTAACTTTTTGAATGAGGAGGATGTACAGCTGCTAAGGTGAGTTAAACATCAACCACACTACTTTCTTCCTATATTTTTTTAGGATGTTTTGCAACAAGTGCTGTTGTTTTCCTTTTTTTGTGCTTAATTTTAAAGAATAGCAACATCCTTGAATACTTCTGGACAGCTTTCGCTATAATCAGCACTACATTGTTAGGATAGAGGTTCTTAGATGTTAGATAGGTTTCCCCTCAAGAGACCATAACAGTTGAGCGTTATTGGTAACTGCATTTGCTCTGCATCACATAAATGTTGTTCAACACCTTCACCATTGGTTTCTCAAATCTTAAGCATGATGAAAGGGTCTGAAATTCAGAATAAGTTCAATACTTGGATTGGAAGCAGAAATGACGTGGGAAAGGATTATCTGAAACCAATTAATGTAGAGAAGAAGACAAATTATGGGAAAAGGGCCCAGAACCCATGAAATTATAATGGGTGTTTCTTAAATTTACAAGAAACTAGAGTTCTTGAAATCCACAAATTAAAAGAAAATCCACACGTTCTATTTCTCCCTTCTCTAAATACATAATATCTGTGTTTATATGGGTACACTAAAAGCCCTAACATTTAATATGAAATAGGATTTCTAAACGAAATAGCAAACAAAAGAAATCTTTATAATAGAGCTCCTAATTGATACTGAATATTGAAAAGGAAATAGATTAAGTTCCTGAATAACATAAGAATTATAAATAATGACAATCTGAAAATTAACTGAATTTATTGATGTAAACTTTCTTCTTGCACTGCATCATTGCAATATCCTCAAATTAAAAAGAGAAATGTGTTAACTTGCAGGAATGTCTAGCAAAAACAGTAAGATAGCACAACTAGGAGCTAGTTGTAATGCCAACTAAGATAGCACATGGTGTAATGCCAATGAAGTTGAGGATTTTAGTTTCATTAGCTAGTTGTGGATGGTTGTTGTATGTTACTTCAATTGTCTTTTTGGTGCTGGAATGTCATGTAGGTTTATATTTTTTTTTAACAATTTTTAGTTCACATATGGGATGTATACATTGTGCATGTATATATATGCATACGATACCGTCTATGTAAATTCCAGTGATACAGATAGCTTAATTTTTTCATTTAAATTTTTATTGAAGGGTATTCTTTAACCAGTTACAATCACTGATTAATCCTACTGATTTTGAAGAAAACCAAGTTCAAGTAAGGTTTTGTCCTTCAATAATTAATAGTGTATTCGTTTTCTCTCTGCTCCAACTTCCTTTTTCATGTCCCTCACAATTTAAATGTGCTAACGTTTTGCTGCTGAAAAAATTTCAGGAAATCAAATCTGAGAGGTCAATATCTTTGGATAAGTTCTGTAGACTTACTATTGATGAGCATCTTCAGGTTAATATCTTTTGTTTTTTAAATACAAGTTCATTTATTTTTTTCACAATTATCCATTTCATTAGTATGATGATGTGGCATTTGCATCAAAGCTTGGTTTTTAAAAATTCTGATGTGCGGTTCTATTACTGGCTGTAATATTTGGAGGGTCATCAAGGTGACAAACATGGGCAGGGCCAAGAAAATGATAATGGGGTCAAATGACCCTTTCAAATTAATAAACTATGAAAATATAGGTATGATAGTACTTACCTTATTTATTTTGTCTAAATTGAACTAAATGCATTAACTAAACAGAAAAGAAGAATACATGTAAGTGGATTCAACTTTATACTCCTATGTAAGAAGTTAGGAAATTATCGGGTTTAAGCTTTGTGAATTACATCCAAGTAGCTACAAAAATGAAATGCTATTAAAAAAAAAAGCAGTCTATTCAATATACACATAAAGAGGAAGTGTTGCTCGGTGTTCATTTGTATGATTCTCCACTAATGATCTCTTTACATTACAATTGATGTTACTCAACTTCTCTCATTACTCATATTTTGTCTCCCATGCAATATGTTCTCTATTACACATTGCTTCTCTCTTTTCTCCCATGGCATCTACGTTCTCTATTACTCATTAATTATTTTGCTTCTGCTCTTGAGCTCTCCATGCTTTTCATGATAATCCAATCAAACTCATTTACTATCATCACTTACTTCATAGAATAGTACACCGTTTCATTAACAGTTATTTTTAGTTAATTGTTTTGGATATATTGAGAGTTTACCAAGATTTTGTGTATCAAAATATGTATTTTGATGTGCATAAGTTATCAATTAACCCCACCAAACGAATTTTCTGGCTTTGCTATTGGTGACAAAGGGATAACTTGACAGAAATCCAAATTAAAGTTTAGAACCGAGTAACAGCATATTTTTTAATATCATATAATTATCGAAACTTTAGAAGTTATTGCATATTTTATTGAAGGTCAAAATTTTACGATCAATTATATCATAGTGGTTTCTGAGGAAGGCATTTTAAGTGTTCTTGGTGTTGATTTTCTCATCAAATCCTACACTGTTTCTTGCAAACAAATTTGATTCCTCGTAGGAAGCTCAAAGCACTGGGGCATACGGATCACCTATGGTGATGAAGGAACCTTCACATCTTTACAACAGGACAGATATCCAAAAAGAGGAAATGTCAGAGAATTCAGCTATCCAAGAAGAGGAGAAGCCCAATTTCAAAAATAGGAATCAAGCAGAAGATGCAATTAAGGAAGACAAAGCTAAACCTGGTGCATGTGTATCTGATGTTTTAAGAGAGATTGATAGAGATGCTCATACTGTTGAAACAAGTGGTTCAGATACAAGTTCCACTAGAGGGAAGACTTATGCAGGTCAAGTGGTGAATGGTGACTTTCTAAAATCAAGTGAGCATATAAAACGAAATGGTTGTCAGGGAGTTTGTGGTGGTGAGAAAGTTGAAAGTCCTCATTTTGAAGAAAAGCAGCCAAGAAAAAGGAAGCGGACTATTATGAATGACCATCAAATCACACTTATGGAGAAAGCCCTGCTAGATGAACCTGAGATGCAGAGAAATGCAGCAGCGTTACAGTCATGGGCTGATAAATTGAGTCTTCATGTAAGTAAAATGCTCCTTTGTATCATTCATTATGTAAGTTAGTTCTATTCATGTGTCCCCATCTCATCACCTGGAAATTTTTTAAAATTTCTTTCTTTCTTTCTTTTTTTTTTTTTTTTTTGCTTAACAAGTTTATTGTGTTTCCCAGGGATCAGAAGTTACACCTTCACAACTGAAAAATTGGTAAGGAAGTCTCACCTTCTCCATGGTTTAAGAATGCATCCCCCCTTCTCCAGGTTATATACTCTCTTGATAGTTAGTATGGCTTGTGGAAGGATAAAAAGTTTACATTCAAGGAACCTCTTGGCTATGAAATGTGGCATTACTGAAAACGCTTAAAAGAGGATGGTGTGTACATGGATAAATTCGAATTATTTGTGTCAACTGCACTTGTAAATAGATGCCTGATATAGCCATTTCCCAGGAAAGATTTTTATGTGAACGCTTACATTACCCTTTTTTAGTTGTTAATGTTGCATTATAGGATATAATTGCACAATTCAGTTATTACTGAAATGTCTCTTCATTTAGGTTTTAAAAGTTGATTCTCTTTGCAATGTTTTCATGGCAAGCTTCTTATACAGGATAGGAGTAAACCACAGGTGTCCAAGAACACTTGGTAAAAGGACATTTTATTTTTCACATATTGGGTTACAAGATTTATTGATGCACTCTGAAAAGATTGAGGTGTGTTAAATGCTAATTCTAGGACACTTGCAAAATCTTCCGTTACTGCTACACATGCAGTTACTAATTTTTGTTGTTTCTAGCATTCTTGGTTTCAACCTTTTTCTTTCTTTCTTATTTTTCTAGAGAAATTACTTCTGGCTTTTCAGTTTTATACTTGTACTCATTTGAGAGTTTTTTGCATTTGCTCATTATATGAAGTTGATTTTTCAATCAGTATGTCATTATTCATGCCTCCTGATTTTCTGGATAGACGGTGCCTAGATGGCAGGTCAAAACTGGAAATAGGTGTTTCTTTACCGTACCACAGAAGTTCAATTGGACAGGCCTGGACTTTGTTATGCTTCTAACGAGTTTGTCAATTTCTGTGCTATCGCAGGCTCAACAATCGCAAAGCGAGGTTAGCTCGTGCAGGCAAGGATGTCCGTGCACCAATGGAGGTTGATAATACATTTCCAGAAAAACAAGTTGGACAAGCGCAGCAGCAGGACACACCTGAGAGCCCCAGTGAAGACAACATCACATCGAGTGCAAGAGGCCTTCAAAACACATCAGAAATTGGCGTGTTTGGAGATCCCGAGGCTGGGATAGGATTGGCAGACTTTGTTGACATTGGTGCTTCAGAATTTGTTCAGTGCAAGCCAGGGCAGTTTGTTGTGCTTGTAGACGGGCAAGGAGAAGAGATTGGTAAGGGAAAGGTATATCAGGTGCAAGGCAAATGGTATGGAAGGATATTGGAGGAATCAGAGATGTGTGTCGTGGATGTTACAGAGCTCAAGACTGAGAAATGGGTGAGGCTTCCATACCCATCCGAAACCACAGGCATGTCATTTTATGAAGCTGAACAGAAGATTGGGGTGATGAGAGTGTTGTGGGATTCGAACAAAATATACATGTCACGACCTCAATGCTAGGTTTTTTTTTATGCTAGAATGTAGTGCTAGTGGCTGGCTACCAGCGGCATCGTTCTTTCTATTAAGTTCCCAATCATAAGCAGGTTCAGGTTCTGAAGTTTAGCTCTGTCGTTTTAAATGGAAGTAAAAAAATTTAATGACATAAAAGTATGGCACCACAGCAGCATCCACAAAAGCTTAACCGGAAGGCAAAAAATAAACTGTACTGTCTACTGTCTTGTGCGTGGCAACAAAGCCTGCTCCCAGTTACGGCCTGCACTGTCCCATCAAGGTTACAAGGTATGTCTAAAGATAAAAAAAATAAAAATAAAAGAAACAAATCATATCCACCCTGTTAACCCACAATCAACTTAATAATAAATAATAAATTAAATTAAAATTTTAATATTAAAAAAAAATTGAAAAAAAAATCCAAAGAAAACAAGCCAAAATACCAATTGAAAAAATAACAATGAAAAGCTCGTTCTTGAATGAGATGGGTATGTTAATAAATGCTTGAAGTGAATGGCTCTCGACTGTACTCTAGGTGTTTGTGCAAATGATAGAAAGAAAAGACAGATACTCCTATCCTATCCTACGCTATAGCTTATGTTTATTTCTTTCCTTTTTTTTTTTTTTTTTTCTATATTTGTTACAGGTTGAAGAGAGATTACAAGTAGATAGTTCCAGGAAAGCAGCAAGTCAGGATCAAGATGGAAGGATGGTCTGTCTAGAAGACGAAGTACCCGCAGCTGAAAACAACTCTTAACACTTAGTTCATACAAAAAAGGCAGAACAAAATTGGAAGGGATGAATCAATTGAACTGACACATAGTTCATCAAGAACAGTACCTGCTTGGCACTTGTGGCTGACGAGACTGCCTCAGCTCACTTCCAGTTCTTGGGTGATGAGTGCAGTGCATTCAAGCCGGGAGACATAATCCGCGCGGCTAATGGCATCTTTTCTTCCAACAGTCTTGTTTCGAGGGATGGCAAGAGGGGGAGCTGTAGAGAAGGTAGGAGAATACACTATCGTATTTACGTGAAGGATTCTCTTATCTCTTCACATTCCTGCATTACCTTAAGAGATTGCAATCTACGCATCAATGTCCATTGCAATGGTTGTGGCAAAAGTGTTTAAGAAATCGGAGTCAAATTTTTTCATGCCGCCCCTTCTCAGAATTAGTTTTTCCGAATAAATTACGCAGAACTAGCAAATGAAATTTTTCTGGTTCTCATGCTGCAACTGACACTCACATTTCGGCTGTGGCCAAGTCACTTTTACATGCCTCAACACACCATTGATCAAAATCAAATGAATATAATATAAATTAAATAACTCTAAGATTGTCTATTTTACAAAAGCTGATCACCCTATAAACTATTAACAGTAGAAATACAATACCATCTTTTCTGCAGGCTAAATTATATATAGGCTACACTCACTGGTTAACAACAGCTAAACCTCGGATCATTCTCAAAGTAGTATAGTTTTATCTTCTGTGACTTCTATATCTGAAAATACAAAACAAGCACCAAACTCGTGCCAAGTGGGAGACGCGCTGATTAAAATCGGGCTACAAAAGGGTCAAGCGTGCCAGAAAAAACAAGTGCTGCAATGAAATCCCATAAAATACAAAAACTGGTCTTGTAGCATCATCATATGTACGCAAGTGAGCTTCTGTCATGATCAGGTTGAGGGCGACCCCGTGTTGGAGTTTGAGGTCTTTGGATGTTAAGCTCCTGAAAGACAACAGGAACGTAAAGGAAACAATTATGTGCAAGTTAAGGGATGGGCTTTCCAGATTCGTATGATTTACCAACACTGAAAATGTAAGAAGTCTTACCTGCATCCATGTATCATCAATCACATGTTCTGGAGATGTCTCTGGTGACTGAAGGGGAGGTGGCAAGGGATGAATCAATTTTGGAACCACAACCAGACCCCTGCCAACTACCAGTATAGCTCCAGCATTGTTAGCAGTCCCTGGATGAAGACATCACATTAGGATTCAAATTTGAGTTTAGCAGGAGAAAACTCAAGCTATTTATCTTACCACAATAGTTGGTTGCAGAAAATAGAGTAATCAATTGCCCTTGGGCAAATCGTTCAAACCCATCCATAACACATTCATGTGCCCTAATGATTAGCTGTAACTTATTTTTCTTACAGAAGTCGGTTACACGATCAGGCTGCAATGACATAAAAGATACACAAGCAAAAACTTCATTACATGTGCAACTTGGAAAGGCATCAAATTTAAAGATTCAGTGCCAAAAGAAGTATATGAAACTGATGCTATCATAGGAGAGTATAGATTCATTGGAACTCTGAAGCGGTACATCACTTAGTATTTCACAATTAACATAAAGAGCATTGAGTGGTCCTGCTCAAAATTCCCTGGTTAGTTCATATATGTATCATATTTCATCTTCAAGCTCCGTAGCGAAGTTTTTCAGCTAAAATATGCTAACACTACTCAGCTTTTAGTCAAATGCGAACCAATCTCTCAACTTTGAATTATTTTATTTTATTTTGGCTCCCCAATACGCGTTAGAAGCAAATTAAGTCCTAAACTATCTTTGAGGTTACATCCCACATTTAATGGTAGAAGGCAAAAGGCATTGTTTTTCTTCCAAATTTGAAAGGAAGGATTTTGGCTGTTCATATCTAAATGAAAGAAAAAGGGTATTGTTTTTGCAGCAGTTAACTACAGTATGCATAAAGCAAACTACTAGGAATGCATATTGCACCATATTAAAATAACTTTTGCGTTTGTAGCAAATACAGTATTTTTTTCTGAATTTTTGCGTGGCTAACTTGCTTTTTACCAAAGGTTGATGGGATGTCTATATTTTAGTTAAAATTTTATTTGTATTCACCATGACTGGGAACATATTGCCTGTGATCAATCATACACACCGAACACAATAAATAAAAATCATCTGACAGAAAACATGTAAGCAATGGCATGCATACCCCAAAGGTGACAAGACCAGGGCCCCTAGCATTTGGTCTCAACCCCTCTATGCTATCATTTTCTGTAGGATCCGACCTGAAAGGAGAAGTTTCACAATACAAATTAATGTAAGCAATGACAGATCACAAGTAAAAATAAATTCGAGTGAAGCATACCATAGAAGATCCATTAGAATTATAGATCCAGCATCCATAGTTATGGGCCTTTCAAGCTTCTCTATCTGTTCCACTGAATGAATGGATCTCCCTATGCCACCATGCATACAGATAATTTTCTTCTCAATAAGTGCAGCAAGTGGAAGATAGTTGAAAAGTTGATTGAAACGTGTCCATGCCCATATCCCATCACTCTCTCCCTGTAAAAAGAAATGCTATTATCGCTTTTATGTTTTCAAAAAAATGAAATGGTCCTACTGGATAACTATATTAGTGTGTGCTTGGCATTGCCCGTTCATCCATACCATTCTTTCAATGCATTCAATACGAAAACCAAAGAGTGCATTTATATCAGCAGCTTCGTGGTTTCCACGTATCAAGTGGACATTCTCAGGATACTCAATCTGCAAAATCATAATAAAAGGTACAGCAGCATCAATACAAGGACAGTGCCAAAATATATACTTCATATGAAACTTTTGTTCACTGAAAGCACAAGTTTTACCTTTAGAGCAAGAAGCAAAGTCATGGTCTCCAAACTGTGCTGCCCTCGATCAACATAGTCTCCCAGAAATAAATAGTCAATATACCTGAACCATGAGAAACATAAAATTGAACAGTATGGTTAATCAACTATAGAGATAAATCACACAACCTGTTCTAAAATTATTAATTTGCTGTTGGGACATAAAAGCTGGAGGCCCTGTATCACGTAAAGAGTTTTCAAAATGGAAGCTTGAGAAAAGTAAGGCTAAAGGACATGTAGTGAATCTTCAAACAAATTGATGGGACAAGGTGCCCATCAATCACTACTTGTCATAGACGTAAATATCAAATGAGGGACTACAGAGCAACAACTATTTAGACAGAAAAATGTCAAAATTGGGGACAAAAAAGAGAAGGGTTCAAATTACTAATGGACATCCCTCAATTATGACATAAACAGCAAACCTGCATACATGTATTTATTATTTATTTTCACATAAGCTGAAGACTACATGAATATAGGCAATAATGTGTCAAAGCACATGATCTCTTCAGAAAGTCGGTGGACGCCACGAAAAAGAAAAAGAGTAAACTTCTCTAAAATGCTTAAAAATTTCAGTGCTTCTCTAATGGTAGTGACAAGTCCTTTTTGAAGGCAATAGTTATTGATGAGATCCACCAACAAGATCACTGAACAAGAAAGACACTCAATCTTGGAGAAAACTCAGGTTTATATCCAATCAATAAAATTAGGGTGTTTGCTGTCAATTGCTGATGACAATGCCTTTCTTGAGGTATATTTACAGCATTCATACAAGTTGAAAATGTGTGAAACATTGAAAACACAGATGCTATACCAGTAACTTGTGTATTTGAACGTGAAACATTAACCAGCTGTCCTTTATTCAACTATTAAGGTTGGCTAAAACCAACAACAATTCAACCCATCAGATGTCATAGTGTCAGTACATATGAAGAATATGGATCTCTATTACTGTGTTCACATCTTTCTAGCTCCTACCCTACCCCCATTCCCAGGAAACAAACCCCCATCTCACTAGTTTTGCCACCAGTTTGTGTAAGGCATGAATAAATAATCTCAATCAAGCAGAGGGACTTTATTACATTTCGCCAACACAACCACTCAGTTTTTGCAGCTGCACTAGAATTAGGTCACACTTCCCTGCTTCAACATGAATTATCCTCAACCACACCCCACTATGGGTTGCAACATAGTTTTTGGGTCCCTACCCATCTTGATTGAAAAGGACAAACTAGCCAATTGCTGTCATCACTCATGCCTCGCACCCAGCCTTCACCAATTGTTAAACGATAGTTTCGAAAACCCTAGTCCAAACACTAGGGGTGATCATTTTCGGTTCGGTTTTTATCAAAAAAAGTAACCAAACCGAAATTTATTTTTTTTGAAAAAAAAAACCGAAACCGGGTCAAACCGACCGGTTTCGGTTCGGTTTTTTAGGGCAAAAACCGGTTTGACTCGGTTTTTCCGGTTTTGGCTCGGTTTTTTCGGTTTGGCTCGTTTTTTCCGGTTTTTTGTCGGTTTTGGTTCGGTTCGGTTTTTTCGGTTTTTTGTTTAAAAACCGAACCGGCCGGTTTTTTCAAAAATTTAATTGGTTTAATCGGTTATTTTTTTCGGTTCGGTTTTTTCGGTTATTTTTTTTCCGGTTTTCTCGGTTTAATTGGTTTTCCGGTTTTTTTGCTCACCCCTACCAAACACCATGTTAAAAACCCACGATTATAGGGCACCCATGTGTGACACCATCAATTAAATGGTTCAGTTTCCGCATTGCCAGTTTCCCCAATTAATCAGCCCTCTGCACCATACTTGACATTAGGGGTAAGCAAAAAAACCGAAAAACCGATTAAACCGAGATAACCGAAAAAACCGAACCGTGAAAAAAACCGATTAAACCGATTAGAAAAATTAAAAAACAATTCGGTTCGGTTCAATTTCGGTTTTAAAAGGCTGAAACCGAATAAACCGTACCGAACCGGTTCAAATAGAAATAAAAAAAACCGGTGGTAGTGTGGTACTATAAATAGCTTTCCATTCCAGACCCATCTACTTTTTAATTTCTTCTTCGAACCCTAGAAAACCCAGCCCCCCCCCCCCAACACACACACCCACACAGGCACATACACAAACACCTACTCGACGAACCTCGCAGACTCGTTCTTGACTTTTTCTTCTTCTTCGTCGAACTCGAACACACTAAATTTTCAACTCAAACGAGCCATGACTCACTGGTAGGGAGCTTTTTCAGTTGCTATTGAAGCTTTCATGGGGAAGAAGACAAGCTTGTAACCCCAAAAGTTGATGGGGCTAGTTACTATTAAATGGAATACTCCAAGCACAAGAAGAGATGTTGCGACAGCAAAAAAAAACAAGTCAGTCCTCTATATGCAAAAGCTTGTGCCATGGCTGATGTGTTAAGGAACTCAATTTATGGCATTATGTCTGTTTTTCATGAAAAGATGCTCACGAGCACCAAAACAGGTCTTCTTGATAAGGATTGGGTTACTAAAAGCAATCCCCTTTTTGGAACCTATAAGCTGCTTGTACAGAAACTGCATCATTTCCTAGATTTTCAAGCTAGCTAGCGAACCGAACCGGTTTGGAAGGGAAAAAAACCAAACCGAACCGAAACTGGTCGGTTGGAACTGGTTTTCGGTTCGGTTCAAAATTTTGAAAAAAAATAATTTTGATTTGGTTATTTATTTTGATCCAGAACCGGACCGAACCGAAAATTCTCAGCCCTACTTAACATGTTCCACACAAGTATAAGAGTTATGATGTAATACTTACGTAATGTCTCCTGCTGTGGATGGAAATCCATATTCATCAAATAGACGCATTAAGTCGCCAAACTGTCCATGAAGATCACCAAAGACTTTTATCGGGGCTCTCAATTGCAGAACCGTTGGCTCTTGCATAAATATCTGTTCAGCTGCATAACAAAGCTCACCAACTTCATAAGAATCCAGGAAAAATCTCCTATTAGCAGGAGCTTTCCAGTTCCGAGGCCTAAGCAAAGTGGAAATAATCTGCAAGATAACAACAAACATGAAGTAGCACTTAGAAGAGTCATCGATACTCATAAATTTGTCAAGTCTTACCTTCTTATGCAGGCCCTGAGGAGACCTTTGCCTGGTGAACTTTTTAGCAGGATTAGATGCATCGTTATTCATAGGAACCATCCTTCTACTTTCATTTTCGAATTGATCCAATGACAATTGCCTCACCATCCCACCCAGGTTTCCTACAGTCTCTTTAGCAACCACCACCTATAAGAACATGACAATATGATTCAGCAACATGGCAAAAAAAGAAAGACTGCACCACTCTTATAAACCACAAATAAATGGGCATACAGCTCTAGGATGGAGGCGGACATCAGCCTCGTTGTCACTGCCATCTGAAGTTGCTTCTGCAGCTTGTGAGTTGTCATCAGATACAGATGTTTCTTCTGCAGAATTGGTAGATGCTGCCTGAGCAGCTTGCCAGACAGCATTGGCTGCCTCAGCTTCAGCAGCAGATGCCTCCCTCAATTTCTCCATGGAATTTCTGTCCATGCTGCTACAGCAGAAAATACATCCATGAGTTTATATAAGAACAGGGTGACATGACATGAGAGACAGGGAGATGATTGAGACCTGATACCACCAGATAAAGGGATCTCCGGTCCACCATCTGGAGTAGAAGTTCCAAAAGAATTTAAATTTGAATGGTTTAGTCTGGGACTTGTTATTGTTGAGGCTCTCTCAGATGTTAATGTGGGAGAATTGATGTCTGGCTGAAACGGGGAATTTTCAGCAACCAGAAAATCATCTAGCACTGCATCTGCAGGGAACAAAGTAATTGGCAATGAAATGTGCATCTCTTACGTTTGTACACTGCGTGGCAGTAAAATGAATTCCATGAGGCCTTCATGATTAAGGCTTAATGCCAGGTTACGCAGAAGAAAAGGAACCATAGATGGGTCCCTAAATAAGTATAACAACCTAAATAAACAAGAAGATAATTAAGGTCTCCTGCAATAAATCCAATCCGGTTGCTGTTATTACTTATTACAGATGCTTGTTTTCTCTAGGGTGCTTGGGAAAAACTCCAGTTACCATTAGGCAGATAATCAATAACCAGGATCTAAAAGATCCACAATTGAATGCACTTCAATTGCATATTTGTGATGCCATAAAAATTAAAGTTGACACTAGGGCAACCAATTAGGATTGGTGAATTACTGGCTCTGAACAAACATAGCACATCCAAGCTTAACACAGTTACTTGGTAAGAAATAAGAAACGTTAAGCTGTTGGAATCAAGAGCCAAACAAAAAAAAATCCACATATCGTTGTGCTTCTCCAACATATTTTTTGGTCCATAGAGGGTGAAATGTCCTAAAGTAATGTTAATCAATCAAACAATCATCAAGGAACCCAAGCACAACAGGTTGATTAAACATATTTTTCAGCCAAAGAGTTTCTACTCCTAGATACTTGTATTCTATGAGTAGTCCTTTCCATTGAACTTTTATGATGTTGTCAGGGCTTGCTGAGCATAATGCTGGTCACTTGGACTAAGTGACCTGTGATTAAAACCTGCTCACATAGGAACTGGAGAGATGAAGGGAGGGGAGGACTACTACTGTATAGACTGACCAATAGGCCTCCCAATGAAAAAAAAAAAAACAAAAGAAAACTTTACCTCCTTTTAGACCACCGTAGACATATATACGAACACCAACAGATGCAGATGCATGGCGACAACGACGCATTAACTCAAAAGAAGAATCATATTCAGCATGTCCCTTGCTGGTTTTGGACGAAGTCACTAGCCCATTTCTATCCAACCAAGCACCAGCAGCAGTGTCCAACACTATTCACGGTGAAAAATTGTTGGAGATTACAATATAACCCCTCTTTCAAGATGATAACAGTAGAGAAAAAAGATGATAACAGTTGAGAAAAAAAAACTTGCCAGCAACAGCTGCTTCCCCTTCTACTAAACGTCCTCCCTTTAGGGATCCTCCTGTAACATGCAAACGCGCACCAACAAAAACCTGATAGAAAGCAACGTCAAACTTCTGAATGATACAGAAGAAACTCATAATGAAGTGCTGTGTACATATGCAGAAGTAAACATATGAAAAGACAGTTTCAAAACTTATAATCCCAATTTTCTAGATCCTCGTGTAATTGAGCCCTGTCAAACATTTTAAACTAGTATTTTACTGCAAAAGATATATTTCATGATCTACGCATAATCTAGAAATTAAAAGATTCTGACTTATATAGATCACTTACCGCAGCATGTTGATACCTTGATGATGGAGACACCCCAGGTGCAAGAGTCCACTCCCACTGACCGTTTCTATGCATTAGAAGTCCATAAGCATCTCCGAGTGGCTGTTTAAGTGCACTTATCATCAATAAGAATTGAAATGCAAACAGTAATGACATTATTAATAAATTTTTCTTTATCCAAAATACAACACTGTTGGTCGAGAAATAAACAAGGAGAATGGAGCTGCAACATGTCATTGCTTACACCTTAATAGAGAAAAAATCATAAAATCAGAAGAAAGGTTACAGCTGGAAAAAAAGTGACAGAAAAATTCAAAGAAACAGTATGGAAATTATTCCAAAATAGAAATAGCACTCTGATTTCTCATCACAATTGCAACATGGAAAAGGAATGCACTATACCATAATTCACCTCTTTTTATTATATTTTCAAAGCAGGTTAATAAATACAAAAAAGCACCAAACGCTCATTTCTTCAAGTTTTTCAAGTCCACAATTACTTTCTCACTTGACTTCTTTATCGCGTACAATCCATGTTATAAAGTTTCAATTTGAGTTTTCCAACAATTCATGTGTTTTATCAAACATTATACCCTACTTCCAGTTACCACCCTTATAGAAAGAAAAGTGTTTTATACAAATGGTCGAGGACAAGAAAGGTCCCATTCATTTAGACTAGGTGTGGGAATGAATCTAGTGATTTTGGGTTAAAGGCCAGTGCACTCTGGCTCTACCCATATAAAAGTCTTGGCACGTCAAATTTTCAGTTGAACAAAGTTAAGTTGGAATACTTTATTTAGTTTGATTACCTTGATCTCCCATCTCTTTTTATATGGACTTACACATTGAGCACACCAAGACTAGGCATGCCTATTCATAAATAAAGTAAAATAAAATAATAGCCAGGAGGAAGAACACTAGGCTGACATGCTAATTCTGCTGTACTAGAAACAAATATCTACTGCACAACAAAGTGCTGCTCTCAACTAAGTGTACAGAATAGTTAACTGGAATTGATTGCTTTATAACCCCTGAAAACAACAGATCATACCGTGCCAGAGGAGTCTCTTCCGCCACAAAGCAAAAACATTCCATCTGAACGGGCACTAGCTGTTGCATACCTACAAAATAATGCTATATCATGTCAAACATGAGACATGAATTGATGGGAAATAACAAACCGGGAAGTTTAACACTAATGCAAATGTTGATGTACTAAACACACTTACACTCGAGCACTAGGTCTATCACCTTCAGGATTTAGCCTCTGCCATACATATGGTTTCTGGGCAGTGTCCAGAGCCCAGGCATCAGATAGAACTCTTTTACCTAGAGAATAATTGGAAAAGTCACCATTGCATGGTTTATAGAGGATGGAAAAGGGCATGCGCATAAGCACAAAGCATCAGCATATGTTCTTCTGGCTTGAAATGACATAAAAATATTCAAAATTACACATATAAGACAACTGTCCTTCCATAGAGTAAGCTAATCCAAAGACGAGATGTCTACAGCTTACAATGATAACCTCACAGAAATATAAAGAAACAACAGAGGCCTACACCCATACTTAGAAAACAAGTCCTATCAAAATGTTGAATCTTACAAACAAAATTCAATGCCAATGATCAAACAAAGAACATTCATGGAAAACACAGTTTTTATCACGGGATTTTTAAATAGGATTTGATCCCTACACTAATGCATAATAGCACATTTCAATTGAAATTACTTTAGTGGAAAGGAACAAAAATATCTTAAAGATAAATAATAAAAAAAAAGAACAGCAAAATCTGCTTACCATCATTGCCGCTGACAGTAACAAGGTACCTTTGGGCAACCAAGTCCATTGCATGGCCATATCGAGGCCCAGGTCCTTGTCCTTGTACAACCACTCTACATGTACAAAAATATAGCGATAAGTTCCATGCCAAGAAACCAGGTAAAGGGAAAAAAAAATTGCAACATGAAGAAGAAGATGAAGAACTGCTGGCTAAATCTGATTAATGGAAGCAAAGTAACCGACCGGTGCCACTTGAACTTGTCGTTGGTCAAGTCAAGCACATAGAGATCATCAGTGGAATGCCCAGCAGGACCTATCCCACCCTAAGCCATAGATACATTTCATTAATAAACGTCAAAAACTCACATTAACTGAACAAATCAAAAAAAGAAGAAGAAGAAGAAAGAAAGAACCAAATCCTGATTCACAATGAATCACCTGAAAAACAACCATAGTACCAACTGCAGCTGCCGCGTGCGCAGCCCTTGGAGACGGTGGCTCTCCAGCTGGTTGTACTCTGGTTCATTAGACAACAAACATCACAGGTTAATCATCCAAAGTTATTTAATTATTATTTTAACAATTAAAGAAGAAGAAGAATAGTTTTACCTACCTAGTCCATTTCCTAGTAAGAACATCATAAGAATGAACTGAATTGGTGACTCCAGCCAATCCTACACCAAACAATTAAGTAAGTAAGTGATTAAAGCAGCAGCTGCTTAAATCTCAATTCAATATAAAAAAGTGAGAGAGAGATGGAAACTAACTGATTCCAGGAGCGGAGGAAGCCCCGCCCTCGATAGCGGTGGCACCACCGAAGAGGATGAGTCGAGGACCTTGAGACTTGGTAGCAGCAACGGCAGTCAAGGTGTGAGCACATCGAGAACCAGGAGCGTCATCATCGGAATCCCAGTAAGTCTCTAAGGTCCGATAGGTGGGAGCTGGGTGTAGCCATGGCTTGGATCCCATTTCCCACCCCTTCTATTCTAATAACAATAACCCTAAAGACCTAAACTAAGAGGATCGGAGGCCGGTGGTGGTGGTGATGGGGCAAGAGCTATAGGCTCCGGTCCACCTCTCCTAATTTTTAAATCAAAAGGTATCACGAGTCCTGACTAGGTATGAATAAATAATTGGATATCGTGTACAAAATATACCCTAATTCACATTCTAATTAGCTAATGTAAATTACTGATAAAGAATAGCAGCAGCAGTTCTGGGCGGTGCAGTCCCTTTCCCGGAGGAGGAGAAGGGAGAAAAGGTGGGTGCGGGGGGCTGATTGAGGGAGTTGTTCTGGAAGTCCCGGTTCAGTCAACCGTTACATCATTAAGGATATTCTTCTTCGGACAACTGTCAAAGCAGGTGCATACGGCAGCTTTACACCGCTTGCTCATTGCCCTCGCCCTTTTCGCTAGCCTTTTTGTTAACTTTCCATTTAGTGCCTTATGTCATGCAACGGATCCCCCTGTTTCCTGTTTCATGTTTCATATGTGAAGATTTGTTGATATAAAAATTAAAAATTATTATTGTTTTAATGTATTCATAAAAATAAAATTTTGAAAAGTAATAGATTTTAAAGTGTTTTTCTTAATATATTAAAATAATATCTTTTTATTTTTAAATTTATTTAATAATCTAAAAAATTAAAAAAATAATTTAAAACTAAAAAAATTACAAACAAATGAGTTGTTAGTGTGTGTGTGTGTGTGTGTGTGT
>Ga0307515_10005323_pt1 | contig 26143 bp, 23 predicted proteins | sample 17_EM_MG_FD_194513 | JGI IMG/M metagenome (GOLD analysis project Ga0307515, IMG submission 194513) | Populus trichocarpa ectomycorrhiza microbial communities from riparian zone in the Pacific Northwest, United States - 17_EM | ecosystem: Host-associated > Plants > Roots > Unclassified | place... | reverse complement strand
TGTAATTAATGGTATGAGTTCCATTAAAGCACGTAAAGTAGCTTGGAAACAAAGCATGTACCGCCCTGCAAATCGGTCACAAAATCTTCAAATCCAAGCAAATAGAAGCATGCTATTGCTCCTGCATGATACAGTTGATCATGGCACCCAATTATTATGAAAAAAGATACTGCTCATCAGTAGCTACTACGCGCTTACTTGCTTGATCACAGTTCAAATGGCCCTTCCTTAATAAAGAAAAACCCTCGCATAAAAGATAACTACTGCAAGGATAGGGCGCCGCCTGGTGGTGACCCACCACTAACACCCACCAGCCACCACCACTTTAGTGTTTAGTGGCAACAACTCTATAATCTCTTATACAGCTCCTACCAAATGTGAGTATGTGACCCCTTGTCTCCCCATTCCATATGGATTCATTACTAGCCTGGACATTGTTGCAAAACAGTGTTTGTCGGAGTATTTTTATGATACCAACTCGTCGGTATTAAGATGTTTTTTTATACCAACATAATTATATAAAAAATAAATTATTAACTCTAAATTTTTATATGAACTAAATTTTTTAAAAATTTTAATTAATAAAATGCAAAAATATAATTCAAAATGATAATCCCCACATCTTATAGCTAGCTTTATAGTTAATAAACTCACCTGATAATGAAAGAATCAAAGAAATAAATGGAGTTGACATGGTGATTGGGCAGGGAGAGGAAGGTGCAAGTTTGATAGATATAAGCGGTGATAGAGGATACCGGCAATCGGAAGGAGGGGCGGGGCTTGGGTGTTTCCCGGGGGCAGACATGGAAACCCCATTAACAAGTTGCCAATAATGAAAAAGGATATTCTTTTTAACGAATAAGGCTTTAGTTTGGTAATTACGTGGATGGTGCTGCATGGTAAATCTTCAAAGCTATTTTTTATTTCATTTTATAATCATTAAAATAAATATTTTTAAGAATTCGAAGGATTTAAATTCAAGAAAATATATTTTTTAAGTTAAATTTTTATTTCTTCATGAAATTTTTTTTATTAACAATGTTGTTATTTAAAAAAAATAAATATTTAAAATAATCTCAACAATTTAATCTAAGGAATGAAAAACCTTATTTCTTTTGGCAAAACTCTCATTTCCTTAATATTTTTTTTGCGGAAAAAACATGTGTTTATTTATTAGTAGTTTGTTTTTTTTTTAAAAAATAAAACTTATCATAATCTAAAAATAAAGTTTTAAAAATAAATTGAAAAATCATGTCTTCATAATTATTTTTTTTGGTTGTATGAAAAAACAAAAGAATAAGTAATTTGTGTAAACCATAGTTTTGAAACCCGGTTGCGACCCGTTGACTTTTGTTTTTTTTTTTACTAAAATGATGTCGTTTTGATTAAAAAAAAATTGACCAGGGCCTTGGATCGAGCCGGGTCTGAAACTATGGTGTAAACTATATAAAAATTAATCATAAAAAATATATATTATATTCTCATTGAATATTCTTTTGCAATTTGTTTTTATAATTTATAGCATATTAGGCTAATATATTACATATAACCATAAAAGCTCACTGTATTACCAGACAAATACTAAGGTATCAATGCAGAGCTTGGTTTTTATTTTCTTGGAATATTTTGGATTAATTTTGTGAATTAAAATTAAATCTTTTTTATTGGAAATTAATTAGGTAGACATCAAAACTTTAAGAAAAAAGATTAGTTTCTTTTAGTCTTTTTTTTACACTTACATGTGAACCAACAATTATTTGCCAATTTTACCCTCCATCTATATATAAATGCAATTTGAGATATGAAATGAGGAGGAGCTTAGTTCATTAGGCAACTCAAGATTTGACTAGAGAAGAAGGGCACCATCTGTCAAGTGCTTGTATTTATTTATTTATTTATTTATTTATTATTATTATTATTTCCTCTCTATAAGATATTTGCATACTATCCAATTAGTACTGAAGGTGGTGGTTGAGTTCTATTCTTTTCAATTTGAAAATGAAAAGTAACTAATAAGATTCGATTGTGATTTGTGTAATGTCTGTCTTTGGTACTGTGGTGGTGTTTTTTTTTTTAAAAAAAAATTATAATTAAGATTTTATTATTTTTTAAATAAAAAATATTTTAAAAAACAATCACTAATATAATATTAAACGACATTTAATAACAGTGAAAGCGTGATTTTAAAATATAAAAAAAATATTTGTACTGTGAAGTTTGAATTAGGCACAGCTCATGTTTTGTTTTGTTTTCTACACAAATTGGAGAAAAGAGAGATGTTATAAAGACGGTCTTTTTCCAACTTTTGTGGCGTCGAAGACCAAAATGATCTTTTCTGTCTTCTCTCTTTCATGTCAATAACCCCACCCTAAACTGTGATGGTCAATGATCTTTTCTTCACCTTTTTAACTATCAAGTCCGAAGTGTAGTATTTTTAAAAAAAATGTTAAAAAAAATTTCAACAATTTTCATAAATCATATTGAAAATTTGCTCCATTTTAAATTTATTTTAGATTCTAAATAAAATAATAAAATAAATTCACTTATTAAATTGTTCTTGTTGGAAATTTGTTAAAACATGGTCGAGAGACACATCTGGAACCGGATTAAAAAGAGAGTACACTCACTTTAATAATTATAACATAGAACATTAGCGTGATTTAAATAAATTATGGGTGAATAAGAAATTAATCTCAAATAACTTTTAATTGATATTTTTGGTGAAACTCAAAATCCTTTAAAAAAACCTCCATCCCATATAGAAAAGAAAAAAACTTTGTTAATATTTATATAGTGAGAAGTTGAGAAGTTGAAATTTAGCTCAAAGAACACCAAACTTTTAGAGTTAAGAGATCCTAAGCAAAGTAAATTTTGAACTAAAACTCCTCCACACACACACGTGCAGCCAACTCAGCTTGGGTTAGGTTTATTATAAAATAACTTTCGGGACTACAAAATATTATTGTTTGCCAACTGAAATTTAGGCTTAGGGCTTGGCCCATGATGAATTATTTCTTATAGCCCATGAAAAGATGAATTTGATTAGTTTTTCCATAATTCTTTCATTACTGCATAAGAGATTTTTTAGCTCAAAATTTCCCTAATTTAAATCCAAAAATATTCAAATTTAATTTTGGTTTTATAGTAGGTAATCAAAGTTGTTAATAAACTTGAGTTAAGTTTATTGCAAAATATATTTTTGGGCTATAAAAGATTATTTTTTACCAACTGGAATTTCGGCTTAGGCCTATTCTATGAAGGATTACTTCTTTCAACTCATGAAAGGATGAGTCTAATCAGTTTTTTCAAAACTCTTTCAACAGTTTCTAAACAATTTGTTTTAGCTAAAAAATCACATAATTTAAATCCAAAAAATATTTAGATTTAATTCTAGTTTTATAGTGGGTTATCAAAGCTATCAGTGAGAGAATTCCATTAGCTTTTGATTTCTAAGATTCTCTATAAAAAGAGACTAAATGAGATTGTTTGGATTGGTTAATTCTACACTATTTTGATAGAATTCAACACTCTTCTTCACCTAATTTCCCAACTTTACTCTTCTGGTTTTAAAGCCTTGTCATTTCTTTAAATTCTCTCCTTATCTAAAGTTTTGGTTCAATCCTTATATAAGAATAATTAAGTTTTATTTTTTTGGTTCGTTAGACCTTGTTTAGGAGTCCACCTAAACAAGTTGGTGTTGTTGGAATTTTAAAAAGCTTATTGAAAAGAGTCCTTTTGAAAAAAAATGAGAAGCAATAAAAGCTTAAGGATAAAATATTAATCCTTGACAACAAGAAAGGAAGTAACATTTTTTGTTTTATTTAACCTATATATTAGTATATATGCTAGGATTATGATTCAATTATTTATCCAAGTTTGTAGCAAATATGCTAGTCTTTTTGTTATGATTGTAGGTTGTTATATTCTTATTACATTGCACGTATATAATCTAAACATATTTTTCTCGCTTGTCTAATTTTATTTGTGAATTTTGGACAAAGAATAACGAATGAGAGAAAAGTAAGAACAATAAGAGTTTATTGCATAATCATCAAATTTGGCTTGAACCATTCGGGTTAAGTTTGGTTTTGAACCAGATTTTGAGATGACCATGATTAAACTTGGACAACATGACAAATTAACTCACGGCTCAATTGATTTGATAAAACTAAGATGATACTTGGTTTGGTCAACCCCAAGTATTTTAATTTTAATTTTTATCTAAAATGATATCATTTTATATATAAAAAAAATAAAACAATGTTGTTTTGGAATATACATGGATTGACCCGTTGACCCATAAGTTGACCCAACCAATTCATTCCTTGAGCGAATCAGTTCAAATCCCAAGACAGGATACAATAACTATATATTATACTGTATCAACCAACCTAATAGTTTATATGAATTCGTATTTTTGATCAGCTAGTGGGTGGTTAAAGGCAGTGTGATAAGGTAATCATTTATGCAGTGATGACTTATTAGTTGGTATTTAGCAGCAGAGCGCCGATCGTGAAAGCGGTCTTAATGCTAATCTGATTAAATTTTTAATCAACCAAACTAAATTAACGAATAGGAGCAAAAAATTAACCCAATATTTTTTGTTAAAGCTAATCCATCGTTTGAATTTGACTAGATGGTTAGGATTGAATCAAAGAAAGGAGATATTTAAGCGTTTCTTTTGAACGAAGAAAGCCCGATGCCCCCCTCCCTTCTCTTTGCACTGTGGTCCTCTGTCTGTCCTGTATCACTTCGCTACCTCTTTTATAAATCTCTGGGCAGTTATCTCTTTCTGTGCTACAGAGCAATAAAAATGCAAAATCTCTCTGCAAGATTTGCACTTTCAAAATCTTGAAAGCAACACCTCATGTTTTCCTGAAATAAAAGATTATAAAGCCAGTCCACTATTTTCTCGTCAAGATTGATTCTTGAAGGGTTATTTTTTTCTTCTTCTTTATAATAACATATTGCTATCACTTCTGCCAAATATTTTTGAAGAGCTGCAGGGGTTTATTTAGTTAGAGAAGGTTTCAACTTTTCAACTGCTTAGTGCCTTTTCTCTTCCAGATTGTTCAAGATGTTTTGGAGAGTGTCCTTTCTTGACTCTTGTTTGCTATATATTTCAAATAGCAATAAGTTTGGTCTTCAGTTTTCCTCATTTCGGTGACCATCGAAGTCTTGAAAATTCATAGTAGTTTATGGCATATTGCTGAAAGTTGAAATTGTTTCTTCATCTTTTCTTTTCAGTTCTTTCTATTCAAGGAGTTTTCATCTTTCTGATAGCTAAACTTGTGCACCCAATGGCCAATCTGTTTGAGATTTCTTCTTTCAAAACAGGCAAATTTGGTACCACAATCTGGGCTGTAAAGATGATGCTTCTCTGTGTAGGGATCATTTCCACTTTTATTTTGTTCAAAGTGGCTATAATTCCTTACACTTTTAATCTAATTCTCTCAACTTTTCCTAGCGTATGGATCTCCCTTCGTGGCTGGTTATCTCCTCCTTACATCTATATCATCCTCAACTTCATCATAATCATCATTGTTGCTTCCTCCATATTTCAACACCCAACACCAACTTGTCCTATTCTAGTTCTAATAAGGAACACAAAAGTCAAAACAAAAGTAACACGAATGATCTCTGGCAAGACCATAGCATGCAAGAAGTGGAAAAACTATTGGAAACAACTTTATCTTTTGAGAAACTCATCGACTGTTCTCAGGATTATTACTCTCTTGACACTTTCTTGACAAATTCCAGTAAAGTGCTGCAAGAAAAGACAAATAAAGACACGTTTAAGGAATCTTGCTTGACAGATTCTGCTAAGAAACAACAAGAAAAGATGGACAAAGAGCCACTGACACCAGAGGCATATCAGCAGGACACCCTGGAGGACGCATGGACATTAATTATAGAGAAGCAAGGGAAAGCACCAGCAAGGCAGTTAAATAAGAGTGGCGCATGGGACACCCCTTCAAAGGTGTTGCAGAAAGCCAACGGGATGATCATTGCTGCTGGTGGGGGTGGTGGGGGTGGCGGCGATAATGATCCGGTTGCTTGGGCTAGGAGAGAACTCATAAAATCAGATACATTCAACGATTCTGTGTCTTTGAGGAGGGAGAAGTTAATAAGTCAGGACGAGTTGAATCGACGAGCAGAAGAGTTTATCAGAAAGTTTAATTCTGAAATGAGGCTCCAAAGGCAAGAATCTGAACAGCAGTTCCGGGCAATGGTTCGTGGTGGGGTTTAGTAGCTTGGTTTTTATTAATTAGCGATTAATTCCTATGCTAAATCCTGATGATGAAAAGATTCTGCTTCAACTTTCTCTTTTAGAGGTAATTGCCATCTAGTATATGATTACTAATTAGTGTTATGTATTAATAGCACAGTACTTTGTTGTTAATTCCTTTGTAAATACTATATTTAGTTGTCATCTATTCTTCTCGGATCCATATCCGATACCCTTGTTTGGTTGGATAAGTTATTTTCCAGATTTTCTTTTATTTCTTGTGTTTTTAGTTTCCAAATATCTATATCCTTGGTTGGATTAGTGTAGTGGCTGCTGGGGGTGATTGATTGACATTAGTAATTTGATTTAATCCGTCTACAAAGCTAGTTAGTCATGTCGTGTTAGAGGGTGTTAAAAGGGGTTAGTAATAAGTATTTTTTATTTAAAAATATATTAAAATAATATTTTTTTTATTTTTAAAAAATTACTGTTAATATTAACACCTTTCAATAACAAAGCTACATATTACCTATGGTAGAAATGGTTATTTCTTCCTTAAACATGATGAGAATCTTTCAATTAGTTAATAGGTTTTCTGATTTATATTTCTTATAATTTGTCTTCTACAATGGTGTTCATGAGTGGTAGAATAGACAATGCATCATCATTCAGACAGTCGGGTGTTATTATTTGATGTCACTTCCATCTACATGGGTCCAAAAGAAGCTTTTGCTTTATCATTTCTCATGACATCTATTCCACAAGATCGGCTCTTAACATTATTTAATATTGATGGGAATAACTTTATCATAACATTAATGTCAAGTGAAATATAGTCGGCTCTTAGAGGACTTTTATATACCTAGGGGTATAAGGGAATGATTATCCTAAGATTTAGTGTTGTGTTAGACCTACGTGCACTCGGGCCAGGTTTAAACCACACATTAGTAAAATTACATATATACAACTGGATCTAAAAAATTTAATTCATTAGTGTTAGGGGTATTAGGGTCTTTTACTCTCAGTTTTTTTATTAATTTTTGGTTTGGTTAAAGATGGTGATGTAATTTAATATTAAAATAATATTTTTTATTTTAGAAAAGCTACAAGTGTACAGGAGCCACCGTATACTTTGGGCAACGCGTGTGGTGACTCCCAGTGGTAAAAATTAGCCTTTCATCGTCTCATTTGATGGCTCGATGTCTCATCTTCCATAATCAGTGGCGCAAGTAGTCAAAATATGATCGATTTATTGTCAATGATCATTTCTTTTTCTTTTTTTCCATTTGTTTCTCTCTTACCCCTAGAAAAGCACTATGGTCCTCATTATTTTTGGCATTTCAAATTCATTCTTTTTAGTTTTGATTTTAGTATTTTGGTCATTTTTCCTTTTGTGAAAGGTTTTTTTATTTTCAATTTAACCCTTGATTTCTAATTTGTATATGTAATATGTTTCAATTTGGTAATTCTTCTTTTAATTTATTTTTTTTCCTTTGTTCTTTTGTCAAATTTTGTATTACTTTCAATTTACCCTTCAAACTAAATTTATAATTTATAATTTTTTATTTTTTAAATGATAATAATAATGATTTCAATTTGCTCTATTTTCTTTTGATTTCATATTGTTTTTCTTGGCTCTTTTGTCAAAGTTGTTATAGTTTTCAATTTTATTCTTGAAATCAAGTTTATGATTTTTTATTTTTTCAATGATAATAATAATAACAACAACGATGATGATAAAGGTTATAGTAGTAGTAGTAGTAATGTATTATAATGATAATGATGGTGGTGATAATAATAATTGTATTGATAGTGGTAATAATAATAAAAAAAATTATAGTTATGATATTTGTAATAATGGTATTAGTAATAACAATATTATTATTGATGGTGGTGGTGGTGAGAATAATAATAATAATAACAATAATAAGAATAATATGAGGAAAAGGAAGAAGAAGAAAAATGGTGATGATAACAAAAAATAATAATAGTTGTGGTGGTGATAATAATAATAATGATCATAATAGTAGTAATAGTAATAGTTATAATAACAATGATTATATTATTTATTAATAATAATAGTAATAGTCATTTTGATTTTTGTGTTTTGAATTATTATTTTTTAAAAATATTTTTGTATGATTGAAGTTTTTTTTTTAATTTCATTAATTAATATTTAATTTATTAAAAATTAAAATTCATAGTTTTTATAAATTAAATATTTCGGGTCTAATTATGTAAGTTATAAATTTAAAATTTTAATATATTTTTTTTAAAAAAATTATATATTTTTTTATTAAATTATTCTAATCATATAATATGGCGCTATGGATTTAACATCATATCTTATATTGACTAGCTTTAATTTAAATCATTATATATTTGTAAAAACAGATTTTTTATGTAAATTTTTAACCATATTTTAATATCTAAAAATATTTTTTTATAAAAAATAATCCAGCACCGCTATAAAACACGGAAACCAAGGTTAGTGACAACTACAGCTGGTCAGACTATAACAAAAGTGGTCACGGCGACAGCTCCTAAGTCCTTTGACCCATTAGGCCCATTACCCACTTTCTCCCTACTTGTTCTCGAAGTAGCCAAAAGATTGTTAACGAAGCAGTTGACAATACTTTCAAAATATACAAAGAATCTTCTGGAAAGCAACGTCTACTTTTAAACCCAAATTAAATTAAATTAAATTAAATTAAATTAACTTTCTAATTTTATGTTATACTTGAAAGGGGTGTTGTGGTATGATTTTATTTATTTTTTAAAGTAGTTTTTGTTTAAAAATCAATTAAAATAATTATTTTTAATATTAACGTATTAAAAAAATTAAAAAATATTTTTTCTTTTTATGAAATACCGTTTATAACAGATTCCAAGCCGCGCCTTGATTATTATAATTAGCTGATTATGGGCGACAGCAATTAAATGACAGTAATCAAGGGTATTTCGGTATTTATGAACGTGCAGCCTTGGTCACGAGAGGACAAAACAGGTGTCAAGTGGATGGAGCGAGTAGGGAAAATGGAGAGTAAGTTAGTGGGTTGCGTGTTTGTGAAAGACGAGTCATGGCCAATCATGCGGATTGTATAAACCTCGTTGCTCTCCCCATTTTTATTTTCTTAACTTTATCCATTCCACCGCACCTTAACCCACTAACCCTTATTTTTTTACTCCTACTACATTGTAACAAAACCCTTAACCCACTAACAAAATCTGGACTCTAATAATTAATTCGAATAGATTTAATAAATTCGGTTAATTTAATAATATGATTATAAATAAAAATAAAAAAAAATAATAACTAATAAAAAAATCACTTGTCACTATTATAAAAAAAAAGCTTAAAATATTTTTAAAATATTTCAACAATCTTATTTGATAACAAAATAAAAATTAAATAAGAATGAGATAGTCTCTATTAAGAAAAATGACAAAATCTAAAGTTCAGTTATCAGCAATCTTATTCGATAACGAATCAAACATTGGAGGACTAACCGGAAAAAAATAAATATTAAAAGAGGATAAAAAACTAATTCGAGTTAGTGTGCCAAATTCGAGACTCAATCGTAAAATTATAATAATCCCATATAAAAAATAAAAAAATTAATAGAGGTCAACTCCTAGGTAAGTTAAATGATGAAATGCAAGACAGATAAAAAAAATCAGGTAAAAATAAGCCAGAACAAAGCTTTAGTCAGCCCCGACTAACTTGACTAACTCGAGACTTAGAACATTAAATTGAAAAAATCCCATATAAAGAAAATTAGAAAAAATCACGAATCTCAAAGCCCCAATAACCTAGTGTTAAATTATAAAATTAAAGAAAAAAATAGACTTAAAAAAATTAAAGTCAAATTATGCTAATTTTCGAAACTCAAGACTCGAATTATGGGATTAAGATTACTTCATATAATGTAAACACAAAAAAATCATAAAGTAAAATCCCCATTCATCTAAATATCGTTGGATGAGATTGAAAAAAAAATCAATCAATAAAAGTATTAAAAACAAAACAAAAAATACAATATAAAAAATAAGCATCAAATCTAATATAAAAATTAAATGAAATAAAATAGCGAGGAGTGAGGTTAAAATATAAAATAAATCAAGAAAATAAAAAAAAATAGCAATAAAAGGAATCATAACAAAATTTCATACAAAAATTAAACAAAATCAAATTTTGATAGACAAAATTGAAAAACAAAATAAACTTCAAAAAATACTAAAAGCAAAACCAATAATAATAAAAAAAATAAAAACCAAGATTTATACCAATACAAACTGGTAAGACACAAAATTTTCTTTAGAGGGGCATGCATGGAACCTAAGTCAAGGAAAGAGAACAGAGGGAGAGAAGAAAAAAAAGTTCATCATTACGTTGCTGTGCACACATGCCTAACCACCAGGAAGAGGACGTCAAGTAACTTCTAATGTTGTTGTGAAATGCAGCTTCTGGTTGCCGGAAAATGCTTCACACGCCGCCTGAAAAACACAAATATCTTTTATTTGCTTGATGTTTGCAGTGCCTGCACCAGTCACTTTCTGTTTTTAAACAATATATTATATTTATTAAGAGATTAAATTCCCTTTAATCAATTCATAGCTAAAAGATAAAGATGAAAATAAAAAAAAAGCTCTTGGATTCTGATTCAATGTTTTCCCCTTTTAAGGGTAATTTAGTAATAAGTGAAGCAAGTTTTGAGTTTAAGGATAATATAATAATTTTATTATGTATAAAAAAATATAAAAAGATATAAGCCTGCTTGAGAATGTGGTTGTGATTGCTTTTCAAAGTGCTTTTCGTGCTGAAATATATCAAAATAATATTTTTTTATTTTTTAAAAATTATTTTTGAGATCAACGTTTTGATCCAAAACATACAAAAAAAAATAAATTTTAGCAAAAAAATTAAATTATTGGAAACACGGTTTGCACCACGTTTCTAAACAGCTTATAAGTTACTTCCTATTAATTTAGTAATGATTAATTAACATTGATAAAAGATTATATTATCTTCTATAACCAGGTTATTAATTTTTGTTGAAAATAGCAAAATAATTATTACACAGTTTACTCTGAAATGAAAAACTAATCTCCTTATTTTTTTTTAATTTATAACCAAATTTATTATTATCAATTTAACACTGTATGTTACCACATGCAATTGGTTTTTTTGAATGGCCTCCCTAAATCTACTTAAATCAGTTATTCAGTTTCGATATTTCATAGGTGCGTATGTTAACTGTAATTTTTTCCAAGTTAGAAAGTCGTTGATTGGGTTTGTGACATGTGTACTTCAACATTATGCATTTCTATTTATTTTATAAACTAAGAAAATTACTGTCTTTAGATTTCTGATGAAACAATCGATTTTTTTCACCTGTCATAATGTGAAACAATTTGTATTTTATTTTTTATCATACATTGGTGTGAAATCGATATTTCATAGGTGCGTGTGTATATATATATATATTAAAAAATTATTTTGATTATTTTCGAGTAATGTTTATTTAAAACAAGCATTATCAGACACCAAATAATCCTTTATTATGATGTAAAATGTTTTTAATTAAAAAATATATTAAAATAATTTTTTTTAGATTTTTTAATATTAATACATTAAAATCATCGAAAATAATAATAAAAAATTATAAATTTAAATTTTTTAAAAGTAAATACACCTAAACACAAGTGAAAAAGCAATGCAAGAGAATCACTTAAACTCAATAAGAATGTGTTAGAAAATATCATAACAGTTAATTTTCAAAGTGTTTTTCACTCGAAAATATATCAAAATAAATTTTTATATTTTTATATTTTTTTAATTTTTAAAATTTATTTTTAATATTAGCACATCAAAATTATAAAAAAACTAAAAAAATAATTTAAATTTTTATAAAAACATGTTGAACCTTAGCTCCGAATTGCCCGGAATATCTTTTCCTTCTCCCCTCTTGTAAAGATTCACATTGATAATATTGTTGATGCCTTCTTTATTTTATTTCTTTTTATATAATTATTCCGACTGTCCCATTATCTACACAAACACATATATAAATATATATGATTTATTTGAGAACTTTTTACTAAATACATACAATAGATAAAAACAATAATTCGTCTTCTACCATGTAAAATATCACACCACCCAATATTTCCTTTAATTTTCCTTTTTTTCCCCTGTAGTAACACCTTATATCCTAAAAATATAACTCGATATCAAAAAATTAAAATAAATCAATTCATATATTCCTTTTGATATGCGACAAATAAAGATCCGGAACAACGAAGTCTCATAACTCCAAACAAATAAAAAAGAAAATAATTGCCACGTCACACAATCCCAACAAGTAAAAAATCTCAAACCATCCAGCTCAGGATCTACGTGTCAAATGTTAAAGCAACAAAAAGCCCTAGCAGTCTGGCACTGCTCCCTTCTCTATAAAGTAGTGTAGGGACAGAGTTGTCATTTTCAAACACCTAACCTCTCCTTTATAACGACCATTTTTGTAGATTTCGGTATTTTACAAGGAGCTCTTTCTTTTTTCTTTCTTTTTTTTTCTTTTTTTATTTTATCTTTTCTCTCTCACTCTCTCTACACGAAGTGCGCTCATAGTGCTGTACGGTCACCCTTCTTTTTGTCGTTTTTACTCTCCGGTGACCGAAAAGTTGATTTCCGATAACTGCTATCAGGTGATGCTACTTGTTCTCCTCTTCCTCTCACTACCTGTTGACTCTGGATCTACCGTGTTTGACCGCTTTCAGTGATTTCGTACTTGTTTCAAACAGATCTGTTTGGTTTCAGTCACTGTTTGCCTCCTTGAGCTGTGAAATGCAGTGTTCTGGTTTTGGATGGCGAGATCTTTTCGCTGTGGCTATGTAGTGGTTTATTTTTAGGATTTTAAGTGGTTTTATGGAGTATTGAGCGACTTTAGTGTAGATTTTTCGAACTAGGGTTTCTGTTCTCGTTGTATGATCAGTGTTGCGTTCTTATCACCTAAATTTTATTTGGCATTTTTTTGTTGTTTACGAAAGCGAACTCTGGAATTTTCTTTTGTTTAATGCTTGATTATGAACTGAATGTCTATTTTGATTTTGTTTTTACTTTTTGAAATCTTAGGGTAGTTTTATCATTTCTATCGTGTATATGGTTGAAAGCTTGGGGCTGTTAGACTGTTGTTTTTGTTTTTCTTGAGAATGAGTTTTGTTTTGAAACTTGCTGCTAACGTTCGATTTACTTGTTAGTCCGGGGAAGCTTTTATTACGGAGCGGAATTAATTTTTAAGTGTTCACTCTTGCTAGTTTAATTATACAGCTATGCTTTAATGTTCTTGCTTTTTCATAATTGCTTTTTGTTTTTGGTCCAATTTGTAGGTGTTGCTTATTATGTTTTCTGCTGTTTGGCTTGAGATTTGCTATTATTTAACGGGATTGACTCATGTTAGAAGTGTTTTGCTTTTGTAGGTATCATCATGGTGAGGAAGAGAAGAACCGAAATTCCTCAAAGTGGGGGTGAGAGTTCTGAGTCGCAGGAAACTGATACTGGTCGGGGTGCCCAGCCCCCAGCAGAGAGGAGTGGTCCACCTCAACAGGGAGGAGGTGGAGGAGGATACCAAGGTGGAAGGGGTTGGGGTCCCCAGTCTCAGCAAGGAGGTCGTGGAGGTGGGTATGGTGGACGAGGCCGGGGAGGGATGCAACAACAGCAATATGGTGGAGCCCCTGAGTACCAGGGCCGGGGAAGAGGGCAACCTCAGCAAGGAGGTCGAGGATATGGTGGTGGTCGTCCTGGAGGTGGCCGCGGAGGGCCATCTTCAGGTGGATTTAGACCACCAGCACCCGAGCTGCACCAAGCTACCCCAGCTCCTTATCCAGCTGTGGTGACCACTCAGCCCACGCCATCTGAGGCAAGTTCTTCGATGCGACCACCAGAGCCATCGCTAGCAACTGTATCGCAGCAGCTGCAGCAACTATCTGTTGAGCAAGAAGGTTCTTCTAGCCAGGCGATTCAGCCGCTGCCAGCCTCAAGTAAATCAGTGAGGTTCCCTCTTCGACCAGGAAAAGGTAGCACTGGCATTAGGTGTATTGTAAAGGCCAATCACTTCTTTGCTGAGCTACCAGATAAGGATTTGCACCAATATGATGTGAGTGACTGTTTCTACATCCATCTTCCGTTGATAATTTGTGTTCCATCAATTATTGTTGCATGTGGTTAATTGGTTTTGTTGATGGGAATAGGTCACCATAACACCAGAGGTCACATCAAGGGGTGTTAATCGAGCTGTAATGGAACAACTGGTTAAACTGTACCGGGAATCTCATCTTGGAAAGCGTCTTCCTGCTTATGATGGACGGAAGAGTCTATATACTGCCGGAGCACTTCCTTTTCAGGCGAAAGATTTCAAGATCACCCTCATTGACGATGATGATGGATCAGGCGGGCCAAGGTTCCTTTATTTTCTGCTTTTTTATGGTTTCTTTTCATGTACTGTTTTTCATTCTTGGGGGGCTTTTTTGGTTCAATCTCTGGGATTTGCATTCTGGTTCTTGTCTGGGGAGAAACAGCACTTCAAAATGCCAAATTGTATGCACTTTTTCTGTTATCCAACTTAATATTCTCTCGTGGCATCATAATGGGGTGATTGCCTTTGCTTTGTTTCTTTGTTCCATGCATTTAAATTTCTTTCATCTTGCAGGAGAGAGAGAGAATTCAAAGTTACAATCAAATTGGCTGCTCGTGCTGACCTGCACCACTTGGGACTTTTTTTGCGGGGACAGCAAGCTGATGCGCCTCAGGAAGCCCTTCAAGTTCTTGATATAGTTCTGCGTGAATTGCCTACTGCTAGGTAGCCTGTAGCCAATGTATTCACTTGTGCACTGTCACTTCTGCATGCTAAAGTGTGGTTGCTGATAAACTGTAGGTATTGTCCTGTGGGTCGATCATTTTATTCCCCTGACCTAGGAAGGAGACAATCACTTGGTGAGGGCTTGGAGAGTTGGCGTGGTTTCTATCAAAGTATTCGTCCTACTCAGATGGGACTATCGCTGAACATTGGTATGTTCTATTGATTAAATTTGTTTTCACATAGGGTCTTGTTAAAGTCCATCTCTTGCACGTGTGATTATTTTTCTGTATTGACAAATATGTAGCGAATTTTCTTTGCAATTTAATGGCTTTTCTGTGCTGCAGATATGTCATCCACGGCCTTCATTGAGCCACTGCCAGTCATTGATTTTGTGACTCAATTATTAAATCGTGATGTTTCCTCTAGACCGTTGTCTGATTCTGATCGTGTAAAGGTTAGAATTTATTTGTTCTTTTGGTCTTATTTTTTTTATTACAACTCTGGCTCATCTGATCTAGTTGTGAGGTATATGCCATTTTATAAAACAGTTACTAGTCATTTGCTACAATTTCTATAACACATGTCGTCTTGGTTTTTGCACTCTTCAATTTTCTCAAATTGATTTATCTATTACAAGACATGAACACTTTCTTCTCTATTTAAAGATTAAAAAGGCACTAAGAGGCGTCAAAGTTGAAGTTACACACCGTGGAAATATGCGCAGAAAGTACCGTATTTCTGGCTTAACATCACAGGCAACACGGGAGCTGACGTGAGTTTCATACTCTATGATAAGTATATGTTGTTAGAATCTGGACGCGCTAAATTGGTCTTAGTGGGTGACATAATTTTTTCTGTTCTAGTTTCCCGGTTGATGAAAGAGGAACCCTGAAATCTGTCGTGGAGTACTTCTACGAAACCTATGGTTTTGTAATTCAACACCCTCAATGGCCTTGTCTACAAGTAGGAAATCAACAGAGACCTAATTATTTGCCTATGGAGGTAATACATGTCTCTTCATTTCCATTGTGTAGTCAGTTTATGGGTGTACCTGCTTATGAATTATCCCTTGAAAACAGGTCTGCAAGATTGTTGAGGGTCAGAGGTACTCCAAAAGATTGAACGAGAGACAGATAACTGCATTGTTGAAGGTGACCTGCCAGCGTCCTCAGGAAAGGGAGAAAGATATTATGCAGGTAAGATTATTATGCTGGTATAATGTAGTGAGTATGTTTGTACTCTGATCGCAACCTTGCTGGATACTTAAAGTCCTTCTGTTTAAATGGTTCTCTTGCTTTCTTGAACTTTTATGCATTGCTTTTTTTTTAAAAAATATTTTTTCATGCTCAACTATTTTTTAAAATTACCGGTTCCTTTTTGTTTTTTAATTGTCAATAACAAGTGTTAATATATTTATATTTTAGGATATGGATTGCCAATTGTGCTAATGTTGGCATAATTTCTTTTGACTTGAGGTGCTCTAGCTATGAGTTAGGAGCTTCCTTTAGCTAGTTATTTATGCCTAAAAGTTTAGTAGCAAATTGTGAAATATTATTCTCCTAACATGCTTGATTGCTTGAGCAGACGGTTTATCACAATGCATACCACAATGATCCATATGCAAAGGAGTTTGGTATCAAAATCAGTGATAAGCTTGCTTCAGTTGAAGCTCGCATTCTGCCTCCCCCATGGGTAAATAGTCTTTGTTTTCTTATGTGTTTTGTCACCTATTTAAACTTTACATCATGTTGTAAGTGTCCATTGGTTGCTTCCTTTTGTCTTTGCAGCTTAAGTATCATGACACAGGCAGAGAGAAGGATTGTCTTCCTCAAGTTGGGCAGTGGAATATGATGAATAAGGTATTGCTTGATATAATAGCCATATGCATTTCACATCAAACTGTGGTCTATCTGTAGTTTGTCTCTGCTTTTTTTCTTTCTCCTGCTGTTTGTTTAAGTGTGAAGTTGCCAGTTTATGTGTTTGTAACTCAGTGAGATCTAGAAAGTAGTCTGTCTGAATTGTGGTTAGTGAGTGGTAGGAAAAGAGGAAAGATGGGAGGGAGGCTAGAGATATGCCCATTATGCCCTGGGACCATCTCTAGTCAGCGAGGATGGTGGTTGGCTTTAGTAGAGATATGTCTATAATGAGTAATGTTAGATACACTATTTGAAGTTCTACATGTTGTGGATGTTTGGCTCACTTGGATCTTTGCTCACAAGATCACAAGCATCAATGCAACTTTCTTGTGCGCACAAGCACACTCTCTTTCATTATTGGCTGGTTATTGGTACTCTGGTTTGGGCTTGTATATCTAACCTTCATTGTGTGAAATATTTCCTTTCAAGTTAGAAGACTAAATTTGTTAATTGTCATCATGTGGCAGAAAATGGTCAATGGGGGAAGAGTGAATAATTGGATCTGCGTCAATTTTTCACGAAATGTGCAAGACAGTGTGGCTCGAGGATTTTGCTATGAACTTGCACAAATGTGTCAAATTTCTGGCATGGTATTTGACTTGGACATTTCCTTCGGGCATCTGCTTCCAATTTCTTTTTGGACTTCAATTTTGTTCATCTCTAAACATTGGATTGTGTGTTTTTACACAGGACTTTGCTCTTGAGCCATTGCTGGCTCCTGTCAGTGGTCGTCCTGAGCATGTAGAAAGGGTTTTGAAAAATCGATACCATGAAGCAATGACCAAGCTCCGGCCCCATAGCAAGGAACTTGACTTGCTTATTGTGATTCTCCCTGACAACAATGGTTCTCTTTATGGTAAGAGACTGGATTTCAGTCAGGTTGATGATGCTTGTATAGTCTTGTTTTTGTTTTAACAAATCAGAGGGTATTGGCGAGTTTTATTAATTTTTTTTTTATTTCATGCTAACAGTTTTGTATTCGAATTAAAATCTCTGTTGATGACTGCCAAATTTTTAGGGAAAATTCTGACAAGAAATCTCTGCTTTAATATGCATCTGAATATATTTGTGCATAATTTTTTATTTTCAGAAAATACGCTAAGAGTCTAAGAAAATTGTATGTGCAGTTTAAAAGATCTATATGTGCGTGTTATGTTTAGCTGTTATAAATCTTCCCTTACCATTGTATGTTTTTAAAAGTTTGTTTTCTTAGATACTTTATATAATTCATTTTGCAGTTCACAATTTGTTTTTCCTTTTGTTGCAGGTGATTTGAAGCGTATTTGTGAGACAGATCTTGGGCTTGTTTCCCAGTGCTGTTTGACAAAGCATGTGTTCAAAATGAGCAAGCAATATCTTGCTAATGTGGCTTTGAAGATAAATGTGAAGGTTGGAGGAAGGAATACAGTACTTGTGGATGCAATATCTAGACGTATCCCTCTAGTCAGCGACCGACCTACTATTATTTTTGGTGCTGATGTTACTCATCCTCATCCTGGGGAGGACTCAAGCCCATCTATTGCAGCCGTATGCAAATCTTCTATCTTCAGCTTCTGAATGCCTTCATCTTTTTTTTTTCACCTGCTTAGGTTTTTTGGTTGATTAATACAATTGGAGTGCAGGTTGTGGCTTCGCAAGATTGGCCAGAGGTTACCAAATATGCTGGCCTGGTTTGTGCTCAAGCCCACCGACAAGAGCTTATCCAAGATTTATATAAAACATGGCAGGATCCTGTACGAGGGACAGTGTCTGGTGGCATGATCAAGTATGATTTACCTCTCCTCTTGTACTTCCTCTCTTTCTCTTCATGCTTGTCTCTGGTGCATTAAAGTTAGGATTATTGTTAGCTGACCATTGAGTCAACAACTAATCTGTCTCTGTTCCAAGAATAGTTTGTGGTTAGATGGTTTGAATGTATTTTTCTATAATGCAGGGAGCTTCTCATATCCTTCCGTAGGGCAACCGGGCAGAAGCCACAGCGAATTATATTCTACAGGTATTATCCTGTTCTCCCTGTTTTATTTGTGTATTGCTGCCATGTCTAATGGTGTAATTATTTTCCAGAGATGGTGTCAGTGAAGGACAGTTTTATCAAGTTTTGTTGTACGAGCTTGATGCTATTCGTAAGGTAAAGCTGCTTTTCCTCGAAGCTCTCTAGGTTTTTTCTTTTCTATTTGGTCATTATCTTGTTGGATTTTGTAAGCCCTCTTAATTTCCCATTTCTCTGCTTGTCAACCTCAGGCATGTGCTTCTTTAGAGCCCAATTACCAGCCTCCTGTGACATTTGTTGTGGTTCAGAAGCGTCATCACACAAGGCTGTTTGCAAATGATCACCGTGACCGTAATGCTGTTGACAGGAGTGGGAATATATTGCCTGGTAATAAATCTGGCTTGGTGATAGAATTGTGTTCCAATTTGCTTTAGATTTGCGTGACATGTTTCGCTAAACACTTCATATGGTAGGTACTGTTGTGGACTCGAAGATCTGCCATCCTACTGAATTCGACTTCTATTTGTGTAGTCACGCTGGGATTCAGGTAAGACTCGCATTTCTGCGCAAGATTCACATTTCCTTGTGTAAATCTGATTGCTGTAGAGCACTTGATGCTTTTGATTTCTCACCAATGGCCACCAACAACAGGGCACAAGCCGTCCAGCTCATTACCATGTACTTTGGGATGAGAACAAGTTTACTGCTGATGGGCTGCAGTCCCTGACAAACAATCTTTGCTACACGTAAGTTTATGTCTTCTTTAATTTTACAGTATGATGTGTCTTGATAGTTTATTGATTTGTTTCCTTTCCTTGTCATTCTATTTTTATTTTTATTTTAGCTCTAATTTTGGTCTTGCAACTCTTTTTTTTCCCTTCCAGATATGCACGATGCACGCGATCTGTTTCCATTGGTAAGGACCCCCCCCTCCCGAGACACACACACACACACACACACACACAGCGCCCCCATGATTCACGGCAATACAATCATGGATTGTACTAGACTAATGACTTCCACTCTTGCTTGCTTTATGATGTTGCAGTGCCACCTGCATACTATGCTCATCTTGCTGCATTTCGAGCTCGTTTCTACATGGAGCCAGAGACATCAGACAGTGAATCAATTGCAAGTGGCATGGCTGGTGGTCGTGGAGGTGCTGGTGGGGGTCCTCGTCCAACACGTGGACCCGGTGCTAATGCTGCTGTGAGGCCTTTACCTGCCTTGAAGGAGAATGTCAAGCGGGTTATGTTCTACTGCTAGGATCGTTGGAAATCCCCTACTTTTGGATGGGCATTTAAATTTTACTAGTTGAAACTATTCTGTTCGGAAAGCGGGGGAGGCCCCTGCTTGTTCTGAAGCAGAATATCAAGCTGGCTATGCTCTGCTTTTTGTGTCATCTGGCCAGTTGATATTTGCTTTTAAATTGCCACTGATCCTACCGTGATCAGAAAGCTGCTTTCTGCTCATGCTGTGTGTATGGCATCGAATATCATTGAATCTTAAAACTCTAAATCCACTGGGATTTCATTTTTCATACACCTGGTCATCTTCCTGCCACCTCTATTTGTCGCGCCATGGATCTGGAAATTGCAGTTTGGATTTAGTTCCAACAAGCCAAGGTTCCAAATTTAGTCAAATGGTAATCATTAACAGACGAAAGATTAAAGATTTTGAGAAAGCTAGTTGGTGATAGGGAATGTGGGCTGTCAGATACTTCTTGCCTTCCCAGTCACAACAGTTCATGGCGTCTGCTAAGCCAGTATTGTTGCCGAGAAATAGCACGAGGACTCTTCATTATGCAGCTCGGGACTCGAAAATTTTATAGAAGCAGCAGAGAAGTCTCAATCCTTCAAGTAATTCGAAGTCGTTATTTAAAAATTATTGTTGGTAAATGAATGATAATTGTAACGAGTGATATAAAAACAATTTTAAAATTAAACTCAAAAAGAAATTTTATCCTTCGATCGAAACAAGATTTAATCCCGTTTTATAATCAGCTTTCGATTTAGCCCAAATCAAGATCTAGAAAATAATTCAAATCAATTAAGAAAAATCACATCAAGCATGATCCAAATCTACACTATCCAATGATGCTCTCTCATAGGCAAACATCCATGCGAAGGAATAAAATAGTATCCAAAGAAAGAAGTAGCTTGCGGTCGTAGCAAAGAACATGAGAAATGAAAAAAATAATTTTTTAAAAATAAAAATAATATTATATTAATACAATTTTAAATAAAAAATAGTTTGAAAAATAACTGTTATTATTAATTTAAACAGTAACAAGATACTGAAACATGGAGATCACACACAGGTCACGTGAGAACTTGTAACCTTCCTTTGGGAAGGAGAAGAAAAGCATAAAATATACGAGTCCTCTCCAATCCATGCATTTTACTCACTGTATCATTCTTCCCCTCCACTTTTAAGATATTAAGCAGAGAAGGCAATCTAAGCTTGCTTCCTCTGTCAATCACACATTCCTTTCTTTTCTTTAAGATTTCTTCTCCTCCTCCTCCTCCTCCCCTAGCCAAAGCCTTTTTATCTTTCTTTTTTTTCTAAGCATTTCCAGCTCCCTATATAAGTACATTGTCGCACACCTTTTACAAACACACACAGGTTGCTTTGTGTTTTTTGAAAAAAAACCCCTTTTCTGTTATCATTTGTTGTCCTGCTGAAATGGCTTCTCAAACAGCTCTTCAGCGATCTGAAACAATTACAGAAAGCATGCCTGAAGCTTTGAGGCAGAGCCGGTATCACATGAAGAAATGTTTTTCCAGGTATATGATTGCTTCAATTTTTGTCTGATGAAGTTCATTGCATGCTTCCTCGTTAGAGGAATTAACGTATCCTTTTATTTCTCCCCGCCGGGGCGGGGGGGAAAAAATGAAAAAATAAAACAGGTTTGTTGCACCTGGGAAAAGGCTGATGAAACGCCAACATTTAATGGATGAAGTTGATGAATCAATACAAGATAAGAATGAAAGGCAAAAGGTCTTGGAAGGCTTACTTGGTTACATCCTGAGTTGCACTCAGGTATAATATGTTATTGATTGATCTCTCTGCTATTCTATTTCTCTATCTTCACCTGCCTGCTTCCTGTGGACTTACTACTGTTTCTTTTTCATCTTGACATCTTGCAGGAGGCAGCTGTTATTCCACCTTTTGTTGCATTTGCTGTAAGACCGAATCCCGGTTTCTGGGAATATGTTAAGGTGAATGCTGAAGATTTGAGCGTAGAAGGTATCTCCGTTTCAGAATATTTGCAGTTGAAGGAGATGGTCTTTGATGAAAAATGGTATGCACAAGTCCGAGTGAAAATCTTTTGAATGATCTTGGAACTGGCTTTTCCTTCTAGTAACTGCTACATTAATGTGCAGGGCGAACAACGAAAATGCTTTGGAACTGGATTTTGGAGCTATGGATTTCTCTACCCCTCGCCTAACTCTTTCTTCTTCTATTGGGAATGGAGTCAACTACATGTCAAAGTTCATGTCATCGAAGCTCAGTGGGAGCTCTGAAGCTGCAAAGCCTCTGCTCGACTACTTGTTAGCGCTCAACCATCAAGGAGAGGTAGGTGTCCTAACATCAGCAAAAGATGATGACAATGATATGCCAGTCCTAGTCTTAGAAGAACCAGTGCTTGAAACCAATTGTAATGCTTCTCATTTTGTAATATGCAGAATCTTATGATCAATCAAACTCTAGATACAGTTGCCAAGCTTCAAGAAGCATTGATTGTAGCTGAAGTGGTTGTCTCTGCATTTCCGAAAGACACCCCATATCAGGATTTCCAGCAGAGGTCATTTATCTACTTCTTTATTTCTATGAACACTTTTCTCTCTCTATAAAAGGATATCATCCCATGAAAACTTCATTTCCTTGTTGTGAATTAATATTCAGACTGAGAGAGTTGGGCTTTGAGACGGGATGGGGAGACACTGCAGAAAGAGTTAAAGAGACAATGAGGTTGCTTTCTGAATCACTTCAAGCTCCATACCCAATGAAACTGCAATTGCTCTTTAGCAGGATTCCCAACATGTTCAACATTGTGATCTTCTCTCCACACGGCTACTTTGGCCAGTCAGATGTTCTGGGATTGCCAGATACTGGTGGCCAGGTGTGTAAGACAATCCTACACACTACTAATTATGGCGCGATCATAATCGATTATAACAGTGCACTAAATTGATCTGCTTATATGTGGCACACAGGTTGTTTACATTCTTGATCAAGTAAGAGCCTTAGAGGAAGAACTCCTACTTAAGATAAAGCATCAAGGCCTTGGTGTGAAGCCTCGAATTCTTGTGGTGAGACAGATATATGAATATTTCCCAGGTTTATCTTTTGCACTCAATTGAAGAGTTGGATTCTGAATGATTCTTTGCTACTTCTCTGTATTATTTATATGCATACAGGTAACCCGACTTATACCAAATGCTGGAGGGACAAAGTGCAACCAGGAGGTAGAACCTATTTTCGGTACACAGCACTCCCACATTGTTAGGGTCCCCTTCAAGACAGAGAAAGGGGTTCTCCCTCAGTGGGTTTCGCGTTTCGATGTATACCCTTACCTCGAGAGATTTTCTCAGGCATGTGCCTCCATTGCTTTCTAACTTCTATTTTCAGTTAGTTCTTTATTGAACACATACTGATTGTAATGATCTTTTATGTTTCTCTGGCTCATCACCAATCACTAGGATGCTGCTGATAAGGTCCTTGAACACATGGACAGTAAACCTGATCTCATCATTGGGAACTATAGTGATGGGAACTTGGTGGCATCTCTAATGGCTCGGAAACTCAGCATAACTCTGGTTTAAGCTGATCTCTATCTATTGAATCTCTCATATTTCAAATAAAGAACTCAGACTAATCTACCATTTAATTCTATTCTGAAATTTGGCCTGCTGTAAATCCAGGGGACTATTGCTCATGCTTTGGAGAAAACCAAGTATGAAGATTCTGATGTCAAATGGAAGGAATTGGATGCCAAGTACCACTTTTCCTGTCAATTCACAGCAGACATGATCGCGATGAATAGTGCTGATTTTATCATAACCAGCACGTACCAAGAAATTGCAGGAAGGTTTGTCTTCTACCTACCATCATTAGTTATATGCAGACCTATTGATCAATATAATTTGTATTGCCAACTCAAGAACTTGCATCAATTTTAGCAACGTTAGGCCAGGGCAGTATGAAAGCCATACGGCATTTACCATGCCAGGACTTTGCCGTGTTGTGTCAGGCATCAATGTCTTTGACCCAAAGTTCAACATTGCTTCCCCTGGGGCTGACCAATCTGTCTACTTCCCCTACACCGAGAAACAGAAGCGGCTAACCTCTTTTCATCCTGCCATTGAAGAACTGCTCTATAGCAACGAGGATAACCATGAGCATATGTAGGTCTATGAATTCCCTATTTTTATCTTGACAAGCTTCTAAAGATTTTGTCATTTCATTTGCACAATATAATTAGCAAAAGAAGGCCTGTAGTCATTTTTATGTGCTGAAACTAATTTAAACGTGCCTGGAGCAGTGGATATCTGGCTGACAGGAAGAAACCAATTATCTTCTCCATGGCAAGACTGGATACAGTGAAAAACATTACGGGGCTGACAGAGTGGTTCGGGAAGAATACAAAGCTAAGAAACTTGGTGAATCTCGTTGTTGTAGCAGGATTCTTTGATCCATCCAAATCAAATGATAGAGAAGAAATTGCGGAGATCAAGAAGATGCATGCCTTGATAGAGAAATACCAACTTAAGGGCCAGTTCAGATGGATAGCAGCTCAAACTGACAGATACCGAAATGGGGAGCTCTACCGCTGCATTGCAGATACAAAGGGAGCTTTTGTTCAGCCTGCACTTTATGAGGCTTTTGGCCTGACAGTCATTGAGGCAATGAACTGTGGATTGCCTACCTTTGCCACCAATCAAGGTGGCCCAGCAGAAATTCTTGTTGATGGGATCTCAGGATTCCACATTGATCCCAACAACGGAGATGAGTCTAGCAATAAGATAGCTGATTTCTTCGAGAAGTGCAAGACAGATGCTGAATATTGGAACAAGATGTCAGCAGCTGGTCTTCAACGCATCTATGAATGGTGAATGCGCAACCCTACCAAATTCATCAGATATAAACTTTTCCATCAGTAACTAATCATATATGTTGTCCTGCAGCTATACATGGAAGATTTATGCAAACAAAGTGTTGAACATGGGATCTGTTTATGGATTTTGGAGGCAGACGAACAAGGAACAGAAGCTTGCGAAGCAAAGATATATCGAAGCCTTTTACAATCTCCAATTCAACAATTTGGTGGGTTATTGTGGACAGTTAGTATTATGAAGCAACTCAAGTCCAAGGAAATAAGACCTGACTAATGAATAATCTACTCCTATTTGTGACAGGCAAAGAATGTTCCAATCCCAGAATTTGCATCATCCACGCAAACTTCATCAACTTCAAAAACTAAACCCCAGGAAACAGCACCAACTGCTGTAGTTGAATCTCAGCATTCACTTCCAACCCAGGAAGCCAAACCCAAAGTAGAGGAGGCCCCAGTCCTAATGCCTAAAACTCAGCTAACACAAAGGCATGTCTTTTAGCCCACCTTAATTTAACCACAATTAATCAAATTATCTTCTTCACTACAAGCTAATTCAAATTTTGATCTTTTTGACTGCTGACAGAAGGACACAACCCCAGCAGCCTCAAAGCCAAAGGTGAAGACAATGAACTCTCTCATTCTATCCATTAACCTCTGCAATAATGTTTATGGTTAATTCTTGGAATCAGACTAGGCTACATTTAACCAAGGAGGGACTTTTTGTTTGCAGGAATGGCGAAGAAAGCGTAGGGCAAAAGGACCTTGCACAACCAGGAAGCAGCAGACAAAGTAGCCGGAGGTGGTTGTTATACATGATCGCTTCCCTTCTTATAGTATATTTCATCGGGAGCACACTGTATAGCTATCTCACATGAGTTAAGTAATTGCAAGTTGTACCAATAAAGAGGGTAAATTACTCACAATGTTAAAAAACTTTACATGCATCGTAACTAATAAAAATAAAATACTTTGTTCTTTCGTTAATTTATTTGAAGTTGTCTTATGTGTACTGTATTTCCCGACCAAATA